>Ga0307516_10002196_pt1 | contig 26427 bp, 33 predicted proteins | sample 19_EM_MG_FD_203310 | JGI IMG/M metagenome (GOLD analysis project Ga0307516, IMG submission 203310) | Populus trichocarpa ectomycorrhiza microbial communities from riparian zone in the Pacific Northwest, United States - 19_EM | ecosystem: Host-associated > Plants > Roots > Unclassified | place...
AAACGCCAAGGTTGCCATACAGCGGAGCGGTACTAGTAGTTTACTTTGGGACTTACGCCATTAGTGGAAAGTCCGAAATTGTCACACGCCTCACGTCATATCACTTGACATGCTCGGCGCCTGGGCACCAAACCGGGTAAACCTGGGGTAGACCAAGGCTGATGATGACTGTCTTTAATGACAGATTTTACTGCGCATTACTCATTACTTATTTGTAGAATTCGATAAAAGTCACGGGATGAGCATTCCCAATGGAGCTCACGTGACTTTGCTTTGGTATCCACCAAAATTCGTCAGCACCTGAAGAGGCTATATAAGCCGAAAGTGCTTGGAGTGAGTGTTCCTCACTCCACTTGTGCACTGACGCGCTTCCCCCCACAACTGTTATCTTTCGCCCATAACAAATATGAACTGGCATATTCCTCCATCCTCCTTCTCTCTAAGCTTATCCCTTTGTGTTAGCTCACAACAACTTGATGCTCTGCCATTATCTTTGGATGTGGCTGGAGTATATAGTTTAGTGGTTGCCCTAACACACAAGACAGCTAAGCATGACATCTCTCCGAGAAACGTGCCACGTTTTACATCAAGAGGGATGTGTTCTAGATGGTTTCGTGCTTTGTGGTATGGTTTCCATTCTATCTTTGTAGAGATAGAATCTATGTGGATAAGCATGTCCAAGAATAGTTGGGAGTGTTGTAAAACCTCCCAAATTAATTTAAGGTCTTCACATTTCATCAAAGATTTAGCAATTTCAAGCATACCTGAGGATTGATCTGAATGATTGAGTGGAGAAGGACCAGGTAATGATAAAAGCTTAGACCAAACAAAGTCGGACAGATATATCATCCGAACTCACTCGGAGCACGAATTCAGGTTCCATTAACACTCAAAATAAAGAAATATTGAACACGAAGGGACCAAAGTCAATAAATAAATGAGAGAGCAGATCAGGAGCATCTTCGAGGGGCGAGTAAGCGAGGAAAGGATGGTATATCAAAAAACAAGCATCCGCGATGTCCTCCGGGAGGGGAATAGGTGGGACAAAGGTGAAGGACTGCTGAGGGATACAGGAGGGCGAACGGATGCATCAACGGTAATACAGAGGTTAAGGTTGAGTACTCATTCAAGAAAATGAATGCACGCGTAAACTTGCGATTAGACCTTCTATTCATTCGCAATCTAGACCGTCCAAACGTAAGCTAACACCTCAAGAAAGAAAAACAAGAGTGGCAAACCTTCAACACCCTCGGTCTCTCCGGCACTTCTACCTCATCATCCTCGTACCCGCCATAAGCATCCTCCGTATCGTCTTCCGGATGCTGAGGTGCATGTTTCGCGATCGCGAGCTGCGGAACAGGCGGGGGGGAAGTGTACGACTGCAACCCATTGCTGCCAGACGTACTCTGGGCAGAGGCTGCACTATACACGCTGTAGTTGGTCGTCTCTGCCGATCTCGCATGCGACGCATTGCGAGCAAGATCCGGTTGGGGTGGTGGCTGCTGAGGTGGGAACCCGCGTGGCTGCTGAGGGTACTCGTTGTGATTCAAGGACAACCCCCTCTGAACACCAGTAGCGTAAACTTGGTTCCCATAGTTCGGATACCCAGGGTGCGGTTGAGGCTGCTGTTGCTGTTGCTGCTGCTGCTGCTGCTGCTGCTGGTAATACCCAGGCCCCGCAAAGGCGGGATAAGGAGCCGCACCCTCGCTAAGCCCAGCGGCGAAAGCCCCTGGGTCCCTGGTGCTCCTTGCCCTCGCAACGCCAACGCCTGCTGCACCAGCGGCTACACCCACGGCGGTGGCCTCAAATGGGTTATACAGCTCGCCGGGACGGACGGCAGTAGGCACATGCACACCCGGCCCCATGTCCCGCATGTTGTATGTCTCGGAGTGGTGGCCTGTGCTCATCGGAGGCTGGGAATACGTCCCATGGCTTGACACGTCGGAATACTGGGCGCCGCCTGAGTATCCGCCACGGTCATAACCGCTGTACCCTCCGCCGGGACGGTACCTGTCTTCATCGCCATCATCGTCCAAGAAAATGGGAGCAGGAGCGGCTGCTGCCTCAGCTGCTGCTTTTTCTATTTCTTCATCGAACTTCCTCGCACGACGACGCCGGACGACATTCGTAATCAAGACGATAAAGATGATGAGCCCCACGAGCCCGACGGCAGCGAATACGCCTGCGACTTGTGCTTTGTTGTCAAAGAACCTAGGGTTGGTGTGTTGGTTAATAGAAACGAGCCAAGGTGAGACGATGGACGAACCCTTTACCCGTGCTATTGGAGGTAACGCCACCGGTGGGGGTAGTGGTGGGGGTAATGGTAAGAACGGACGTCTTGGTGACGGGACCACCTGGGGCTGGGGTCGTAGTTGAGGTGGAAATGATGGGAGGCGCGGTAGGAGACGTCTTAGGAGACGTGGGAGACGTCGTGGTAGGGCTCGAATTCAGAGTGGTGGGAGATGTGGTTGGGCTGGTGGTGGGTGAGGTGGTAGGTGAAGTGGTAGGTGAAGTGGTGGTGGTGGTGACGGTGTTGGCACCGGTGTTGGGAGGGGACGTGGCTGGGGAGGTTCCAGGGGTCGTCACCGCCGTGGTCGTCGTCGGGCTGGTCGTCGGCGACGTGGCCGGAGGAGGAGGGAGAACTGGGGGAAATGAGTTTGGTGGGTTAGGGTTGCAGAGAGGACGTACGTGACATGTTTTGAGGGGAAAGGAGCGTCTATCCGCGGTGAGAGTGACGCGGAGGTCTGAAGAGTGGTCGTGGTGAAAACAATCAAACCCAGATTATGTAATCTTGTTCGGATCTTTTCCTGATCTCTTCCACGATGCACGGAGTCCCCTCAAATTCCACCCGTCTCTATGTAATCTCTCCCATTGAATTGTGCTTGCAGAGTTATCCAGAAGGATTCAGCTTGAGCGCGCAAGAAAATTTTCCGTTCTCCCCGACGTCCTCGTGGGTAAGGCTCGATTCGAGAATTGTGATAACGCCGGCAAGTTTGCTCACACGCAACCGAACATCCTGATTCAATCATGTAATAGGAGTCGCTCTACCACTTGAAGAACCACATCAAGTACAGTTTTAGTGCCGCCGACGATGATCCGTTCGGCAGATGTATGCGCATGATCTAATCATGAAAAACTGGAAGTTTGAACGTTTGAACACTATCTCTCCGGACCACCATCACTCTCCTGCCCAACGTTCATTACATAGCCCATAATGAACCGGAACTCTGGGCAAGGCACCTTTTGGGAGAATTTAGAAGGGTTAGGGTTCGTGTCTATCGATGCGAAATTCATAAAAGGGGTAGACCCGATTGCACAGCCCGACCATCTTAAGGGCTACGTCGACGCACCAATGAACCAAATTGTTCCAACCATAGCGCGGCGGGGCGTCCAAGATGTCCTCGCCTCGTGCAGCAGAAACTAGACCTCATTTCCCAATCCCATGATCTATCCGACTGCCCAACATGGCTCAAACATGGCGAAGAGCATGCCGCTCTCATCGACCGCCTAATGGACATCATTCAGCCCCACAAGCGTCTCCCGGAAGACCTTCTCGCCGACAGATTCCATTTAGTTCTCCCACACGACTTCCGTATCCATGTCCCCTATCGACCTTCCAACTCCCGCCACAAAAGAGGACCTGTTCTGCCATGGTTATTCTGCCATATTTGCTCATCGTGGCGACAGGTAGCCCTTGCCGGCCCCCGCCTCTGGAACCGCGTCAATGTCTACTTCGCCATATCATAAGGAGATGTTTGAAACAGTCCTGTCCGTTCGGGGTCAGCACCTCTGGAGGTTGAAATGTTCACAAACGACTCCTTCAGGCCCGTGTCAGACATTATTGTCCACAGGCAGGCAGGATCTCTCGGCTGAATCTGCACGCCCGGAAGGACGCTCTCTTCCTTGACCGAGGCCACCCTTTCCGGCCCCAATCTCGACATCCCCGATGGTGATATTCATTTTTTTCGGAGACCGTCCGCTCCTGCGGAAGCTCGACGTCAGGTTAAGTGAACGCCAACCCGAATTATTATTGAAGGCCCTCCGCAATCTGCACGTCCCCTTTCCCAATTCACCGAGCTTGTCCTCCGCGAAAACTCTTCCCCACACACCATGCTTCGAATCTTACAGGAGACACCTAATCTTGTACGATGCTCAATCATGCATGCTGACTTCCATCTTTTTTTTTGGCCATCTGGCGTTCGACCTCGTCCTCCCACACCTAGAATACTTGAAGCTTGTATCCTGTTCGCTCGAAATGCTGACCCAGCTGCTTCGCCACATTACTCCGCCATCTCTTCTATATCTTTCGGTTATGTGTGACTTCATCAAACCTGATGTTTTATCCTCAGAGGTACTAGCTTTCGTGAATCGTTCCTCCTGCCACCTCACCCACATCACGATACGGGGGGATTTGGGGCCATCGCTCACTTGTGTTCATTGAAACCGCTGACACCAGCTTCCTCGTTGCATCTGTCGCCCCCTACCTGCCTTCCTCAGTAGTCCAACGAATAGGTCGTCGAGAGCTCATCCTTCCGCACCCCGACGAAATCAATTGTACCCTCAATCTTGACACTTTCACCGATCTGACAAACACAGTAGATGCCCTCTGGTCAAATGGGGAGGGCCGCAACGTCAGAAGAAGAAGCGAGAGCGTTGTTAAAAAGACTGTCCATCGATGGTTGTGTCGAAATTCAGTAGTGGGACGGGGTTGTTGGCTAATCTTGGCGGCGCGGAGGGGATACGACTCCTGTAGGCATTAGTACTTCAAAACGAAATGGAAAAGGCTTTTCCCCACCTCGCGGTGGGCTCCAGATGTGGGACAGGGTTGCCGGCCGCCCAGTCCCCAATGGAAAGGGAGCAATCGGAATCGGACACGAGAAGGAGGGAACAAGGGTGGATGAACCTCGGCTGGCTCGTGGACATGTTTTAGTCCCCCTGCCGAGGGTGAAACCGATGTTTTAACTTAGAGGTACTCGCTTTAGTAAACTGGTCCTCTCACCTACATCGCGAAGCCGGATGTAATGGTTCGGCTAAAACCGTTGGACTATCCGTCCCAATTGAACCTTAGTTACTTGGGAGACAGCCTCCGGGTGATGGCCAAGAAGTCACCGTACCTTATCTCGAAGAACTGATTTGCACACTCTTTCTCGACAATTTCACGGATTTAACAGACGTCATAGAGGCCCTCTGGTGAAATTTGGAGGGCAATGACCTAAAGAGTATTTCATTGTGAGTGCACAATCCGAAGTGAAAGCTGTGCTGGGGAGGAAGAACTTGCCAATTGTTGGGAAGAGAGACTATTTTTGCCGGGTCGAATTGCTTTTCTTACACGGAAACTATCTTAAATCGACGAGATACCAGGCAAAATAGATTTTCTATTTCTTGACGAGCTTGATTTACAGTCTTTTTCACAATTGTAGTACCCAACATCGAGAGACCCCTCCAGGTTGTCGCATGCCAAGGTATCTTCAATCTTGGTCTGACCATGCGTCGAGAACAAATTCTTCAGAAGAAGCATAAGAACACCTCCATCCAGCCCGCGGATTCAGAGTCCACTTGAATCATACAGCCCAAGGGGCCGGTCGCTCTAAGAAAAGATGTAGTTTGAAATTTAAATGGTCAGTTAAGATGGACCCAACGAGCAATACGGACTTCACATAGCGAGCTACCAGGAAATTCTGCATTAAGTGGCCCTATCCGAGGTTTTATTTCGCTCAACCGGAATGGTGAACATGTCAAAGAACAGCAGCTTAAACGCACACAGGAAGGCATCATCCGCCGGTTTTTTGATGTGGTGCGCATCGTGGTCAGACGCGATGCCATTTCGCCACACGGATGTCAATGGCCAAAATTGTGACGGATCAACGTCTACTGCAAGATTTCGAAAGCAGCCGCAGCACACCAAGGCGAAGGCGCGAGCTAAGAAAAAATATGAGAAGTTCAGAAAGTGAATAGGGGCTCAAAATCGTTTGAAGCTCGTCCATATATATTGTGAGGGGTATATATGGTTTGGTCGCCCTGGATGACTCCATGACTCTCGACGAGAAAGCGTCTTGTATTGGTCTTGTATCTATACTCTTGCAGGTGGCAACGACACCTTTCAAATGCGGTCTGACAATACCGGCGCCCATTGGAGGCAACGATGAGAACACCTACTAGTAGCCACCAACATTCTTCTCCCTACCGAACGCTGTAGTCGGTGAAAGCGTGTATGAGGTACGAGTTGAGAACAAAACGTGGTGGAATGAAGGTCGGAACCAAATGTCATTGAAACAGAGATTCCGGTGTGGTAGCTACATAACTCTGAACAGTCCGGTGTTCCGCGCGAGTAGCAAAGCAGAGAGCGATGTGCGAGATTTGATGGTTAGGTACATATAATGTAGTGCAGAGTAAAAGGGTGGACAAGTAAAGCAGGACGACCTGGGCCGATAGAAATACAGCATACGAGTGGGGACGAAGAAGAAACACAGCGATTCTTGGGACTTTGCGGATAGGAAAAGACGGACGACCATGACACAGCCGTTTACGAATCCGGAATTCATGTATGGATGACGGCTGGAAGACATGGTGGATCTACGCTGCTGCCAGCGTCAGCATTGCCACGAAATGGAATGGAGGGTTTCTTCTTCTCTTTCCGTTTTGACGTCGTGACACCCCTGCGAAGGGTGGCATCGCTGTCGGAATCTGAGTCATAGACCTTGTCATCCTTTCGAAAGAGGCCTTTGAGAGGAAGGCGGTGGCGCTTGGGCTTGAACGTCAAAGTCGTTAGGTTCTTGAGGGATAAGGTGTGCCTGAGGGAGGAAGATGGCGAAGGAGACGGTGAGGGACTCGCTGGGGAGTAGACGGAGTGGCGATGGAGGGGATTGTTGTAAAATGAACGAGAGACGGAGGCGCGTATCGTGTCTTCGTGAGAGAAGGTGGGCAAGTCGATGTTTTGGTGGACGACGACGGTATTCCTGGAAACAGGAGTCTTGGGAGAAGACAAGCAACCAGGAGGCGGTGGCAGTGGGTCGTGGGGGGAAGTGGTTATGGCGGGGTTGAAGGCGGGGTATCTAGTGGTTTCCTATCGTTCCGTTATAGCTACGTGTAGAATATGAGCGTAAGGGACACGTACCTTCCAAGAAAGTCCGTCGAGATCGCTGAACTCGACTTTGACGGTAGAAAAGGAGCGAAGTAGGGTCTCGTGCTGTTCCTTCACAGAGATCAGCCTACAGCATTTGAGAACCAAGTCAACGAACCTTCGTCATCTTCAGTGCCTCTGCCTCCTCTCTTCTCTGTTCGTTCTCGATCTCCAGCAAGCGCCGTTTCCGCTGGGCCGCGCGGGATGTCAGGTCGACTGAGTATCGAGGCAGAGGCGTTGTCATATCTAAAAATCCGTGTGTGAGTCGCGACGGACCAGACGTCGTTTTGTAGAATGATAAATGTCCTTTCAAAAGTAAGAAAACAAGTCGGAACAGGAGTGGATGTTTCAGCACTGCTTGTTGGACCACGTGATCATCAGTTTCTGTCACGTGGATAATGTCCTTGGCACTTGCTCGCAACTCAGGCTTTCAAGTGCTTTCGTAATTCATTTTTGTGGGCGGTATAATATGCGAGTGCAATTCTTGAGAAATCGAAACTGATGACAACGGAGGACGCACTGTAACAGACCGTACCCCACCAGAACCCGAAGTCTCTCATGTCTGGCTTTGTCTGGCTTTGTCTGGCTTGTTCCAGACGGTCCAGACCATCATGATGTCTACACCTTGACAATGACAACGGTCGTTTCCTTGATCATGAGAAGACGCGGCTCCTTTCGGTTCGGATCGGCACAGATCCGCGGCAGTACTAACAACTTAGAAACGGGTACCATCGGGTACCTAGAACAAACAAAGGTATTTTTGGACAATGAGAGTTTTGCGAATTGCAATGCGTCGCAGACTCGCACCCCTGCCCGACGGCTGTTTGTGTAGCTCATGCTATTAATCTCTCACATGCCTCGACGCTCTCACAGATGTTCTGCCCGCCGACTCTCTCTGTGAACAAAAAAAGATTTTTGTGTATGTATATAGTTGTGCTCGAGTTTACAGGAGGGTCTTTTAAATTGTTCATTGTTCAATAAAACTGCTGCATCGGGATATGAAGGGCAACGACGGATCGCGCGCACCGATGATGTGAGCATGCTGACACTTATATGACACGCAATGATTGCCCGCCACGTCCAGCACCGCTTGATCGGTCCCGTCTATCCAGCGTCTACCCGAGCGTCTAATCCAGCGGATTTGGTCTTCTGGGGTTTCGAGTCTCGACCTTTTCGACCGACCAACAACAACAGCCAACACGCGATATACGCGGTCCAGCAAGGTCCATGCTTGTCCATGCGTGCAGAAGTCGATGGCATGATCGGTATTTTGAGAGATCGCAGGGATAGCGCCTGATACCAGGTGGGTAATTCCTGTCGGCCATGCCACCATGCGGGGCGGATATTCACTTGAATATTCGGAGGCGATTAAATTTTTAAATGATCTTCAATTCACTTGCTGACCTGGTCGCCTTCTGGTATGTGCCAATTCAAGTGTAAATGAACGGAAGTGGACCTGATCGCAGCAGCATTCAACCCCGGGGAACCCACCCGTCGGGGCACCGTCCGCCGAACAGGACGAGCAGCTTTTTAATGGCAAACGGTGACTCGTGAGGGATAGGGTGAGGTGCTCTCTGTACTTTGGTGGGAGCGTCGGAAAAAGTGACGGCGTTTCGGTAATTTTTTTAGACGACCAAGTTCCAACTAGCGAAGTCTGTGTGATAGTCCGCTCTGGATCCATCCTGAGGGCAAATGGTAGCGATAGCAGATCATGTGTCACCGTCGAACCTCGACATTCTCGTTCAGAATTGTTACTGAGAAGGACTTGTCCTTGAACTTCGAAGCCTGACCACCAAACTTCCGCGCATTGGTCCGTCCAGTAATTTCATTTGTTCTGAAATTTGTCAGGGCTTGTGAAGGGACTCGCAGAAATGGCAACGCGCCATGTATAGGTCAACGTGCACGTACAACTCAGCAGACCATGAATATACACTCTTTCGACGAAATAGTGGGACCTAAGGAGTTTTCGTTTGGACCACGTTACACACGGTCTGCTCCTTGACAAGCAAGAGGGAAGATGATCCTTCCTATTCTAACCGGCTGATACCGCCATTTCCAACTACATCAGTTGAAGTTGAAGTTTCTACGCAGGCACACCAGAGTGGGATAACAAACGACGCGGTATCAGCCGTACCCTCCTTCATCATGACGCAAATGCGCATTGAAGAACTCGACTGGTCGCGCCTACCCTCGCACTTCCGTTACCCTAGGCCTGTCCCCGGATGTGGAAACATATAACTGACTTACTCCAAATCCCAACCAAAGACCGTTGGGGCAAGAATGCCTCCGACCACAATCACCGGGGCCATCGTTGGAAGGAGCATTCACAATGCCGTGACACGTTCTGATCGGTCTGATTTCTCTGAAGAGTTAGGACATTCCTGGCGTAAATGTCACCCTGTTAGTGGCAGCGTAGGACAGACTCATTTACATAACTTAGAGACGTGACGGAGGAAAGTATAAAATTGTTGGAACTCCTTCCAGCGATATTTCAACTCCGCTCCTTTACCATGGTCATTCCGTTGACGGTCCCGGAGCTGAAAAAGCTGAAAAACTCGGTCATCGGCAATCCCACCGCCAAGACAGAGCTTGCTCGCGACGGATTCTTCGTGCAGAAGTAAGCTACCATCATGGACTGGTGCAGAGTCTAATCACCTCCTAGCTTGATCGAATGTCTTCCGGCCGAGTTTCCCGACGACGTCCGGACTGAGGTCGCCCACGTCATCTCCTCCCTCTCGTACGGGACACAGGACACGCTCGACACGCTTCTCTGCGCCAACGCCCTCCATGCCGTCCTCGCCGCTCTCTCCGCCCCAACCCAGCTCCCGCCCCTCCGTGCCGCCCTCGCACGTGCTCTCCGCTCCCTCGCCTCCGCCCTCGCAGACGTCGCCGGGCCTTCTCAGTGGGGTCTCCGTCCAGAATTACCCCGGTCCAGGTTCCAAGCCGCCCAAGCTCTCGACCACGTCTTCCATGTCCGTCCATCTATCCCCATCTATGTCCGTCCTCACCCTCCATTCCCCAGACAGAATCCCTCGACATCTATCTCCCCTTCCTCGCAGCACCCGCAATCTCCACCTCAAGACACACCGCTCTCGCCACCGCCGCCTCGGTAGCCCACCTTCTCGCCTCTGCCATCCGTTTCCCCGTCCATCGCCAGGCAGTCGTGGATTGGGCACCTCCAGCCATCCGACACGCCCAAACTCACCACAATCGCGCCCATAGAGGATGGGAGAGAGACGAAGGAGACAAGGGTGGCGGCTGGGTCGTCCGAGCACTTGTCGACATGATCAAAGGGCGTGATACAAAAGTTCGTCCCTTCGATAACCCTCTACGTTCATCCTCATTCCATCCAGTCTCAGGAAGCTGCATTATGGGCCCTTGCCTCCCTCGCAAAAGACAACGTCACCGTGGCAACCGCATTGGTTCGAAACACCACAGCGTGCAAGTTTCCATCTTCTTACGTTATCCCGACTGCCACTCATGTAACGTTTCTAGTTCCGTCAACACTACCTCTCATCGTATCATTGGCAAAGGCACGATCCCCGGACGCTCAACTGGCTGCGTGTTTTTGGTATGTGTCCTCTCATTTCCATACCTCCTCACATCAATCCAAAATCCTCCTCCGCAGTATCGCAAACATCCTCCGTGCCGCACCCAGTCCCTCATCTTCCACTTACCCTTTCCACATCACCCACACACTCCCACACTCCCACTCACACCCGGGCTCAACCCCCGTGTCGACGTCTTCTCCCCATTCCCTACACCACTCCCACCCTGACCACACAGGAATGGACCCCGAAACCTGTGCACGCACCGTCATGAGCGTCGTCAACCGCATGATTGCAGACGATTACAGCTCCACGGAGCGCAATCGCACCTTCATCTCTGACGTGACCCAGAGTGGGTTACGGGACGAGACTACAGAACAGAGAGAGGCACGGAGGATCGCCGTCAAGGCGTGTTTCATCCTATGTAAGGTTCCCCACCTCCTCATCGACTATCCTTCTTAGATCTGATATTCCCACCTAGACCACCTCGTGTCTGATGACACCTCACTCTGCCAAGCCGCATATGACCGCGGATGCCTCGAAAACCTCGTCAATCTCGTCCAACGGCTGACTCCACGTCCTATATCATCCCCTTCCCCATCCTCCTCGTCTATCTCTACCCTCCCCATCTCGCCCCCCACCGCAGAACAATCCACTCTCCTTTCTCTGGACCAACCATCCGAGGACATCCCCCGCGAACCAGAAAGCATCTCTCTTCTCCGCGAGGTACGTCTGTTCCTCCTCTGGCCCACAAACTTTTTCTCACATCACAAAAGGCAGCCTTAACCACCCTCGCATCCATCGCCTTATTCGACAACGACATCCGGCGCGTCCTCGCGTCCTCCTCCTTCATCCCCTGCATCCTCGCCTCGCTCGCCCACCCACGACCGGGAGTGAGATATGCTGCGTGCCAGTGTGTGCGTGCCGTCAGCCGCGCCGTTGCCGTCCTCCGAACGAGCGTCGTCGATAGTGGGCTTGGGATGGGGGTGTGGGGGGTCTTGGGGCGGGAGGTGGAGTTGGTGGTGCTGGGGAGGAAGGGTGACGAGGACGGAGATGAAAAAGAGGAAGAGGTGGATGGAGAGGATTCTGCTTTTGGGGATACGAGGGTGATCAGCGCCGCGCTGGCGGCGGTATGTAATCTCGTCAATGAGGTTTCGCCTTTGAGAGAGGTATGCATTGCTATCTCGGTTTTTTTTTCATTATTCTTACGCCTCGTACTAGGTCCTCCTCCACGCAGGTCTCATCCCCCGGCTCGTCCAAATCCTTCAACTGGGAAACGAGACGGAGATGACGGATTTGCGAATCAGCGCGCTTTGGGCTATCAAGAATTTGCTGTGCAAGACGGCGACAGAGATGAAGGTACAAGTGCTAGGTGCTTTGGGGTCTGATCGGGTTATTGCGTAAGTTTTGAGTTGGTGGTCGTCCAAGTGGGAAGAGAAATGAATTCCGTTTCTGTAGGCTCTTGGAAGATACCAACACGGGCGTACAAGAACAGGCTCTCAACGTCGTGCGGAACCTGACGGAGAATGAAGAAGGAATCGACCTGGTCTACGCAGAAATGGGCTCGTGGGTGCTGCTGGAGCGCGTCATGGCTTGTATGAGTTCTGGGAACGAGGATGTCGTATTGGAGGTTCGTTTTTTTTTTCATCCCCGTCTTTTCCTTTGTCAAAACACCCAACAGGCCTCATCCGTCCTCGCGAACCTCGCCAACGGACCACAAGCGCCCCAGCTCCTCACCCACCCCCGCGTCCTGTCGGCGCTACACGCCGCGCTCGTCTCGACGCCGCCCAAGACAGATACACGCAGGCCTGTGGTGGCCTGCATCGCCCAGCTCGCGCAGGTAGCACGCGGGTCCGGGCGGGCAACGATGAAGAAGGTGGGATTCGAGGAGGCGTTGAGGAATGTTTGTGAGTGGGGAAGTATTGGCGGTGCTGGTGGGGTTGGTGGTGGTGGTGGGAACAGCAATGTGGTTACGGGGGGTAGTGTGGTGGGAGGAAGGGGAGCGGGGCCACTTGGAGTCGGGATGGAGAGAGATCGGGATGTGGTCGAGCAGGCGAAGCTCGCGCTGCATTTTTTGGAATTCATCGATTAAGTTTTTTCTCGTGGAGAAAGTTTTGTATATACAACGACTGTCCTACAACGTATGTATGCATGCATGGGGTTGGTATCTTTGGCCAATTTCTACCGCCCTCCCGTCTAGGTCCACCCGAGGAAAACATAACATAGGAAACATTTTATGCTGCAGCCACCGTCAAACTCGACGTCGCCCCATCCGATCCAACTTCCTTCAAGTCGACTTTCAGAGCCGCAGTGGCATGAATAATGAACTGTATGTCGACCGTCGTCGTCCACTTCCCAGCGTCTTTCCCTTTTCCCTTCACCTGGATAGCAAGCAGTGCCTCCGCCTCTAAAAGCCCAAGGTATGTTTCCTTCTTGACGACACGGTGCTTGACCTCCATCTCCTCCTCCTCTTCGTCATCTTCGACTTTAGGAGGGACAATCTTCTCCACACGAATACTCTCCGACACCTCCCAAACCTCAAACGCCAACCTCCTCTTCGACTCTGCCGATAGCTCCACATCAAACCTTAGACTCCTCCTCGCAGGCAACGCCGTCTCCTTATGCACAACCGGCACCCAAATACCACCCAACTCCTTATCCGCCCCTTCCACGACACCAGGAATCAAAATCCCCACAGTCCTGCTCGTTGCCTTCACATCATTGTTCTTGGACCCCTCCCTGGAATAAGCCCGTCTCAGCTCCTGATGCGCCTTATCCTTGGGCAACGCAGCAATCAATGCAGCCTGCACCGCACATCCCCTCGCCAGCACCGTCGTAGGGTCACCCACTCCCCCACCCACGACCGTCCCGCGCGCAAACGGCGTGTCCACGTCCTCGCGGAACCCCCCGTGGACACAGAGCTGCTCGTCGAGCCCAGGAAGACACGTCGACCCGCCGACGTATACGATCTCGTCAACGTGGTGTGGGTCAAAGGCGGCGGACTCGAGGAGGGCGGTGGTGGCGTCTGACACGGCGGCGTAGACGCTGCGGGCGACCATGTCGAACCGCATACGGTTGATGGAACCGGTGTAGTCGAGACCATCTTTGAGGGACTCGATGGAACAGGTGGCGGCACCTGGAGAAGCGCTGATTGTCCGCTTGGTGTGCTCGATGGCGAGACGGAGCTTGGCCTCGGCACGTTGGTCTACGCTGCTAGTGGAGGAGCAGACAGACAGGGGACTTTTGGTCTTTTTGGTAAAGTCGGTGGCGAAGAAAGTGATGAGTTTGTCGTCAATTTGGTGGCTACCGATGGAGGAGGTGGAGGATGAGGCTAGGACAAAGGCAAGGCCTGATCGGATGGAAAGGAGGGAGAGAGAGAGCGAAGAATGCCCAAGGTCGACGACGAGTTGGGTCCTGTCGTGATGAAGTTCCGCTCCCCAGAGGTCAGAGGTGGTTGTAACAGCAGCTGCAGCTGCTTCATCAAGTAGTTGGAGGACGCGCACGCCAGCGTTGTTCGCTGCTTTTTCAAGAGCTTCTTTCTGTGCCTCGGTGAAGAAGGTCGGGACGGTGATGACAGCGCCCTCGATTGATCTCCCAATGAAGTCTTCCGCCGACTTCACGAGTGAATGGATGAACATTGTGTTGACTTCTGAGACGGACAACAGGCGCTCAGCGGGGATGGGTTCAGAGCGAGGTGTTGGGAGATGGGAAGCAGCGGGGGTGGTGAGGGTGGAGGTGGGTGTGCTCTGCGGAAGTGGCGAAGGAGCAGGTTGGAGAACCTGAACCTTGTATGCGGGTTCATCTGGGATATCTGGGTGTTGGATTATAGGCGCAGATCTGATAGCCTCGGACTGGGGGATTTCCGAGAATCTGGTATCACAGTCAGACCGTCATTTCTGGCATCGCGACCAAGACTTGCTTACCTTTTCCCAAGCAAGTTTCTGAATCCAGTAATGGTATTTGAGGCATTCTTAACAAGCTGCTGGGTAGCTTGATTACCGATGTACTACGGAGATGTTGGCAAAGATGACCGGACAGATGAGGGACAAACTCACAATTTCTTCCCCCGAAAAAGAGATTGCACATGCAATCTGCCGCTCTCCGTCCTCATTTGCGATACATTCTGCGACTCCCTCCTGTATATCGCCCTGCATTAGTATCTGAAAAGGTCAGATCGCCAGGTTCAGGTTGACCTTGGTGAACACCGCAATCGACGCGTAAGAGTTTCCAAAGTTGATTCCAACGATTGGCGGTATTGGCGAAGATGCTTCAATAGACGTCTCAGCGACGCCGTTTGGTAGAGACTTTTGCGCCATAAAGACCGAATGAGAGTGAGGAGGTGATGGCGAGAAAAAAAAATAATATTAACAAATGGAAATTGGTGCATCCACGTGCCAACGAACTGGTCACATGCACGTGACATGCTCTCCAATCAAACTTGAAGCTCGACTGTCCTTATCAACCATACAAAAGCCTGAGCGCTGTATGTTCTATGGTGAAATCTATTATCGCATTCTCCAGTCCTTCAGTACAATGGGGTCAAACGGTCCCGCCGCAAACTATTCAAGTAATGCTAGATCACATCCACACACTACTTCCTCAACGACCACTGTTGATCATTCAATGCCACGCTAATAGTCAAAAAGGAATCGCCCAACGCATACAGATTATCCAACCGATTATCCAGCAATATTTGTGCCGAGGGTTTCGACCACTCAAGAATTCAAGTTGTCGATAAAGGTGCGGATGAGAATCAAGTTTATGCGATGACTAATTAACCAAATCGCCAGTTCTACAAGTTCATCTGGCTATCCATGTTCGCAGGTTACACCTGACAGACTGGCCAAGTGGCGAAATGGCATCGTGTCTGACTACGAAACTTAGCAATGCCAACGCGGTGTGGACAGCCCCCATTGCTTTGACTTCCAGATCAGGAGATTGCAGGTTCGACCCCTGCCTTGGTCATATCAATAGCAAAGAACCCGCGCTATTTTTCCATCCGTGTCCTTCACACACACTTGAACGACAACCCTCGCTATTTGGGAACATCAGTCTTTTTCTACCGATTCATTCCAGGTTGATCGCCATGACTCGGCCGGCGAAAATAGGCCTAGGAACTTGTAACCTCCACTACAGGTCTGCTTCCTTCTTACCTGATGGCAAGTGCATCGTCTCAGCGTCAGGTCAAAAGACCATCTGGATGTGGGATGCGACCGAGACAGGGATCGAACCTGCAATTCCCTGGAAATGCGGTAGTGGCATTTGAAGAACTGGGCAGGCGCCTTTAGGCACCGTTTCGAACCCCCGGCCATGGGGAGTTATTTTACTTTGAGAACACCATTTTTCCACTCGGCCGTCGAGTGTACTTATATGCTCAACTAGACCTTATACGGAGAGAAGAATGAGCCATATTAGATCGTGTGGTTAAAGGGCCAAGCTGTCTCTGCTCTAGCAGTAGGTTCCTTTCTCGAGCCAGGCTAAGTTAACTTGGACTCACACATCCATGGGTCCTACGAGGGTCCTGGTGGTCGGCAGCCTTATAATCGATCTAAATGTAGGTGTTCAATAAACTCACGCATCCGGCACAGGTTCTTGTGGATGGGGCTAAAGTGGGTATTTCAGTCACTGTGCAGCTTCGAATACTCTGCTCCAACGGAAGGCAGGTGGGATGAGCCATGGATGGGAATGAACTCACCATTGAAGTTCCAGAGTTGAAAGTCGCATTATCGTCGCTGATCCATGCCCTGAGGCAGATTGAGTGACGACAGGACCATAGTTGGAATTTGCCCGTCTGGCATCGTAATGGCGCTTGCACCTACGCACATGACGCTGGGGATACGAACGCAGGAGATGTCGGAGGTGTCGATGTTTTTGTTCCCCGCTACAATCTGGCCCCCGAGATGTGCATCTGGACGAAAAGCGAAGAAGAATGGACACAAGCCTTTCCGAAGGGATGAACACGTATTGTAATTTAAAATCGCATCGTTCAATGAACGAGAACCTCCGACGTCGCAGGACGTGTTCATAATGTGAGTCTTGGGTGGCTTTGAAAGCCCGCTCGATTCCCTCAATGTGGTCCGTCAGCCAGCGACAGCCCCATTTAGCGCATCCACGAAACTAGCTCTAAATCGGCGTGGTCAGTCGCGCGGACGCAGCCAATAAATATTAATCGACATACGGGGGTGATATGAAACCCCTGTATGAGATAGTATTCAGCTCTATTCCGATGGTTACCACGCAATAAGGGTTTACCGATATCTGCAACTTGGTAAGAGTCTAAGACTGAACGAGATGGACTAAGAAAAGGACACCATAAACTCACCTATAACGATTTAGGTGAACGAGATGGACTACGAAAATGACACCACAAACTCATCTATAACGGTTTCTCATAAGACTCGGAGAACCACAAGCTGTATCCCTCTCGGTGAAACGGTTGGATCCAACGCCGGTCCGATGACATCGCTTTGGCCGAGCGAGATATCTGCGTTATCTGTCCTCTTTAGCGCGACAACCATCTAAATTTGAAATTAGCTAGTAACGCCACCAAGTACGGTGCCTGCTTATGCAGGTGCATGTGCTGTGTCATATCCATAGTGTCTTGTATTTCTTTGGACATCCATTGGTTAACCGCCGCTCGTCCTTTGAAAGAAGCTTGTCTTTATATGTTTGTTGGGGGGGCACGATGATCAACCAATGATTGACAAGCCGAGGAGGTAGGAAGCGAAAGCCTGATAGCGAAGGTCAGTTTCATTTGGTGGTCGGGGCTTGAATCAGCTTTCGCTGACGATCTCCACTGGTCTTCACCGGCACTTTTCACCGAGCATTCCCGGGCGAGGTTTGCGGGTCTGAGCCCAGCCGGACCTGAGACGACTCCGCCCACTGTGTGCATGTGGATGGGAAGGCGCAGCGACTCTCTAACTCCCTTTTACCTACTTAACGTGGGTACCGATGTCAAGCCAACCGTCAACGTGCTAGGTTGAACGTGGGTAAGTGTTCTGTCAAGAATCAACTTGAAGGAATTCCTAACAACTCAGTATCGCAGACTTTGACATCAGCATTGACGTTCGTTGGGCGTTTGTTCCCTGCTACCAAAAATGGTCCAAGGCAGGTTGACAGCATCGGCTGGTCCATCGGGTAAGGGCCAATTGATAATCTATCAATACCCACGACCTGGTTCCAGGTTCATCATGATGCGCGGTGGGTCCGCATTTATCCTTTTTTTACACCTGACCCTGCTACATCGTAAAAAGGTTAGCCTCCGTTTATTACTTCGTCTTTAAGCCGAAGCGCTATGACGGGTTGGAAACACAACGACCTTCCCTCCTTCCCCGCTCCCTATGGCCACTGACTCTCCGGCCCAACGTGGAGACAGCCATGCTCCCATTGAACGACTTCCACTATCCTGTCCCCAGCCTATCTCTTCCAATGTCATCATCAGTCATCGACTCCGCCACATGTTTAAGTCCATTTTCAACTACGCCGGCTGCAATTCATCATTACGTATACCGTGTCCACCTATTCCGTCAAGCCACAAGCGCCAGCCAGCGTTACACACCGAGCTCTGGCGACATTTCGCAGCCGCAGTCGTGCTCAAGTTTAGTGGGTTTGGAGGGGCCTTCCATCAAGCCCTCCATTTATCAAAGTCAGACGACAGCGTGGTCCCCCTTTCTCGGGAACCCAATACCTATTCTGACCGCCTACGACATATCTTCCCCCCGCACGGTCATCGCGCACCCGACCATGACATTCTCCACCTCCCCTCCTTCTCCATATCCGATGATTTTTCCATCTACTCCTTCCACACAGCGAAATGCGAGCCCACGCTCGCACGAGCGGTCTTCGTTGACAGCTTTGAGCAAGCGTTCTCAACCCACTCGCCGGGCTCGAACGGAATTATCTTGAAGCCACGAGACACGGCGCAAGATACGCTTCGTAACCTGCTGCTGCGGGATCCTCTTGCAAGAGGTCAGGAATACCTACAGCAGAATGCGGGAAACCTTTACTCGCAGACAACGCAGTGTATCAAGGCTGGAGATTCTCTCGAGCTATTGGAGAACTTTTCGCAGCTGTTGATTCTAGAGATTACGAATGACCCGTAAGACCATCTTTTTTTCGTCAACCTATTGCCTTTTTTTGATAAAAAGTCCAGAACGCTCGTCAAGCTGGTCGATCATTCCAGGACATGGAATTTTTTCCAAGGTACGGCAGGTGCCCTCAGCTGAGGTAGGATTTGAACCCTGTTTCCAGATAGGGAGTTCCCTGACGACATCGACACGACCTCCATCGCCATTGTTTCTCTTCGCCGGAATACCCAAGTCGCCCTGTCCGTCATTGACGAGATGATGGAATACGTTAGCTCTGATGGCATCATGCAGGTAAAGGTCCTTTTCCATCCCATTCACTTGCCTTTGCTGATCCCGGAAATTACAAGACGTACTTCGACCACAGCCGCCCCCGCTTTGACTCCATCGTATGCCTCAACGTTCTCACCCTGTTCTACACATATGGCCGGGGCCACTGTCTTCCCCGCACGCTTCAGTGGGTTCAGGAGATCTTTGCGAGTCGCGCCTACGTCGGCGGTACGCGGTACTACACAACATCCGAATCTTTTCTCTTCTTCCTCTCCCGGTTCCTATCCTACTGCGACGACGCGGACTTGCATGCGACGCTAAGACCTCTCCTCAAGGAGCGGGTCCAAGAGCTCATTGGAGACCCTGGTGATGCGCTCGCGCTCGCCATGCGGATCTTGGTATCTGATTTCGTCGGGATCAGGAACGAGGTTGATTTAAGTGGGCTTCTTGCGCTTCAAAGCGGGGACGGGAGCTGGGGGGTCGGGTGGATATATCGACTTCCATCTGTGGGCATTCAGATGGGGAACCGCGGATTGACGACAGCACTCGCTATCAAAGCAATCGCCACGGTTGGCGTCCCGGTCGTTGCGAGAGATCGCCGAGGGTTTTCTTTTTGAGATCCATTTAATCGGAGGCGCAGTCGGAGCTGTGTTTTGGGAGTAAAACTAATGATACTGATGATGACACTCTAGCCTAATCTGGGACGTAATTGCGCTATCATCAGGATAGTTTCTTGTCGGTACTGGGGTCTACTGGGGGTTGTTAACGGACATGTGGCTTGTACAGTATGTGGTGATTGTCGTGAATGTTGTACCTGCTGTCACTAATCGGAACCCACGAACTTCGGATGGAATGTGTTTTAATTATATAAATGAAGGAACGACCCGAACGTCGAACGAAGCACCATTCCGGTATAGCGTGGAATACATAACCCCTTCCATTAAGGTACAGGCGCCGGCTCGGAGACTCAGTGAATCTGTAGCCAAGTCACGGGGAGACCCCAATAACCCTGGTTTGCAGCGACCGTTGCCGAAACGAGGCTATGGGAGGTGAGTTCAAAGGTACAAGATACTTACTGTGTGTATTTAGAGGCTTATCCGATGTCCTGCTGCATGTCGCTTTAGGCAGTCAGGACCTCAGATGAATCTTGCTAGATAGGTGCGTCCCACTGGACGTAATACTAATTCATAAGAGAGCCCCGAGTTTACACTGGTCTGGGTCACAATCGCGCAATCTGGGGAGACGTAATAGTGAGGACAAACTTGGAGAGAGGCTGTCATTTTATCGAAACGAGGAGCAGCAAATGGGAAGCGGAGAAAAATGTGGCTTTCCAACTGACTTTTCCAACAGGTTGTACCGTAATTCCATAGAGAATGCATCTCTGCACGATAAATAACAAGTAAGTGCGGAGATAGATTCTTTGGTACAGCCTTAACGTGAGGTACGAGAGCCACTCGCTCGAGCCAATAATGATATGGGTTAAGATAGACTTATAAGTTAATATATTTGCAACATGTAGGACTTATCGCGAGGATCAAGCAGTGGGGGCACCAGGCACGATAAGGGGACCTGAAACCCATATACATAACTGCTTTAGCGATGTCATCTTCTGATGGTCCTACAATCCAAGTGAGTGCTATCGAAGTGACGGGTAAAAGATGGATAATTAGAGTCAATAGAGTCTTACCACCGGGGAATTAGGATTGCCGCTCAACCCAAAAACCATCCAAATATCCTCAACGAATGAGACATGAGATGTAGACTCGGTTGCTTCAAATAATGTTGAGCCCTCTTTGTCTACAAGGAAGGCTACAACAAAGCCGGAGTCATCCCTCATCACTCATGATTTTCGAGAAAAACTTACCCAGCGCATGACAATAATGATGGCGGCAGCAGCATGATTTTTGTACGTATCTCTGACAGTCGTGTTGAACTCCAGGGCCGGTACCTTGGATATGCTCCACATGAAACATCGATTGGCTGGCGCAGTGTCGGGGACACGGTCCGATGCGCCTCACGAGCCACGGCGTTCTTCTGGACCTAGTTCATAAGGTTAGCAAGGTTTCTAGCGGGATAAAATTCAGTAGTACTTATGTGGATGGTCAAGCGTCCTAAGACATCACCAGCATGCGCTCAAGCCCGTCCAGAATCGGTGGCTAACTAAAGAAAATCCGTCAATCGTATACCCCAAGCTAGGGATCGAGATTCCAATGCAATCCATATAGCGTTTAGGCGGACTGGAACACTTTCAGCACTCATACCTGTCAGAGTAGATCAATCGGGCTACCGAGTCGAGCGGTGAATCGCCATAGATAAATTGACGTCGCGGGGGATGGAGTTGAGACGGATCGTCATTTTCTCTATCAAATTGTTTAATTCATTTGGAGACAGGCCCCAGTTACAGCCTCTACAATCTGGCTGACGCTCCTCCCCCGACTCGGAGGTGCCTTGAAAGCGATAAACCGGCAGCGTAAGTAGTACGACGTCTGTGTTGGTGTGGTCACGTTGTCACACTCCAAGAGGCCAAGAAGACGTATCGTGACGGTCCAACGGACTATGGCCAAGAAGAAGGGAACCACAGCCAAATCGACAGCAAAAAAGGCAAAGGCTGCACAAAAAGTTGAGAAGAAGGAAAAAAAGAACAAGGCGAAGGATGTGGAGGACGATGACAATGATCTGGAGGGCATCCTTGAAAAGGTATCTCTCGACATGTTTTGAACATGATAGAACTGTCGATTACCTGATATCGATTTTTCCCGACCAGTAGATGCGAAGAGAGTGGGAGGAGGCCCATACTGTGACCGAAGAACTGGTGGAAGGACCCCCTAGTCGACGGGCGAACGCGACGCTGACGGCATGTCCGAGCGGCAACCATTTGTGGTGCATTGGTGGAGAGTTTTTCAGCGACGATGGCAAAGCGGTGAGTGTCGGTTTTCAAAGACGGATCCACGCTGATTCGTTTTGCAGCATTTTTACAATGATGTCTTTCGCTACACCCCAGAAAAGGTGAGGAGTAACAGGCTGTAAGAATGAGCTGGCTCGACCCTTTATAGGACGAATGGAGAAAATTTGTTTCGCCAACATGCCCCGGCCCTCGTTCAGCTCACGCAGTCGTTACAACTCCCGCAGGAGGTGGAAAGATCTTTCTTTTTGGTGCGCCTTGACCTATACACGAAAGAAAGGTTTCATCCATAAACTTAGGTGGTGAATTCTCCTCCCTGCATCAAAACACATTCCACCACTATCGAGATTTTTGGTGCTTTGACATATCCAGTCATTCCTGGGATCGAATTGAGACGAAAGTTCGCCCAAGCGCTCGATCCGGTCATCGGTGAGACTTGAAATCATCTTTGTTGGACCTCTTGAACTCGGTGATAATTTCCTATCAGCATGGCCGTCTTCAAACATTACATCATCTTGTTTGGGGGGTTCTATGATCCTGGTATCACAAGTACGCCCGCTCGCTCTTTGCCTCTGCGACGACCTAACTGGCAATATCACAGCGCGCTATTTCAACGACCTTTGGGTGTTTGATACGCAAGAATATAAATGGCGTCAAATTGAATTCAAAGAGACAGACAACAAGCCCTCGTATGTTCACTCTTTCATCAACCCTTTCCAAGCGTCGCTATCTAACGCATGTCATTTGGCGCAGGCCACGTAGCGGATTTTCATTCCTCTCCGGTGCTGAAGGCATCCTACTCCATGGTGATACCCAAACCCCTCTTCGGAAAAATCGACTGACCAAGGCACAGGCGGTTACTGCAAGGAATACGCGAAAGGAAAACGCCCTGTCGGAGTAATGCTAGAAGACACCTGGTTCTTGCAGTGCGTTTTTCGTAGCTTACGGCTCTTTGCCTCAGTCCTTGAACTCCTTTATGCAGTATGTCGCTCAACACGTCGTCCCCTGACACCCTAACAACGGGGAAGTCTTCAAAGTCCACCCAAGATCCCCTCGTTGTCAAATGGGAACGCCGAAAACGTGGCTCTTACGCACCGTCCGTAAGATCTGGGTGTACTATGGCACTGTGGGCATCGAAGAACACGGGTATTTTATTTGGGGGCGTGACGGATGAAGACAGGCATGAGGAGACATTGGAGAGCATTTTCTGGAATGACTTGTAAGGGTATTCTTTTGGTGTACCTCGTTCCTGACAGTCTTTGGCTTTGAAGGTACGGTTACCAGATACCGGGAAGAGGGAAGTGGCTATCTATGACCCTTAAGCGACCAAAGAAGAAAAGCATCGAGGGTGGGAAGAAGAAAAAGAAGAATGTGGAACAGGGAAACGTCGTACCTGTGAAACGCGAGGACGATGATGAGGAAACTGATGTGGATGAGGACGAGGTCCGTTCAGCCAGTTCGTGGTGCCTTTGAAATATTAACATCGTGTTTGATGATTCGCAGCAAGTTCCAATTCTGCAGGAAAGAACCAAGTACAAAGAGCCGTTGAAAGAACCTGCATCATTAGAGCCTGAGATCGATCCCGATGACCCAAATCTTACAACTCCGATCCCCAGGTATAACACCATGCTCGCAGTTCTACGGAACACGCTTTACATGTCTGTCACTATCCTCTCTTATCTTTTCCTTATATTCACAGGCGACACGGATAATCCAGTTATGGCGGGATCTTCGAACGCGGCTCGCGCGAGTATACGCTGGATGACTTTTATTCCCTTCAGCTCGAGAAGATGGATAAATATGTATGTTTGAAAGAGAGCGGCGTTGAAATTGGCGATGGAGATGATGAGAGCAGTAGCGACGACGGCGAAGACGATGGTGATGAGGGGGACGATGACGACGAGGAAGATGAACGTTACGGTGAAGGAAATGGCGAAGAGGGCGATGGGGGCGAAGATAGTCAACCTAAAGGTGGTCTAACCACGGAGGCTGTCATAGATATCTGCGACATCCATGCCGCAGGACTAGTACCAGACGACAAGGCATGCTCTCACTACTCTTCGGCCACCACTTCATCTTCCTTATTCCATCTATTCTTTAGGATGATCTCCGCTTGAAAGCTTCAGCATTTATAGGCGTCGCCAAAGATACTTCGCGGTCGCCAGAGGACATTATCAGTACCCCGTTACCTGGAGAGACATTGGCCATTTTCTATGCCCGTTCAAGTAAGTCAGAGTTTCCTTTGTTAGTAGAATCCCCTTACACCGTTTTAACCTTTTGCGCACAGGGGAGTTTTGGTCGCAGAAAGCCCATGGGACAACTGATAACCGTGGAAAGCAGCTCCGTCGGGACGGGTTCACTTTGGCCGAGGAGAGATACGGTACGTGTGCATTTTCTTTTAGCTTTCAAGGAGCTCAATATTTTTTGTCCTCCTTTATCTCTGTAGCGGCGTACAAACCGATCCTGGATGAAGTTGAAAAGATCTTGGCAGAGGCCGGACTTGACAAGGAAGAGATAAGAAGGAGCGCAGTAGCTGGGCCACCTGCGGCAGGTGCTGGAGTGGTACAGAGTCGCAACCGTCGGTGATGATCTATAACGCGGAAATGATGTTGCTTTACATATGGAGCATCGCCTGCCCCTGCTTATTGAGGTCTGTTTTTCTTTGCCTACAACACCCGCATGCCGGCATCTCCCGATCCAGATACTAAACTAACAGCAAACCCATCCACACCGACGGCCTTAAGACCCCCGCCGGATTCCTTCAAGGCAAAATACGATGTCGGTGAGTACCAAACTCTTGCATGCCTTCCGGACGAATTCTTACCATATAGATTGGATGGGGCTCGTGTATCTATACGATATATCGCAGGGATCGTTATGTCTCAGATGCTGATGCCGTATCTCTTCTGCCCAATAGGATTCAAACTTCAAACGCTTCGTCAAGGTCGGCCGTGGTGCATCCTTTCCCAAGAAATGGAATGGGCCAGATCTGAACGTCGATTTAATTCCTACAGTCGTCCTGCTGAAATCCGGCCCTCCCACCGGCAAGATCGCTATTATTTCTGAAATCACCGTCAACTGCGTCCGTTGTTAGAATCACCCTTGGGTCTTCAATCATAACCTTGTACGGCACATACAACATGCCATCATCGGCGGCCCCACATCGGGTGTACCCCGTCAAACATTCCCCTACAAGGGCCTAACGCCTACCCGCATCAAACTCCCAAGTCTTCCTCGTGCTACCGGGGTCCGCAAGCTCGCAGAGAAGAAGGCTTTTGTCGAGAGGTGGGAGAAGTCGGCTTGGACGCAGCGGCGGGCCGCGATAGAAAAGAGGAGGATGTTGAATGACTTTGATCGTTTCCAGGTCATGTTGGCGAAGAAGGTGCGGAAAGACGTTGTGAGGAAGGTGGTACATAAGTCGAAGAAGGCATGATTTCGGATTGACATTAGTAGTGTAGGGAGATGTGGTCGCGTCGGTTGAAACTCTCCACACCGCGATCGAGTCCTTTACCTACACATTTTCAACTTCCGAGCTCGAAAAGGCGCCCTGAATCGATCAACTCCATGCAGGTGTACTGGACCCGCACGTCCACTCTTCTACCCTTCATGGCCACACCGAACATTGGCCGAACACGAACACTAGCCTCCTGTTCGTCGCGACGGGATCAAAGGTGAAGGAGTCGTGCGGGACATGATTGAGCAGAAAGTCCAAGGATGCCCCGGAGCAGAGAACCGCGAAGGGTGGGGGAGTAACGAGCTGGAGCTATTTTGCAACTCGGGGGGTGTTGCAGGCATATTTAATGGAACGGGTTTCCCATTGCCTGATCCGCCGGCGCAACGACGAGGTAGAAGTATTGCTACAACGTAGACTCGGATGAATGCATGAATGTGTCAAATACACTTTATCGTGAGTGGGAGAGTCTTTTTTTTTTTTTTTTTTGTGTTATGTTTATTGTCCACGGAGGCGTTGTAACCTATATGAGACATTACGTTATATATACACTGCTAAGGGCCCCGTCGACGGCCCAAGTGTTATGGAACAGCTTCTTGTCTCTTATCTTATCTTATCAACCATGCCTCTCCTATCTTATCAAATGAACTATCCAACACTTCAGTTTGGATGTCATGGAACATGTTATGGAACAGCCATTTAACAACTATTTTTCATTTTGTCCTTGTTTGTTATTGTTTGGCTTTGTGGACAATATTATAAAAGGTCAACAACATGAATCCGACTTCATTTCATTTTATCTTTGTTTGTCCTTGTTTGGCTATCTCTTATCTCCTATCTCTTATCTCCTATCTCTTATCTCCTATCTCTTATCTCCTATCTCTTATCTCCTATCTCTTATCTCCTATCTCTTATCTCCTATCTCTTATCTCTGGCCCATATCCTATTGGAGGATATCTGGACCATATCCTATTGGTTGATAAGTCTTGGCTAGTATAGTATATATAGAGTAGCCCAAAACCTGTAACTCTAGTTGTATTCTCTTAAGAACT
>Ga0307516_10002197_pt1 | contig 26426 bp, 26 predicted proteins | sample 19_EM_MG_FD_203310 | JGI IMG/M metagenome (GOLD analysis project Ga0307516, IMG submission 203310) | Populus trichocarpa ectomycorrhiza microbial communities from riparian zone in the Pacific Northwest, United States - 19_EM | ecosystem: Host-associated > Plants > Roots > Unclassified | place...
CGGAATACGGCTTCGTGACCACCCTGAGCAGCCATGCAGATCGCCGTCCCGCCGTGATGGTATTTCGCTTCGATGTCGGCACCCTTCTCGAGCAGAAGCTGGACTATGGCCTCGTCGCCACGCGAAGCTGCGCAGCAGATCGCCGTACGGCCGGATTCATCTTTCGCTTCGATGTCTGCACCCTTCTCGAGCAGAAGCCGGACTATGGACTCGTTGCCACACGAAGAAGCCGCAACGATCGCCGTACCGTAATAACCTTTCGCCTCGATGTTTGCGCCATTCGCGAGCAGAAGCCGGAATGCGGCTTCGTGACCACCCCGAGCAGCCATGCAAATCGCCGTCCCGCCGTGGTGGTCTTTCGCTTCGATGTCTGCACCCTTCTCGAGCAGATGCCGGACTATGGACTCGTCGCCACGCGAAGCTGCGTAGCAGATCGCCGTACGACCGGATTGATCTTTCGCCTCGATTTCGGCGCCCTTCTCGAGCAGAAGCCGGACTATGGACTCGTAGCCACACGAAGAAGCCGCGACGATCGCCGTACCGTCATAACCTTTAGCCTCGATATTGGCGCCGTTCGCGAGCAGAAGACGGAATACGGCTTCGTGACCACCCTGAGCAGCCATGCAGACGGCCGTACGGCCGGATGGATCTTTCGCCTCGATGTCGGCGCCCTTCTCGAGCAGAAGCCGGACTATGGACTTGTTGCCACACGAAGAAGCCGCGAGGATCGCCGTACCGTCATAACCTTTCGCCTCGATGTCGGCGCCATTCGCGAGCAGAAGCCGGAATACGGCTTCGTGACCACCCCGAGCAGCCATGCAGATCGCCGTACAGCCGGATTCATCTTTCGCCTCGATGTCGGCGCCCTTCTCGAGCAGAAGCCGGACTATGGACTCGTTGCCACACGAAGAAGCCGTGACGATCGCCGTACCGCCATAACCTTTAGCCTCGATATTGGCGCCGTTCGCGAGCAGAAGACGGAATACGGCTTCGTGGCCATCCCGAGCAGCCATGCAGATCGCCGTGCCGCCGGATTCATCTTTCGCCTCGATGTCGGCGCCCTTCTCGAGCAGAAGCCGGACTATGGCCTTGTGGCCACGCGAAGCTGCGTTGCAGATCGCCGTACCGCCGGATTCATCTTTCGCCTCGATGTCGGCGCCCTTCTCGAGCAGAAGCCGGACTATAGCCTCGTCGCCACGCGAAGCTGCATTGCAGATCGCTGTACCGCCAAGTTTGCCTTTCCCTTCGGTGTAGTCGCCGTTCTCGAGCAGAAGCCGGACTATGGACTCATGGCCACTTGAAGAAGCTGCGCAGATCGCCCTGCCATAATAACCTTTCACCTCAATGTTGGCACCATTCGCGAGCAGAAGCCGGACTATGGCCTCGTGGCCCCATGAAGCTGCGTGGCAGATCGCGGCGCCGTCGTAGGTGTCTTTCACATTGATGTCGGCACCCTTCTCGAGTAGAAGCCGGACGGTAGCTTCGTGACCACCACGAGCAGCCACGCAGATCGCCGTATCGCCGAGATGACCTTTCGCGTCGATGTTGGCGGCCTCTTCTAGCAGCAGCCGGACTGTAGCGTCGTGGCCGCCGGAGGCTGCCCTGGACAGCGCTGTATATCCCTTTGAGTCCTTGAAATCGACCCCAAACTGCCCTTCCGTAAGGACGGCCCTCATGGTGCCACACAGCCCGAAGATACCAGATGCGTGAAGAGGTGTTAGTTTGCTCGGACTCCAGTTGTATCCGTAGGCTTTTGTGGCTTCTGGTGCAAAATAGACTTGGAATATAAGATGCAAGCGTGCCGAATCCTTCAAGACGGTAAGGGCTTTTGTAATTACACCGCCGTCTTCGTCCTCTGTTTCATATGAGATACGGCAGTGGTTGCCCCAGTGCCGACAACCATAGTCCAAGAAGCTGTGTCTTTCGATTACCGAATTGAAAGCCTCCTGGGAATTGCAAGGTCCGTCCCGAAAACAATCAAGCGAGAGGTAATTGAGGCATGCTTTTGCTATCATTGAGTGTGCTCCATCCCGGATACTAGAAACACCTGCGAGGTATTCTTGAACCGTGTAATGGACTAGACGGACTGTCTCTGTCTGCTCGTCCACGATTACCAGACCTGCGCATTGCTGGATGATATTATGTACCTCGACAAAGTCGCCATCGTTTAGCTCTGACTTTGGTTCACCCTCTCCAATCGCAAGGGCAATCTGTAGTTCAGTGACATGGAGCGGACGCTCGGCATTGACAATCCATCTCAGTGCCTGCAATGCTAACATTCGGTCCTCGTTCGGTTGTGCCTCAATTGTTGCAATCGCCCTTGCATAGGTTGAGTTCAAATCATGTGGAAGTTGACCAAGTGCGCGCCTTTTCTCGTTGGGTGTCTTCCGCCGCAGAATGGATTCAGTGTGAAGGATGGCCAACAGGAACCTAGTCACCACATCCAAGTGAGCAGGCGGCGAACGAATCGACACTAGGAAGCGACTTAGAGGGGGTGACTCACATTCCGTAGGCCTTTCCCAAAACTGTGGCTACTATGTCCAACTCCAGTTGTGCGGAAATTTTGTTCTTCTTCTTTGCGGCTTCGATCTTCCCCTTGATAGCTAACTTCATATCCTCCTTGTCCGGGACGATAGCCAATTGAAGTGGAGCTTCATCTGTGAAGGCGAGTTGCATTTGCGGTCGCCCAGTGATCAAGATTTTGAATCTTACATCTCCTTTCCGGTCCAGGGTCAATCGCATCATGAAAGATAATAGTACCTTCCTCTGGTCTTCGTTGCATTCGTCCAAGGCATCGAAAATCAGGTACACTTCCCTGAACTCGGCAGCAAGAGAAGTAAACAGCTCCCGCAAATCACTCATGGCTGGTCGCTTGTCTTTAGGATGCATTTTGTCGTACATTTCCTCGATATACGGGCTGAGCGATTCATCTGCTTGTGAGTCTGTCCGTCGGAATGCAAGCTGTTTAACCAGCTCAGCCAGAATAACTTCTGGAGTCTGTCTTGCTCGATCTTTATAGTCGAAGTACACGTAAGCCAATGCGGCCAGGGGGTAGACTGGGTGTTGAATACGAGCTTCGATGTGTTCAATCACGATCGACCTATCATCATTAGCTCGGGCCAGCACACCTACTACGGAATGGATAATACAGACACCAAGCAGCTCTTCCCAGCGCCCGCTAGTGATCACCGCGTCAGCCTACGATCAAATAACTTTGGAGGCGTAGTAGGAGCTCACGGATGCCGGGACACCACAGGATCGGCGAACTCGACGACCCACCGCGGAGCCACACCTTGAAAGTAGAAGCATCAAGGAACCACTCCCCAGTTCGATCCTTTACACTCTTGTGAACCTCCCTGTGCCGCTTGTCGTGCTCGTACGGTGATAACCACTCGAGAACTCGGAGGCGATGGGCCACTACGTACAGAGTCGCCGCGATGCCTGTTAGCAAATAACTAACTGCCGCAGCAGAGGTGATAGAACGGCACATACCCCTCTCTGCCCGCTTCCTTTCTAATCCGTCATCCCGTAAGTCGCCCACGTTTTTCGTAATCCCCCTGCTGCTCTCCAATATGGACAACGACGCTTGGCTAACCAACTCATCAGAACCGCTGTCGAACAAATATGGGGCCAGAGATCGCAAACTCAGTACAGATTGTCAGCCGCCACCGCTACAGCGATTGTCCTCTTGTATCTTTCGATTCTCTGCGTGAGATCTGTTATCTCCGTCTTCTGTAGCGGCCACTTCATGGTAGTTCTGAGGTTCGACAACGTTTCTTTCTGCCGAAGACGGAACTGACTAAGGACATCCGCAACAGCCTTGAGGTCATTGTGGCAAGCAGTGAAGCTTAGGTTGCGCATGTTGCCTTTTAAATTGCGATTAAGTTAGCTGAGTATGACGAAAACGAAAGCTGCCTCCAAACATAGCGAGCCGGGAGCCGTCATACGAAGATCTTCCGAAGTGGCGTCGTCGATAAGTAGTTGAAGTGCTTCGAAAACGCCTTTGAGACTGTGGAGTTCCAAGACAAGCGCCTTGAGTTCCTTCGGGCAGTCTCTGCATTCGCGCCAAAACTCTCGTCCCTGCTTGTAAACCATCTCGGCCAAGCTGAGGATTGCTACCACCTCAGCCGCGATCGAAAACGGATCAGCCATGGTTCCTTCAGGTGATGGCCACCGTAGTGCGGAGTGTTTTCTGAGATCAATGGTTGGTATTGAAAAGAGTATTCGTATGTGGTAATTGAACTCGGGTGGGTTGGTGTGCTGTATTGTGCAAGTAAACCAGGCGGCTCACTTCACTCCTCCCACCCCCGCGTGCGGGGATCAGATCACGTGGCTGACGAGTTTATCAGAACTAAACAAGCACCTAAAAGCCGCCCCTCTTCTTTGAGTATCATAACTGCGCCTTTGTTGATCTTCGATGTCACGCACCCCGACTTTATTACATATCATACCAGGCTGGAGACAGTCGTGGCGGCGTACGCTATCTGCCTGCAGTAACTAATTGCCCTCAACAATCCACCTCCTCGCCCCACTGCCTCCACCGGGCGTCCAGCGGACAGGAAACGGACTGTACATACTCTCGCCATGTTCTAGATAGGTCGCATGCGAGTTATGAGTATCGCCCCCTCCTTCGCCCTTCTTATTGCCGACTGCAGACAGTGCACGCCAGTTGCGAATGCACACGCTTGTCGTGTATGTAGCCGTTGATGAATGTAACATTAATCTTGTCACGATCGCTGGGTGCCCTCCTCCTGGTTCATCACCATCCCAAGTTCCGTCGTCCGCGGGGAGCTGCGTTCACGTCCCGGTGCGGTGTGTGCCGGAGATGAGAGCAGGCAGGACCTTCCCCTTTCCCTTTCTCTTCTCCCGTTCCCTCGGCCTAGGGCAACCAGCGAAAGAACCTCTCAGCCCGCGCAAAATGCGCGTCGGCGCGAAAAAGGAAAAGTACACTGCCACTTAGTGCGGATAACCCTCGACGATTGAGAGACTCGCAAGTGACCATCTTTTCGGGCTGCAGTGTCGACTTTCCTTGGGTTTTGGGCGTTGGAACGTTGCCACTTTCCAGGGTGTAGAAAAATAGATGATATCATAGGTAGAAGCGATAAGGATAGATAAGATAGGAGGAGGAGCTTGCTGGGTAACACGGCCGTAGCCGTAACTATGGTGCCGGACGCGAGGTAGTGCGACCGGGATGTGACCGCCGAAAACAACCCCCAACTCCAGCCATAACTCCAGATGGCAACCAAAGAAATTGAAAAAAGTAATCTAGTAGAATTATAGATGAGAAGGTGGAGATTATTTCTGCGAACCCGGATTCCAAAAAGGACCCGTGGTGGGGGCACTATAGCGGGTTGAATTTGTCTGTCATTGTGTAAGAGGGGGAATTATTTACCGCTAACTAAAAAAGGAAAGCCCGAGTGATAGCACGTGCAATCGAACGTAGATCTATCTACATAAACACCCGCCCGCAGGTACGACGGTGAGACTCGTACCGCCTCTCTGCATATTCTCTCTGCCTCCCATCCAACCCCTCCCTTTAAAGCACCAAGGTGCAGAGGGTTCTGGTTCATAGCCAACAGCATAGATTCATCTTCCTTTTCATTCGGACCAAAGAACCGGCTCCCATAGGTTCTTTGCAATTTGGCAGGTTCCTTCTCTTGGGTTTTTTTCTTCTGAGAATAATACCATCACGACTGTGTTGTTTTGCCGGCATTGGTCTTCGAATATCCTTTCAGCTGTCGTTCTGCTTTCGCCCAACCTGAATTGTCCCGTTGATGGAAAACAAAAAGATCGTCCTCTGGCTCCGAACCAATGGCAATGCCCCCGCTATCGCTACCGGAAAGCGCGCCTCCTTCCGAACAACTATCAGGAATCTCCGCTGTAGATAGTACTGATTTTCTGTCTCTTTTTGCTATTTCTAGCATGAGCTGCTGCAGCCCGACCGGCAATCTTTCTTTTTCTAGAGGGTGGCCTCGTGAAGGAGAGTGGCAGACATTGCATAAAGTTTGGCTTTGATGAATGTAGCACAGCGCGGTGGGGGTCGGTGCGGGGTTGTTGCGTGAAAATTCTCTCGGCACACTAAGGATTTAAGTGTAGTCACAATATAGCACTCGGTTTCTTGGCGCCTACAGCAAACCTGTATTTTTGGCAAGAATGCCAAGACGCTACCTAGTACAAGTGTCCGGCACCATTGTTAGAGCTTCCAACTGATTCACAACACGCCTTTTCTAGCTAGGTACATATCTATTGCTTTCAACCTGCTTGCACTGGGCCAAAAATCGCCCCGAACCCCAGTGCTGGTTGTGTCAGTGCCCAACGCAGACGAGAGCCCACCTCCTCAAGGTGTGTCCGAAATGGAAGGGAGAGCTGAAGATCCTCTGGGCGGAGGTGAGGAAGGAGACAGGGTGGTGGGAGAGCCGGTGGAGGATATGGGAGCTCTTCGCCAACAGGAGGCGCAGCTAGGCGTTACTAGATTTCCTCACGTCGACCGACGTGAGGAAGATAATGCCGGCCGCGGGAGAGGAAGCCGACGGGGGGAGTGATGCATCGGAATGGGAGCTCCGGGAACGCCAGGAAAACCGGGCAAAATGTACGCCGCCATGATTTATATAGGTCGCATGCGGGTATGAATAAACCAAAAAAAAAAAAAGCCTGAACCTGCTTGTCACTTTGACTTGAAAATTAACTCTGGTTGTAAAGTTAAATACATACATGCTTATGTAGGTTTTGGGCCAGCGTGGCAGCGGCCTTGAATTAACCACCAATTTCTCGCTTCAACCCCGCAGGTAACAGCAGACGATTAGATGTTACTACCGGCAGCGCAGCCGCTAGCAATCGGCCTTCCCAGAGCACTCTGGTGGTATCGAAATTAAGGCACCGTCACACCTTGACGATACGGGGGTGGTCTGTCACAGAATCGGAAGGACAGGTTTTGCTGACGAGAGAACCGTGATCCGCCGGGAGGGTTAGGAAGTCTAGCTAGGCAGTGACCTGCATACGGTGATACGTGGTAAACCATACGGCCACGGAGTTGTGAGGCACCGGGTTCAGTAAGGACCGGAGATGTGCAGTAAAGACCAATACAGGCCGGAAAGGCCTGAGGCAGCCATTGTAGGACTCCACATAGGGAAAACTCTGATGTCACGTCCCGTCGCCTTGGCACGGGAATGCGGGAAGAAGGGATACGGGATGCAAAGTGGAAGGAATGTGGGCCGCCAGAAACGGATGAGTAAGCGCCGTCAGCGCGGGGCGGCGGACATCCTTATAAAGCCATCGCCCACACTCCTTCTGTTTTCTCTTCTTTTTCTATTTTCTTCACCAAAAAAAATTATCGTTCTAGCTTAGCACTACGGTTATCGCCCCCCTTGTTCTGCCCTTGCGCCGTGACCTCAGTGTTGACCTCATGCCTTCTTCGAACCTGCAGTGGCCACTACTCTTGTTCTCACCGCTTGTCGGAAGTGCTTCTCGCCGCATGGCGTACGGCGCTGCGCTGCGCTGCCTAGAGTTGTGTTGAGCGGGCGCCAGGAGCGAGCGGGGTAAGCAACCCAATTGGAATAAGCGTGGATTTAGTGAGATACTCTGTACTCTGTTCTTTACTCTTTCTTTGTTTCTCTTCTCTTCTTTGATACAACACATCAAAAGAATAACAAAAGTCGTTGCGTCTTTCTTCTCGATTCTTTCTCACCTGTGATCAACACTCTCTCTCCAATCTTCTCTCTCTCACTCGTGATCTACTTCATTGTCCCTAAAACTCTCCATCTCTCCCAAGCGTCATCTCAAGGAGTACGGACGGCCATAACCTTTTCACACCTCTCGCCGCTCGCGCCTTCGGGTTTCCTCCACCCGCCCGCCAATGCTACTTCCCCTCTATCGTTGACAACTCGTAAAGGCAGATGATGTTGAGGAACAGAAAACAGAGCGCTTCCGAGGATGGGCTGCCCCCGAGCTCCGTTAATCAGCGTTTTAGGTCTTGGTATAAGCCTATGCTTGGAAGACAGCGAGAAGGCTGGATGAAATTCTACCTTGCTAGAAAGCGGTTGCTTTTAGAATGTTCTAATTTCCTTTTCTCTCTTGTACTAAAGATATACCGAATACGCCGCCCTCCGCTCTCTACCATTCGCTGTCATTATTTTGGATTAACGGCCGCTGCGGAACTAGAAGATCCGTGCCGTGGGGTGGGAGGACGATTTGTTGCCCGAGCTGTCGGACTGGGAGTGGGCGGAGGGTCCGTGAAGGTATCATACGAGTAGGGGAGTGGAATATAGTTTGTTTGCCTCGCCGATTCTTTTTGCTTCAAAAATGCAGCTCGTTGTTGTCCGCGATCCAGAACAAGTACGAAACAGGTAAAGCATACTAATACAAAAGCAAGGACGCCTGTAGAACCCCAGCGAGCCGGCAGCGACTCTATTCGACGTATACACGGCGTGGATGTCTTCTCCGGTTCAGTCGAAGCTTCGGAACACGAGCTCCCTTGTTGACCGCTGGCATGTTGTATCACTCTTCATATCACATACCTTCAACAATTTCCACAGCCACTGCAATACACAACACAAGAAAGCAAACACAGAACAACGAGCTCTCCAGGGAAGCAAACGGATAAAGCACACCTTTAGATGGCTGCCGTGGTACGATCAGTTGTTGCAGTCTCAACTGTAACTCTCGCTCCCGCCGTCGTTCCCTGCTGGTTTCTTTGCAATATACTTCTCCGAATCTCCACTCCTACCCATTATCCGCCATCCCCTCCCCCTTCTGCAATCCTTGTCCATCACGCTGCACACAATTTCGACCACAGTAGCGGAAGCCGTCCCTCAAAAGTAATGTCTTGTGCCATGTGATACGAAAGGAGAAGAGAGAAGACATCTTTTATGTGATATAACCAAATTGGGAGCAATGGTGTTGACGGATCTCTCACTAAGTGTCCGCCTTCCAGAGACTCTCTCTGGAGTATAGACATAAGTGGCGGAATGATAAAGAGTATACCTCCCAAGTATGGGAATACGTCCAGAATTTACCGAACCCCGTGAGATTTGTCGGGAAGGCAGCTTGTCGTTCCGAGGCTCCGACTAAACCTGCAACGACATCACCACCGCCTCTAAACGAATGGGGACTACCTACTAGGAACCTATGCGTCCTTGAAGTCATCCTAAATATATTCTCGCATGCGCTCTCTCTAATTTTCATAGACCAGAAAAGCACCAGGGTGTCTTCTTCAATTGGGCACCCTGGCCCTCACCCACCGCCGCATATACTTCCCAACTGCTGCCCCGGAGGGCTTCACGAACCTAGGCCGATAGTCCCAATAAATACTCGCCCCTCCCCCCCCCCCCCCCGGCCCATGCTAGTCCTCGATCCTCGGTCTTCGGCCCCTTAGACCACCAGATCATCAGCCCCTCGGACCCCCGGCCCCCGGATCTTCCTCACGTCACAACATGCGATAACATTGGCCACGACTGCTCCAGACTAAAAAGTATAAATTGTGCCATAGTATATCGTTCCCCTTCCCCTAGTGAGAGAACCTACACATATCTCACAATCCCGACTAACCAGCCTTCCGACACGAACAACCTTCCGGTAATTACACCGCACTTTTTCAAACCCTTGCGAAAATCGCCCCAGCCACCCACCAAAACCTCCATCACAAACAACGTCTGAATGTGCCCTCGGATTGGTCTTCGAAGAGAAAACTCTCTCACAAAGGGTAGTTTCACAAGAGTACCTCCTCACAGAGCGCGATATCCCAAGGGCGAGGAATCGCGGCCGGCAGCAGCAGCTCTCTGTATCGCTGTATTCACCCCGGAGCCGGTGGCTTTCTCGCGCAGCAGCCGGGCTGTGGATAGGTGGAAACCCGCAGCTGCAAAGGAGATCGCTGTACGGCCGTAATGGTCTTTCGCCTGGATGTTGGCGCCCTTCTCTAGCAAAATCCGGACCGTGGCTTCGTGTCCACGGGAAGCAGCACAGCAGATCGCGGTGCCGCCGTTATTGTCTTTCGCCTCGATTTCGGCGCCCTTCTCGAGCAAAAGCCGGACCGTTTCTTCGTGGCCATCTGCAGCTGCCCAGAAGATCGCTGTTCGACCGTGATGGTCTTTCGCTTCGATATTGGCGCCCTTCTGGATCAGAAGCCGGACTATGGCTTTGTTGCCACACGAAGCTGCGTGGGAGATCGCCGTACCGCCGGATCGGTCTTTTGCCTCGATGTCGGCGCCCTTGTCGAGCAGGAGCTGGACTGTGGCTTCGTGGCCACCCCGAGCAGAAATGCAGATCGCCGTACCGCGGTAAAGGCCTTTCGCCTCGATGTTGGCGCCCTTCTCCAGCAGAATCCGGACTATGGCCTCGTCGCCACGCGAAGCTGCGTGGAAGATCGCCGTACCACCGGATTGGTCTTTCGCCTCGATGTTGGCGCCCTCCTCTAGCAGCAGCCGGACCGTGGCCTCGTGGCCGCCCGAAGCTGCCCTGGACAGCGGTGTATATCCAAATGAGTCCCTGAAATCGACCCCAAACTGCCCTTCCGCAAGGACAGCCCTGATGGTGCCACATAGCCCGAAGACACCAGATGCGTGAAGAGGTGTTAGTTTGCTCGGACTCCAGTTGAATCCGTAGTCATTCGTGTTTTCCGGTGCAAAATAGACTTGGAATATAAGATGCAAGCGTGCCGAATCCTTCAAGACGGCAAGGGCTTTTGTAATTACATCACCGTCTTCGCCTTCTGTTTCAAACGAGGTACGGCAGTGGTTGCCCCAGTGCCGGCATGCATAGTCCAAAAAGCTGTGTCTTTCGAGTACTGAATTGAGAGACTGCTGGGAGTTGCAGGGTCCAGTCCGAAAGTCATCAAGCGAGAGGTAATTGAGGCATGCTTTTGCTATCATTGTGTGCGCTCCATCCCGGATACTAGAAACACCTGCGAGGTATTCTTGAACCGTGTAATGGACTAGTCGGACTGTCTCTGTCTGCTCGTCCACGATTACAAGGCTTGCACATTGCTCGATGATATCATGTACCTCGATGAAGTCGTCTTCGTCTAGCTCTGACTTAGGTTCGCCCTCTCCAATCGCAAGGGCAATCTGTAGTTCAGTGACATGGAGTGGACGCTCGGCGTTGACAATCCATCTCAGTGCCTGCAATGCCAGTATTCCGTCCTCGTCCGGTTGTGCCTCAATTGTTGCCATCGCCCTTGCATAGGTTGAATTTAAATCTGGCGGAATGAGACCAAGTGCGCGCCTTTTTTCGTTGGGTGTCTTCCGCCGCAGAATGGATTCCGTGTGAAGGATAGCCAGCAGGAACCTTGTCACCACATTGACGATGAATCGCCAGTCGAAAGCGAATTAGAGGGGGTGACTCACATTCCGTCGGCTTTCCCCAATACTGTGGCTACTATGTCCAACTCTAGTTGTGCGGAAATTTTGTGCTTCTTCTTTGCGGCTTCGATCTTCTCATTGATAGCTAACTTCATATCCTCCTTTTCCGGGACGATAGCCAACTGAAGCGGAGCTTCATCTGCGAAGGCGTGTTGCATATGTGGTCGTCCAGTGATGAAGATTTTGAATCTCACATCTCCTTTCTGGTCCCGGGATAATCGCATTATGGAAGGTAATAGCACCCCTCTTTCGTCTTCATTGCATTCGTCCAAGGCATCGAAAATCAGGTACACTTCCCTGAATTCAGCAGCAAGAGAAGTAAACAGCTCCCGCAAATCTCTCATGGCTGGTCGCTTGCCAACAGGATGCATTTTGTCGTACATTTCCTCGATACGCGGGCTGAGAGATGCATCTGATTGTGAATCCGTCCGTCGGAACGCAAGCTGTTTAATCAGCTCAGCCAGAATAACTTCTGGCGTCTGTCTTGCTCGATCTTTATAGTCGAAGTAAACGTATGCCAATGCGGCCGGGGGGTAGACTGGGTGTTGAATACGAGCTTCGATGTGTTCAATCACGATAGACCTAGTATCGTTAGCTCGGGCAAGCATACCTACTGCAGAATGGATAATACAGACGTCAAACAGCTCTTCCCAGAGCCCGCTAGTGATCACCGGATCAGCCTACGATGAGATAGATAGTTTTGGAAATAGTAGGAGCTTACGGATGCCGGGACACCACAGGATCGTTGAACTCGACGACCCACCGACGAGCCATGTCTTGAAAGTGGAAGCATTAAGGAACCACTCCCCAGTTCGATCCTTTATACTCTTGTGAACCTCCCTGTGCCGCTTGTCGTGCTCATAAGGTGATAACCACTCGAGAACTCGGAGGCGATGCGCCACTAAGTCAGTGTCGCCGCATTTCTTGTTAGCCAACTACGAACTGCCGTAGCGCAGGAGAGGGAACGGCACATACCCCGCTCGGTCCGCTTTCTTTGTAATCCATCATCCCGTAAGTCGCCCACGATTTTCGAAACCTCTCTGCTGCTCTTTAATATGAACAACAACGCTTGGCTAATAAACATATCAGAACCACTTTAGACCAAATATAAGACTAGAGATCGCAAACTCAGTACAGATTGTCAGCCGTCACCGCTGCAGTGATTGTACTCTTGTGTCTTTCGATTCTCTGCATGAGATCGGTTATCTCCGTCTTCTGTAGCGGCCACTTCAGGGCAGTCGTAAGGTTGGAAAACGTTTCTTTCCGCCGAAGACGGAACTGACTAAGGGCATCCGAAACAGCCTTGAGGTCATTGTGGCAAGCAGTGAAGCTCAGGTTGCGCATGTTGCCTTTCAAATATCGATCAAGTTAGCTGAGTATGGCGAAAATTAAAAGCCGCAGCCCGCCCTAATTACGACTGGCTGCGTCCAAACGAAGGAGCGGGAGCTGTCATACGAAGATCTTCCGAAGTGGCGTCTTCGATAAGTAGTTGAAGTGCTTCGAGAACGCCTTTGAGACTGTGGATTTCCAAGACAAGCGCCTTGAGTTCCTTCGGGAAATCTCTGCATTCGCGCCAAAACTCAAGTCCGTGCCTGCAAACCACCTCGGCCAAGCTGAGGATTCCAACCAAACCAGATGCGATTGAAAACGGATCAGCCATGGTTCCTTCGCGGGTGATGGCTGCGGTAGCGCAGAGTGGTTTTCTGAGACCAACTGTTTGGCGAGCAAAGAGTGTCGTGTGTCGTAGCGTTGACGCTTCAGCGCGGCGATTGAAGTCGTACGATTTGGTGTGGGGCGGGGCTCACTTCACTTCCCACCCCCGCATGCAGGGATCAGGTCTGGAGGCTGAAGCGAGTCCCCATGTGAAAGTGTTCCTCAGTTACGTACGATCTACGTCGCAGCTGAACAATTTAGTCTATGATATGCATATATCTATGATGTACTAGTACATGCTACGCAGGTAGACTAGTTACACCGGCACCAGCCACCCACGTCATGCCGCGGAGACGCTAGTCTCCATCAGGCCCTTCGCTTCTATCCTATTTTTATCTACGCTTATCGCACGTTGTTATCTCGCCTATAATTCGGTAGATGCAAACTTCCAACGCCCTAGGAATCGGAAGATGGTCGTTTGCGAGTCCCCCAATCGCGGGTTATCCGCACTAAGTGGCAGTCTACTTTTCCTTTTCGCGGCGACACGCTTTTTGTGAGGGCGGAGAGAGGTTCCTTCGCTGATTGCCCCTAGCCTGAAGAACGGCAGAAAGGCAATGACGAGGCTGCGCAGGCTCACAGGGCAGATGGGGCTCTCGCCAGTCAACTGCAGGAACGTCATGTCGGCTTGCGTCCAGTCGGTCGCCATGTTTGGCGCGGAGCTATGGTGGAAGGGAGATCTCGCTCAAGGCACTATCGGCCGGGCGAACGAACTTCAGCTGCTGGTCAACCAGGAGGGACGGGCAACAACGGGATTCTTCCGGACAACCAACCTGGGAGCTCTTTCGATGGAGTCAGGCCCCAGAGCAGCAACAGCGCAGCTGGAGAACAGACAGCAGCGTTTTGGGCTACGGCTGCTGAGCCTACTGCAGGGGGACCAGGCGCGGGAGGTGGTGGGAGACCCAACGGGAATCAGGCGGCGGCTCACAAATGCCCTCGCATACGGCGGACAGACAGAGAGCACAGTACTGCTTGAGGAGCCAGAACCCTCGACGCAGGACTACTGCAGGAGGAGGAAGCCGAGGCAAAAGCGGAGGCAGAGAGGATCCGACCCGGGCTGACAATGTTCACGGATGGGTCACGGCTGGACGATGGGGCTACCGGGTCCTCGGTGGTGTGGAAGAGGGCCCTAGCCTGGGTCGGCGCCAAAGTGCACATGGGCAACAACCAAGAGGCCTATGACGCAGAGTGCGCCGCTCTCGCCCATGCGCTGGAGCTGGCAGCACAAAGGAACGCGACCCCGGAACGGGTCACCATCTTTTCGGACGCACAGGCGGCCATCACGCGGATGGCATCGGACGAACCTGTCCCTGGGCGACAGTATGCCCTCGAGGCGCGGAAGCACATCGCCACGCTGCGTAAGACCAGGCCGGGCATCGTCATCGAAATCCGATGGTGTCCAGCCACAAGGGAGCCGCTGGCAACGAGAAGGCCGACGAGTGGGCGAAGATTGCAGCAGGGGAGTCGAACACCCGTGGGGTGGAGTGGCTAAGCTCCTCAGGCCGGACAGAAGTGCGGGTGGCGCCTCTTCCCCGATCCCTCGCCAACCTCAAGCGGGAGATCTCGGAGAAGAAGTGGGTGGAGGCACGCCAGTGGGCTGGAGGTCGGACCTCGAAGACGAAGTACCGCATGCCAAAGAGCCAGAAACCCGATGGCGCGGTGGCCGGTAGCTCCAAGAGACTCGCCTCGCGGTTCTACCAGATCAAGACAGGGCACTGCCTGACCGGGCAATACCTCAATTGGACGAAGAAGCGATCCACCCCACAATGCTGGTGGTGCCGATACCGGACGCAGACCCGTGATCACCTCTTCAAGGAGTGCCTCGAGTGGAAGCCGCAGCAGAAGATCCTCTGGGCGGAGGTGAAGAAGGAGACTGGGAGGTGGAAGGACCGGTGGAAGGTGCGGGACCTCCTGGCCGATGGGAGGTGCAGCCGGGCGGTACTAGACTTCCTCTCGTCTACGGATGTGGGGGGGCAGGTGCCGGGGGAGGAGGATGACGCCGTGAGGCGGATGGAGGAGCAGGGAGCTGGCGCTGAGGAGTCGGACGGGGAGGGGCCACCATTGTTCCTTCCCACGCCGGACTTCATGGCGTTCGCCGGAGAGGGCTAGACCAGTAAATTTGTCTTTCTCATTTGTTTTTTCCTTGTACTTTCCTTGGTGCGCTCCACATCTCCTTGGGACAGGCCTGGGCGGAGGGCAACGGGGTGCTAGCAATGTGCCGCCACTGCGTGGACAGCGGACAGGAACTGGACTGCACATAATCTCGCCATGATCTCCATAGGTCGCATGCGAGTAATGAATAAACAAATAAAAAAAACCACCCATGCGTCTGCGATAATCCTCTCGATCTTGCCACGCTAGCTCACAATGTTCAGCGGCCCTAGACCCAATACCGTATTATCTCACTTAAGAGGTCCCCTATAAACGCCACTGTTATAGGTACTAGCGCCCACAGGCGCGCACTAGTGCGCTTAAGGACTAGCGCAGTATCAAATTGCGCTTGTAAAAAAGTATTGAATTTTCGTGAGCACAGTGCTTCGTCCACAGAACCCATATACTAGTACACACGCAGCAACACACCACCTACAAATCCAACTACGCCCCGTCTGCGTGCCAATGAAAGTCGCACCCCTGCTGTGGGTGGACACGTCGCGTATCCTGGATTTACTTCGAGTTGCATCAGGTGCTGATGGCAGACCTTGATCATCTAGTTTGTCGTCCGATGATGATGAGACTTCTAAGGTGTCGCCGCTGGTACTCATTGTACCTTCGCCTGCAGTAGGTGCTCCTCGAGTCTTCCAGTCCTTCAGAGCAGGCATCAGGTGGGGGGTCGGTAGCCCTTTGTTGGATATTTCGCTGTCAGATGACCCATCGATAGTTAGTGACGCGTCAAGTTCGAATGATAACCTCCCTCTTGTGCCGACGGAACCTCCTCCAAGCAGCACCGACACGTCTAATCACAAACCTAATTCCTCCCACTGCGCTACTTCCCGTGATATCCTCTGGATTGATAGGTATTGTTCCACACGTGTAGGTTTCGTTGTCCGCCATTCCCACCGTCCACCCGCCCGTCTTCTGGAATTCTCTCGGCTTAAGCTCAACTGTCCAGCACCGCTTGGCTCTAGAAGGAACGACTGCCGGCAGAGAAACCCAGCAAGGGACCACAGCAATTGGGTGTTTCCGGGGGCCGAGGCCCGGGGTGAATATAACCAGTGAACGTATGCTAGGGGTTCGAGGTGTATCGGCAGCTGGCTGTAAGGGAGTCCGCTAGAGAATCGTTGTGAGGAGTTCTCCTGGTTTCTCAGAACCTGGTGCTTGGTCGTTGGTGGTTGGCAGCCTTTAGGCGGTGAAGATCGCATAGTTGGTGGTATGGGCTGATCACCTGACGTTCGAAAAAGCTCGGCGCGCTAACTCTAAACGCACTAGCGCGAGCCGAGTGCGCCAAAACCTATAGTAGTGGCATTTATAGGGTGACCTCTTAAGTGAGATAATACGGTACACGTAATTCTCTGCGGAATGATTAAGGTTCGGTAACACGCTCCACCGGGAGTGGAAACACAAGACAGAAGATGACACTAAACTTTTTGCTCCTACATGTACTCCCACATACCCCGCAGACTCAATCCCAAACATCGCCCATCTTCAACAGCATGTCGTTGAGCTCTACACAAAACATTGAAAGCTTTGTACACTGACAGGGGCCAAACGAAGAAACAGCAACAGAAACAAACAGATAACCCGAGAATAAAAGGCGGAATTTACAGGACTAGCAATAGTCCGTCTCGTTTGTCCTATGGCACGCCCGGGACTGGACTATGGCCGCTAGTCCTGACAGTCTCAGGGCGACCGCCCGATAGATGTTTTCTGTAACGGGCGTGGCTCTCTGACTCCAGATAGCGAACCGGGGGTGTGGACAAGGGCGTGGGGACGTGGACGGATAGGGACAATGACAAGATGGGAAAGATATGAACAGACAAGGCAGGGACGTGGAGCGGGCAAGGCACAGGGACGTGAAGCGGGCAAGGCAGGGACGTGGCGTTAAGACGAAACAGTTGCTAGTAGTCAAGGCCGACTATGGCTGACGATAACAAGTTGCAACTTCAATCTATTACGCTTAGCACTACAAGCTATCTGCGCTCCTCCTCGCCATACTACCTCCATGGGGCTCCCATCTTTCCTACCCGCCAGACGCAACAACTTTTCCCTCAGGAAACAAGTGGCAGTGGCAGTTAATTCCATTGTGCTTCAGTACTACAGACTATATGCACTCCTCCACGCCGTACCACCCCCATGGGGCTCCCATCTTTCCCATCCGCCAGACGCAACAACTTTTCCCTCAGGAAACAAGTGGCAGTTAATTCCATTGTGCTTCAGTACTACAGACTATATGCACTCCTCCACGCCATATGTTGCGTGAAGAAGAAACATGCAAGACAGACAACAGCGCACCCTTATATACAATGAGTGCGATCCTCCACATCCAGATCCTTCTTCACGCCGCGCAACCAGAACCAACAGAACCTTTCCGCACCTAGAAACTTTCCTCGCCGCGCAACTAGAACCTTTCTCGCCGCGCAACCAGAACTAGCAGAACCTTTCCTCGCCGTGCAGTCCAGAACCCGAAACCCAAGACCTCCTCGCGCCGTGCAATCAAACCCAAAAACCCCGAAGCCTACTCCTTGCGCCGCGCAATCCAGAACCCGAAACCTTCCTTGCGCCGTGCCATCCAGAACGTTCCAGACTTTAGTCGTTCGGGATTGGTGGTGACGGCGGCGGCGTGCCGTTACATTTTCCAGCGTAGACTAGACGGACTGCGGAGCCCGCCCTCCCGGCCCCCTGGGTGGGTGGTGCGCTGTTGGTTCAGCTTTATCTGCGGAGCCACGGCGCACAGCAACTAGTACGAATATAAAATGTCGAACGATAGGCGTCCGGAGATGACGAACCGGAGGCGACACGTCCGGAGATAACGGCTGCCAGAGTCTCCACGTACCAACTCGGGAGAGAGTTTTCCGTCCTTTCCCCTGACGAGTCCCTCCGGTCCGTTGTATATAGAGAGAAAGTTCTGCCTTCTATTGTGTATCTTCAGTCCAATTCGCTATCTTCTTCTCTATCGATCCCAATATTCTAACATAAAATAGAGGACCAGCTAACGAGGAGTGCGAAAGAAAAGGGAGGAGAGTATTTGATTATCGCGGTGTTCCGGCAAGGAGTGGTGGGATTGTGGGGGAGGTCATGAGCCCATTTCCTGCGATGTCGGGTTATATATTGCTTGCTCTCCCCACCTGCCTCCATCTCCTCCACTTGCTTTATCAATCCGCGTAGCATCTTCTTAATCACGCTAGCCTCAGAGCTACTAGTACATATGTGTCGTCTCTTCGTGCGGTCTGTCCGGTTGAACGTGCATTTGCGGTTTCTGGTACGTATCGAGGTTCCACGATCGAATTGTCTTAACAGAGAATGGCAAATGTAGGGGTTTAGCAGCGTAAGAGGCAGTTTGCACCATCTGTAAGAATTCGTATCGAATGGGGGAAGTACAACAAAGACGTACACGAGCGGCCAGGTCACCGGCCAGAAAGCGGAAGCTGACATTCTCCACCGCGTCGAAAGGAATATTGCAGATAGTCATCCAGCGTAACAGAATGGCCTTAAATACGTCCGGATTGGTTACAACTCGTCGAGTAGCATTGCCAAATGGCTCCCGAAGTATTTGCAGACGGATGCCTAACGGTTGCAAATTCCCGATTGGGCAATGGCTGTGAACACGACGAAGGTACAGGATTGCATTTTTGGTAGAGGCATCCGAGTACGTCTGTGTTGTATGTGCACTGGGACCTAAGCACGGGTTAGTGACGAAAAAATTGCAGATGGTGGGGACCACATCATCGCCATTTTCACCGTAGTTTCCCATCTTCGCCAGTGTACTCTTCCCCGTTTCCGGCTTGCCACACCCAACTCGTCCGTTTTCGCATGAGTCCAGTGGACCCACAGTAAAGGGAAGGGAAATAGCCGATGTAACATTAGTCAATGCACTGCCGCCGATTGGTGGAAGAGTAATGCGGATCTATGGGAAGTTGTCCCTCGGAAGCCGAACTCTCGGGGCGAATAACGATGTCATCGATCCTTTCATTTTCAACATAGGTATTCTGAGGGGTTTGGTGGGTAATGCCAGCAGGGCGTCTTGGATGGAGATGGCGATGGGAATACATAGTGGTTGGTTGGGGGGGGGGGGGGCATCAATTTTATTTCGCATTTATGAGCCTTTCCAGACTACGGCGGTAGTGGTTGGTGTGGGATCTTATAGCGGCGAGCGAACAGCTCGAGACTCCATAGCGAATACAACACACACGCTTTTATCTGATTTCGTACCATCAGTTCGGGTATACTGGATGCCAACCTGCCACAGCGCATTGTGCGTCTGACAGGAGGAGAATGCAGGGATAAGTAGCGTAGCGGGAGCGCGGAGATCTGCATGTTTTGATATCACGCGACGGTATTAGTAACCAAGCGAGGCGCTAATGCACCATACACACTTTCCACCATTTTGCCGAACAAAGGGATACGGCGCCAAAATAATAAAATTTCAAGCAGTGCGGCACCCGGCAGTCTTCGGCAGTCCGAATAATATACCAAAACCACTACGGCAGCGGAGACCGCGCCTGGGAGAGACCCGCTCTAAAAGCCGGCCAGGCTCGGTCAGGTAGGACTGAATATTGCATGGCCTTGGTGGAAACAGAAACGAAAACGAAAGAGAAGCTAGAACCAAAACATGAATAACCGAGCATCGATCCTTCAGAGAGGCTCCTCCCTGATATCGCTCTGCAGGTTCCAGTACGTAGCGCCGTTATAAGTGCCATGGGTCGCAACCTCAAATCCAGTGGCGGCAGATTTCGAATAGAGTGTGAAGGGAACCTGAATTTTGGCGCAGGTAACGGACGCCGTCGCAATGACTTTGTTGTAGGGGGGAACAGTTGCAAGTAGCCGAGTCGTGAAAGTCTTGCTTTCAGTGGTTGTCGTGCCCCACTTCAGCGTGTGGGAATTGGATACGTCGACTTTGATTTCACCTTCGGTAACGAAGGGGAACCCAACCTTTCCACTGGTTCCCACGGTGACGGTGAACCCACGTGTGTACTGGAAGGAGGACGAGCTAATTTCGGTCCGAGAGAAGTTGAACTCCACCGTCTGATTGACACTCGTATCGTTCCTCAGAGTCTCTGTGCCGATGATCTCGGGTATGGAGGTAAGAATCTTCGCCTCGTCGATCTGGTAGTCAACTCTGTCGATCTTCATATTCTCAAAGAGGAATGTGAAGTACTGATCGTCGTAGACTTTCTTGTTTCCTGGGTAGTCGTATAGTGTAGGATCGATCTTTGTACGGGAGTAAAGCACAGCATCAGTGGCGTAGTTTCGGATACGGAAGTAGCCGGCGAGTTTGCCAGTGCCGGGTTCGAACTTGAACCAGTTGTCTTCGTGCTGCCCACCTCCACCGATGTGGCCGACCCGAGGGCTGGGTGATTTCCTCGAGAAGATCACATTGCCGGTATATTTACTCTTGATCAGGTGGTACCCGTCATGATTTCCTGTTCCTGGAACAAGCTGCCACCACTGATCGTCGTACGTAGATCCGCCGTATTGCCCGAATGTAGGATCAGGACTGTTGCGGGAGAAGAGGACATATTTTGTACTGTAACCCTGAAGGCGGAAGGAGATTTCGTAGGGAGGAATGTACATTTCGATCATTGAGGTGCTGCGAGCGACACATACAAAAGTAAGTAACGATAGGGAATCATGAGAGGAGTAGAATTACATACAGTGTCGAAACTAAGTTGATGAGTTCTGCGTCGAGATGGCCGTTCGCGTTCTGTCGTGGGGTTCCGTCGTGGTATGCTTGAAGAGATGATTATTCCCACCACGAAGGAGGGCATCCCAGCTTCTTATACATGTCAGTGCAACTGACCTCCGATGCCTCTTGTGCCTCTGTCGGACAGCCGCCCATAGCCAGACTCAACATGGAGGCTCTGTCAACGCAAAACGCCGATCATCTCCCGGTCACTTCGCGCAGCAGGCTGTACCCTAAGAGTACGAACAAACCGGAGAGGAAGTTCAGGGAACGTGTCCCTTTGTGAAGGTGTGTAGGTTGTGTGGGCTGTTAGCGGGCCGTGTCTCGTGCGACCGGAGTTCGTTTGCAGTAACCCCGCATCGTAGAGCTGCAATGCATTGTAGCCTGCAAGCGTGAAGTCGAGCAGAGACGGAGAACACAGTGTACAGAGGAACAGCGAATGTTAGCTAGCGCGCCTCCGCATATGAAGCATCGCTCCAAACCACCCATTCGCCCGCTACATAGCCAAGCTCCTCGGAAGATGATGGTTCTCTTGATCTCTGGCGCAGGGATCCGGATGCACAATTAGCTTTTGGATATATATGTATGTCGACGGCCCAGCTGCAGCTAATTACTCTAGTTACCCCTTATTTACCCTGACCTGTGATTTCGCCCCACTTTCGCTGCGCACCAGGAGCGCCCGCCATAGTCTAGATAGGCTTCATGCGAGTACGATATAACAAACAAAGCTGCACCAGGAAAAACTCTCTTCACCTATCAACGCGCCCCTCCGCAGTTCAAAACCACTGTCCTAAAGGACAAGTCTGGCGTGCACGGGGCTATCGCGCCTAGAGGGCACTTCCTTTTATAACTCTAAGGAAAGTTGTTGGAATATAGCCTATAGGGATCGATAGAGATGAAGATGGTGATTGGATTGAAAATTCATATTCGAAGGCAGAGAATTCTCTCTATATATGCACAATGGGCATCAGGGACTCGTCAGTGGAAGAGTACGAGAGCCTATCCCCCCGAGCCGGCGCTCCTGAAACTCGGACAGCTGTCATCTCCGGATGCGTCGTCACCGATGTGTCTTCCCCGGACATTCATCATTCTGGCACTTCCCCTCATACAGAAGATGCAAAGGGAGGCAGCAGAGAAAGAGAAAAGGAAGCGGCTAGTACTGTATAGCAACAAACAGCAGAGGAGGAAAAACAGCGAAACCCAGTATCCTTGGATGCCTCGTTGAATCTCATTACCGTGTATATACCCTCATGGGAAACCACGGACACAGGAGAAAGAGTTTACCACCAAAAATAGGAGAGGGAAAGAAACCCTGTTTAACCACCCTCCGTGAGCTCCACCAGAAGCTTCCCCTGGATACCAGGTCGATTCCCAGGGCGATACATAGGGAAATCTGTCTATCGTCAGCATTGAGCGCACATAGCAACTCCATCATCTGGTGCGTACGTCAGCTTAGGTGTGGGACGCCACATCTGCTCCGTCCTCACCAAGCGCGTACACACCTCCTCGAGCGCGCACACGTTAGCTCCCGTGTGGGGTGCATCAGCAGCTCACTAAGCGCGCTCGTAGTTCCCCTGAAGGTTCGTTTTTGAGAATGCCGACGGTAATTTCGAACGATCGTGGTACGGCTCGAAAAGAAGGTGGCGAGCGACAGTGGTATCCGAGTTCGCTTCGTCGGTTCCGGCCAATTCCCGGCGAACGGTGAGTAGGCTCGAGATTTATTCGACGACCGAATATCGAGAGGGCAGAGTAGTACTCCTGGCAAAGGAATCCCCAGATGCGGGCTGTAGAATCGATTTCGTTTGCGGGAGGACTGCGGGTGACGCCTCGAATCGTGGGTTCAACCAAACCTAGGTACTTAGATCATCGAGGCAGCGCCGTCGCCGCAGTGATTGTAATCACGGCACTAGGCAGTTCGACGAAATTACTTTGCGGGTAGCGATCTTGAGGGCACTCTCAGCGGTAAGGAATAACCTCCACAAGCAGTAGTTACGGGCGTAAGTCGGCGACTGCAAACGTGATGTCGGCGCTGTCGTCGCCACACGATGCGGCTCAAACGGTTGAGGCTTAAAAACAAGAATGCAGGGATGAGGTGTGGAGGCGCATAACTAGTGCAGGTCGACGGGTGAGGCGGTTGCAAACATTGGCGTGTTGCGGATTGACGGAGCGTTCAAGCCGGGCTCATCACTTGTTGGAATATAGGGATCGATAGAGATGAAGACTGCGATTGGATTGGAGATAATATTCCAAGGTAGAACGATCTCTCTATATATGTAACTACAATGGGCTTCAGGGACTCTTCAGGGGGAAAGGACCCGGAAGTCTGTCCCCCGAGCCGTTGCACTGGAGACTCGGACAGCCGTCATCTCACCCGGTCTGTCCTGAACGCGGTCTCCGGTCCGTCATCTCCGGACGTTCATCATTCTGACAAACGTTTTTCTGAGGTGCTAAGATGCCGTAGCATTCCTACGGAATACAAAATACGGGGAGTTCTAAGAGGCTTGCCTCAAGGTTCTACCAGCCGAATACTGTTGGAATATAGGGATCGATAGAGATGAAGATGACGAATTAATTGATTGATACAACTTCGAAGGAAGAACACTCTCTCTATATACAACGAGCCTGAGGGACTCGCCAGGGGGTAAAGACGGAAGACTGTCCCCCGAGCCGGTGCTCGGGGGACTCGGGCAGCTGTCATCTCCGGATGTGTCGGCTCCGGTCCGTCATCTCCGGACGCCGTCTCCGATCCGTCATCTCCGGACGCCCATTATTCTGACACTTCCCCTCGTACGGAAGATGCAAAGGAACGCAGGAGAGAGGGAGAAAGCGAAACGGCTAGCATAGCAACATACAGCAGCAGAGGAGAGAAATACAGTGAAACCCGGTATCCTCGGATGCCTCATTAAAACTCATAACCGTGTAAAAAACCTCATGGGAAAACCACGGACATAGGAGAAAGAGTACATCCACCAAAGAAAGTAAGGAGAGGGAAAGAAAAACCTGTTTAACCAACTGCCACATGCTTCACCAGGAGCTAACTACCCCTGGATACTAGGCCGATTCCTAGGCCGATCCTTAGGATTGTCTGCCAATCGTCAGCAATTGGCGCGCACAGCAGCTCCGGCATCACCGAGCGCGCACGACGGCCACATCAACATCAGGCGCGCACAGCAGCTCGACCGAGCGCGTACGACGGCCACAACAACAGCGCGCACAGCAGCACCGCGTCACCGAACGGTTTCGGAAAAGGAGGAAAGGAAAAGAAGAAGGCATGCCAGTAATCAGCTATAAGCCGTGAACCACGACCTCATCCGAGTAGTCCCCGAGGTTCGCCCGTGCAGTCTGTGCAGAGGTTCTTTGAGACAATTTTTCCTTTCCGAGTCTTTCTGCGCCTTGCTTCAACCGGCAGTCCGCTTCCTTATGTCCTTCTCGTGTGCAGTAAAAGCATCGTAGTCCTGAATCGCCTGGCCTTTCGTAAGGCTTCCGACCTCTGTGACCACTGACTCCCCGTCGCTTGCCATGGTGACGAGTCGTTGCTGCAAGCGCTTGAGTGGTGGTCCCCGCGATGTTCAGGTTCGTACCAACTTTGTCGTTACGGAGTGCCATCGAAGCTTCGGCGTCAATTAACGTTGCGGTAACGGCATCCAGAGTAAGTTTGACGGCAGGCTTGTTCTCAATGATGCCGGCGATGGTGGCAAACGTCTCCGGAAGCGTAGAGAGGAGGTGGCTGATTAGGACGTTGTTTGAGATACGTTCTTGAGAACCAGCGAGCGGTTGTCGGATGTCCTTTAGTATGGAGATATACGCTGAGACTGAGGTGCCTAGCTTCATTGTAGTCTTGTGGAAACGGCGAACGGTCGTAAGTCGGCCGGACGGGGAGGCTGAGGTGTCAAATGCCACGCGCGGAGCAGTCTATACGTGGTTGGGTTCTTCGTTGGGGAGGTTGTCGATAAGGGACCGCGTGGTTTCGTCCGATGACGGCTATATCAGCGAGTAGGCAGGTCCGCAGCGGCGGCGACGTCACCGAGCTGAGCAGTTGCGCCCGCGTTTGGGGGTGCTTCTGTTCCGGTTACGATTCCGAATGCGTCTTCTGCGATCAGAAGGGCCTTGAGCGAGCGCTTCCAGGAGTGGTAGTTGCGATCGTTGAGCATCTCCGTTGAGCCGTGCTCGCGGTGAATTTCATGGATTCCATGTTGCGAGGTTCGGATCTTGTCGGATAACTGAAGCTTGGCAATGAGGCTCAAAAGGCTTGAGGCTTAAAAGCGAGAGTGCAGGAAGGGGATGAAGACGCGAGGCGCAAGGCTGTAGGTAAGGTGCGATTATCGGTGGGTAGCGGATTGGCAGAGCGTTCAATTCGGGTTCATAACCTGTTGGAATATGGGGATCGATAGAGATGAAGATGGCGAATTAATTGATTGATACAACTTCGAAGGAGGAACACTCTCTCTATATACAACGGGCCTGAGGGACTCGCCAGGGGGCAAGGACGGAAGACTGTCCCCCGAGCCGGTGCTCGGAGTACTCGGGCAACTGTCATCTCCGGACGTGTCGGCTCCGATCCGTCATCTCCGGACGCCCAATATTCTGACAAATACAGGTCACTGCCTTAATACCTACACTTGATGAAGATTCGGCCCATTGCTCAGTGCGGATTGTTGTTGACGCATGTATTGGGTGTTGCGTACGGGGCCTCGACACCATTAGGTTTTCTTGATTCTGGTGGGAAAGGATGTTTGGTTGCGGATGTCAGACCGGCGCCATAGGCATCAGAGGCGATGGCGGGACATTATGGTCGACGTTAAGGCAGCGAGGCCGATGCTGACATCGCCGTCTAGGCCAGGTGGCCAGTGTATATAAAGTCTCTCTTTCCCGCTCCCATAGATCGATAGTCATTCATGCTTTCTCTTTCCCACCTATTCGTTCTCACCTTTCCGGTTCATCAGTGGTGCCGGTACATACCGGACACAGACACGGGATCGCCTCTTCAAGGTAGTTATGCCCAGAGTGGTGTTGAAAGAATACCGATTAGCGATGAGGATAGAAATGAATGATAGGAGTTCGATCAGTCTTAATGCTGTATGAGATGCGGAAACACAAGGCGTATCGATTCTTGTAGTTCGAGTGGTTCACAACTTCGTTGTAGTATTAGATAAGTATTGAGTAGAAGGAGAAGAGAAAGAACCCGCGGAACAAATATCCTCCGCTGACACTTCCCCGCTTGCGCCTTACGCAATCGTGTCCTCAACAAACTCTAAGGCTCAAGAGCCAAATCTAAACAACGCGCGAGAAGCATTTCCAACAAGTGGAAGGTCCCGCAGAAGATCCTGTGTGAACAGGTACAGGAGGAGAGCGGGAAATGGAAGAGCCGGTTCAAGATCCGGGACCTCCTTGCCGACGGGGGGTGCAGCCAGGCAGTGCTAGGTTTCCTGTCCGCCACGAGGTGGGCAGGGTGGTCCCGGCTGGGGGAGGCGCAGCGAGCGAGGTGTCTGCGTGGGGGCTCCGGGAGCTCCGGGAGCGGCAAGGGGGGG
>Ga0307516_10002198_pt1 | contig 26415 bp, 38 predicted proteins | sample 19_EM_MG_FD_203310 | JGI IMG/M metagenome (GOLD analysis project Ga0307516, IMG submission 203310) | Populus trichocarpa ectomycorrhiza microbial communities from riparian zone in the Pacific Northwest, United States - 19_EM | ecosystem: Host-associated > Plants > Roots > Unclassified | place...
CCGCTGGGAACAGGATAAACTGAGGTCTTCTGCGGAGTCTTCACCGCCCCTTGCTGCTCTGTGTTCTTCTCCATCCTTGTCGAGAATCTGACCAACTTTACCTCACGAGTTTCTGAGCCTTCATTCTTGATGCCGGTCTTGCACAGGTCGTTGGTTTTGAGGACACGTTGAGGATCACTCGTTGTCGAGTCTGAAGAGGTCGTTCGCACACAACGGCTCTGGACAAGATGCGGTTTGCATTCTTCAGCACCTCCGCACTTGATCACCACGATCAGGTGGGAACGCGAGTCAGCTTTCCGCAAACGATCACTCACACGTCACACGTGATCATCTGTCACGCCTCCCGCCACGGTGCGCGGTCGCCGTTCTTGATTCTGGGCTTTACGTTTATGGGGCTCCTGGACGGAAAGGGAGGACATACCTAGGTGCTATGGTTGTGAGGTTATGGGAATAAACGATATTCGGTCGGGGTTGAGCGGCCGAGGCGCCGGTCGGGGGCCCTTGGAGACTGGCTCATCCATCGTTTGTGGCTCCAACAGGACACCCGCTTCTCCTAGCGAGAGGGTGCGAGGTCCCACTCAGCGAGGTGGTTATCCTCGGGAGAGTAGTTTTCCTCCGCCAGATACCCGGAAAGTTGATTCCGTGATTGACCTCAGCTGGTTCCGTCGCAACAGGGGTGGGGTGGGTTGATGCGCTTTACAACCCTAGTCAATTCTCCAAGAATTTAGAAGGTGGCCTTCCGATTCGGCGCCTCAGCCCTGATTGGGTCCGCTCCCACAGTGTCGCTTGAGGTGCTCCGTTCACCTTTTAAAAATGACGGGGGGCTAAGCTTTCGGTTTTCCTTCACCCCCCATTCCCTCTTTTTCTCCCAATGGCCCAAAATTCCACCACCGCCCCCGCCATTCGTTCCTCCCTCGAACGAGATTACGGATATGATGTGGATAACGACGTATTCTTGTTTTACCCCTCTCGTCTGGCATTCGAGTCGTCGAGAGACGACCTTTTCCCACCAGTACGTCCAACCCCAATGTTTTCTCAACGCGGTACCAACGATCCCGTCAGTACCCCACAGGTTTCTACAACCTTCCGGTGTTCAGAAACGATAGGGAAGATTTGCCGTTACCTCTCCGTCCGACCGAGGTGCGTGTATGTGAAGAAGTCCCCGGGTCGTCATTGACCCCCACCAGTCTATGTACTCGGATTACACAGCCGTTGTTTATACAGACGAAGACCCCCACGGTCGAGAGGGGGACATTCTCCACTCGATGGGCTACAGTCATTGTTTTTGCCTCGGCCTGATCTCCGTCGGTGTCCCCAACTGGCATCACCCAGCCGCCACACAAAATTACAACTCAACCCCTCTTTCACTCAGCAGTTTTTTCGCAAAACTTTGGGACAAAATACTCCGTCGCTGACGCGTCACTCATTCCGTTCATTCCCATTTCCCAAGCACAGTCACATGCCGTTCGTTGTCTAATCGCTATCGCCGCTCCTCACGTTGTACCATGCTTTCTTGTTTATTCCTTGCTTATCCCCACCCTCACTCGCTTTCTCATCTGTCTCAAGTTACCCCCCGCCTCAGTGTTTGAAATTTGATGCCCGGTCCCACCCACCTCCAAATGTATATCTCGAGAATATGGCCTTCGATTTTAATAGTCGACAATTTACCTTTCATTTCGCGAGAATCCCGGGCAGTCGCTGTCTGAGCTCGCAGACAATAACTGGCCAAACCCCCAACTAGCCGTAACCGCCTGAGGTCACGAGCACGATGCGGTTTTTTCACGTGTCTCATCGCACATGTTGAACGTGGATGGATGCTTGAATTTACACACGCAGATCCCTGGCCCCTCTCTTCCCTTCGCTCATCGGTGGACCTGACGTCGTACTGTGGTCGATGTCCGACCAGTCAAGAACACCAGCTCTACCCCATGTCCTCCCTCGGGTCCTCCAAGAACGGATACGCGCATACATTGCACTCCCAGCAGATCACCCGGCAAAGGTCAGCTCCCGGACGTATGGATTGGCGCTCCTGCTTTCACTTGGACCGACATTGCTCCCTTTCGTCGCGAGAATTGTTGCACTTGCGAAGGCGGGGGAGGGTGTTGATCGCGTGAGGGTTGGGAAGGTCGTGGTTGGACTCGGAAGGTTGTTGAGGCGGGAACTTGGTCCATTTGGGTTCGCGTTTGCTATTACGACTGCCGTGGCCGGTGGTTCACTCTTGCAGGACGCATCCGAGAACTCGGAAAAACCCGCCACCCTTTCCCTCCGGAATGGGGGTACAGCTGAGGGTGGCCTGAACTCTACGTTCGAGGACGTTAAATCCGGGCTGTGGCGCCACTGGAGATCGCTCTCCGGCATTCAACAGACCTTCCTATCCAACGCTCTCGCTTCATCCGTGGCAATCGTTCTTCTTCAATGGAAGGCGACCCCCGGTCGGCCGGAGGGTGTTCCCGAATTCCCCTTGACCCTCCCCGTCGACGATATTCCTAGACACAAGGGCATCTCCCCCACGCTCAACCTCACGCTTGTTCTTTTTGTAAGGGCGTTGGATTCTCTCGTCCATGGTGGGCTCCAGGATAAACTACTCCGAAAGCTGAAAGGGAAGGGACGCGAAGTTAAACCCGGGTCTATTGAGGTGGAGGAGGCGACTTCGAGAGATTCTCTGTATGCGAAGAACTGGATCAACAAATGGACTTCGAACCTCGATTCGCTGGTCTTTTGTGTTTGCAGCGCGAGGTGCGTGATTAGGCCACTACACACGGCAGCCCATGCTCATTCTTTGAACCCAGGATTATTTGGTGCTTCTTCTATAAACCAAACAAGTTTGCCGCCACATTGTTGATGGATTGACCTCGTATTAATGAACACCCTCCTGCACAGGCTACCCAAAGCATATGTCAAATGGTGAGATCTCAGAAAACCCACGGTCTCGTGTGTTGATAGCCCCTTAGGATATCCCGGCTAGCAGAAATTGACCCGCGGATAACGTTGGCATTGCAATCCATCCGTGACGGGTCACTTTCGTATCATAGGCGCTCTATCACTTCCCCGAACCTTGTGGAGTTCGCAGAAGACTTGGGATACCCTGCTTCGTGGGGAGACTTGAGTGTTGTCCCCGCGTACGGTACAGGCGCCACGCGGATATGGAGGAGGTTGGGGGTAGAAGGTAGAGACGGAATTGGAGGAATACCATGCGAGTTGGTTCACGGAGGTAATGGAGCCGGGAACAGCTGTAGGAAGAACATCAACATTCGGGGGCAGAAAGCCTGGCTTACCGCAACCTTGATATACCTTCCGGTAACTCTTCTCCACTTGCCTCTTGTCGGGACTCATTGGAAGCCCGTCTAGGCACACCTGCTCCCAGTCATGGTCAAGCGGCCGAGAGACCTGATTTCCCCTGAGAGGCTGATACCGATGCTCCTAGGAGTGATACGTAGTGCGACATTCCTGTCCGCCTTCGTTCAGTTGATGTGGTTCGGGGTGTGCTCAACCAGAACTTTTCTTGGCGCTCGCCTATTCCCTTGGATCTCCCACGATTACTTTGACGGGCCGCAAGGCTGCGTATTTGTAGCATCGCTTATCTGCGGATCCAGCATCTGGATCGAGAATCCGAGGAGGAGGGGAGAGATAGCGTTGTATGTCCTGCCGCGGGCGATCAGGACCACCTTGTCGAATTCTTGGCTGAAGGGTGGACAAAGGGGGGTACAACTCGCCGAAAGGTGAGAGCTATCCATTCCCCTCTCCTACTTTACGGCTTTGCTCAAGGAACATACCGTCTAGAATCGTCTTCATCGCGTCATTGTCGACTTTGCTCACTTCTGCGACTCACAAACCGGAGTCGCTAAGGGGTTTGTCGAAATGGGCTGTGAATTATGTCCTCAAAGGACCGACCACCTTGACAAATAAGCCATTGGGATGACCCTGGTACAAACTCTGCCTATTATCCCCTCCACATATGTAGTGTATGGTCGTAAAATGAGCAGCTAGCAACTAGCGAGGTGTTCCCTCCTCCAGAAACGAATGACCAGTCTACCCCATACGCCAGCGATTCGTGTTCATCGAACCTCTGAAGAACTTTGAACCCACCATTTGTGATATCTGGGAGTCCAGGATCGAATTGGATGACCTTGAAGCCATCGTGCATGCATGCCACGAGCAGGTCGTTCCGGCGGACCTCAGACGGGTGCCACTTTACACGCCAGACACCACCCCCAACGTGAGCCTCCTGGAGCGGCCGAAGGGGTTTACGTGTGTCAAAGAGGCGAACTTTTTCGTCATAGCTGAGCGGGAATCAGCAAAGGGAGCTTCACTCAGGAGGTTGGCAAGTCATGTACCTTCCCACGGCTATGAGATGTTCAGTCTCTGGGTGAGTCTGGATGGTGGTAATCCCAGATTCGAAGCTACGCGAGTGAGAACGGGGAGAGGAGTTCGAAAGTACTTCTAAGGAGCTCACCGTCGGTTCTCAAATATGGGACAATCGAAACCTTGTCGGGCGTCCCACCCCTTTATTTTCAGGTCATCACCACCTACCAGTGGTGTTATTTCAGTGTAAAATCTCGGAGGCGATAACGCAACTAGACGAGATACCGGAGAAAAGTACGTTCGCGTCCCAGTAGTCCCACGCCACTGCCCATGGTTCGTAGTCGTGAGCGTGCCAATTTTCCGCAACGGTCATCATCCCATCCTGCGGATGGAGAAGTGAAAGAGACCCATCGGATTGTGACACGATTAAGGACCCTAAGGAGCTACATCCATAAGCGACCCGAAGGATCCCATGTTGAAACGAACTGTGGCGTACCTGCTGGAAAGGCGGCGGCTATCCCAGTCTAACGACAGGCAAAGCGTATCCGTCGAAGCACATGCAATTTTCTGGAACTGCGTAGGTTGGCGCTTCGAGGGGTTAAACGAGTTCTCGCCCACTTGTACACGACAGAAGTACCTCAGAGGTTGACCAACGGATGAGGTTGATCCCCCCTTCTGAATCGGCCACCGCAAGGACGGGGTCCACAGCGGGAGATGCGTGACACCTGACTCCCATCAGTGCAATCCCCGCTCGACAGAGGCCCTACCATTTGAGATCCGGAATGGCTGGTAGTGAGATCTCTTGAAGAAGGCTCCTATGAATGAGGTCAGGGTGTATCCCAGTTATTCTGGGTGGTAATCGCACAGGTCCCCGTCATCGGAAACGCTGAGAAATGAGCATCGACCGATGCGTTGCTGTCTACCGGCGAGGTCGCGTTCCTCCAAAAGTTTATACGTTCCGCAAACGAGGATGTCCTGGGCGAGTGGGTGAGGACAAAACTCGACCGTATCTGCCGGGAAACCCGTGTCGTGTTTTTTGAGACTCATGGACATCCCTGATTGAGAAGGCGGATGTTTGGCAAAAGCCTCTGAACCAAACAAACGACCGGTTTTGGGCTGATCGCAGTTTCCCGCCAACTGGGACTTGTACAAACCCTGCATCTCTGACAACGCGACTTGACGATGGCCGACTTTATACAGACGTTGGATCCCTCAAAACTCGTTTTCTTTGGCACCGTATGTCCCGCGATACGTCGTGTGATCTCGCGGGATCTGAACCTTCCACCAGGTCCTGTCGGCTGTGATCGCGCCGTTCAGCTCTCCCACCTACAACCTACCTATATTCCTGTTTGGAACCCTGGTGCAGGAGATCCCTGATGCCCCTCAATCGTTGCGATCGGTGAGTGGCTTCTTCTATCGCAAGGGTCACTGGGGGTTGAGGTTGGCCCGAGTTTGTCGCGTTGCTCGGAGGGTCTGTCGTGTTGGACATAATATGGCTTGCCAAGAATTCGCAGGGGGCATTCACTAGGATAATCACCATCATTCTTCTCATTTCCAAGGTACAGACTCGTGCGGTGGTCACCACCAAAATGTGTTAATGTTATCTCATAGGTGCCGACTTGGTTGGCGTTCGCCAACGGTTTACGTCAAGCGGGAGGTTCCTTTGGCGGTCTCAACATTGGAGGTCGCGACCTAGGTGGAGCCACAGGTATGACACCCATCGGCGTTTTGCACGCACCCTAATGCCTACTCTTATAGTTTGGAGCATGCCCGGAGGTTTCACCTCTTCTGCTGGCGGATACCAGACGGTCGACGAACCGGAACCGCCCCAAAGTGTTTCTCGTCCTCCCGCCCCTGCACCCGCTCCCGCACCCACCCAACCCAAACAGCAGTCTGGTACATATCAGTCGGTATAAAAGTGTAATGTGTAACAAAGTTTTGTACGCTCTGCCTGAGTCGTTTTTTGTATCTTGTGGAACCGTGACTCCAAGCCGTGGTTCATCCACCGTCTCATCATTCCTACGCTTGAGTCTGTAAATTCTATATCACCGATAACCCCGCCCCCTCCCCTACTTGTTCAAAATTCTGCACGATGTCCTAAGCGACGAGTGAGAATCATCGGCGAATGGCCTTGAAACCACACACACGATGGGCGACCCGGGAAGAAATGCGAGCGGCATGGTGTCGGTAAAATACATCGTACCTGGGTTTGTATCATCCTCCGGCCAAAAGGTTGTTTCCGCGCTGCTTTCCCGGGTGTGATCCTCCTCAGGTTCTGGTGAGAGCGACGGAGTGAGTGACTCCTCAAGACTGGCGTTCAGCTCCAGCTCCTTTATCAACCCTTGCAGTCGGGCAACTTGGTCCGTCTTGTCTTCTGCTTTTTTCCTGGAATAAAGCCAATGACAGTCCGTTGACACACATTCGATCTGCTCTGACATTGCAGCCCCCGAGCAGGACGAACAGACGCGATGCGTCTCTTGTAACCGTCGTTCCAACTTCTTCACCCGGTTCGATAGAGATAAGATCGCCTTGTAGGGGTCCCAGAGGCAGCGGGGGCACAGGTCTTCGCATCCAAAGTGTTTTCATTCACTGACACTCACTTATAAGCCAGCGCAAATCTCACCTTCGGTCGTCGTCGAACGACAAACCAAACAACAGTAACTGCGGAAGTGATCCACTATCTTCGATCTTTCATCGTCCACAACTTCCTTCAGTTTTCTCGGTGATAGGCTGATGGCGTCCTCTTGCTCGACTCTGAGCGACTTTGGCATTTCGTTATACCAGCTGCGAACGTCTGCCCCGACGAGGTTGAATACTCGTTCGAGAGGTGGAAGCAACACTTGGGTGATGTAATAAACTCCGTCGATTTCCCTGCGACTAGTCAATGGGGGTCAATACCCATCTTAGAATCGGGGCGTCCGACGGACTTTTGAAACATATCCTCAGGGGGGACCGCCCTGTCCGCGAGCCTGGTGTTGGGTTCCCCCACCGTGATCACATATCTGATCCTATCACCATACTGAGGCTCATCGTTCGGATCGACCGCCCGCCGCCTCGCAGCGACCATCGCACCCGGGGGTGGGGCTCCCTTGTCGCTGTATGTTCCCAGTCGAACCTCCTTGGCAAAAATGAAGTCTTTGATAGAAGCCCGATTATCCAAGATCTTCTCCCAGGAGGAACAACAGTACCGCTTGACCTTGCTGAGATCTTGGGTTCTGAACAGAATCCTAGTATGTCGGTAAGGGGCAATGCTGATTCCACTATGATGCAACCGCGCACTTCAGGCAAGCCTCCGTCATCTTCCTTTGGGCAAGCACACCATCCCGCCTCACGGTCTCGATGCCTTTGGCGTCGAACGTCGGCTCAGTTTCGTCCGGGGTTTCATATTTGAATCCCACATAACGCTTCTTAGCCAAAAGAACGCATGGGAGGTAGACCTGTTGTCCGTTGGTCCTCGAGGCCACCTCAAGCTGGCACAAATGGGACCTACCTTTTCGAACTTCAACTTGATGGGAGAAGGGTTCATGACCGTGATCGTCTCTGCGATATCATATCCGATACGAAACGCTTGATCCTTAGTCTTCCCAGGCAAATAGACGAACAAAGAGTCTGTGTCTCCATACACGACTTTCGCGCACCACTTCTGTGTGGTCTCGATGACTCCGATCGCCTGAAAACAGTTATGTGGTAGAGGGAGATACAGTGTTGGTGGCGACTCACCTTTTCCAGCGTCTCACGGCCACTTTGTACAATGCTGTCTGCGATCTCGACTGCGGGCATCCTCCCCGAAAAAGTTGCGCTGGTGTAGCCGTACGTAACGTTGCAGATGTACTTCAAACTCAGTTGACGGGCGTCCAACACGCGTCTCAAAGCCTACAGCACAGTCACCCACTCGTTCAGCACAACAACCGTGATTTGGGAAATGACAACGAACTTTGTCAGACTTGACGCCCTTCATGGCGTGCTTCACCATTACCCTAGTATCCAGGAGTTCTTTCAACATCCGTCCGAGCAACCCCCTCCGAACGTGAGGTTTTGCGTAAACCATCCCGTTCGGCGCAACTGAGGACACCTGTCAGCAACGTATATTGGCGAAAAGATTTGCACACGGACCATTGACGTGACTTTCCATGGTGCCCATGAGCCCCGGAACCCGAGCCAAATCTGTAACCCCTAGTTTGTTCTGTCCCTCAAAATCCACTGCTCGGCCCAGGCAAGTTGAGTAACAGTAGTTGTAGGCGATCATGATCGACGGGTATAAGGATTGAAAATCAAGCACGAGCAACGGGTTGTTGTAGAAATCGGACTTCGGTTCCATGATCAGCGGCATGCACTCTGCTGCATTCTGCCTTCCAACCTGAATCAAAGGTGAATCTGGGCATATGACTCTCGGCGTGAGGTGGGTACGGCGGACGTACGTCCTCCTTGCTTGGAGAAAGCAGAACCAGACTCTCGGGCTTGGCGATGCGAAACATGAACGACTCGACCTTGAACTGAGAACCCCTGCTTATCACGGAAAACCAGTCTACCCCGAAAACGCGAGCAAACTCCCTGTTTCCCTTCGTCAGAACTGGCGGGGAGATGGCGAGGAATGGGCATACGCGGTCTTCGTGACCGTCTCAGAGGCGTCCAGTAGTTTGAGTACCATGACAGTCCTGTCTAGCATGTACTTCACCATGCGGGATGTGTGGACTGGGTCGCCCTCTCGGTACCACCTTGTCAAGATCTCGTGTGGATATCGAGGTACCCTGTGGCGCAACGTAAGCCCATGGCAATTCAGATTTGTTGGCCCGGAACATACCGTTTCCGTAAGATATGGAAAACCGTATTCTCAAACGTGTATATCTCTAGGGCGTGCTCCGACCGCATAACACGCCATACGTTGAGGACGTACCGACCGACCACCTTGAATGTGGATGTATGGGTTACACCCCAATTGTCAGTGGTCGCCGAACTCTGCCGTTTTCCTGGTGCCCGAGAGATAAGCTCAGGGAAGTCGTAACCTTGGGGTGTTATGAGTACCCAGAGATGGGTTTAGACGGCAGACATACCGTACGTCCTCCCACGCGCATCACAGTAGCCCCACGAAGCGGACTGGATCTCCCACCCAGCGAGGATATCTGGGTCGAACTCCACGATAATATCGGTTACCCTATTCAGCAGCTCCAGTTCGTTACCAACGGTTTCGATTGGATGATCCCGCAGTCGCTTGGGGTCTATGTGGTCGTTGAGTACAGTGACAATCCCAAACTTGTGCGGATCTCCGGTGTCGTCGTGGTCGCTTGTTTCTTGAAATGCGTAGAAGACCGCAACAATTTCGTCTACATCCGGATCCGGGAACCGGTCGTCCCGCGTAGCAACTTGAAGCGGAATCCAGTCAGTCAGAATACCAGAGGTTTACGGCAGAAACTAACATACCAAAGACCTCAAGTGATAATACAGACATGAATTGTTGCTCGCGCGTGGATGTTTTCGCCTTTTTCCCCGGGGTCTGCCCCAACCCACTACTTGACCAAGTTTGAGTAGGCCCTACAATCTGGGCAATTGTTAATAGTACGACGGCGAAAAACACTGATGGTTTACCTGTGATGCCCACATCGCCTTTCCCTTCCCCGTTTCTACGGGAACCGGATTCTCCACCAACCAACTCCGAACCTCCCTACGAGAGGGGGGACATTGGTTGTACTCCCATCCCCCTATCCCAACTATCCTTGGCAACTGTAGCGGGCCATTCTTTCGTCCAGGTGTCTGGGTCTTGTCTTCTCCATCCCACTCCTCCAGCGCGGATAAACCGGTTCCACCGCGAACCCGAAACAAAATCCCGGCGTACTCCTTCGCTTGGTCTGGGGCATCAGTCTCCTTCGAATAGTATACTTCTTGGTAGACCTTGTTGGGAATTTTATTATCTTCTGTGGTTGACACCAATTCGTGCGCCGATGGCGGTTTCTGTGCGTATTCGTAGAGCTTGCGATTCGCTGGGGTGCTTGTATAATGGGTAAGCCGAGGGTGGGTGTCAATAGTAGCTTGTTGAATCTGGGTCACATGGGCGAAGCGTATGTGGAGAGGTGAGGATGGAGTCGACGGAGCAAAGGTCACGTCCAATGGTCGCTCCGTTCTTTGCTTCTTCACTGACCGGAGCTCATCATTTTCGACCATTGTGAAGGTAGGGGCATAGAAGGGGTTTTCTTCCCAGTCCTCGGTCAGTTCTTGGTTTGGAATTGGGGTTACTGTTGTTGGGGTCGACGTTGAACTTGCCGGGGGTTAGTTGGCCAAAAATACGAGGTTGATGGACTTACCCAAAAATCGCCTTTACAACGTCCAATGATCTTCTCTCTTCTTCGGGGATCGAGAACTTCGGAGGCGTCCTTGGGAACTTCCTCGATCCTGGTGTTCGGCGGACCGGTGTTCGCCATTGGGTCCTAGTGCTGCTACCAGACCCGGAGCCAACTTATGAGCCCGCTAAGCTCTAATGCGAACCTACTTACCTCGACGGTGTCACTGGCAGGCCTGAGGGGCTACCGTATCTAATGCCCAGTCAATAAACCAAGCAACAAACGAACCAAGCGGTATACCCTGAGATGCTGGCCCAATCTTCAGCCGTGATCTTCCGCTTTCGTGGGGTGGTGAATCTGACAATAGCAGATGATGAAACCAAAAAAACGGCAAACAGCACGCCAACTCACCCTTCAGGACCCTGAGTGACCTTCTGCAGAATCGCAGAAGGGGTGGCGGGAGGAATCGCACCTAGTGGGGACTCATTCCCAGGAGTGTCCACCACCTCCCCATCCAGAAACCCGTCTTCGTACTCGAGGTTCTCGTCAAAACCGAGATCCTGGTTCTGGAAATCAACCCGCCCGCTTTCCTCGTCGAAAAGCTGATTGAGTTGTTGGGTCGAGAGCAATGTCTCGTCGACATCCGACTGCAACGTTTGTGAAAGTTCTCCAGCGCGTTGCCCGGTGATTGAAGAGGAGGCGTATGGGTTGAACGATTGGTCGTTGAACGTTGGCTCTGGTCCATCCGGAGGCTCGTCGCCTGTGAGATCTGGCTTCCACGCGCGGTACCCGTCTTCCCACAGTCCATCCAGGCTTTCGAACGTAGTAGGCACCCACTTCTCCCAACCCTTGTCCTGGGCCGGTTCCTCTTGGCCCCGCTCAACTTCAATACGTTGTTTGATCTCGTCCCACCATCGGGCCTCTGCAACCCAATCACCGCCAGGTCTGCGAGAGCTCTCGCTAGGATCTGCGGGCAGCTCTGGAGAGGGATCCAAACCCTTGGCAGCGCGGCGGCTCCGTTCGTCTTCCCAAAGCTCCCTGACGCTCAGAACAAGTGGATCTGTGGGAAGCTTTGGCCCAGGGATGGATAACTTGTGGTGAATTTTCCTGGCAGAAAGCGCGTGCCTGTTGAGAACCTGGAACGCCACTGCGTCCACCTCTAGTTCCATGCGAGATTGGGTGGGGTGCGGTGATGATTTGAAGAGGGCCCGAACTGCTTGTGTGTTCTCATAATCGGGTGCCCCCTCTTCCGGTTCTTCATCGGACAAATAGTCTTCTCCACGTCTCCATACCTCGCCGAGATCGAGCCACCCACAACCGTGGAGGTTGAAGTCACACATGAATTGGAGGTAGAAGTTGATGTGGCTCTCAAACACGTTGAACTTCTTCGACATCACTACGCCGGACCTCAAAAGAGTGACGGCACGGGTGAGGTAGGAGGGGTCGATCATGTGTATTTTGAGGAATGGGTTGTAGGATGAGTGGAACCCGTAGAAATGCACACCCTTGACGAGTAATACAGCTCGTACAAAGCGCGATTTGAATGACAACGGGTTTCGCTTGTACGATAACGCGATGGCGCGGTCGAGGGAACGTGTCAGGTCGGCCATGTAACTCCCCACTGCAAACACGAAAGTGTGTCCTGGTTCTCAGCACCGACACTGAAACTGACAAAGGGGGCATACCGCTTTCAGGATCGACGTTGCCGGTATATTCGATGTAGAAATATGGATACACTTGATGGATATGTACACAGGTTTTCTTCCCGATAGAGGATATGCCGTAGACGCGGATTATGGGGACGAGTTGTTGACTTGAGTTGTCCAGAGGCCCCGGTTCGACGAGGATATGGTCTATGTGGTTGATTCGGACGCGTAACACTGGCGATGTTGAAGCCATGGCAAACATAATGAGGTGTGCGTGCGTGTGTTATTTGGAGTACATGGTTGTATGGAACAAGTGTGACTGAATCAATCGTAGGTACAAGTACAGTGAAGCAATAGGCCCAAAATAGGCCTCAGCAAATCCTTCTCTCAGCTTATCCTCACAGGCGATTGTTTAGTCACCACCCATATCTGATAACCTGTCGGCCAACCCAAGACGCCCCAATGGGAAGGGAAACGTAGCCTCGGACGTGACCGGGCTCGACGCATACGAATTTCTCCCTGGGGAGAGTAAGTCGGTCATGATTGGAATCCAGCGGGTCGAACGCACCATCCACCGTCTTCCATGTCCCCAAGAGCCTCCCCGGCAGTTTTTTGTGGGTTCCAGATGACAACGTCCTCCAAACCTTCCGTCTTGATTTGAATTCCACCCTGGGGCCAAGAAACCTCGTACGCCTGACCGCCATCCTCGTAGACGGAATCGGTAAACTTCTGGACACCGACCGCCTTTCTCTGTTCAACCTTAGGGGTATCCCTCGCTTCTGGGGTGGCCTCGGTCTTATCGAAGTATGTCTTGCCGGTGAGCGGGGAGATCGCCACATCGTTGGCCGGAGCCCGGATATAGTTGTGGAAGAGAGCCTGGAATTGCAATGCATCTACGTCGGAGTGGTTGGTGACATGAATGTCCGTGCCAAGTTGGCGTTCCGCAAGGGTCACAACGTATTCGAGAAAGACAGGGAAGTTGAAGACCGCCTTGACCTCTGGGGTTGGATCGAGAGCTGGCTGCAGATCAGAAAGTGAAACCCAGTGAAGGCGGACACAGGAAAACGAATATACTCACAGAGTTTAACGGAGACACTTGAATCATCATCAACCAGCACGGAGGCGAAATTCCAGGTGCTGTTGCGGGCGTACCCATGCTGCTTCAGATTCGAGAATTGGGGGAGCTCCGGGGCACCGAATACGGGGAAGACAATCGGGATCCCACCCCTGACTGGCTTCGACCCATCCAAGGCAGCCTTGGAGGAGACGAAGAGACGTTCGAGAGGTTCGCCACCTGCAACATCGGGAGATTTCCAGGAGATTACGGTGGCACCATAATGGAGGATCTCTACAGTAGCACCCTGTGGCCGGTTTCAGACAACCCCTCGGCCAGAAAACGAGACGGTGGTACCTTTGGGTGTTTGAGGATAACACGGTCAGCGAGCTGCTCGACGGGCATGGCGACCTGGGACAAAGTGAGAGCACCCCTGCCCTAAACGATGGGGTATATGATCGCTGGTGCTTATGTAAATCCCCCTCTCACAACTCATCTTCTTACCACGACCACCGTCGTCGTCCCGCGCCACTCCTCCATGGCCACCTCAGCCTACTACGGTTGACACTCACACCGAGCTCGGACACCCTGGACGATCTTGTCCGCGTCCTGTATTCTCGTCACGAGATTCAAAGTCTACACGTTCCGGAATCATATCAAAGTTATTCCATAATCAGCCCGTCCAACTCTTGCACAGAGAAGAGCCATTACGCTGCGTAAAGCTGAGCCCACTGTCAACCCTCCACGGTTCCTGGTGGCGTCGAGGGGCAAGTCTCTAAGGCTTGCCCTGTCGTGCCCCCTGCGTGCCTTGGTGTGCGCCGTGGTCCGCGGTGGGTACGGAACGGAATGGGGATCGCTCTCCCTGCCGTGGGTCTCAGGTGGCGACGAGGGGTGACTCCTTTCGGGGTCCGCCTTATCGAGCCCCTGTGCGCTCCTGGCGCACCACGGTAAGGTTTGGGGTCCACCTGCGAATTAACTAAAGACATGCGAGTAAAAGACTACGCCATGTGACACCACCCAAACCCCAGACAAACTTGACGAGCATTTGACAAACATACTGCCTACGTGCCGCTGGTCATCGCACCTCCCTGACTCTGCACCGAATCAATGTATTCGAGGTCCAAAGCGACTATTGTGCTGCCAAAATACGGCTTCATACTCAACCCCGACGGAGCGACGTGGTCCCCGTCTTCGGATTGCATCGCCAATCCACCAAATTTTTTCCTTCACTTCCCTTGTGGAAGTTTGCCGCGGCAATGTCTGGTTCTCTTCGAGAGCCGACTCCAGCCGCGCAATTTTTTCCTCCCTCTCTTCTTCGCGAAGAGTTTGCCTCTCCTTCCCGTCTGTCCACGAAAAAAGGTATTTCGCACTTTTTTACTGTCGCGCTTTGCTAATCGGTTATTTACAGGTCCCAAGCGGTGCGTTCAGTCCTTTTCTTTGTTATAGTGTATCCCGCCTGTTGTTCATTAGATTGCAATTTATTACCGTGTTATCTCGAGTGTAGTGAAACTGTGTTGAACGTTACACTGGATAAGGAAGGTTCGGCACGAGTGAGGGATCGAATATCAATTATCCCCCCTACCACGACCATCCCCAGAGACCGCACCACCGACCGTTGAATATCCCCCACAGGACCGATTGTCTGCATCGCGGACAATATCTCCAACGTGGGTGCTTCCCTATCCACGATGCTCGACCATTCACCATCCACCAGCTCGTTACTTCGCCACCATGAGTTTCTCCGTTGAGGATGTGGGTCTTCCGATCTCTCTCGTGCTCCAAGCGGTGGATTTATGATCAACCAGATTGCGCCCATTGCCATCCTTATGGATGAGCTCCGTTCGGAGGATGTTCAACTGCGGCTAAACGCCATCCACCGCATATCAACTATCGCCCTCGCCCTTGGCCCCGACCGCGCAAGAGAAGAACTGATCGTGTTCCTACAAGAGTCTGTTGACGATGAAGACGAGGTTTTGCTGGCGTTGGCGGAGGAGTTGGGTAGAGACTTCGAGGAGTACATCGGCGGGAAAGAGTATGCTCATCTGTTGTTGGGGCCATTGGAGAACCTGTCTGCTGTCGAAGAGACCGTCGTAAGAGACAAGGTGCGCGGCCAGAACACACAATTTTGCGTTTTTCTAACGTTTTCCGGTCCGCATATCAGGCTACAGAGTCGATAACGAAGGTGGCTGCCGTCCTCTCGAAAGCTCAGATCGAGCAATATTATATCCCGCTTGTACAACGACTCTCCCGGGGAGAATGGTTCACATCCAGAACATCGGCTTGCGCGCTCTACGCACCCGTTTATGACAAAGTTGACCCAGCAGTCCAGGACGAGATGAGGAAGGCGTTCACGACGCTGGGCTCTGATGATACCCCGATGGTTCGTAGAGCGGCCGCCAAGTGGCTCGGAGTGAGTGATGACGATATGTTGTCCCCCTCCGGCGTCACTGATATGGAGCGCGCACCCAGGAATTCGCGAAAAAGTTGAGCAAACAACACGTCCTTTCCGATGGCCTGGCGGTATACAGGAGACTCCAGTCGGACGACCAAGATTCCGTTCGCCTCCTGACCGTCGAAGATCTTATCGCGATCGCTCGACAACTGACACCAGCCGAGGTCAAGGAACAGTTGTTGAAACAGATCAGGCAGACAGTGTCAGACAAGAGTTGGCGAGTCAGATATATGGCCGCGACCCACTTTAACGAGGTGAGTGCTTCGGATCCTCGGCCCTGCCCGGTCCCTTAACTTGTTTCATCAGTTGGCAGAGGCCGTTGGGCAGGACCTCGTCCGCGAGGAGCTGATCGGACATTACGTCCAGCTTTTGAAGGACAACGAAGCTGAGGTCCGCACCGCTGCCTCGGGTCAGATTCCTGGTGGGTGATCCGCAATTGTTTGTACTGAGACATTGACGGGGGGGGGGTCTAGGATTCTCGAAATCACTCGAGAAGGAGGTCATCCTCATCCGAATCGTTCCATGTGTCAGGGACTTGTGTCAAGATACGTCACAACACGTCCGAGCAGCTCTTGCCACCCAGATCAGCGGCCTCGCACCACTGCTTGGGAAGCAGCCAACCATTGAACACCTTCTCCCACTTTTCCTCCACCTCCTCAAGGACGAGTTCCCGGAGGTCCGTTTGAATATCATCAGCAAACTCGATCAGGTCAACAAAGGTAGGGTCGGCTCGCATGGTGCTGGGTCTACTTCCTGATCACCTTTTTGTCCTAGTGATCGGCATTGAACTTCTATCTGAAAGTCTGCTTCCTGCTGTGGTCGAGCTCGCGGAGGACAAATCATGGCGCGTGCGACAGGCAATCATCGAGTACATGCCGCTTCTTGCAACTCAGCTCGGGAAGCAATTCTTCGACGAGCAGCTAGGCACCCTGTGCATGTCGTGGTTGGGAGATACCGTTTATAGCATCAGGGAAGCAGCAACTGTCAATCTCAGGAAGCTCACGGAAGCGTTCGGTGTTGAGTGGGCTCGGGTTGCGATCGTGCCGAAGGTGGTCGGAATGGCGAAACATCCCAACTACCTATATAGAATGACCACGGTTCAAGCGATTACGGTGGGTGCCATCACTGCAACACTCAAACAAAGCCGCGGTCTGATATTTTCTTATTTCCAGACCATGGCGCCAGCGTTGACATTTGAAATCATCCAGCAGGACGTTATTGATCGATTGTTGGACCTCGCTGATGACCCCATCCCAAACATCAAGTTCAATGTAGCCAAATCACTGGAGGTCCTCGCCACTACATACGGGGCGACCCCTCAGGGAAAGCAACTAGTCCAGACGATGATTCTGCCCAAGCTGGAATTGCAAAAGAACGACGCTGATGCGGATGTCCGGTACTTTGCCGCCAGGGCAATTCAGAACACCCAGAACACCCTCGCTGCGTCAGGTTCGTTGGCTGTCAGCCTTCCAAACACCGTGTGATAGATAAGCTAAAAAGGTTCACGCAGCCTGACGGACTCTCGCCGGGACGTCGCCCGGGGGTTTTAATCTGGTAGAATCGACGAGGCGAAGTAGCAAGTAGAACATGACTTTATCCGTACGTCTCGGGGCAAAGCTTCTGTTATTATGCAACGGCTGCGGTGGGTGTAAAAACGAGAATGGAACTTTCGATAGTAGCTCCCGTCCTTGTCCACGAACGCTTGAACGTTGAACACCTGATGGAAAAGGGAAGAGGAAGGCGCCCGGCTGGGCGTGAGGGCAACAATGGCAGGGACAGCCGCTCCGCCTCCGTCTCACTTACCGTCACGTCCGGCAAACCTCCCCCCCGAGCGTCCTCCTGCCCGCCGCTCAGGTTGTCCGCCTTTCCTGCACGTTTCATGTCTGGCGGCAGCCGAGAGGAATTCTCGGACGCATAATCTCTCTCTTGCTTCGCCAGTCCCAGTTTCGGTCCCAGGCTCGGAAATTGACAGGTCGGATCAGAATGGGCGGGACCCGTCCTGGCTAACAACATCAAAGTCATGCCATCTGTGCCTTCTGGCAGCCTTTGACGACGTTCAAGGCACAACTGGTAGGCCCGTTCTAGAAATATCTGTTCGTCAGGGCGTGCGCGCAGCCGTTGTAACCGAATATGCGAGGGTTTTTCAGGAGGTGCAGGGACCTCAACCGCTCTCTCGGGTCGTAGCGAATCTCGGCTGCCGGCACCCTTCTGCGACGGGTGACCGCCTGGTAACCGCAATGAAGGAACCCGTGGCGCGTTCGAACACTGATCAACACCCGAAACGCTCGCCTGATGTTCGAGCGAAGTATTTAAGGCTTCGTGTCGCTGGAAACTCCCCATCAATTTTTTCTTTTCTCCGTCTCAGGCTCTCGCCCAACTCACATACCCCTCCCTTCGTTTGGGTTATCTCTCTCTCTCTAAATGTCGCTCATTACTCGCATTGTCCTCTTGGTTTTGGCTGTTCCCTTCGTTCTCGCCCACGGGTGTGGATACGACCAATTCCAGTACGTTCTCTCTCCGTTGACGTGGAGGGTGGTGCGCTGACCCGACTTCAGGTGGGACGCCAAGAACGTCTGTCTTCCCAGAGGCGGACCGAGGAACCCCTCCAACCCACCTCCCAACACTGACTGCCCCTTCAACTGGTCGTGGCACCCTGGAAAGGGCTGCTGTGCTCCTCACCAGCCACCCAATACCCTTCCTCCTCCTCAGTGCGGTAAAGGCTGGAATTGGATCCCCGGCTCCCTTTGCTGCAACCCTCCCCCATCCCGTCCCACTACCGCCAAACCCCCCGCTCCGTCCAAGACCCCCTGCGATGATGACAAGGATGGCAAGGGTGGTAAAGGTGACCACGACGACAACGATAACGATGGAAACGGCCGCGGTAATCACCACAAGCGCATTGCTGCCAAGAAGCGCGAACTCCGCTCCCGCAATGTTGCTCCATGCCCTAAGGGTCTCTCTGCTTGCCCTGTCTCCAGTTTGATCGGTGGTGATTATGAATGTGTCGATACCCTCGCCGACCTCGACAACTGTGGTGGTTGCGCCACCCTTGGTGAGGGTCAGAACTGCAACGCCATCCCGGGCATTTGGAACGTTGGATGCGAGCAAAGCGCTTGCAAAAGTGAGTTGTTGTCTTCTTACCCCCTGGCTACGGACGAATCTAACGATTCGTGACCTTAGTCTACACGTGCGCGGACGGTTACATTCTTTCCACGGACGGAAAGTCTTGCAACGCTCTCTAAACAATCCGGTCGTCCGACGACCTAGACTCCGGCTGGCCACAACGGCCTCAGCCAAACCTCGTTACTCCGGTAATCCTATGAGCCTACTTTTTGGATAACTCCCCAAACGACTCGACGGACATTTCATTCATTCTATATCCCATTCCTTGTTTATTTTTTTACGTGATGGTGGTATTCCTTCCTTAACTGACTCTCACCTACCGAGCCATGATTGTATGTATGTTACTATGCGCCCCGGTGCTGTGTTTCAGCGTGCAATACATCCCTCGGCCATTCGTGAGTTCCCGAAAATTTGTTTCGTTTTGTGGGGGAATTAATGAGCGCACGACTCTAATGGATCGGCGAACACTCCCAGCCAACAATTGATGTGGTCACGGATAACTTGCCCACAACAATCTGCTCGACTTGCCACTGAGCTCGATCCAACCGCGATAGCCAAGAATTTTGGCCCTGCCCGCACAGTCCGTGGTCGTAGATTCAGGGAGGGCTCATTGATCCGTCCATTCGTGCGCTGGTCTGCCCTCATTGGTTTTTCCCCTAAGCGGTACAGGGGTCATTCTGTCAACGAGAAACCGGCCTCCTGGCCCTGTGAGGTGGAGGTCCCCAGCCCACCCCCTCTGGTGGACAGGCCGAACGCCGTCGATCACATTGAACCATGCGGTCTCCCACGTGCTGGTCTCTCTCCCGACGTATTCTCAACATTTACTCGTGTTTGTTCTAGGTTGGACTGAGGCTCCTTAAATGGTGGGAGTTGGTCAAGAATTCGTCCCAACGTCTCTTGTTCCCCTCCCACCACCACCTCTGCCCGCAGGATTCCCCTACATAACCCTATCTCCCGCATACTACTGGCTAGCTCCGCAGGAAAATGCCCTCTGTGACCCGATTCGTCTCTCTGGTTCTCGCGCTCGCGCTCGTCGGCATCCCCACCGTGAACGCCTACGCTATCCCACGAGCAACTGTTGACTATCGCAGGCACGACGTCAACGTTCGCATTGTCGAAGAAACCAGATCCATCCCTTCTGTCGCTTCCTATCCTAGGTTCGTTGCCCGACGACGGGGGGTGCGCGACTTTCGTGTTCCCAACCGCTTGCGAAGTCGCCAGACCCTCTCCCAACCTCAACTTGGCGATATCTCTGACGCCGAACCTATACTCCCAAAGGAGGGACGCAGCTCTGGCCACGCTCATCCCGCCCCCGACTCTTCCACCATCTCTGCCCCCAAAAAGGCTGTACCCCGCGATGTTCCGTTCTCGTACGCGGCCGCTATCCCCACCTTGTTTCCGCGGAACGCAGCTGGCTTGGTTCAACTCGACTTGTTGAACACTTACTACCGGGAGATGCGCACACAGTCACGCAATCTCCGTATGTACCCTCTGCCCGCGCGCACGCAGTTGCTCATTGATGATTTGCTTCCAGGGGACTACGGCCGCCGTGCCCGCGACTCAAGGAACGACCCAAGATTTCGTGACGATGCTACTCGAGAGCTACGGGGCTTTAGGAACAACATGGATCGAGCTCAGGGCATTCTTGGAGATCTCGGTCGTGACAAGGGCTTGGCAAACTACGACCGCAATAACGATCTGGAAACGCTGCTGAAGGACATCATCAATCTCAACAAGGACACCCTCTCTGCTGTTACCGAAATCGTCTACGAGATCCCTATCCTTGGCCCTCTCCTCGGACCGAGTGAGTGCCCCTACGTCTCCATAGGTATTGACGCTGATTCGTTCCCTTGTGCGCCAGTTGTTGCCGAACTCAAGTGTATCGTCGACGAAGTCCTCAACGTTGTAGAGAACACCGTGGATGGCCTCCTCAATACTCTGGGTATCACTGCTCAATGGAGAGGTCTCCGCGGGGACTACGTCAGCGCACTCTGCAGAGGAGGCTTGCAGATCCTCGGCCTTTGTGTAGATGCGAACCTTTCAGGACTCGGGCTCAGGTCCGATGAGAATCAATGAGGGGAGGAGTCGGAACCTTTCACCGGCGCCGGCTCGCCACGAACACTCAGCCTACTCACTATCTCAATAAATCCTAACTCTGATTCAAATTTGAAGCCACCGTGGCGGATAAAGATACCCAATAACGTACGAGACAAAAGAACGACTGGGCCAAGGGGTCTAGCGAACTAGTGAAACAAACCAACGACGTTACTCCTCCGAAAGCCATCTTTCCGCGACCGGTCCGATATACGGCAACTCAAACCTAGCCAGACCATTCCTCTCGGCGTCAATAAACGCCTTGGCGCTACGAAAAGAGGGGTCAGGATGTGGGAGCGGTTCAAACCAAGAAAGTACTAACGCCATACCCCAGGATGTGAAGAGGATGAACAGCGTGGTGAATGTCCGGAAGAATTGGGGGAAGTGAATCAGGGAAAGTAGGAACCGGAATAAGAGCAAGGGCCCTGTGAGGAGTCCCGATTGGTACGCTGTGTGATATAAAGATCAGCCACCTGGATGGGGCGACTGGGGAGGATGCGATTACCATGGAAGCGCACGTAATCATTCTCAGTTTCCAAGACCAGAAGCAGGAGTGCTATAGAATGTCATTCGCGGTTCCTCCCGCCAGGAATGCCATACTGACCTGATAGTGGCCCCAGGAGGTATGCAAGCGCGGCCATCGCGTCTATCCGCAGTCCTAATCGCGATTCCCATTGGTTGATCTGACCACCCGCTTCACCAGGTGTGCCCTGACCGCCGGCAGCGGAGGTGTTAAAGGTTGGGATGCCGCCAGATTGGTAGGATTGTGGTTGTTGATAGTGAGTCGGGAACCAGGCGTTTGATATCCGGGAACTTGACGGATGATGTGAATGAGCGGGATCGTCTGGGGGAGGGGTCTATGTGTGCTAGGAATATCAGACATACGCGGTATATACAGTTACAACAAATCCGGACTCACATATGGTGCGAATGATGAGGCAAAGTTTGTAGAGTTCATCGTCGTCGAGGGAACCGCGCAGGGTCAGAGGGCGCCATTGGGTGGAGTGAAAGACGGTTGAGTGACTACAATCTCCGGTAACACCGCTTTGTAACACGACTACAAACCGCGTTGTTATCGATTGTATTCGTGAGAGCGACTGCGAGTTAGCGTGCGAAATCATCCTCGAGCCGCTTCCCTTACCCATCAACGTCGCCCGCAATCGATTAGGACGGACAAGGCCGTCAAAAAACCCTCAAAATGGTGAGTACTGTATCTCTGGTCTATGGGGAATGCCATTTGCGAGAAGAGAGTTATCGAACGGGGGGAGGAATGAGATGGATGGCACCATCGTCGATTAGATGGGCCAGCATACGCTAACGCTCCCACCCGTTAGTCCGACTCCCCAGTAACCATCCGCACACGCAAATTCATCACCAACCGTCTCTTGGCCCGACGTCAATTCGTCGTTGACGTCCTTCACCCGGCCAGACCTAATGTCCCCAGGAGCGAGCTCTCTGAGAAGCTCGCCACCCTCTACAAGACCGACAAGGCTCGTGTGGTCACCTTCGGCTTCAGGACGCACTTTGGTGGTGGAAGGAGCACCGGATTCGCGTTGATTTACGACGACGAAGCGTCGCAGAAAAAGTTTGAGCCCAGGTTTCGGTTGGTCCGGGTATGTATAACGAGCTTTCCGGTTGGCCGCATTTTCATTGATGGGGGATTACTAGTCTGGATTGGCCACAAAGAAGGACAGGCCAACGCGGAAACTGCGGAAGGAGCGAAAGAACCGTTCCAAGAAGGTAAGCTCGACTTGTACCATGTTCTCCCAAAGTCGCGTCGCCGACATCCCACTCTACAGTTCCGCGGTACCAAGAAGGTCAAGGCTGCCGAGCCACCAAAGAAGGGCAAATAGAGGCTGGCCGCTTTTTTTTTTTGCCTCTCTCTTGCATCTCGCAGTACCCGTTGTCCGTACGCAACATCATGCTGTGTGTACTATTGTGTATGGGTCTCGTTTAGGAATATCCACGTGTGCGTGAGGATTGCAAGACCAGTATTCTGGATATTATACGAGGGTATACTATCTACACTATAGGACAGGAAGGGCCAAAAGGCATCTAAAAGCCAAACTTTTTGTGGATCACGTCTGGATCTTCCTGGTATTCCTCTGCTGATACCCACATCTAGGGGAGGGATCAGCGAGGACGCTCCCTGGAGCCAGCGTTCACGTACCTTTGTGAAAGCGTTCAGACCGGCAAGAATAGAACCTCCAATCCAGGTCGAGTACTTGCGCTCCGGGGGAGCGTAGATCTTGATTTTGACGTCTTTCAGAGCGAGCCTCTTGATCTCATTTAGCAGGCGATCACCAAAACCTGGGGGGCAGTTAGCGATGTGGGGTCGATGCTCGAGAGTAAGATTGATGTCACCTCGACAGAGCGTACTTCCGCCGCTGAGGACGATGTTGGAGAACAAACTCTTCCTCAGGTCGAGGTCGACGCGGTTGATGGCATCCACGACAACTTGGTGAACGCCAGCATATTCTTGACCGATCAGTTCTGGGTTGAAGAGGATTTCGGGGGCTCGGAACCGCTCTGGACCCAACTGTATGGTGTGGTATGAGAACCGTTCGATACGCACTAGGGCCTAGCCGCGTACCTGTATAGTGTTTCCGTCTGGTAGCTTGAAATCCTCTGTCCTACTCGCCGATTCCTTCTCCTCCTTTTGTGGACTGAGGGCAATATAGCAAGACTTCTCCTTGATGGTACGAACGACTTCGAGCTCGGCCGTGGTATGTAGATGGTGACCAGCCTTCCGGAGCAATAATTGTAGGTGATCGGTGACGTCCCTGTGGGTTCGGTTGTTGGTGCGTCACGAAATGGGGATTTGGAACTGGCGGGCACACCTTCCAGCAATGTCGACTCTTCGGATGGCGTGGGGCATCGAAAACCCTTCGAAAACCGGTACAGCATGTGTGACACCGTCTCCAGAATCTAGGACAATACCCGTTGTGCGACCTGACGAATACCTGGAAGGCAGGTAAGCAAGGACAGGTACGAGAAGGGGGTGTGCACGGACAGTGAGAGTACCGCCTGCACCGAGATGTACAGCGCTGGGACATTGAATGTGTCGAAGAATATCTGTGCAGCGATATCCCTGTTGCTCCTTGGATTTAGTGGTGCCTCGGTCAATAACACGGGGTGCTGGGAATGGATCAATGAGGGGGTCGTGGAGGACGGTCGGTTGACTTACCTCTTCGCTCAGGGTCCCCAATTCCTCAGCATATACCCAACTCCATATCCTCTCCATGTCATCCCAATCGGTGACAATGCCGTGTTCCATGGGGTATTTGATCTTTAGCAGACCCCTGTACTCTTGTGCTTTACGTCCGATGAAGACGTCTCCTTCCAGAGCACCAGCCATGACGCGAACGTGTTTTGGCCGTCCGACACTGTAAAGATCGGATGTGCCCCACCCACGGGGGGGTTAGATGGAAAGCCAAGGTCAGCACACCGGTGTGGGAATCGCAAGGCATAGACGCGGTCCTAACCGTGAAAACGCACAAAGACGGGAAGAAACATTTTGGGTGATCTTGACCAGCAAAACCGGCTTTTATCGTTCCAGATCCCTGGTGAAGTGAGGCGTGAAACGATCGTCAGCGGTCGTTCTCTGGGCTGGAGCGTACGTTGTCGATGACGATTGGTTGGTTGGTTAGGACGTCGTCGAATTCTGCGGACATGTCGAGGGTGGGGGTGGGACTTGATGGGATACGGTGGTCGGACAGACGCGGTGGCGTTGGATCCGATGATCATCACCTCCGGCCCTCGTTGACCTCCATGGCTTCACACCTGGCCTTTTATCTAACCCTCTTTCTCTTCTTCTCGGTAAACGCATTCCAGTCTGCTCTCATGGTGGATGTGCTCATGTCCCGTGCTCAGATATCGCTGGTGACCGCGAAAGGGAGCAAGTGGGAAGCGACCAGCTTCTGCAAATGTACATCGGTTCCATTCCCCCCCATGCGGACGGAACGCTGAATGGAAAGTTCCAGGCGTGTGCTTTGGCACCAGTTACAAGATACTGCATTTGGATTTTCCAGATAACCCGGCCAAGCCATGTCTGTCTTGCACGAAACAGTGGTGTCTGAACCAGAACCTACCGATCTGCGCCGGCGCCACGCTGGGAGCCGCGAACCCTGATACCGCTACTGGGAAGGAAGGCGATGTGGAGGCACGATGTTTCCGTGAGTCTTCACGTTCGGGTCCTTACTCGGGTGGAGAGCTGAGAAGAGCGGGGCGTTTGAATTAGAGAGGGACTCGCCCCGGGACCAGCTTGTTGTGACGCTGTTCCTGTTAACCGTGTTCGGCTTGCTGCTCGGCGCGGGCATCAAAGGCAAGATGGAGAAGGCAGGATTGGAACCGCGGTTCAACTGGGCGGCTGGGAGAGAATTGTGGGAGGTGCGTTGACCTGCGCAGTTGGCTCGTCTCCCGGCTAAGCTTTTGGGCTCACGATTGTCGGTCGTGCAGGGACTCATACCGCGCAGGCGTTCAGAAGAGATAGGGCTCGGGGTGCGGAATCTGTTGGGGGGTGGTCGACGGGACGAGTACAACGCTCTGCCAGAGTCGTCTCCGCGCTGACGGTGGATTTCGTACGGGGTGTTACACGTATTATATACTTCATAACGATCTCCGGTGAGGACATAAAAAGCACGTAACCTGCGGTTGACTTGCGGGATGGACTCGATGGATCATCGGAAGCGGCGATCGATGGGTTGGATCGACATTAAGTAACCCTCTCTCTCTCTCGATCGCCAACACGGATGGGTGGACTCTGCTCGAAGCCAGGAACGCTGCAGGGGGGGCACAGGATCATTGGGACGACGCAAACGCTGGGTGGCGACGATAGCATACCAGCCAACCCTCGCCAGGCGGCCCTGGATGCTGCGGAAAGGAGGAAGCACACGGTCCGTGGTGTGCGGTGGGGGCGGGCGTTCCCGGGACTGACCAACGCATCCGTTTGACAGGAACAACGAAGGGGGACGAACGAGGCGAACCCGAACGCAGGCCAACTCTCTGTGCAGCTTGCGGTGAGGAACGCGAGCAAGGGCCCGGACCCGCAGCAGCCAGACAGACTCGTGGTGAGTGTGCGTTCTGTCGCCAGGATTGCGGCTAGCTGACGATAGGGGACGCTAGTGGGATTGAGCACGATGCTGTTGGGGCCTTGACTCGATAAGGTCCCCCCTTCCATTCAAGAAACAACTTTCCCTCATATACATACCTACATAGTCTTCTATACTTAGCAATACTCCTAACCGTTGATGACCTCGATCGGCCCACCCTTCCGACCCCGCACGTGACCCAAACATCCACGTCCGCAGTCGGTCTCCCTCCCTCCGCCGGTGACTCTCCTCTCTTCCCACTGGCTCCAGGTGGCCACATGAATGTCAGGCGAGACATGGGAGAGAGTCCTTTGGAAAAAGCAGCCGTTTCCTGACAACCACGTCCCACCCTCCTTCCTCTCCTCGCTCAGGAGGAATTGTG
>Ga0307516_10002199_pt1 | contig 26396 bp, 28 predicted proteins | sample 19_EM_MG_FD_203310 | JGI IMG/M metagenome (GOLD analysis project Ga0307516, IMG submission 203310) | Populus trichocarpa ectomycorrhiza microbial communities from riparian zone in the Pacific Northwest, United States - 19_EM | ecosystem: Host-associated > Plants > Roots > Unclassified | place...
CGATTAGAGGTCTTAGGAGCAATTGATTTTGGTAACACCTTCAGAGAAGGTTCGTCTATATATTCTCAGTGCTTGTACGAAATTTAGGCTCCTAGCTGGCTGTGGTTGTTGAAATCTGTGGAATATCTGGTCGCGGGCGCGGTCATCACGAGTGTCCGGGTTCAATATCGTGTCCGGTTACCCTATCTGATACGTTAGTTATCAATAGCTAAGAACAAAAGAAAGGTATCAACTACGACGAAACCTATGCACTGGTATCTAAGATGACAACATTCCAATTGATACTGGCACTGGTGGCTCAGTATGGCTGGGGTGTCAATCATATGGACGTGGTGACAGCTTTGCTGAATCCAAGGATTGACCGAGACAACATCTACATGGAAATGCCACTTGGAATTTACTGGCTCACATCAAGCAGAAGTGTATCAAGTGGAAGAGCATGGAACAGAAGTTTGTTGAGTGAATGCGGCTCGAGCAGAAGCACGTTAAAGGGAAGCGTATCGAACAGAAGCACGTTGAACGGAAGCATGTTGAACGGAAGCGTATTAATCCTCCGACTAGCACTCTATGGACTTAAACAGGCGTCCAGACTTTGGTACAAGGATATCGATAAATACTTGCAATCCATAGGATTCCGGCAATTGGCAGAAGATCCAAACCTGTACCTCCAACAAGGAGTCCTTCTAGTACTATATGTGGATGATCTGCTCATTGTGCACAACAGTGCAGAAGGATGAGGACATCGGATCAAACAGCTGCTGCAAAAGAAGTACATGATGTGCAATCAGGGTGTGGTAAAGCGGTTCCTAAGAATCGAAATCAAGAGGACCAAAGATGAAGGATTCAGTATTTGTCAACAAGGTTACATCAATACAATCATACACCGATTTGGACTGCTGGATGCAAAACCAGCTAAGTCTTCTCTTGATCCTCAGACAGATCTGGCTAACACCCTCTGTGAGGACAAACCAGCAAACCGCAAAGAATATCTGTCAGTGGTTGGATCACTCATGTATGTGGCACTTGGAAGCCGACCAGACATCACCTTCAGTATCACTGCTCTCAGCCGGTACAATGTTCAACCTCTTGAAATGCATGCAACGGTGACAAAGAGAGTACTCCGATACCTGAAGAATACTGCCGGATTTCAAATTCATTACCAACGGTTTCCAATTATACTCACAATCACCTCACAACTCACATCCTCACAACTCACATCCTCACAACTCACATCCTCACAACTTACATCCTCACAACTCACATCCTCACAACTCACATCCTCGCAACTCACATCCTCACAACTCACATCCTCACAACTCACATCCTCGCAACTCACATCCTCACAACTTACATCCTCACAACTCATATTCTTACAACTCACTCTCCATCAACATTATCGGATATATCGACTCAGATTGTGCAGGAAACCTTATGACTCACAAATCGGTTGGAGGATATGTGTTTGGCCTGGGACACACCAATGCCAACGAAGAACTCGTCATGTCCAGACTGATTCATTAGCAAGCCAAGTCTCAGAGTGTCATGGTACTGTCAAGGGCTCTAGCCCGTACCCAGGAGTGTCTGGTATGTGAGTGTATTCCTTACCTTATCTTGCCCGTGAGGCAGTTGACACGCGAGCCATTTGGCAGTCACCAAATGCACTTGAGGCCGAATATATCGCCTGTTCACATGCCACCCAGGAAAGCCTCTGGCTCAGGCGTATGATGAAGGAGGCAGCAGGAGGAATGGCAGTAGAGATTGCCGATGGACAGGTACTGATCGGATGTGACAACCAAGGTACCATCAAATTGATCACCTCAGGAGTCGTATGGTAAAACTCAAAACACATTGATGTAAAATATCATCATGTTCACAATGAACAGGTGAAAGGCACAGTTAAGTTCTATTACGTTATCTCAGAATCTAATCCTGCCGATCTCCTAACAAAACCTCTTGCCGTTCCCCGACACGAACAACTATTACAACTCACCGAACTCACTCCATTTGGCTCTGATAACAGAGAATCTGAATATGATAAATGAGACAGATCTCAGAAAAAGGGGGTGTGGGTGATGAGTTGGAAGAGGAAAGAAGATTTGCTTTTGTTGAGCATATTCTTGCATCCTGTCGGCAAGTGTGAGTCAGCACTCTTTTTCCTACTAGCAAGTGTTTTTTCCCATCAGGTTTTCACTGCAGAGGTTTTAATGAGGTCGACAAGGATTTAATGGGATTTTTTTCAATTGGTAAATTTCTGTTTGGTACAGAGCACGAGAAGACAAGGTGTGTTGGAATTGCTTCTCGCTGCTCAGACATGGTGCACCGAAGGAAGTGACACTGCAGCAACGTCAACATCAGCAACACTGTAGAAAGCAATGGTAAGGGGACCCTGGTAATGACAGCTTGGCGTTCTTCCATTGCAGCATCTTTTGCATTCTGTCTTCTGTACTCTCACATACTTCTTCATAGTATAGAAAAAGACCAAATGCACCTATTCTAGCCATTCCATCAAACTTCAATGATCAAACCATCTCGTCCTGTCTCTGTCTTTTTTCTCTCGCTCTCTACTTGTGAAGACTCAAAGAATGGTGATCGGGCAAACTTTAACAGTTCAACGGCAAGCGGCACCCCTTAGGAACGGTTCAATAGTGCTATCTCACTTGATATAGTGTCCTTATGTTGTTTTAAATTCCTAACTTATCATAACTATGATGTGGGGCACTAAATAGACCTCTGAGCTTATCTGAAGGTCCAAAATTCGAGGTATATTTTCCGAACAACCATCAAAGGACATACAGCTGTTAGGACCCCAATCTTCTCTCAATATACTCCAAACCATTCCTGTTTACTCTCAGGAATCTCACAAAAGAACTGAAAGAGACCTGTTTTGCAATAATTTACCAGTGAATACTTCCAGATACCAACCCAACAATCCATCCTAACTATACTGAGAGTTGTGGGAACAGTACTACACCCCGTCAACTCATTGTTATGAGTAAGTAGGTCATCTAGCTGCCAGAGCAGTCCCACCAGGATGATATGACACAGGTGGTGCTCTGCTGTACACAAACTGGCCACTACTACTGCAGGTAGTGAGTGTCAGGTAATAGACAGACACATCATTACAGCAACCCTAACGGAGCCTCACCTAGCTCCAGGTATGAGGTCTGCAAATTATTTTGTCTCTCTAATCCATGGTTGTTGAGTATCGTCATTTTTTCGCGTTTCTGGTAGTGTCCGATTACTGGGTAGTAGTCGGGTAACGTGAAAGGTACAGTATTATATAACGTAGCATACAGGGTAACTGGCTACTACCCCGTAGTCAGACACCTGGCCACCCCTGGTCCCACCTCGTAGAATGGCGATATCTCATCAACCACATCCCGGATTGCTATCAAAGTTCGTACGAAGCAGTAGAGTGTGTTAAAGAACCTCCAGCCTAAGTCTCAATGAAATCTATAGTCTAAAGAATTCCTACGAATCGCATCTAGCTCCACTACCACCCTATCCACCCCTTCCACCCCCAGGTGGCTTCCTGGTACGTAGACTCATCGTCAAAGGTCTATCAGGCATGTTCCTAGATGGCTTTCTGGGTATAGAAGGGGCCACCACTAGATCTTCCCAGTCAGACGTACCCTCTGCATGTGATGACACTGTAGAAGGGTCCAGTGCTGTGGAGAAACCAGCTGCAGCAGAGAAATCTGCTGTGGTAGACAGACCTGCTGCGGGAGAGGGACCAGCTATCGGTGCTAAGGCCTAGAGTGAATGAAATTATTATTATATCTATTAGAGAGAAATTTGGGATATCACCTGTCCTCTGGGGTGTTTGTGGTTGGTGGCGGTAGGGTGTGATGGAGCCGGTGCCGGGGAGGGACTGACCTGACAGATAACTTCCTGTGGTGCAAACATTACACACTTCTGTCATGATAGGGTTAATAAATTGAATTATTTTAAAATGAATTATTATACAAACCTTCACTGGCATGAGTGTGGAGAATTGCGGTATATCAGAGTGGCAAAATGTTGATGTTTCCGGAAGTGGGGTAAGCGGGCTAGCTGGGACTCGCCGCAACCCCTGGAACTGTTAGCTCTACGTCACCTACAACAATTTGAGATTTACTTACCAAAATTTTTCTCGGCTGTCGTGACTGCTTGGGTGACGCGACTGGGGCATCGGCCACTGCAGCCGTCTTTCCCTTTCCCTTGGCCTTGTTGGCAACGGCCCGAGTAGCCTTGACCTTAGCAGCCTCGACCCGTGCTGCAGTACGCTGTTCCTTCATCTCTGCCCACGCAGCTGCCCAATGTACCTCTGCCTCTGCCTGTCTTGCTTTCTCCTCTTTCGCCTTCATCACTGCATCGCCATCAATAACTCTGGCCTTCAAAATTACCCGTCGATCTGTTGTTGCAGCTTTCAAACCTCTGTACCATCGCTGAAAATCTGCCATTTCGATGCTTCTAATTTCGGCGACATGGAGCGAAGTCGATGCAGTATGAGCTAATTTTTTCGCCATATCTCTGACTTCCTGTCGCACTCCAGCCTTGTCCAGCTCAGCGTCGACGATGAGGTACAGTTGTCGGACGTCAGTGCTTTTTTTCGGGGTCTGCAGCACAACTTTCTTGCTAGCCGGAGAGGGGGCACTTCGTGGAGCAACAAGCTGTGTAAGCACAGCATTAGGATTGAAGGGATGTATTCCTGTCTTCCTCCATGCCGACTTGAGGTTCTCTTTGATGTAAGCTTGCCAGCAGGCAGCACTGTAAAATTTCCAGAATGTACCCTTGACAACTGCAGCGCGTGTGTCTCGCATGTGATCGTCTACCGCTTTGCCGTAATATTTTTGCAAAGGCCCAAAGAGACCGACATCGAGAGGCTGCAGGAGATGTGTTGTATGGGAGGGAAAACAGAGGAGTTCAATATTATTGTCAATGGCATACTGACAAAATTCGAGGTTGATGTGTGAACGGTGGCCGTCCAGGATAAGTAAGCGGGGGTGACCGTTGCCACCCTGCCGATCCCTGGTGTGCAGGTCGAAGTGGTGCAGCCACTCCAACCCAAGTTTGTCGTCGGTCCAACCGTTGGGAGAGTAGGCAAATTTTGCTTCGGGATCACTGGTTTCTGTGTGCCACCCCATATAATGCGCTGCTCCTTTGAAAATCACAAAGGAGGGAAGCACATAGAGTGCAGCACAACAGCATTCAATGACCATAAACATCTCCCTCGTTCCGTCCTGCGTCACCCGTGGTGGCCGTCTCCCTGTCCATCAGATTACCTTTGCCTTCGAAGACATTCCAATAATGAACCCTTTCTCGTCCATGTTGAAGATGTCCTCAGGTTGGATTTTGCGTGTTCGGATCAAACGTAACAATTTAGCGAAGTAGTCTTTTAGGGCGGGGATGTTGCCTCCGTAGGCCCATTGGTGGTCAAGTTGAGTGCTAAACTTTGCAGAGAGACTCGGATGGTGGTTGAGAAAGTTGGACAACCAATGCTGGCCAAGGTGGGCAAGCTCAGGATCCTCCTCTTCTTCAGCACGGATCTGTGCCAATGCGCCCGCCTTAGCATGTAAAAGATCCATCCGTGGAGGAAATCCCCAGTCATCCAGTTTCTTGCACCAGTCTTCGAGAGCTTTCTTCATGGCCGGGGTGAGTTTCTGCTCATGTGCATGACTTTGCTGGTGTGTAAGGCCACCACGTTCCCGATCGGATAGGGTAGAACTGGAGACCCCATACTTGTTGGCCAATTTACGGAAGGAGGTGCCTGCCAATCGCCATTCCTCGAGAGCACGGCATATTCTGACTTCCTGAAGGGTGTTTTTGGATTCGCGAGGCTTGGTAGGGGCCATCTTTGGGCTGTCAACAGGTGGTGATGGGTGTTGACAGTGCTGAGCGGGGTAGTAAGGTGGGGCCACCACACTAAATCACGCTAACAAAAGTGTCCGGGTACGGGGTAGTAGCCGGTTACCCTGTATGCTACGTTACTGGTTTCAAGAATACAGACTAGACGCGATAAGGACAGAATGCCTGTTTATGCATTACTGCTTGAGTAGAATTATCTGCAATAACCACAATATTGCCAGTTCACGAGTTGTGAGATAGATAAAAAAAATGCTGAATGGCCATTTTAGTGCGAAACTATAAATACACTGCTGCCTCGCAATTATTTAAGTAATTGCGGATTACCGCATTCCTTCTACCCTATGGAATTCCCCCCCACCCGCCTCCATTCGCTCCACCGCCTACAGGATTTTCTGCTGGGCCCTCCATTCGGAGCACCCTTGAAGAGATGATCCCGGGTCTGTGTCCGGTACCGACACCATCAGCACTGAGCGGTGGGCCGATTCTTTGGCCAGTATAGGTACTGCCCGGTGATCGGTGAGACCTGTCTAGTTCAGCTGGCAACATCTCGAGCCGAGCCTCTTGAAGCTTCCTGTTGGGCCTGGAGTCCTCCATATCGCGATTCATTAATTGGTGGAAGTCCAGTCGCATAGTGTGAAAGCGCACAGCATGTGTAGGAGGGGTTATGGCATTGAGTTGCTGGTTGTTAATTTTTTATCAGTGAGCTGGATAGAGTTGTTGCTGCGTGTCCCCTCTACCGGGAATATCCGGTGAAGTCACAAACTGCGCAAACTCTTCAGCCGACTTCGAATGAACTCACAACGACTGAGCGAAAACCACGCTGAATTTGCACCTAGATGCAAAGCGCAAGCTCTCTAATACCGGAAATTGAAATCGAAGCCCGGCCCTAGAAAAATGCAGCCGCTGGCCTCTCGCGCAAGTTTCCTACTCCTGCCACACATCTCACCAGGGAGAAACGAGCGTTTACGACAGCATTCAAACCGGGAGCACCACCATATGCGTATGGCGGGATAAATGACGGCAAAGGTGATCAACGAGCTTCACGGGCCAGTGAGGTTTTTTTGTTCCATCATAATCGCATTCAGCATATCTAAACTACGGTGGTGTACGTTTTGTCCGGTTTTCCCGTCCGCTGTCCGCGGGTGACGGCACGTTGCAAGCCCCCTGTGCCCTTCACCCACGCCTGTCCCAAGACGGTAGGTGTGCACCAGGGAGATAACAAAGGAAATAACAGAGGAAAGTGTGGTCCCTCCTCTACCCCTCTCCTGTAGACGCCATGAAGTCAGGGGTGGGCAAAAACAGCGGTTGTCCCTCCCCGATGCCCAGCTCCTCGGCCTCCTGCCCCTCCTCCCACCCCCGCAGCTCCGCTTCTGACACCACGCTTGCGGCGTCATTCTCTTCCAGAACTAGCACTAGCCTTCTCACATCCGTAGAGGAGAGAAAGTCCAGTACCGCCTACCCATATCTTCTGTCGGCCACAGGTCCCGAACCGTCCACCACCTCTTCCACCTCCCGGTCTCCTTTTGCATCTCCTCTCACAGAATCTTCTGCTGCATCTTCCATTCCGAACAGCTCTTAAAAAGGTGGCCTCTCGTTTGGGAGGGGCACTGACACCACCAGCACTCGGTAGTGGGGCGAACCTTGGTCCAGTGCAGGTACTGTCCGGTGCAGGTGTGCCCTGTCTTCAGCTGGTAGTAACTTGAGGCGAGCCTCTTGGTAATCCCGGCCACCGCGCCATTGGGCTTCTGGCCCTTTGGCATGCAGTACTTCGCTTTGGAGATCCGGCCCCCTGCCCATTTCTGGGCTTCCGCCCACTCCTTGGAGATCTCCCGCTTGAAATTTGCGAGCGACCTCGGGAGAGGCATTGCACGTGCCTCTGGTCGATCCGAGTAGATCAGCCATTCCACCCCACAGGTTTCAGGCTTCTCCGCCGCAATCCTTGCCAACTCGATGGCCTTTTCGTTGCCAGCAATACCCTTGTGAGCCGGGCACCACCGGATCTCAATGGTGATGCCAGGCCAGGCCCTTCGCAACGCAGCGATGTACTTCCTTGCGTGGAGTGCGTATTGTTGCCCCGGGCTGGGTTCGTCCGATGCCATTCATCTGATGGCTGCTTGTGTATCCGTGAAGATTGTGACACGTTCTGGTAACATTTTTCTCCTCGAACCTGATTTCAGTGGGCGGGCGAGAGCAGCGCGCGGGCCTCCCGGTTGTATCCCATGTGGGTTTCGATGCCCGCCCAGGACTGGCCGTTCTTCCATACTACAGAGTAGCCGGCAGCTCCATCCTCCATTTGCGACCCGTCCGTGAACATGGTGAGTCCGGGTCGTGCCCTCTCTACTCTGCCATCGCCTCATCCTCCTCCTCTTGCAGTAGTTCCGCATCGAGAGTTTCCGGCTCCTCGTGCTCTCAGTTCGCCCTCCGTAAGCCAGAGCGTTCGTGAGCCGCCGTCCGATCGCAGTCGGCGCGTCCCGGCATTCTCTGCGGACACGGCAACCAGAGTTTCCAATAATCCGTGCAGTCTAGTCCGAGGTAAGGTCTGAGACGGATTAAATCATATAATCCCGAGAATATAGGATTAAAAGGAGTAGGTCTGGGCGGATCATAGGGCCCTATCCTCGGACGAGTGATAAGTATGTATGACCAGTGGGGTAAATTTTGTGAGCGAATAAAGCCTTGCAATGCAGATACGCCCAGGGGGCTGTGCGCAAGGGTCTCAGGAACGCGGCGGGCCAGTTTTGAAGTTGTACTAAAGTCACCTGGGTCAGCTGGTGGACTGGGTACCGAGTGAGAACTAAAGATGTATTTTTCCTTTTTCGGGGAGTGATCAGCCACCATCACACCAAGTGAAGGAAAATCGTACACATAAAGGAGCGCATCGAAAAGATAAGAGAGACAAGGTCATCTAAAAAATCTGTCCATTGGAGAAAAGATAGTGGAGCTGTAATTGAAATCCGATTAAATTGTATGCGAGCGAGCCAAAAGCCCGATGGCACGGTGGCTGGGCGCACCAAGAGGCTTGCCTCGCGGTTCTATGGTTGGGGACGTCTATAACCGACCCAAAAGTAAGCCGAACTTTGAACGCCTACTCCTCCACCAACATTAAAGTGAATAAACGCTCTTTTGACGTGATAGAGAAAGGGAAGAATTTTTCAAATTCTCCGATTAATTTTAGGGGGCGTGGTTGATTTTACTTAGGGGTTCAAAAATAAATCATTTTGGTGGGGAAGGTTGGGGATGTCCCGCGCGCTAAGCCACAATTTTGCCATCTTGGGACGTATTAGTGCAGATTAATATTACATAATATCTTAATAAGGTAATTAACTACCATTTTGTTCTGTACGCCTTCTCCAAACTCCTTCGTAACGTATGTATGCCCCATTCATATAGGCACCCAACGTTCGCATACATCATGGCTAATGATTGCTACCATTTCGCTGAACAGCAAAAGTGCTCAATGAAATTGAGTTCACAGTGAAATTTGGGATAAAAAATTACCTCTTGATGAGCACTCTCGAGTTTCTCTTGCATCCTGCCTTTCTGCATACGGAAATCCTATTGATGGGCTAGGATTGACCGGGCGCAGCATTTGTTTTCAAGTTCGGCCTACGGATCGAACGAGTGTGCAGTCGCGGTCCCAAAGTGCCTCTCCGCGTGTGATTTGGTGTAGAACTGACTGCGTTATGAGTACAAATGACATGCAGATAGCCAAGTACGAGTTACCTGTAAACAGAGGCGCGAAAAGCTATGAGCTGCACTTGGTCATTGAGCTGTACGGAATGAGTTCGCGGGCTGGGAGGTGGGCGGGAACCGTGTGTGGGCGGGCGCGAGGAACTACTTGACGGACAGCTTTCGGGCGCCTGTACATACTCTGTTGACTGGCATAAAAAATAAATAAATAAATAAATAAATAAAGGGCAAAATTTTCCTCATTGGGAATTAATTGAATTATTAATACCCCCGCCACGAATGTCCAGGACCATTCGGTTTAAGGCGTCCCCAACCATACCAGGTAAAGACGGGGCACTGCCTTACCTGGCAGTATCTCCACTGGACGAAGAGGCAGCCCACTCGACAGTGCTGGCGGTGTCGATACACCCCGACGCAGACCCGGGAGCACTTATTCAAGGAGTGCCCAGAATGGAGGCCCCAGCAGAGGGTCCTGCGGGAGGAGGTGCTGAAGGAGTCCGAGAAGTGGAAGAGCCGGTGGAAGGTCCGGGACCTTCTGACCGATGGGAGATGCAGCGGGGAGGTACTGGACTTTCGCTCCACTACGGATGTGGGTAAGCTGGTGCCAGCCGAGGACAATGCGGGGAGAGAGGTTTCTGAGTGGGAGCTCCGGGAGCTCCGGGAGCGGGAGGAGGAGAGGGGGGCGGACGCGGGGGAGCTGGGTGTCGACGAGGAGCCGCCGCTGTTCCTACCTACGCCCCACTTCATGGCGTCCGCAGGAGAGGATTTTTTTTTTGTTTAATCATTACTCGCATGCGACCTATCTAGATCATGGCGAGATTATGTACAGTCCGGTTTCCTGCCCGCTGTCCGCGCGGTGGCGGCACGTTGTAAGCTCCCCTTTGCCCTCCGCCCAAGCCCCAGGCCTGTCCCAAGAAGATGTGTCCGCAGGAGAGGAGGAGTAGGGGCGAGTCTCTCTTTTTCTCCTTTGTCATTCCCTTTGCGCAAGTCGTTCCTTTCGGTCGCGGTCACTTTTGTAAGGACTTTTTCCTTGGTACGTATCTCAACTTCGTGGGACAGGCCTGGGCGGAGGGCTCACTGGTTCCTCTAGTAGAATCGTGCCCTCTATCCAGTGTTGTGCATAGTCCAGTCCATGCGCCCTGGGCCTCGGGCGGGACTAAACAAAACTCAAGCCGTCCGTCCAATCTCTGGACTGAACTGATCCCGTCGGGAGTGTCTTGGACGGGACGGACTGTGGTCGGAGGCGGTCGACTGCCAAGGCGCCACCAAAACAATGCGTATCGTTCGGGTGATTTCTCTGCTACTGGAGCGCAGTGGTGCTATCGCTTTGTCGCTCTTCTTCGCCCGGGGTTGCGGCATGATCGTGGTGGACTCATGGTGGTGGTGGTGGAGTATGATATGATAGGGAAATTTTCATTCACTTACGCTAGCACGTGACTTATTACATAACAATACAACTGTAGTTAGTTAGTGCCGTCCCGTCCAATTGCTAGGGACGGGCAGGCGACCTCCCCTCCCCTCCATATGACAGACGTGACGGACTACCTCAGTACCGTCCGTCCAAAGCTCAGATGGGACTGCCAGAGCCCTGTCCGGACCTGACTATATAGAACATTGTCTTCATTTCACCCGGGTACCCGAGGGCGCAATCCAGCCGTTGTGCCATGCCCGATGCGACGTTCACGACTTTTTACTGGTAACTGGCTCGCAGGTAATCCACTCCACTTGTGTGTACTTGTGTTACAAAAAGTGTGCGCCCTTTCTGTCTATTGCCGTCATCACTGCGTACTTTGTGCTCGCACTTGAATCAGTGGGAAAAGAGGAAGACGTTAAAACACTCAAATGAAAATTCAAGTCTTTGTCAACACCCAGGCTCGAGGGATTACAGGTTGCTTCCAGACGACCAACCAGAGCGAGCTCATGCTTGAGCCCGGTCTAATACCTACGACATCGCTGCTCGACAACCAATCAGGACGATTTGCGATACGCCTGGCATCGCTTCCAGTTGGAGATCGAGCAAGAGAGCTGGGGGGGGCTCCTAGTGAGATTGGACGTCGTCCGGCCGCCTTCCCAAGTCTCTCTGGGCTATAAGAGGTGACATGTATTGCAGATGCAGGGTCACTCACTACTCAAACAATCACACTCAGTCGGAAAGCGGCCAAGGAAGAAGCCGAGAAAGATCGGCCAGGTCTCACACTGTGGACGGGTGGATTTCGGATGGATATGGGCGCAGTGGGTTATGCGGTAGTCTGGCGCCCACGGCACCCAAAGCAAGTGTGGGCAGTGTTCTCCATAGCCCGGTCCAGACGGCCGCGGACGGGATATTGGCAGTCTCGTCCAAGCTCTGGACGGACTGCACTGGGATAGCCCGTCCAGTCGGTGATGAATGAAGGACGCCACTGAGGTAGTCCGTCCAGTCTGTGATGTGGGGAAGACGGGGTCCGTCTTCGTCCACGCTATGGGACGGACGGCAGTAGTATTGTTATGTAATATGTCACGCAAATGCACTCGGTGAATGAAAATTTCCCTAAATCCTACTCTGGCGAAGGCTTGCACCCCGACCACAACCAGTTAGTGCAACTTCTGCCAAACTCCCACTAGAAATGGTTGACTCGTTGATGAGATAACCCAGATCTCGCAGGGTTCCGGAAATATCACCATTTTTGCGGTGTCTTAGCAATCGACCGCCGTCGGCCCCAGTCCCGGACGGTGTAAATTGAATTTAGTCCCGTCCGAGGTCTAGAACGGACGGACTGGAGTAGTCCGTCCCGTCCTAGCTATGAACAGACGGGAGATAGGCAGTCCAGTCCCGTCTGAGGGCTCAGGACAGACGGACTGGACTATGGAGAACACTGAGTGTGGGTTGGAATTAAAACTCACATGCGCTTTAAACAGGAAGCATACGCTGCAGATTATCCTGCACCTACCAGAGCCCCTGAGACCGTCGCCGACAAGTAGCAGAGACACAGAATTCCCCCCCCGCAACTATATCTTCGAATGCATGGACTGACATTAAACGCATTCTCAGTACAGATGTTAGCCCAGGGCAAATCAATGCCCTACAAGCAAGAAAGGCTTTGGCAAGTGTAGGAGGTCCAGTGGAGATTAGATAGTTCCTAGCACAGGAGGGTATTACGGGAAACGAGCAAGCAGATACCTGGGCAAAGTTTGCTGCAGACGAACCGGAGGGGCCTGGTGTGGAGCTCTGGAGTCTGCCGCTACTCGGACCGCTATGGCCAGCGTGCGACACCCCCCAGCATCCCTTGCTCTCCAAGCAGAAGGAGGCATCAGACTAGGCTTACGAGCAAGTAAAAATCTGACGCTACAACATCTGGAATCGAGATATTCAGCCACACCGACCAGACCCATTCGTATCTGCAGCTCTAAAGACTATCGGGGAATGATATGTACTACCAGCTGAAAACTGGCCATGCCCTAACGGCGGAATACCTCAAGTGGACGAGAAACCAGATCAGTGATGAGTGCTGGTTCTGCCAGTCCGGAGCAGTTCAGACTCGAGAACACCTCTTCAAGAATTACAGATCATGGAAGATGCAACAGGCTGACCTGTGGGTGGAGGTTTGGATGAAGACTGGCAAGCCCAAGCGGGTGGGATATGGCAAAACTCTTTACAGATGCGAGACGCAGTGAGGCTATATTAGCCTCCCTAGGGAATACAGAGGTGGGACTGAAGAGGCGGTTTTTTTTTTGTTTAATCATACTCGCGTTCGACCTATGTAGATCATGGCGGCGTACATTTTGCCCGGTTTTCTTGTCCGCAGTCCGCGCGGTGGCGGCTCGTTGCAAGTTCCCCTTTGCCCTCCGCCCAGGCCTGTCCCAAGAAAGAGTAGCTGTGTCCAAGGGAATTAACAAAGGGAAGAACAGAAGGAAGCCGTCCCCTAACCCTCGCCTGCCGATACCATGAATGAGGGGGTGGGACGGAACAGCAGAAGTTCCTCCCCATCGCCCATATCGTCCACACTACCCAGCGCCTCCGCCTCTCCCTCCCGCTCCTCTTGCCGCTCGATCGAAGAGGCGGTGTGGCGAAGTGCATTGGGGAGGTGGAAATACATCCTCTAGAGAGGAAGACAGGATGGGGGAAGAGGAGTAGTTACATATACTGTTTTGTTTGTTTTGGTATACAAAGGGTGCTGCAACGTACTAACTAATGGGAGCTTTCGCCTCCACTTGTCGGGGTGGCGAGGAAAACATGGTGTAATATGCCGTGATCTAGATAGGCCGGATGCAATAAATGAAGTCTCTCTGTCATTCATATGCAAACCAAAGCAGAAAACTCCAGCCTTACAATTCAGAAAGCGCCCCTTCCCCCAATGCCGTTTCCATACAACAAAAACCGCGAGACCAAAGTAAAGAAAAGCAAAAGAAAAGAAAATGGAAATGAAAACCGAAGTCGTACATCCATTCGTAAAGAGGGGGAAAGGGAATCACAATCCCGAAACACCACCACCGAGCTCACCGGCGGGGTTTTCAGCCATCCCGACCACTCCGACGGTTTGTGGGACGCCATTGTGTTCCGCGGATCCAGCGGTCGCCGCCCTGCGCCACACCCAGTTGCGCGCCACCGAGAGGCTTCCTAGAAGTTTGAGCAGCCTGCCTGCCTGCCCTGCGGGTAACGAAGGCTGCAGTGGCGTGGGTAAAGGGGGGGCTGCCACTAGCTGCGAGCCGTCAGGGTCGTAATCGGAGTCCAGTCCCGCTCCGCAGGGCCAGGAACCAGGTATGAGTGGCACTGCGTCTTGACCGCCGGCGCCATCGGAAGGTTCGCAGTCGCTGCCGCTGTCATCGTCTGGCACCATTGCCAGCTCCGCAGTCGTGATGGGAGATGCTCTGTTGGAGCCGCCGGGAGGCCGCCGGGAGGGCTGGAGATTGGCGCCTGGAAGTTCTCCGCCGGGCAGCTGGTGGCCATTTCCTGTGGGAATTTCGGCCACGGCGGCTTCGTTGCCGATGGTTGGTGCTCGTGCTGACTGCGGTTAGCGCCCGGCAGCAATAGTAGAGTAGTTAAGGACAACCTACAGTGTTGCTGCCTGCGAGGTACCGGGACCTCACTGATAGGGACTGACAACTGGGCGGATCGCTGTTTGCGTGACTTCAGCGGCGTTCTCGGAACGTGAAGGGTCTGGGTACTAACAATGCCAGCTACCCTCGGCAGTTCCAGAGGCGCAACGCCTAGCACCTTCCCAAACCTCTTCTCAGCTTCCTCCGCGGTAGGACGCATATCCACATTGATGGAAAGCATATCCTTCAAGATCGCAGCGACACCCTTCGAGATTGGGTCGTTTGTCTTCGAGAAGAGCGCTTCCACCGCAGGGTGTATGACTGTGTCGGGCCCAACTCTTTGGAAGAAATTGTACAGGGTGCTGGTCGGCCCGTCGGATTCCGAGATTGCCACCTTCCGGTCTTCCCGGAACTGGGAAACGCCGCCAGCTCCATCAAGCAACCACGCAAACACAATGCAACCGACGCAAGCGATCCCCCAAATGTCGAACTTCCGAGTGACCCTCGCCTCCGGTCCTCCGAACTCTTCCGGTCCGGGCCTCCTCCGGGTCAAGGATGTCCCAATCCCGTCACTCTTGCTGTGCGCGATCCCCAGGTCTGCGATCATCCACTTTCCCTTACACACCAAAATGTTCTGACACTTGATGTCGAAGTGGTAGCCGAACCGCCCGTGGTGGCCGTAGTGGACGTGACGGAGCGCCGAAAGCAGGCGCATGAACTGTCTCCAGACGGACTTCGGATCATGCTCCGGCCTCCGATCCTCGTTGAACAAGGTGTGGAGATCTTGTTCGCACAGCGGGTAGAAGTTCATGTAGACCTCTCCCTGGGCGACCGACGCCAGGATCGGGACAATGTGCGGGTGTTTGTACATCAAATTGTTTTCCCACTCCTTCTCCCAGTCAGCCCTGGCATTGTATGCCGCCGTGCACGTGTAGTGTTTGATGGCGACGTGCCGATCCTGTCGTCGGTCAGCACGATCACGCTGGGGGAAATCAGGGAGGGAATCGACCTCCGCATCATCAGGAAACGCGAAGTAGCCACCATCCAGAATCTTGGCTGGGTACACGTTACCGTACCCTCCCCCTCCCACCCTTTTCCCAACGGTGTAAGGCAACGTCCGCATGGGCGAGAAGGACTGTTGCTCCGCCGGGCCGTGGATGATCGGCATGAAGAAGAGCTGAATGTCGAACTCGATGTGACTGTCCGCTTTCCCGCCCGACTCCGGCGACCCGAACATCCTGTCAAGCTGTGCGCGTTTGAGCTCGTTTGTGTGCAGCCACTTGTCGGAGTACCCCTCCTCGAGGAACCGGTGGATTAGACCGGTGTGCTCGACATAGCAGAGGAAGCCGAGAACGACGATATACGGGTCTTCCGGATCCCTGATCCGGCGGATGGCGGCCTTGTCGAAGGGGTGGTGCCGGGAAGCACATCCTCGGAAGACGCCACACGTGCAATTGGTAAGATCGAGAATCCTCTTACCGTCATTGGCCTCGAAGAAATCCTGCACCTCCCGGCGAGGGAGTGAGAGCTTCGGCGCATCCCACCTCTCTAGCGACACCATCCGACGCCGGAGCGACTCCTTGGTGGTCTGGCACATCATGGTCGGAATAGTGACTCCGACGTATCTACGCGGTATCGTCCTAGAATATCGCGCGCCCGCAAGGCAGTGCTTTTTGAGTGAGATGCAAGCTCTAGGGGAACGTCGTGAAGCGTAACTGCTGGATCTCGGCAGAGAGGATGTATGGGTAGATGCGTGCGGTGGCTCGCTTCGTCTGCGGTTGCTGGCTGTTGTATCCCGACAGGTGAATGTCGGTGCGACGGCTCGCTGCGGATTCCTTCGTGGTCGCTGGCGAAATGGAGGGTATTTCGTGGACGGTCCGTCTGTTTACCGTCTGTGGGGGTTGTCTGCTCGGTTGCGAGACCCCCAGCCGCTGTGGATTAGAGCACCACTGCCGCTAGTCCGCTCCTTATACCCCTAGGAAACAAGAAGGAAGCAGAGGGAAAGACTCCTAGAAATATACTGACCACACGACCGGGCACATCGGCCAGGCCAGGCCGGGGCGCCATCCAGGTAGGATGGGGGTGACCGGCCGATGACTCGCCGACGCCTCATAATGCTCCCTTCACGACCAGTTGCGCCACGGGCACACGATGTGCGGTGCGCGAAGCCTCACGCGAAGCGCGCTGGCGTATCAAGTCGCATCGCAGTCGATGTCGTGTGGCCAGTCATATATCTGGAGCTGGAGAGCAAGTGTCAACACAGGACAATGGCGCTTCCTAGTAGATTCGGCGGCCAGGGAGCAGGGTGGCCTCAGGTGTGCGCGGCCGCCGAGCGGGCTGGCGGAATGCGCGTTGCCCACAGGTGTTGCGGCGCGCACTCAGTCGGTAAGGTGGAATAGCAGCGACGCCGACGAACACACGCGGGCGGACCCCAGGTTATCTGGGCCTTCGAGGCCCTCCCCTAATAAACGGCGCGCGGGGCGTCGCGACACGCTCGGCGTCGAAGCTTACCACCTCCCGCATTCACCATTCACGCTTGGAGACTGAGACACCCGGTCGGCCCAATCGGGTTGTTGGCATGCGGGGAAGGTGGCGCGGATCCCACAGAAAAAACCAACCAACCCCCAGCCCTGCTGCTCGCTGGCAAGCGTTCACCGCACACACAGCACAACACATCCCCATACGTTGGTAGTGTATCATTTGCGGTGTCGCTCCTCAGGCCGGACCTCGCAGTGCTGCCTAGCCCGATCTCGCAGTGCTGCCTAGCCCAATGCGATCGCTGACTCACGAGCTGAAGTGCCCGCCGGAAACCGCCCCCATTATGTGGACACACTGCGCACATCCTGAACACGCACATCTCAAAAACGCCCATCGATAGAGACGGTTTGGGACGGGCGAGTGATCTTCTGTGAGTTGCTGTTCTGGTGTTCGTCTCGTTCTACGCCTCGGTCTTCGACTGGGAATGTGCATAGGGCGCATGGCCATTAGCTCTTGCGGTCCACGGCCATCCGCGGTTGGTGTTAGGCGGAAATATTCGAGATTCAAGGTCTGCATGGGTGAGCCGCAGTCCGTCCGTCCGTTCAAAGCCGGCGCGGACTCAGCCTCATCCAGCGTGTTTTGAAGGCTAGGCACCGCGGAGAGTAAGGCTGAACCACAGCCCAGAGGCCAGCGCCCGCCTGCAAACGCGCGATCGACTCTCGTTCTCGTCCGTGGTCACCTACGCTGTGTTAGTCAGCGTGATTGGCAAGTCACGAAGCAGCGAGGTTGATATAAGGTTACCGAGTTACCAACGCCCGCATCCCGTCCTGTAGCTAGATAGTAATAAGTGCAATTGCGCACGGCCGTCTGTGGGGCAATCTCGCTATCTAAGCGAAAGATGGCCGGCCTGCGCAGTGCACATCGGCCGTGTCGCGGTACATAGATAGTGGTGGAAATTGGCACCAGGGGGACCGTGCGCTTGCCTAGCCAACTGCGGCGGCCGCATACGTGGAGCTCGATGGGTTGTGTTCCCTATCCCAATTGTTACTGGAGCCTGCAGCGTAACTGTCAACGTTCGCGGACCGTCTGCACACACAGCACAGGTCGACAGGACATCGCGGTGCGGGCACACAACGCGTGTATGTGTGGTGCTGGACATTTGTACTGGTAGCGATTGAGGTTTTCAACACCCCAGAACCAGAACAAACCGTAACTCCAACACACAACAAAAGAAGATGAATTTAATCCGTAGAATTAAAGAAAAGCCCTGAAATAACGATCCTACAGATGCCATTTCGTTTTCGGTGAGGGTGCGGACGCATAAAGGGGCAAACTTCATGATTTTTTAGTCACCGCGCATTTTTGGCAGGGGTATCTTGGCGCGGCTCAACGGCCCAATTAGGAAAGCGCGCCAATTATGGACTCTAGATATATCCATGTTTAAACGTTAGATGACTAGATACCGTATTATCTTGTCCTCCCCTTAAGCTGTTAGCGCCAATCTTGGCAGATTTGGCGAATTTCTAGGGCGCTGGCGCTCAGAGATACATTGTCAATATAGATTTACTAGTGCAGTAATACTGCCCCGCAAAGCACATGTTGAGGGGGTGTTTCCCGTATGAGGGCCAAAAGTGCCAGACGAAAATGACAATCAATACTGTATTCGGAGGTGTACAGATGCATGTGTGTGTACAAAGGTAGAGGTACAGGTGACGATGTCAAGGAGATGGTGTCTAAGTACAGAAGTGCTCCACCGCGCCGAAGCAAATTTGCGAGTCGAAACGAACGTTGACATTGAAACCATAATGTTTCAAGGTTCGGGATCCAGCAAGAGAAACTACAGCAACTTGGCGCTCGATTTTAAGGTCCCGAGCAAAGGAGTGGACCACCGGGATGCATAAACTGTGGCTGTATGTGCATACAATACCCACTTTTACCAAGCAACACCTGTCTGACCGTGAATCACTAGCTCCAACTGCCTGCTAAGGCCATAAATTCATCACCATCAATGAGTTCAATGAGTACGAAGTAATGTGTCTAAAGTCAACTTACAATCCTACTGGAACTTTTCAGTCCACCAAGTTCACACGCGATGTGGTTTTACCAAATATCATCCCCTCCGTAATTACCTCCGCGGGACACTTCAGGAGTTTGGAGCACCTTCGGGGGATATGCACACACACATCCAGATGAACACAGAATTTTTTTCGCTATTCTCGGACAGCTACTGAAGGATTCAATACAATCCTGGCCAGCGAACACCAGCTGAAACAAAAAGGAGCCGGGGTAGTACAGGGACAGAGTGACGGCACTGCGCACAACTGACACCCTGGCAAACCATGCCACGAAGAAAGCACAGCGCCGAGGGACACCTGGGGACGAGGTTCTGAAAGATACCCAGGAGGGGGAAGAGGAGGACCCAAGCACTAGAACTTTTTCCGAGAATCTCCTGTCATGGTGCTTCGGTGCTGGCGGTATGTATGGCGGGGAAGAGTTTGGAATCGATCTATAGGTATGGCATTGGTGTTTGGGGTTCTGCATTGACAGTTCATGGCTTAGGGGTTGTCTTTATTTGAGAGATATTCTCGGTTAGGGCCCGGCTCGGGGGTTGCATTTCTTTGAAGGTTGGTGTGTCGGAATAATTGTTGGGGTTTCAGAAATTTTGTATGTACGAAATGAGGGGTACTTCTCCTTCCAGACTCCCAGCCTTACACCAGGGCAACTGTACAACTTTTTGGGGACATAATCGGCTAATTCCAAACCATCACTCTACGTCTGGGAATCATCGAGACTAATGATGCCCCCCAGCAGAATCCGAAAATACCACCAACCTCAGCGCCACCGATATGTAATAGGGAACTGCTCTGCAACTACATACTACCTACACACTCCTCCCACTCCCTAGTTAAACTTGCTGGTCCGACAGGAGGTTTCTCTTGCGTGTGTGCGCCGCGCCCGCCGAGAACCCGTCCGCCGAGCCTACAGAGGGCACGCCCACCGAGCCTGCCCAGCCCGCCGCCCCTGCCGAGACGCACGCCGAGGTTGCTGAGGTAGAGTTGTGTTCTACGTAGACTGGTCCGGAGCAATTTTAGGTAAGGCCTGGTCTGGACCGTCTGCCAAGCCGCACCCGAAAGTTGCAGTATCGCGCACGGGCGGGCGAGCGACACGATTGAGCGAGCGGACAGTGGGCAGGTGCGCGTGCGAGCTAGTGCACGACTGGGCGGTCGGGTGACCGGAAGAGGGGCGGGCAAGCGAGTCAGAAGGCGAGCGATCAGGCAAGCGGGTAAGCTGGCTAGCTGGCGCTCGAGTGAGTAAGCGATCGCGTCAGAGTTTGAGGGGCGATTGGGCAAGGTAGCGCGAGCAGTCAGCAAGCAGGTAAGACGGGACGAAAGGAGTCGCGCCGGAGAAGGCAAGTTGTTCAAGAAAAGCTGCCCAAGGCAGGGCAAGGCAGCATATGGCGAGACAGGGCGCGGCAAGGTCCGAGGTAACAGCAAGATCTATGTTCTGGGAGAGACAATGTCACGTTTATACACTGAGAACGGAAAGTAGGGTCCGACCCGGCCTCGGCACCGCTTGGCTTTCCTTCATTTATAGCGATGATTGACGCCTCCCAAAATTGCACTTGCTGTTATGGGCGCCAAGCGTGACCCATCCCGACGTCTGCAGACATCGGGATTGTCTGCCAGACTTGCCACACTGCCGTCGGACGGTCTATTCCCTTTTCAGACCGCGAAATGCGGGGTCTGGTCTGCGTCTTGGTAGACCGTCCAGAGAAAGTCTGAAGACCGGCCCAGTCTATGTAGAACACTGGGGTAGAGTGGGCAGCTGTGGGGGGCTGAATATCAGTAATTTGGTCGAGCCTAGGGAATAGGGGATTATTACTAGATTTGCGTCTGGATCTTTGAGACCCTCGCCCACGGCCGCTAGGACGTCCACGCCGGCTCCCCCTTGTAGCTGACTTTGGAGGTGCTTCACCACTGGCACTGGGAAACGCCGGGAGGATAGATCCGTTTGCTGTGATCGCGCACTGCCCGTTGCTCGCGCGCTCGTCATCCGATTGCTTGCTCGCGCTCTCGTCGCTCATCGGTTTTCCACCGTTTGTCCGCTATCCGGAGCGCTGCCGGCTCGGTGCCGCTACAGCCACCCGTGCAAATGCCGGGTATGCTTTCGGTTGTGACGCTCGCACACCTGCATAGCCGTCGGAGCTCGTAGACCACCTTTGCCGTCACCTATCCTGCCATACCTATTTCGTATACGACAGGACCCCGATTTGAATACAGTAGTAAACGCTCGTTTCTCCTGGGTGACACGCGTAGCCGGAGAAGGAAACCCGTGCGAGAGGTCCGCGGTCGCTTGTCTCTTTCGGCCAGGCTTCGATTTCGGTTTACGGGGCGATCGAGGTGGATACAAAGCCGGCTCGATGTTGTCATCTTCGTCTTCGTCCAAAGCTTTGCCGGTAGGTTCTTGGACCGTAGGTGTAAGAACGAGAACTGGGAATTGCATACAACTGTGTCAGGTGTAGTTGGCATAGGCTCTGCCGTTCTCCATTATTATCTCTATGATTCCTGTTGAATTGATCTTTCTGGGGTGTTTGTAAAAGTCTTACGATGCAGCTCAGCCCAGTGGTCTCACGAGCTTTAGTCTTCCAACCTCTTGATTTAGTGTTCAATTGTTCGCGCACAGTACACTAAGCGCACTAGCGCGCAATACACCGCGCTAAACTCGCTTCAAAGGGAGGACTCTTATACGAGTTTTTACGGTACCCGGAAGTATTGCCCGCCTGCTTTTTTTTTGTTCAACCATACTCGCATTTAGCCTATCTAGACTATGGCGGAGTACGTTTTGTCTCTTTTTCCCGTCCGCTGTCCGCGCGATGGCGGCACGTTGCATGCCCCCCTTTAAACTTTTGCCTCCGCCCAGGTCTGAGAAAAAGTAGATGACAAAGGAAATAACAAAGGAAAGCGTGACCCGTCCCCTATTCCTCGTCCGCTGATGCCATGAAGGAGGGCGTGGGTAGGAACAGTGGTAGCTCCTCATCGCCCCCCCGCCCCTCAGCACCCAGCTCCTCCACCTCCGCGTCCCGCTCCTCTTCCCGCTCCCGGCGCTCCAGCTCCTCTTCCCGCTCCCGGCGCTCCCGGAGCTCCCACTCTGACACCTCACTTGCGGCGTCGCTCTCTTCCAGAGGTGGCACTAGCCTTCCCACATCCGTGGAAGAGAGGAAGTCTAGCACCGCCTGCCCACATCTCCCGTCGGCGAGCAGATCCAGGACCGTCCACCGGCTCTTCTATTGCCCGCCTACGAGACTAATTCTCCTATTCAGCAAACACCCGCTGTTCCACAGTATGACCATTGATATAGGCCTTCGTCCATCTCTTTCTTCTTTCTGCAAATCGTCTGATGGTTTTCTACTCCACCGAATTCATCGCTGCAGTTAACAACGAACCCAATGGTTATTCAATACAATTGAGGGCACAGTGAAATTTCGGATAGAAACCTCGTCTCCTAGTCCCCACCTTATTAACGGTCCTCCTTCTTTTCGCTATAGCAGCTTGTTGACATGACTTTCTGCTAACAAACATTCTTTTGTTCGGGCGGGACGTTGTGTGGTGACAACACGGCGATGTGTTGATGCGCTGGTCTAGCGCGGGGTACGCCAAATTACAGTGTATCATAGACATCACTCAGTTTCGCTCGCTTGGCACTTTGCCAAGACGCTATGTAGTCCCTACAAGTTCCCAGCATAGATAAGTATCTACTTGTTTGCCAGCTAGTTAGCCGAACCAACTCCATGTCAAAGGGAGAGCTAGTCAGCATCGCGTCCACCGATCCCGCCTCTCCGGCCCTAAACGGCGTTTGCTTGCTTCCACGTATGTCGTCTCCTCTGCGCTGCTGGAAGTCGCTCATCCTCGCGCCGGCCCACGATCACCGTGCCGAATCGGTACCCTCAATGCTGACAGGTTTTGCAGCTGACAATCGACAATTCGACACTGGCCGCGAGAACTGGAGGGAGACGATTTTATTTCGCGCACGCTACATGTATGGCAAGGGAAAACTAAAAAAAAGCCAAACGGGAAAAGAAAGAATGGAAATTGGAAAGGACACGCGTCTTTTCCATTTCTTTCCACTTCTTTTCGCTGTTTCCTCGTTTCGGCCCCTCCATACTTCGGGTCTTGTCAACGTGCACCCCAAACACTCGAACCCACGATGGCGGCATTGGCGGCGGCTCCGATACGGTATTCGTGGCACGACTGGCGGATGGCGTGTGGCGAGTCTTGCACTGTGTCCGCGTCCGATTTTCAACCGCAAACGAAACCAGCGGTGTTGGCTGTTTCTCTACACTCTACCTAAAACTGCACATCCGGCCCCCTCACTGCGTGCACCCGTCGACCCGGCCACACGGCTTGTGATTCCAGGTGGCCGGCTGGACCGGGCAGTTGGACCGGTCAGCGGGTGGAGAGGGAATCGCAGGAGTCTTTCGGCGCCATCTCCTCGGCGTCCCTCCTCATCGGTCGTCTCATCGACTCAGAAGAGCTTTCTTGACTGGTAGTATTAACGCGATGCAACGGAATGCCAGATAGTGCGGATAACGACGAAGGTGGTAGATTCGATAAAGAAAGATCGTCGTGGACAGAAAGCTCTGTCAATATACAAATGTCTTCAGAGGCTCGATCGCCACCGGAGGCCGTTTTCCGGTCAGGCGCCCTCCATCCACCAGCCGGTCATGTCCGAACATCCAAAATTTTCGAGAGGACCTTCGCAAACGGGATAAACGAACGACTCTATCCGCTGAACGAAGTCATTGGCAGTATACATGTGAGCAAATCCGTCGGATCTGTGCCGTCACGCTTCCCTCGACACCCGAGTCCGCCCGCTTCGTCAAAAGTGGCGAGCGAAGTAAGTTAAAGGCAGACGCATGAGCTAGGCTTCAATGGGCTCGCGCACATAAGGAATCCCAACGGTGCCTGGACTCTACCGAAGCGGAAGGCGAGGCCGGCAGAAGTTCTTCCTCGCTGCTGGGAGAAAATTCCGAGCTTGAGGTAGTGGGGAGGCCGTACCTTCTTGGGCGCTGGCAGTCATGCGATGAGACGGTACACCCGCTAGCTACCAGTGGCTGTGCCGCCCGCGGTTCCCCTGGCCTTCCCACGCTCCTCCCTGTTTCTCTCTCTCTCTCGACGTGCCACACCCGAGGGCCCGCCCTTCCAAGTGCACGCCTACATCCCTTCTATGAAATACGTGGTGCTGAAGATCTGACCAAGAGGTCTGGGCACTGAAGTGTACTCGCTAGGGAGTGTGTTGTCTTGTGAAATACGGTGGGGATATTCGCTGGGAATTCGCTGGGGGAGAACTGGCCATCGCGCTCCCTGGAGTGATTATTTCCGCGCCCAGACCTCTCAACTAGGGGAACCAGGTCCCAAAAACCGGAAACGGTGAGCCGAACACTCACCATATATGCTGTATAGTCTTATAGTCGAGGGGGGGATTGTGGTAGTGCTATCATATCATGGACAAAATGGTATGTATTGATATAGTATCAACACGGAAAAATATGTGTTTTTCATGCCTTGATACGATAGCAATACGTCCAGCGGGAAACAGTGTGGAATGACGCAATCTCAGATTTGTGCGGTAGATAATACGTACTGTACGGCGAAGGGGGGACGCAAAAGGTGTTTTTACGTTTTTTTTACCCCCCCCCCCTCCCTTCACTGCGGTATGGTGAGAAAGAGGGGCGTAAAGTGAATGGTAGTGATATCGTCCTCTACGGATATGCGATAGCAATACCATATAAGTTTGTTGGCGTGTAATTGACTAGTCTCGAATTAAATTTTAGAGATGTAGTATTCGAGTGCGTGCCAATCGAATGCCGAGACGCTAAGAGCACACTAAAACAACACTTTAAAAGGGCTAGTAGGGGAGACCGTGGAACCAATTGGGCGCTCATAACCAACGGTTGGTTCTGAGGAACTGGTGTGTTGGGGAATTCCATCTTGACCGGAAAAGCCCGTGCCTCAAAAAATCACGGTCGCATTTCGGCCCCGAACACACCATCGTCATATCTTAACAAAAACCTCTGCTAAAATATCTATGCAAATTACCTAAGAGCTGCAACCGAGAGGGTTAAAGAAAAGAACAATAACGAAGGAACAAAAGAAATCGCGTCCCTATTCCTCGCCTGCGGACACCGTGGAGGAGGACGAGGGCGGAAACAGTGGTAGTTGCTCTCCGGCGCCCAGCTCCTTGGCCTCCATCCTCCACTCTCTCTTCCAGCTCCCTGCGCTCCCTTCGCTCCCACTCTAACACGTCGCTTCCCGTGTCTTCCTCGACCAGGACTAGCTTTCCCACATCCGATGTGGAGGGGTACGTAGTCTATGTACTCTGGAGTAGATAGTATGATATCTACCGCCTGGCTGCGCCTCTACTTTCTTGGGGACAGGCCTATGTAGGCGGAGGGCAAAGGGAGCTTGCAACGTGCGGACAGCGGACGGGAAGAATGCACGCCGCCGTAGTCTACATATGCATAGGCTGAATACGGGTACGATTAAACCGAAAATAAAAAGCCCGTCGGCAAGGAGGTCCCGGATGTTGCACTGGCTGTTGCCCCTCCGGCTCCCCTTCCCAGAAGGAAGCAGATACGCGCAGCTCACGAAATAGCGTGATTTAAAGATATGTGGGCAGACTTCAAAGACGATGATTGGACTGGAGAGGCACAAGGATTGGAGTATGTATACATATTGTAACTCTTCTCCATTGACTTACTCATGTACTAAAGGACTATGCACCAAAGCGTCATATTTCGAGGGGGCACTTCATATGACTAAAGAATTCATCTTTCTTCATGGTGTCAACATAGGCAGATGACCCTGAAAGTTGTTGATGCAGAGTTGCTTGCCCAGGCACGGTGTTGGCGGCCCCTGCTGAGCTACTGTAAATAGTACCTCGTGCACTGTCGCACCCCCACCCTATTCACGCTCACAGTGTGTGAAAGAACCTCAGCTTTCGTGAACATGTATCCCTGGACAAAAACAGCTCACTCTCGTCGCCCCGCTTCGACCGGCCGCAATGATCTAGATAGGTCGCATGCGAGTAATGAATAAACCAAAAAAAAAAAAGAATCTTCGACCGGGCCCCCCTGTCTCGACGCCGCACTTCAAGCGGCCCCACAGAATTTCCTGAGGAGGTTTCCGCTAATCCAATCGGGCAGCTGGTACACACCTCTGCCGACACGCTAGTTCCTAACCAACTGCACCGGCAACTATGAGGACCCTGCTGGATCAGCGCAAGCTCCTGACAGTGAAGGGGATCGATGATGCTAATCCGAGACCGACTATCTATGGACTTCTGTATAGTCGAAGGGGGGGCCAGGGGGG
>Ga0307516_10002200_pt1 | contig 26391 bp, 8 predicted proteins | sample 19_EM_MG_FD_203310 | JGI IMG/M metagenome (GOLD analysis project Ga0307516, IMG submission 203310) | Populus trichocarpa ectomycorrhiza microbial communities from riparian zone in the Pacific Northwest, United States - 19_EM | ecosystem: Host-associated > Plants > Roots > Unclassified | place...
TTTTTTACAAAAAAATTATTTGATTACTAATTGTTTTTAGTGTTGTTTGATTCAATATCATTTGATTTTTTGCTTATTTTTGAGAAATTTTCTAGCATAATTTTTTTTTAATATTAGTAGAGGTTCTTTTCAGAAATCTTCTTTTCCTTTATATCAAATCGGGTTTTAACCAAGTCATATCTACTCAACTCCAACCCCAATTTGAAACCTGAGCTAGGTAAGGATCGAGGTCAAAGGGTCTCTCAACTTCTCGAGTTTGTATTTAGTTATCATTAACAACTTTTTTAATATTTGCTAACCCCTTTAATCCTTCATCAATTTTTTAAGTAAACGCATAATTGTTTTGACTTGCTACAAAATACGTTGACAATGACTACACTTTTTATGTTAACAAAAACTTGATATGAACTACACTTTTTTTGTTAACAAAAACTTTATATGAACCATGGGTCTGCCCTTGACATCAAGGATGTCAAGATATATTTTTTCTTCTCTATTTTCATTCTTTTGTTAATAAAACGTTGATATAAACCATGGGTCTATCTAGAGATGAGCATTTTCGGTTCGGTTCGATTTTAGGTCAAAATAAGTAATCAAACCAAAAAAAAATTTCAAGTTTTTGAACCGAACCAAAAACCGGTTCGAACCAACCATGTTCAGTTCGGTTCATTTTTTTCCCTTCCAAACCAATTTAAATCGAAATTATTTCGGTTCGAAACTATTTTTGTTTTATTTCTAATTTCACATATTTGTGCATTCTGTGCTTATTTTCTGAGAAATCTTGGCTTTTTCAACAAGTATGGCTCTTTTTTAAACTGGTTGGGCATGCATGATATCCAGAAATTCAACCCCGATTTTCTTTTTGTTAGATCTTTGTCCAAAAATTAAACTTTGCAAAAAGATACACAAAACAAAAGGAAAAAGCAGAAGTCATTTGACTAGAAAAAAAAACAAATGAAAGATCAAAAGATATCTATTATTAAAATATAAAACCATCAAAACATTATTATTTGAACAAGAGGAAACAGATCAAAGAGGAAGGGTCAAACCCTTACACACTAGAGAGTCAAAACCCTTACACGCTAGTTTAAAAAATCCCCTTCTTTTCCTCTCCAATCTTCACTCCACTTCATTTTGGAGCCACCGCCACACACCCGCAAAGAAAAAACCCTAAACTCGCTCTCAATGACTACCGATCCAACTCAGTTGCACCAACTCAGTCTCCTTCTCCAATCAAAGAGGAGAGATGCAGAGAGCAAAGTTTAAGCTTTAGGTTTAAGGTTAGAAGAAGCATCCTATTTATAGTTGTTGTTTTTTTAAGTGTTGGCCTAGTTGAACCGGTTCGGTTTGGTTCGATTCAATCGGTTTCAGAATTTGAAAACTGAACCGAACTGAACTTTTTTGTGATTTTTTAATCAGTTAATCAAGTTTTTTCGGTTTGGTTTTTTCGATTATTTTTTTGGTTTTTTCGGTTTAATCGGTTTATCAGTTTTTTTGGTCACCCCTAAGTCTGCCCTTGACATCAAGGATATCAAGATGTATTTTTTCTACTCTATTTTCATCAAACTTTAATTTATGCTCTAGTAAGCTGTTGTTTTAAAAAAATTGTGGTTAAGCCAAATGCAAAAAAGAAAAAGAAAAAGGGAGTTGTTAGGTAATTAGGTTTTAACTAAAAAGAAATCTTTTTTTACCTTACTTCATATCATTTAGTTTTTTTTATTAACTCTAATTTCTTTACCATTTCTATAAGATTATGAAAAAAATATTTAAAAAAATTATTGAAAAAAAATATATTAATTCATAATTTTTCTTCTAATTTCTTACAATTTTTATGAGATTATGAAAGTTTTTATTAAAATAATTATTAAAATAAAATATATCAATTCATAATTTTTCATGACAGTGTAAAACGCTTTGTCGATGCTTGCATCTTTTTCTTGCATTAACAAAAAAACAATGTTCTAACCAGCGGTGGAGCCCTGGCAGAACCTACTTAAAAATCAATGTAATGTAGAATTCATATTGGTTACATAAAATTAGATACGAAACTTTATTATCTATTGAAATATCTTGTATTCGAAATACTAGTCAAATTAGTTGTGTAACTGTATTTGTGCATTTGTGCATGAGTAATTTTTGTGCAAAAAGTTTAATTTGAGTTAATAACAATAAAATTGTATATCTTTGTTTGATGATCAAATAATCATTTAGTATTTTTTTTTCCAACAAAATTCTATATATTTTTTCAATCAAATTAATTGTGATTGTTTTATAAAAAAAAAAAAAACATTTTTATATATAGTTAGAACTAGTCTTGGTGTCTGCGCTTTGCCGACAAGTCATACTATTTTTTAAACCGAATGGCATAACATTCTACTTATATCCAAAAGGAACTGTAAATTCAGTTTTGCAACAGTCTTTTGGATGAATTTGGATTTGTCAAAATCTTAACTTTATATCAAACTTTGAAAATATAATTAAATGCAGAAAGTAATTTTTATAACAAATCTATTTTTTATTTTGGAATCAGATAGTTAATCCATTTTAAGTATTTGTTCAAAGGTTTGTGATTTATAACCAGCATTTGTGTGCCTTATTCAATTTCAGAATTTTTGTTAACATAAAAAGCTACACGCAACCAAGGTAGCCTAGACTTTTGTATAAGACCTTTAGACTCTAGATACTGAATTTTGAGTCTACAATGTTATTCTAATTCAGCATTCATTTGAATAGATCTTGCTTTTGTAAGTATTTGTTTTTCATTAAAACTTTTATCATATAGGAGATCATCATGTTTTCTCTTCCAAAAGGCATTTGGTAAATCAAGAAAAAAAATTATTTTTCTATTTTTTAAAAAAAATATGAAATTCTTTTGTAAAATAAGACTTTGTAACTAATTTTTAATTTTTTTTATAAAAAGACTTCTTGTTTAAGATGCATGAGATAAACTTATTTTTCTTGAATCAATCTATTGATGTGATGAGTATGAATAGAACATGTTTTGATCAAATTTAAATTCCTAGTCTTTGAATTTTCTAAGAAAGAAAAAACAAATTTCAAACCATTGATTTTTAAAAGAATACTTTCATGACAAGTTTTGTAAGGAGTAATCATGTTAATAAAAGAATTAAGAAGAATAACAGTATAATTAATATTATTTGTAACAACAAAGAAATTTTTTAAATAAAATTCATTATTAAAAATTGATGCTTGAGTTTTGTATTTAATAACTAATTTAGTATAATTTGTTGCAGAAAGTTTTTTAGAAGTGCTTTATAAAAATCATTTTGGAACTATTCTTTGTTTAATACTATTCAAATTTGCACCTGTAACAAACAAGACAATAGTGTCTATTTTTAAATCATTTGAAAATATCAATGTAATTTTTACGATATATTTTTTTGAAGTTTTTTAGTTAAAACATTCAGAAAATCTTCAGAAACATGCTCAATATTTGACAATGCATGACTCTCTGGGGTTTGTTCTTCTAATTCTGGTTCAGAATCAGACTAACTCTCTAACTTTGTAAGAAGGTGTTGTAAAATAATAGATTCTTTTTGTTGGGCTTGTTTGAGATTTTATAGTTCAATCTTAAATTTTTTTTATTTCAGACAGTAGTTCTAGGATAGTAACAATAGGTTGAAATTTCTTTTTCTTGTTAAGAATTTTGGTAAAGTCACAGGTATTTATGATGGTTGATGGTAACAATAATTTTTTTTTAACAGGTTGTGGTGTTTCTGGTTTATCACAAATACTCACAAGTTTGTCTAGATAATTTTTTTGTAATTGAGAATCATCAAGATTTTTTATAGCTTCAAGAATAAATTCCTGATATTTGGATATGACATTTATTTGTTTTAAAGTAGCATGGGTTAAATGTTCTCAGTCAAAACTAGATGTTTATAATTCATCTATTTGGAATGGTTCTTCAGAAAAGTTAGAAGAGCTTGTCTTAGAATTGGTGGCTTCAATCAAAAGGGTTTAAATATGATGAATAACTTCTTATTCTAATTGAAGTTCATGAAGTTTGGTATTTATTCAGCAAAACCTAGAGGTATGACTTTTTTTGTCATATTTGTAACAGGTAATGTTTTTAGGTCAAATTTGGGCTTGGGTTTTAACTAAGAATGTTTTATGGGCTTTCTATTGGTCTTTTTGTAGTAGGGCTCAGTTTTGGTATAAAACTTTTTATGTATTTGTGTGGTGGTTTATTGAGTTTTATGTCAGACGAGTTTTATGTCAGGTTTGGGACAATTTCCACCATAGGTTGGCTTCTGTATGGATAAGTCAAATTGTTGACAAAATATACCTAGTTCTTGTCTAGATCGTCTCATCTCCCAATTAAGGTGTTTTTGGAGTTTAAGGTCTTGACAGATCTGAAAACCTTCCTTTTATGTAAAGTTAACAAACTCATCATAAGTCAATTGGTTATTTGGAATGGTTTTTGTAACAAAGATGTCTTTGATTTTATTTTTGACTCTTTCTCCTAGAAGGGTTAGTAAACTAACACAGAATTTTTCTTTCCAGAATGGCTAATTTGAGTCTTCTCGGAGCATAACACGAGTAAGAAAAGTATTTTTGTATCATTGAAAATCATTGAGTTTTTTGCATCTAAGATTTGAAAGGAGTCCAGCATTTTTGTTTTTAAGATGAGAAAGATCTCTTATAAAATGTAAGGAAATGGTTAAGATAAGGGTCAAAATTGCATCTTGTATGGTGTTTCCATCAAAGTCAATGATAGGTATTTGGTCTTCAGTTATTGGGATAGAGTTTAAGATTTCAAGGTGTTGTATTTCAGTGAGAAGGTAATTCCATCATCCTTTTAATTGGCCAGAAAAATCAGCTATAAGGAGTTTAGCTATAGTTTTTTCTAAAGTTCTAGTTTGGATTTTGTAGGCATTGGTAGCCATGATCATTTGTTATAAAGTGTTTAGGATATTGTATTCAAAAATTTTATATATGTTTCATTCATAAAGGGAAAAGGCATTGAATATGTGTTGGTTTATGATGGTTGGTTCATTTTGGATTGTTATATCTAGAGCAACAGATGTTTTAGGGTTTCTCCAACTCAATTTATTAATTTTAAAACTTTCTTCCTGAAAAGCTTCTTCATTTGAAGTTTGGATTTGGTTATCTTAGATAGTGTTGATATGGCTTATGAAGGTTGAATGATGGTTACTAATTTAAGATATATCAGGAGCAATTAAAATGAAAGATGAAGCTTTAAGGTAGTTGAGATGATATTTGATAGTTTTGAGGAAAATATTTTTGTTGTTTTGTAATTGGGTTTTACTAATGTTGGTAACATGATATGGTTTGAAAATTAGGTTTTAGGTTTTTGGTCAACATGCTTTGATGAAGTTTTAATATGAAAGTCAAAAGACTTCTAGATATGCTTTTCTAGTCTAATCAATTGCTTTCCTATAGTGTTCAGTTGGTAATTGTTAAGTTATTTTATTGGATGATGCATTTGGTATTGATGGTAACATCTTCATTTGGGAATTTGTAAGAAGCAACTTGTACTGTCTAGTTATTGTGAGGGATTTTGAGGTTTCTCGAAGGAGGATGCTCGGACTTAATGGAAATGCCATTTACTTACTCCTAGATAGGGCTTTTATTTCTAAATGTAATGGGACATGCATAAAATCAATCAAAGAATAAGATTTGTATTATATATAATGCAATGAAATCATAAAAACATTTTTTTATTTCCTTTCTTTGTTGCATAAATTTTTTGGAAAACTAAGATCTCTTTTCAGAGTTATGGCTACCATAAAAATCATCAATAAAATATTTTTTGTTTACAGCAAAATTTATTTCAAGAACATTTAGCTCATTTTGATATTTTCTGTTACAAAAGAGAATGTTGGAGGTTGGTGAAAAATGTTGGTCATTGTTTGTATATAGTAGCTTAGACACATTTGTAGTATAATCTGTGTTTTGAAAACTGGTACTAGAAATATCAGAGGTCGATTTCCTATATGGGTTTGTATGGTAAAACACGTTTATAACAGGGGGAATCTCAGAAATTCTTCCAGGATTTTATTATACTTAATGTAGAAGATTCATCTAAGAATCTAGAACTGGTTGAATGTCTATGAAATGATAGTTTAACTTTACCATCATTATACTGAGTTATTTGTTTGAGTTGGATATTTGGTTGTGGTGGTTGTAAAGGTTCAGGTTGGGTGGCACCTTTAAAGATTCAATCTTCTGATACAGTTACATCTTTCCACTAGATAGATTTAGAAACAAATGTATTTGATCTATAAAGGTTTGTTTTGATGAGTAAGGTTTCACCTTTCTAGAATTGAAATTTATGTTTACTGGCAAAAGCAAAAAACATTGCTTTATAATAGATTTTGAATATCAAAATTACAGGTTTTGATCTATAGAATCATACTTTATAAGATGTTTGTCTTTAAGGAATATAATAAGATTTGAATAACAGTCAAAAGAAACACCACCACTATATAAACTAGATTTTATAGGACTTAGTAATAAATCTTGAAAATTTTGGAATCTAGCATCTCTAAAAATAGTTAAGATGAAAGTATTTAAATTCTTTTTTTATAAGGGGTTTGATCCCAACATATACAAGATCAATATGAATATATTTATAGTTTCGGTATTGGTGTTTTTGTAAGGAATTTTTAGGAACGAGTTAGATGGTTTCAAAATGCTTTGTAAGTTGAATATCACTTTTAAAATCAATTGTGAAAATATTAAAAGAAGTTTGATAAATCTTGTTTTTTTGGAATTTTCCAATCAATATTTATTGTAAAATCTTATTTATATACACACACGCACGTATATTCATGATCCTATTATCCTATTGGATAGGTCTTGATATTGTCTTATAAATTTTCTATCAATGAGTATTTACATGAAATTTTAAAAATGTTGTAATTTCACTAATATGCAAGTGTAAATAGTGTCTCATTATACTTAATACTTACGGATAAAAATTATTGAATGGTGAGCTTATGACTATTTTTATGATATATAAAAAATAATTACCCATAAATTTCACATACAAGACAAATTAAAAGATATAAATTCGCAAGGGAATTTTAGGGCGTTACAAGACACGTCATAAAAACCGAATATATCCACGTATCAGTCAACACATGCCAACAACACACATGCAAAATCACATCCAAGAAAATCATCAATGAACGGGGAAGTACATCTATGCGGATAAAATCAACAGCACATCACAAGTTAATCAAAACAAATAAATCAATATGTTGAGGTTTGAAATTGACATTTAGAGAGTCGCTAGAGTGGTTGCGAAGCTGCTGGAATGGCGGTGATAGTTATGGACAATGTTGGCCAGGATTCACGTGCTGCCACCACTGCTAGTGCATGAAAACACGTGTTGTCGCTATTAGGGGTGCATCTTTAGGCAGATCTAAAGCACCTCCTCTTCCTCTTTCTTCCTATGTCGGCAGTGTTTCACAACGCTACTTGAGAGGAGAGATCTAGCTAGGTTTGTCGCCGGCTTTCTCCTCCTTTCTTTGCATCACTGCCTTGTCTAATGTTGTTTTCGTTGCTTCTTGTTGTATTGCTCAGTCCGTCATGTAAATACTGGAAATCAAGTGGTTGACGGTGGTGCATGGTTTGGTGGTGGAGAAAGAGGGAAAAGAGGGTTGTTTTGTTGGATGTACAGGAGATTTGGCCGGAAATCACCCAGGTTGCAAGAGAGAGAGGGTCGAGCCCCATTTCTTCTTCTTTTTTTCCAGAAAGAGTTAATCTTCTTCTTTTTTTTCTTTGCTCTTGTTTTTTCTTCTCCTGAATTTTTGTTTTTTGGTCTTTCTTTATATGTTTTTCCTATCTCTGGTTTTCTCTCTGGTCTCTTAGTGTGTTCTTTGTTTTCACGTGAATTCTTCTTAATGTGATCAACTTGTGAGTTCGGGCCGAATTTCAATAATTATATCCTAGGGTAAAGGATTCTAAGCCCCATCCTCTTCAACCTTCTTCAAGTTGAACACATTAAAGCTTTGCAACACATCTGAACAACCTCTTCAAACTTTGTTTCCTTTTGTTCTGCGGCTGATTCAAGCATCAAAAGATTTTCAATCTCTGAAAGAAACTTGTTTGCACGAACACCAGCACACCAATCACCATTCTTCCATGAAGATCGAACCACGTCAACTGCAAGAAAGAAGCCACACTCTGGAAGTTTTTTGAACTAGTCGCTGCTATTCAAACTTTGCGACGACTTCAACGACAGAGCAACTTTGATTATGCAACTAGACTGCATATGAGCAACATGCTCAAGCACTGTGTTCAGCACTACTCTTCATATGTTTAGCATTACTCTTCATTAAAAAAAAAAATATTTTTATTTGACAATTGGGCTTTCTAAAAAAAAATCAAATGAATTGAACTATTAAGTTCTCTTCCAAAAAGTTTTATAGCACTCACAATTTTCTTGGGATATGAACTAATATTTTGATGGATTGTCAGAGCAAAGAAACTGCGGCTATGAAGGACAAACTTGGGATAGGTTTCCACTGCAAAATAACTTTAAATTTCAACCAAAATGAGATCTTATCCAACTGAGAAGTTCTTTCCTCGGCACATTGTTGATTATCCAAGTGGGTTACTTCTATCATTTTGAACTGGGAATGCATTTCTATTAAAAGGGTCATTGTGGGCATAGATTGAAGCTAATTATAAATGCATAATGGGTGAAGTCATCCAATTTACAGCAGAGGTTCCTTTTCCCAGCAGCTTTGGCCAGCCAGTGCGCTACTGCATTTATTTTTCCTATTAAGAAGGGGGTGAAGTCTCCAACTTGCTGATTTGTATATAACCATTGACACGATCCAAACAACTGACAGACATGAACTTGAACTAAGAAAAGAAATGGAGTATAACCAAGAGAAAAACCTCGTTTTAAAGGGCCTTGGGACTAAATATTCATGCCAAGTTATCATATTACCACTCCAAACTCAAATTTTGGTACCATTAGTCCTTGAAATACCCTTGGCAACTCTCCACCAAGACCATACAGCTAAACAACAGGAAAAGTTTTCACCAGTATCATGTAACATATGACAACACATCTTTGGTCACAATAATCTAAGTACTGCTTAAATCCTAAGTAAAGGGATGGCCTCGGAAAACAATTATGGTCAACCATGTTTTATGAAATCTTTCCAATTCATTTTGTCAAACTATCCAAAAATTGCACATAAACAACTTAGCACATATATCCATTTCTGAAGACAAAGGGATGGAAATGAAATAGATCACTCACAAATGAAAATACATTCACGTATTCTGGCACACAGTCTTGCACCAATTTTATCGAATTGCTCCAACCAAATTGGCACCATCAAGCCTTGCATCTTCCAAATGCTGTGGTAGAAACAAGATATTAGATGTTGGATTGCAAAGCAATCCCTGCAAATGCGAATCAAGACTGGAGATCTAAACCAGAATATGCACATGGTGACCAAACTCTGGATCACATTAAATCTTCTTTGACCTTAGAGCTCTCAGCTCAAAAAATCAATCTTAATTTGTTATATAAAAAGCTTGTAGCCAGTCTCTTTCACAAAAACTAATTTCAAGTAGGATTATGCAACTTGAGGAATTTGAGGACGATCCATAAAAAGCGTTATTTATTTATTTTTATAAAAATGAAAACTGGTAAGCAGAGAAATTCCAGCACACTGAGATGTTATGCGTAAAAATCAGTGTTCTTAATATCATTGTGGTAATGGCACACTACATTGACAAACATTCTAATTAATTATCTGCTTGCAGGGTAATGGAACTCACACATTGTCTGAATGGTTAGAAAGTCTAATTAATCTAAATTATCGATCCCTACACTGGACAGAGAACAATTACTAACCAACAATGTCATGTTCTTGTTCTTTGACATTATTGCACTTCAAATGCACCATCAAAATATCTTTGATTCAATGCAATTTATTTTCTGTATATATAATTTCATTATACAAATTTCTGCATGTACAATTTGGTTCAGTGGTGGCAAGTTTTGCAGATATTCATGACCTAAGTAAGCACTATCATATGTTGTGACACAAATGATTAAATCTTTATTCTGTCTCTGTCAATCTCTCTGCAGAAATATTATTTATCTTGTGAAAATATTGATGCAATCCAACATGCAGTACAAATTTTAGCATTCCCCATGAATATTGCACATGTTTAAATGTTCACCATTATCAGCATTGATATCAACATCAACAGACCTTTCTTTTTTCCTTTCCAGGAATTGGGAACGCAATAGGTTTAAAGAAAAAGAGGTGTTCACCAAATGATGCAAACGATCACTTAAGCAGATTAAGAATCTAAAAATCATTGACATCATAGAAGCAAATTTAGTTTAGGCACCTCGGAATTCAAGAACAATGCCATTCCATCTCCAAGTAAAGCACATATTGATTGAGAGGCTAAGTAAAAGTAGGGTTTTCTAAACATACAAATCAGTTGTTACTTACTGTATTTTGAAGATTGACATGTCGTAGATAAGCCCGTTGAAGATTTGCACCCTTTAGATTGGCATTATTCAATTTTGCACCCTGAAATATGCCAGTTTCAACAAGTTAAACTTAACAGCTACACGAGTTGGGAAAGAAACTTGATTTTGCAGGCACATCCCTTCCTGCAGCCATTCATATTCTGCTACATCCACTAATAAACTGGTTCAGGCCCCATTTTTTTTCACACATTTGATTTCGCCTCAAAAGCACGCCTTATTATCATTTTATATTTACATTCATGGTTTCCACATTGCAAATGTTTCTACCTTCAGATTGGCTCCTTCTAGATTAGCTCCTTCCAAGTTGGCATTAGTGAGATCAGCAGTCTGAAATTAGGTAACTGAACAGGTTAATATATGAAAACAGCCTCCAGGCCAGAAACAAATATAGGCTCATGCCTCATGTTTTACATTATGCGTAAATCCATAAACCATTTCAATTAGATTTGCTTCTATGAGCCATAAAGAGCAATATCAAATAACCAAATTATGGTAAAAAAAAAACACAAGGAAGAAGAGACCCATTCCTATTGATATTTCTTCTCCATACGAAGCACGTTATCATTTTTGCCTCCTAATAACAATATGGACTTTTGTTTGATAAATAAGAAAGTAAATGTTTCTAGCAAGTATTTTACACATAATGACAATGGAGTTCAAGGAATAACAAGATGCTTTAGATATTACATTAGTTGGTGGTACACAATGATTATCATACGATTCTGCTCGTCCAATATTTTACTTGTTGGATCCTTTAATCGGCAGGTTTAACTAGATTTCCTAATTCAAGCAACCAAAGCACAGAGTGTGAACCAGAATCAAGCCCTGTTCTCACAGTCAATGAACATTGAAGGAATCACACCAGAATCACCAGCTAATTAGTATGGTCAATCAATAGAGTGAAGAGAAAACAGGTGCAGATATGAAATCCAGTTACTTCAAAGATTAACAGATGCTGAACCTGTAAGTGTGCAGAACTCAGATCTGCTCCACAAAAACTGCAATCAACCAGACAAGCATCTGCAACAGAACATGAAATGAAAGTACGAAGTAGTTTCCTACAGAGATTTCTATGAGCATTACAAATTAAGCAATAGCATCTTTAATAATTATTAAAGCAAATAACACCAAGAGGATGGGGAATTTCGAGGAAAAAAAAAGAAAAGCAAAATTTTAATGTCAATAATATTAAGCAAGCCTTGAATGGTCAGGTCAAGGTTTCCACTTGAAGGTATGAAGAATTTGTATACAAAAATAAATAATGTTCAAGAAAATCTAATTAGGTTAAATAAGATGCTAGAATAGTCACATAAATTAGTGATTGGATTCGAGAAATAAATTATATGTCATGGAATTGAAGCTACATGCCTGTTAATATGCAACCGTGCAATTGGCGACAGTCATAGTAGCCTTGAGTAGAGAAACTGGTTAAAGCATCCTATTCAATAATCAATATCATAAGAATTACTAAAAATATTACCTTGTAGGTTTGCACTCTTAAGGTTGGCACCTGCTAATAAAGCTCCTCGGAGATTTGCACCGGTAAATTCACATCTTCCCTAGGCATGAAACAGTCATCAAGAAAGCATTCTATACCACTAGTTTACAAACGGATCCAGTTTTGGTTTGAGTGTCTTACTCCCGCAAAGTTGCATTGTGGAATATGGAACCCTCAGCATCCACATCCTGTGATGTCAATTTAAAGGTTTCAATATGATCCATTAAAGAGATAAAAGTGGTAAAGGAGCTGATCACAGATAACAACTATGTGATATTTCTAAGATAGCTAAAAGCAGCGTGTGGTAAAGGAGCTAATCACAGAGAACAAATATGTGTGTGTGTGTGTGTGTGGGAGTGGGAGTGTGTGTGCGTGGGCGTTTGTTCATCAGAAGAAACACATGATCATCAATCCAGAATAGGACTGCCCTCCCCAATCTTGATTCCTTTTTTCCCTATCTCAAATTGAGTATCCACAATGATAAAGTCAAATCATAATTTATCCCCAGTTATTATATGAACCCTGCTAGAACTTTTGTTCTTACTTAGAAAATGAAAGTAAACATGTAATGGGGAAGACCAGTGACTGCTTCAGCTTAAACAATGAGCACAAGAATTCAAGACATGCATTATAAGGTAGAGGGAATTCATTGCAGTGACCATAGTGTGAGTTCCAGGGAAGTACAGTGAAAAGACAATAATGAAGTTGTTAGGGACAGAGTGCATTACAGGTATGTGAAATTACACTTACCCGGAATTTTGCACACTGTAGGTTTGCACGAGAGAAGAATACATTTTTCAGAGATGCATAGCTGAAGTCAACATATGAGAGGTCCTGCATCTCAATAAACCACACATCAGAGGATACAATCATTTACTTTAAAATCTAAGCAAGCCAGCTTTCTGTAATTTTATTTTTATTTTTTTTTGTCCTTCACAAGTTGTTCCTAAAACAGTTGAAGTTGAAGAAGACAGCATGTAATCACAACTGTCTTTTGACAAAAGTTATACTTTCTCTAAAAAAACTCCAACAGAACAAATAACAAATGAATCTATTGGTTGATTTCAGAGAGACACATCTGCCAAGGATAAACATAAGAAAGCAAGAGAAAACCTTCCAAGAACTTCGAACCCAAAACACTTACCAGTTTAGAGAGATCAAGGCCAGAAAAATTAACTCCTCGAAACTTCACTTTCTCATATTGTAAACATTTGATGATATCCGCCCGTGTCAATTCAGCTTCCAACTCGTCACCTTCCCTTCTCCTAGTCAGAACAGAATTGATTCCTTCTACGAGCCCCTGATATATAAGGTCACAGAGGGGCAAAAAAAGGAAAGTCAGAAACATTAGGGATATGGTTGACATTTCTTTTCCTGAGCATTGCTATACACATGAATCTAAATGCATGCATATGGATCTCACAGTTTTCAGGGATGAGCAACAAAACCCATTACAGAACAATGCAAACTAAAAACAGATAAGCAGAGAAAATAGAAAACATAAAAATTTGACTCCACCAATATAATAATTGGAAACAACTTTCCTATCAAAATCTCATGAACTGGGACAGCATAAGCATACAACGCATATGTTTGTGAAAAAAATCCATTTGTTGCTTGGATCCAGTAACATATGAAATTTAGGACACACAACAGCATCTTTCAAACAAAGGTTTATAGGGAAATGGCATGAAGAAAAGTGCGTGCTCCTTTTTGAAATTCCTGTGTGCCATCTCAGGGTCATACTTTCCCACATGTCAAGAACTGCAACCTAGCACTACATGTCACGCAATGACTTCCAGTTCTTTCAAAAATTTGTGCAGATATTTTAAAAAGGTGTTGACAGGGGAAGTCGTGTGAAGTTTCTAAAATCTGCATGCTCCTTCTTGAAAAAGCCTGCATGCAAGCTCAGCACATCAACAAGAGGCTTGTTCTTAACACACCATCCTTCTATGAATAGGCAGGACCCAAAGGACCAGAAAATGGAATATAAAAAACGAAATAACCACAAAAGAACAAAAGTCTAGTTATAACCACATACAAGTAGCTGATAGTATACTGCCTCTCGCATAAGCTCTGAATATTCAGCATCAGTTAGTGTGGGAACCACACCATCCCTCAACCAATTCAAAATATGCCGAAAGTGTTTCCCATCCCTATCAATGAAGACGTATCCCTGCAGAATCAAAGTTCAGAAACAATTGATTACTTAACAAGTAACATCGTCCAACATGAAACTTACTAAAGCAAATTTATAGTCTCCATTTGATAAAAAAAAAAAAAAAAAAAAGCAGAGGCAAGGGACACAGATGAAACCAAAAGGGAATGAGCGAAAGTCATTTCCCTTGTTCCTTGTGCCTTCCTTTTCTTCTCAACATAAATAAAATATATGTTCCCTCCCGCAGTTCCTTCCCTCTAAGAAAGAATGAGCCATTCCTTCAGCTAGAAATAATAATAATAATAATTGGACTGGCAACACTTCTATCTTCAACAACCTAGCCTAGGTAGTCATCCCCCTCGGAGTTACAATAAAAGCCATTCCACGAAACTTAATGGAAAAAAGGCAAGTTGCAAACAGATATGAATCAATTGTTAACTGGGAATCCTTAATTCCTCATAGCTAAGGCATTTACTGCACATTATTTCTCTAGACAAGATCAAACAACAAATGATCATAATTCAATGTTACCTTATCAGGATCCTCAGACACAGTGTGTCTTCCACTGAACATGGCCGCAAGCATGGAATCAGGCTCACGCTGTGTTAATGTATCGATTGTGGTGCAAAATTTCTTCCCTCCTGTAAAAATTATTTTAACCGCATAATTGACTTAATAATCAAGCACAATGAATTAAACCGATCAAAAAAGGCAAAAGCAAGCAGTAACAAATAAATAAATCAATAAATAAACTTGATCCAAGTGCTGAAGTTCAAATTTGGGAGTTGAGAAATAAAACTTATAACAGTGTGTGATGTTAAAATAGAGAGGTAGAAGGAGTGAAATTGTTTTAACAGATGGGTTTATTCAAGGATCTGAAAATGAAGATCTCCTACAAAGACAAATTCATAGATAATTGAGAGAGAGAGAGGTGACCAATGTTGAGACGAATTAGAGAAGAGAAAGGGTGGTCTTTCATCATTTGCTTTTTTCTGTGGAACTTGCTAGAGATAGAGAGACAGAGAATTTAGAGATGGGTAGTTTTGAGAAAGGGAAGGTTTTCAGGCAGAGGTGATGAAAGACAGGCAGACAGATACACAGGTTTTTTTTTTTTTTTTAACTTTTTGGGAATAAAAAAATTAATGAAAGATGAATTGGATAAAAGGGAGATTTTGATGACAAAATAATGCATTATTAAAACCATGATTATAATAGCACAGTTTTAAAACCTGGATCGGCCGGCGGGTCGATCCGGGATCCGGTAAATCTGAGCCTGGGACCGGTCCAGATGTAGATAAAAACCTGCATGGGAGATGGCCCGGTGAAACCCAATCGACCCGGCGGGTCGACCCGAGCCACCCAGTCAAACCCGGCCTCTTTTTCATATATAAATAGACGTTAAACAACGTCGTTTTGGCCTTTTAAAATGCCAAAATAATGAAGAACAACGATGCAGAATTGGGGACACAGACTCACAGAGCAAAACCTAATTAACGAAAGATCAATTTCAATCACTGAGGAGCAGAGGAGCAGAAGACATCTTGATCACTGTTGTTTCTCAAAAACCCATTTCAGTACACACTCAAATATACACATACAACTCAAGAGCAAGAGCATATCGTTTGTGAGACCGGAGCCCCGTGATAAGTTCACGAAACCGAATTTTGTTGATGGGTTGTCCTTCACGGGCCCATTGATTGAGAAATGGAGCGATGGTGATTCTTTGATGTGCGACTGACGATATTTTGTTGTACAGCTCATTCATTGCGTCTATACATGGCTATTTTTTTCTTCCGGTTGGGGTTGTTATCGAGCACAAAGGAAGAATCACTTATGAATGGTTGTCTTCGATTACCCATTACAGTGTTATTCATGATTTTGCATAGTGGTTGATGAAACAAATTTCATCGTCCTTAAGACTAATATTTTTTTTGGGTTGACCCATTTAATCCGTGACCCGATCACTAGACCGGATCAATGATCGAGTCGGGTTTCAAAACTATAATTTAAAAATATATTAAAATAAAAAAAAATTTATTTTTAAAAAATTATTTTTAATAAATATTAAAAAAACAAATAATATATAATGTTTTTAAATTAAAATAAGCTGAAATTTTGATTTTTAGAGTTATCCTAACTTTCCAAACTTTAAAGGTGGTTTGAAAGTCAATAAAAAAACAGTGAGTTGTCTGCATAAGAAGACAATACAACATCTCCTATTTTAAAAACAATAATTAGATAGATAATGTGTTATTCCTCCATTTTAAAAAATAAAGCATACGAGTCTAGTTTAGTTTTATGGACCCAAGCACACCTAGCTAGTTTTTCTAGGGCACTTGGACTGGAAGGCGAGGCCTAGGCATGATTGAGTTTTTTTATATAAAATAATATTTAAATGATTAAAGTTTTTTATGATATTATCAGTTATTTTACGAATAATTATGTAATAGCCTAACATAAAAAAAAACAATTAAAATAATTTACTCATTAATATTTAATACAAATATAATACCTATTTTTTAATTTTTATTAAAATATTTTATATAATTTTCTCAAAATTATTTTTCTTAAAAAGTTTTTCATATAGGTGTATAAAAATAATCTATTCAAGATTTTGTTTTTTTATTTTTTAATTGAAACTTGCTTTCATAATTATAATAAGTTTTTATTTAATAGAGAATAATATTTTTCATTAAAAAGCATTTTGTATCAAAATAAAAAAGAAATGCATGAATAAATAAATTAAATTCTTAATTAAAAGTATACTTTTTTTTAGTTCAAGTATTTTAGAAAAAAATTTTTCCTTATTGCTATTGCTTTTTAAATAATGAACTATGATGCTAATAAAAGAATTATTTTATTATCAAAATATAAAAAAAAACGTGAGAAAAAAAAATTATAATGAAAAAACCATTTATTATCTATAATTTTATTTATTATCTTTTATGTGACTGTTTATTTTTATTATTATAAAATTAAAAAATTCCAAACACACATTTATGTCAACACACTTAGGCAATATCACTAGTTAACTTTATAATGGATAAATGTGTAGATAATGGCTTATTCTTATATTTTTTCATTTATTTAGGAGATAATAGCTATGTGACTCCCGCTTCATTACGAGTCAAATAATCAATATTTTATAAAAGAAACTCTTAAACAAAATAAAAAAAAGAAGGTTTTGTCTATATTTTTAGTTTTTAGTTTTTTAACCCATCGCGTCACTTTATTTTGTATTTAAACCAAAAATATTTATTATCCCACATTCACAAAACATAATTTTTTTTCCTGTAAATATAGAGCATATACATTAATGTGCTTCAAATCTCACATGAAAAAAATAACACATTCTTTAGTAACCAACTAGAAAATATATATATATATATATATATATATATATATATATATATATAAAGGTCTAGAGTTAGAGAAAAAACACATTTGAAAAAAAAATCCCTTCCAATTTTTTACAGGATCACCCAAGTTATGGGTTGACCTAGCGGGTTGACTAGTTTACTCCGGGTTAATTGCAGACCCAACTTTTGAATGACATAGACCCACCCAATGTTGTTGGGCCTGACCACCTAACAAGACCCCAAGCGTTGGGTCCAGCTGCCAAGCAATATCCAAAAGCTTTTGGTAAAGAAGACAACGCTTCCAACCGCAATTCTTGATAAAAAAAAAAACACAATAGAGGAACGCCCCCTTCAGGCGTTATAGCAGGACCCAATGCTACTGACATTGTTGGAAGTGTTTTGGGCTTAGCTTAGCAATCAGACCCAACAACGTTGGGTCTAGCTGCAAAGCAAGACCCAACACTTTTGGCAGAAAAGACAATGTTTCTAGCCGTAATTCTTGACCAAAAACACTATTGGGTTCTGGTGTGGTGGGAGACAGTGCCCAATGTTGTTGGGTCTTGTTTGCTAAAGGGCCCAACCCTATTGGGTCCGGTTGGAGGTAGGATTCCGGACCAAATATAGTTCCTAGTTGTTGGGTCCTTGTAAGTGGGAGGCAAAGCATGGCCCAAAAACAATTGGGTCCTGCTAGGGCAGCAAGACTTAGGAGCCTTTAGCATATTTGTAGGAACCATTAGCATTGAGTCCTGGTAAAGTAGGATCCAATCTCAATATATATTTTTTAAAATAATATTTTAAAAGCAATATAAAAATTCAAAAGAATATTATTTGAAATAAAAAAAAATTTAAAGTTTTCAAATTTTTTTGGTCTTGCTTCCTAGTTACACACAATCTCAATATATTTTTTAAAAAATTATTTAAAAAACTAATACATAAACTTCAAAACAATATTATTTGAAATTAAAAAAAAATTAAAATTTTCAAATTTTTTAGTTCTCGCTTGCAGCCACACATAAAGTCAATATATTTTTTTAAAAAAAATATTTAAAAAACTAATACAAAAACTTCAAAAGAATATTATTTGAAGTATAGAAAAAAAATTTAAATATTGCCCCACGTGAATATGATGCCCTGAATTAAAAGGGAGGCTAACCCGTTCACTTGGGAGGAACAGAATAGGAAATAATGAAGTTCGGTTACAACCTAGACAATAGTAAAGGAAAATGTGAGATTCCAATTCCCTGTCACAATCGAATTCCATGTTAGCCCCCAAATAAATGACAGCAGTCCTCCTAATGCTGCAGAGAAAACCAAGGTAAGGGCAAGTATGTGTATATAATGATGTCACTGTCACCTTCATTTAATGCACAATGATTCTTAATGGACACGCAGACCCTCCTGATACAAATTCCACAGCGAAGCCAAGATCAAAACCAATGCTTGTGGAAGTCAAATGCTTTCCACTGCTAAAGAAAAAGTAGGGCAGCTAGCTATGCATATATTTTATCCCCATGCCTAAGTCTTCAGAAAATCCAAAGTGTTTCCAAGCCTACACGAAAGGCAACTCTCTCAACTGCAGAGAAGAAGAAAAGACTCAATTGCAACGAAAGAAAAAAGACACTGGTAAATTTTCAAAGTATTCATGGTTGTCTTGGGATTCCTCTCACTACACTGCTTTTTGATGCAGTGCGAGCTGTTGCATAGTGGATTGAGGAAGCATTCTAAACAAGCCACAAGCATGAAGATTCACTTTCACGCAATCCATTATTTGTTCCGAATGGTGATGGCCAGCTATCAGCAGCTTACTGTCATTGACGGCATAGAGCTTATAGAGAGGAAAATCTTACTTGAGGGATTTTTAATTTTCGCCTTTGTGTTTGTATTTGGGAAGTTCTTGATCATATGGTCATAAAATCTTGAGGGGAACACATTTTTTCCCTCGTTTTGCACAAGCATTATGGGGTGAGTTCTTTTCAGTTTGAATCTTGATTCGTTCAATCTCAATGAACACTCAAAATGTTGTGGATTCTTCGACTAGTTTCTGTAGTCCATGAGCAAAATTAATGCTTGTAGACGATCGATTGGAATTGTCATGATCTTTATGTCATCCATCTACAGCTAGCTTTATGTAGTGTGATATTAATCCATATATATTAGCAATGGATCGACAAAAGTAAGGCTTGAAACAGAGAGTTTAACCCTCATAATTAAGTGATCATTAACTAAACTTTCTTTTATTTTTCTGGAGATTTGTTCAGCAACCTCAATGCAGTTTGCTCTGATGTTGGCTTCAAGTCCAAACTACCATATGCTCCCCAGTCAAGAGGCGGCTCACTGTTCATCTTACTCTTAAACATGGAGGTCGGGCCTCTCACTATCCTCATAGTTTATTCTGAAATCGGGATTCTAGGCCGAATACCATATGACATTATGATTGTTTGAGTGAAGTCTCTCTGTTAATTCATGCCCAGATAGTTTGTGGACATTGAAGAACTTGATTGCTATTCTCTAGGTGCTTAGATTCTGAAAACAACTGGTAAGCTAATGATTGTAGGAAAAAAAGAAAAGAATCATTTGCAAGATTGCTTTGGAACACATCTCATTTCATATTAATTTCTTAGTTACATTACATAAGCCTCGATCTTAATCTTAATCTGGAAACAGCAACTACAATGACAAAAAGTGTTTTATAACAACCTAAGTTACAAGAGAAGGTGGGAAAACTGACATCACAGAAGGTGATTAATTAGGCTTCAAGCTAGAAATCTTCTGTTTTCCTTTAATTAATAAGATTGTTTTCAAGGTAAAGCATGTTTAATGCCTGCCACTATTACCATTGCCAGAACCAATACCAGATCCCTGGCCGGCACCTGCACCAACTCCAACTCCAACTCCTATACCAACGCCAATTCCAACTCCAAATCCTCCACCACCACTTCCGCCACCTAAACCACCACCAGCACCACCTCCTACACCTCCACCTGCACCAAAGCCACCTCCATGGCCTGATCCACCTATGCCTCCACCTCCTCCTCCTCCTCCACCAGCACCACCTCTAAGGCCACCACCACCTACACCACCTCCAGCTCCAAAGCCCCCGCCATGACCTGAACCACCACCAATACCACCACCACCTCATGCTCCTCCTCCACCTCCACCAGCACCGCCTCCAAGACCACCACCTACACCACCTCCTGCTCCGAAGCCCCCGCCATGACCTGAACCACCACCACCTCCTCCTCCTCCTCCACCACCTCCACCAGCACCGCCTCCAAGAGTGATAACACTCGAATGAAGAACAATGCACATGAAAAGTAGAAGCAAATAAACCCATTTTGAAGACACAGCCGCCATTAATGCAACTTTCTGTTTATGCCAAGATAAATTGCTAGCTAAACAAGCTTCTCTGCAATGTTTGCTTGCTTTGTTTGCAAGGAGAAACTCCTTTATATAGGGTTTATCCAGTGGTCAATTTGGCAAGTCAACCAAAAAGAGCTTTAATGCACCATCATGATCGCAAGTCAAATACTTTCGAAGCCCAAAGGAAAAGCAAAGCAGCTAGCTACAGTGTAGCAATAATATAATAATATTAAAAAAACCAAAAAAATAAAATAAAATGTGGGGAACACTTTAGCAGCGCCCAGTGTTTTGTAGGAAAGCCCACATGTTTTAGAGTTTGGTAACTACGTGATGCGAGCTCTGCTGCTAGTTAAATATTTTAATTTTGTTAAAATAAATTATGTAGTTTTTTTTAATGTATTTTTATAATTTAAAAAATATAATAAATTAAAAATATATTTTCATAACAACCATACTTATGAAACCTAACTAACCATGCTTATGAAACCTAACTTGAGAGTTGATCCGGTCAAGAGAGCAGATCCAAAATTACACGGGTTGACTTGAATTATACTAGAGAAATTGAAAAAAAATATTTGAGATTTTAATATTTTATATTAAAAAATTAAAAAATAATTCATGTAGATTAATGTTATACACGTTGTAAAAAATTAAGTTTAAAAGATTACTTCAAAAGGTTTTCATTCCATATTAAAAAGATACTATTTTATTCTTCTAAGTTGAAGTATTTAAACCAAAAGGATTTTCTATCCCACATTTAAAATACATAACTTTTTTGTTGTGAACATAGAGTATATATACTAAAGGGCTTCAAATCTCACATTGAAAAAATAAAGCATTCTTCTAGTATTTATATAATGAATTTTGAAATGAGTTAGTAACCAACTAAAAAATATGAATAAAAAACGGTCTCTAGGTAGGAGAAAAAACATATTTGGCAAAAAAAAGACTATCGGTTTTTTACCGGGTCACCCAAGTTTCGAGTTGACCCGACGGGTCGACTGGTTTCCTTTGGCACAATTGTAGGGCTAAATTTTGAATGAAACAGACCTCGTCAATGTTATTGGGTCCTATTGAAAAACAGGGCCCAACGCTCCTTGGTCCTGCTGACAAACAGGGCTCACCATTGCTGAGTCCTAATGGCCGAAGAGCCCTAAGCTAGTGGGTCTTGGTGAAAGACGAGCTCATCTTTATTAGGTCCTGATGGAACCTGGGGCCACTGCTGCTGGGTTCTAGTGTAAAGTTGGGCCCACCATCATTGGGTCTGGCGGAAGAGCCAAACCCAATGAACTTTGGTCAGTTGTGAATCCAAATGCCCATTGCTGCTGGGTCCTGCTGGGAAGCCAACCTACTATCATTGAGTCTAGCAACATAGTCATACCCAAGAAACTTGGGTCAGACTGCAGATCCAGTTGCCCTCTACTGCAAGGTCTTGGTAGAGCAGAACCCAACTTTATTGAGTCATGCTTGCAGCTGGGCCCGCCGCTGTTGAGCAACCAAACTCACTATCATTGGGTCTGCGCAACTGACCCATACCCAATAAACTTGGGCCTTGACAGAAGGACCCAACAGCTGAGTACCAATATGGGCCCACCGTTGCTGGGCAGTAGGGCCCTGCATCATTGGGTCATGCTTGTCAGAAGGACCCATCAGCAGTGGGTCATGTAGTAGGTAGAGCCCAACGCTGCCATGGGTCTAGCTACGCAGCCAGACACAATCTCAGTATAAGTTTTTAAAAAATAATATTAAAAGAAATAATACAAAAGGATAAAAAAAATATTAATTTGAAGGGAAGAAAAAAAATTAAACTTCATAAATTTCTTGAGTCTTCCCTCTTAGCCAAACACAATATCAATATTTTTTTAAAAAAATATATTTTAAAAATAATATAAAAACATAAAAAAATTATTTTGAAGCAAAGAAAAAAATTATAATTTTAAAATTTCTTAGGTTTAGCGAAACACAATGTCAACATTTAAAACAAATACAAAAACATAAAAAAAATATTAATTTGAAGTAAATAAAAAAAAGAGAAATTGTCAAAAAAATTTCAAAGAATTTTTGAAATGCAAAATCAAACATGATTTAATTAGAAAATTCAACTCAACCTGAAACGGAAAAAAAATTATTATCACTCAACTTTTGGTCAATATAAAAAGTCTCATCAATTTAATTCGAAAAACAAATTTAAATCAGAGAAATCTAATATTAGTGCCTAAAAATATTAAAAGAAATAATACAAAAGGATCAAAAGAATATTAATTTGAAGTAAATAAAAAAATTAAAAATTTATAAATCTCTTGGGTTTCCCCTTTCAACCAGACACAATCTCAATATATTTTTTTTAAAAATATATTTAAAAATAATATAAAAACATAAAAAAAAATTATTTTGAAGCAAAGAAAAAAATTAAAATTCTAAAATTTCTTGGGTTTAGCGTCGCAGCCAAACACAATGTCAACATGTTTTTTTTTAATAATACAAAAACATAAAAAAAATATTAATTTGTAATAAAAAAATCAAGAAATTGTCAAAAAAAATTCAAAATTTTTTTGAAATGCAAAATTAATTAGAAAGTTCAACCCAACCTAAAACGGGAAAAAAATTATCATCACTCAATTTTTAATCGATATAAAAAAGTTCTATCAATTTATTTTGAAAAACAATTTAAATCAGAGAAATCTAATTCCAGTGTCTATTGGAGTGCCACTTCCAAGCATTTCTAGTTCCCTATAAGCCCGCAAGCCAGCTGGTTCCAAGAGAAATGCACATCCTATTTAGGAAGCAATCAAATGGGCAAGCAAATCGGGATAAGCCTTTTTGGTTTTGAAGCTTTTTTTTGCCTTGTAATATTGATAAGAATGAATCTCTCTCTTTTAAAGAAAATAAGGCTTATAGGCTTATTTATAACATGTATGGTTGTCTATGTCCGTTACCTGTCAATTACCCTTAGCTGACCAGAACCTATTAGCTTTGGTCTAGTAACATACATTGGGTCCTACTCGAGGTTGGCCCACTGCTAGTGGGTCTTACTGCTTGACCTAGCCCAGGCTATTGGGTCCTGATTGCAAAGGAGCTCAACGATGTTGGACCCAGAGGCAGCAGGATCCATTTGAGTGGTAGGTCCTGTTACGAGCAAGACCCAATGTTGTTAGGTCTTGCTTATAGGCAGGGCCTAACATAACCATGGATCTGGCTACGCAGCCAGATCCAATCTTAATATAATATTTTAAAAAATATATATATTAAAAAATAATACAAAAATATCAAAAGAATATTAATGTGAAGTCAAAAATAAATTTTTAATTTTGGGTCCTGTTGGGCACCAGAACCCAATACTATTGACACTTGTTGGAAGTGTTTTGGGCCTAGCTTTGCAGCCAGGTCCAACAACATTGGGTCCAGTTGTCAAGCAAGACCTAACAACTTTTAGCAGAGAAGGCAACACCCCCAATTGCGATTCTTGACCAAAAACACAATAGAGAAACGCCCCCTCGGGCGCTAGAGCAGGACCCAACACTATTGACATTTGTTGGAAGTGTTTTGGGTCTAGCTTGACAGCCAAACCCAACAATGTTAGGTCCAGCTGCCATGTGAGACCCAACAACTTTTGGCAGAGAAGGCAATGCCCTCAGGTGCTACAATGTCGTCCACAGTGCATACACTTTATGTCTACAGTTGCAAAAGCAACTGTGCAAGTCCACAGTTAATTGTCTTATGTTCTATAGTGCATGTATAGCAAGTTCATAGTAAATTGTTTCTTGGTCCATAGTGCATGCATTTACAGTAAAAATCTCACATGTTTTAGTGTTTTGTTAATAATTATGAATAGTTTGAAAAGAATACTCTTAGAAGTTCCATCTATTGAACGAACAACTTTCTCCTATGAGGCAAGGGTAGTATAAGACAAGTTTATCTTTGATTTAGGAAAAATTAGATATTTGATTTATATTATGTCATGGATCGGATCATTAAAAAAAAATAGATAAAAATGTATAAGTAAAGGATTTGTTAACATGGTTTTTAACATAAAAAAAATCAAATTAGACGATATCCTTTTTAAATACTGAGAATATGACATATTAGATGACATCGTTTTTTTTAAAAAAAAAATATTGAGATTGCAACATATTAGATCGACCTAGACTAACCCTAATTAACCTACAAACCTTACGACTTGGGTTATGAAGTCATGATAACTCCATAGAAAACAAAGCAAAATAAACTGGGAAGTCCGATTCCTAATAAGCGAAAATATTGAAGGATAAAAATTTAATATATATTAAATTTTAAAAAAGAACAAGAAAAAAGACTTAAATTAACCAGAGTAAACCTGCACCATCCAATTCATTAGAATAAGATTATACCATGAAAAACAAATTAAAAGAAACTATGAAGCCAACTTTTAAGCATTTCATTTTGAAAGACAGGTCATAAAAGAAGCAATTTAAAAAAAAAAATTAAGTCAACCTAAGTTAACTTATCAAACTTGCGACTGAAATCATGAAACCTAGATAACTTAATAGAAAACAAATTAAAAAAAATCATAAAGTTGAACTCTCAATCAACTAAATATTAAAGGCCAAAACTGAAAAGAAAAATAATTATATAAAAAATACCCAAAAAACAAACTGATTCATCGAGCTTACTCTTCAAGCCCGCAACTCGCTTCGTGAAACTGAGATAACATGTAGAAAACAAATTGAAAAAAATTGCAAATCTCAAATCTCAAACCAACCTAAAGTTGAAGGGCAAAAAATAAAAATAAAAATCCAATAAAAAAAACTTGAGTCAACTCGGGTTAACCAGTCAAACCTGTAGCCTAAGTCATAAGACTAGGATAACCTCATGAAAAATAAAGCAAAATAAAATTACAAAACCTAATCTACAACCCACCAATGTTGAAAGATAAAATTGAAAAAAAAAATCAATTCTAAAAAAGGACCTAAAAAGAAGATTAGAGTCAATCCTAACTAAACTTCCAAACTCGTAATCTAAATCATGAGATTGAGATAACTATATAGAAGGTAAAAAATAAAAAATCAGAAAACTCAATTCTCCATCAACTCAATAATGAGAGATGTAATTAAAAAAAAAATTCAAAACATAAAAATAAAACAATAACTAAAATATAAAATTTGGATTTGACATTAAAATAAAATCACAACACATCTCGCTATTTTGAAGAAAATAGGTTTGAAAACTGAAAAGATGAGAGCGAAAATAGAGATGAGAAGAGAAATAAAAAGAGTCACCACATGCCTCAACTAACAACACACTGCACCACCGTGACAAACTCCGCAAGATGCTTATAGAAACACCAAGGATTAAAGAAAGCAGAACATGCGACAACAGTGTAATGGATTCCTTGCAATTCAATTGGGGTGGAATCTTCCCCTAGCCTTGCAATTCAATCCCTGATTTAACAGCCTATTTGAAATCAGATTACATGCTGAATTGAACTCAATTTATAAGCAAATAAATTCAATTC
>Ga0307516_10002201_pt1 | contig 26389 bp, 15 predicted proteins | sample 19_EM_MG_FD_203310 | JGI IMG/M metagenome (GOLD analysis project Ga0307516, IMG submission 203310) | Populus trichocarpa ectomycorrhiza microbial communities from riparian zone in the Pacific Northwest, United States - 19_EM | ecosystem: Host-associated > Plants > Roots > Unclassified | place...
GGTGGCGTGGTCCAGCCCGACCAGCAGCAGGAGCTGGACGATCCGGGTCAGCGCCAGGATGCCGACCGCGATCCCGGCACCACGCCAGCGGCCGGCCTTGTCCCAGAGCCCGTCCGCGCTTGCCACCACCTCCGGCCCGGGCTCCCGCACTGTCACGCTCACCGCTCGGCGACCTCGGGCAGCTCGGCGTGCCCGTCACCGGCCACGGCGGGCTTCTCAGCCTCGGGCAGCTCGGTGTGCCCGCCACCGGCCACCGCGGGCGGCGGGGTCTGCTCCTCGGTCCGCTCGGTCAGGGTGCGCCAGGCGGCTGCGGCGGCGCGCTGCTCGGCCTGCTTCTTGCTGCGCCCGTCCGAGCCGCCGTACCGCTCGCCGGCCACCACGACCCAGGCGGTGAAGGTCTTCGCGTGGTCCGGGCCGGCGTCGTCGATCACGTAGTCCGGCACGCCCAGGCCCAGCGCCGCGGTCAGCTCCTGCAGGCTCGTCTTCCAGTCCAGCGCGGCGCCGCGCCCCGCGGACTCCGCCATCAGCGGGTCGAACAGCCGGTGGATCACCTCGCCGGCCACGTCCAGGCCGTGCTCCAGGTAGATCGCGCCGAGCAGCGCCTCCAGCGTGTCCGCCAGGATGCTGGCCTTGTCGCGGCCGCCGGTGGTCTCCTCGCCCTTGCCGAGCAGCAGGTGCGGGCCGAGACCCAACGGCCCGAGGGTACGGGCGACGTCGGCGAGCGCGTGCATGTTGACCACGCTGGCCCGCAGCTTGGCCAGCTGACCCTCGGGCAGGTCGGGGTGGTTGTGGAAGAGCGCCGAGGTGATCACCACACCCAGCACCGAGTCGCCGAGGAACTCCAGGCGCTCGTTGGTCGGCAGGCCGCCGTTCTCGTACGCGTACGAGCGGTGGGTGAGGGCGCGCTGAAGCAGACCCGGTTCGATGGGGATGCCGAACGCCTCTTCCAGTGGCTCGGTCGAGGGCCGCCGACGCTTGTCGTTACTGCTCATGAACCACCTCGGGAGTCTTCGTGCGCTGCGGGGCCAGGTTGCTCCGCCGGAAACTGCATCAGTTCGGTGATGACCGGCACCGCGGCACGGCGGTGCAGGTCGGCGGCGAGGGCGATGCCGGCGGCGATGTCCGCGCCGGTGGCGGCGCCGTGGCAGACCACGACGATGCCGCCGACGCCGAGCAGGATGGCCGCGCGGGGCGGCGCGGCGCCGCTGCCCGGGGGCCGGATCATGGCGTACGCCGTCTCCAGCCCCTTGAGCAGCACGTTGCCGGTGAAACCGTCGGTCACCACGACGTCGGCGGTGGCCCCGGTCACCACGTCGTTGCCCTCGACCAGCCCGATGTAGCGGCTGCCGCCCGGCAGGTCGAGCTTCGCGAGCACGGCGGGCGCCGCGCGGCGCAGGCGGTCGCCCTTGCCGCGCTCGGTGCCGATGGTGAGCAGGCCGACGCGGGCCGCGACGAGACCGTGCACGGCGGCGGCGTACGCGGCGCCGAGCCGGGCGTGCATGGCGAGGGTGTGCTCGTCGGGGTCGACGGACGAGCCGACGTCGAGCAGCACGAGCCGGCCGGAGAGGGTGGGCAGCACGGCGGCCAGCGCGGGGCGGCGCACGCCGGGCCAGCGGCCGAGCCCGAGCGCGGCGGAGGTGACGGTGGCGCCGGTGCTGCCGGCGGAGACGACCGCGTCGGCGTGGCCCTGGGCGACGGCCAGCACGGCGGTGCGGACGCCGGACTCGACGCGGCTGAGCGCCTGATCCGGCCCCACGGCACGGATGATCGCGCGGTCCGACCGGGAGACGCGGCTGTCGCCGTAGGCCGAGCCGGCGGGGTCGCTGTTGCCGTGGGCCGGCCGGGCGGCGTTGTGCTCGGCGGGGCCGGCGGGGGCGGTGATTGTGCTCACTCGATGGCGTTCGGCCGGGTCGAGGGCACGCAGAAGCGCGTCGGCAGCCTCAACGGGGCCGACGAGAAGCAGCTTAAGGGCCGGATCGGCCTGGCAGGCGCGCAGAGCGCCGTCAACCACGACGGCGGGAGCATGGTCCCCGCCGAGGAGGTCGACGGCGATCCGCGCGGCGCCCGGCTCCGGTACAGCATCGGCCGATATGACTCGGCCGGACTGCTCCGGAGCCTGGGCACCGGACGTTCGCCGCCGCTCAGGTGCGACCCGCCCGGTATTCGGGCGTGTCACTCCGTGATGCTCAGACCTCGAGGACCTGACGGCCGTTGTAGGTGCCGCAGACCCCGCAGGCGGTGTGCGGCAGCTTCGGCGACTTGCACTGGGGGCAGGCCACGGTCGAGACCGCGGTCGCCTTCCAGTTCGCCCGGCGGGACCGGGTGTTGCTGCGCGACATCTTGCGCTTCGGGACGGCCACGGTACCTACTCCTCAGTTTTTGACAGATTACGCAAAGCGGCCCAGCGGAGATCGACGTCGTCGTGGCTGTGGTCAGCCGGAAGATCGTCGAGATGCACCCCACACTCGGAGCACAACCCTGGGCAGTCCGGCCGGCAGACCGGATTGGGCGGCAGTGTCAAGACCACCGCGTCACGAACCACCGACTCCAGGTCGAGCAGGTCGCCCTGCATCCGGCCCACCTCGTCCTCGTCCGTCGTTTCCTCCGTGGTGCTGTCCACGTATGCGAACAGCTCCGCGATGTGCACGTCGAACGGTTCCGAGATCTCGTTGAGGCAGCGACCGCACTCGCCGGACAGCGAGCCGCGGACGTCGCCGCTGATGTAGACGCCCTCGGAGACCGACGTCATGCTCAGATCGAGCTCGAGGTCGGATCCCGTGGGCACCGAGATCAGTTCCAGGCCGAGGTCCGCCGGCGCCGGCACCACCCGTTTCAGGGCGCGCGTCGCCCCGGGCTGGCGCGGGAGCTTCGTCGTGTCGACGACCAGCGGCTGCCTGGGATCGAGGTGGTTCTGCGTGTGCTTGGGCATCATGAACTCTCAGCCTGTAGGTAGGCCGACTGGAAAGGTTACCTGAGCAGCGGGCTCAACGTCGAATCGGGTGGAGAAGTCAGAACGGCAGCGGCCGCTCGTTCTCCTCACCCTGGAACGTGCCGATCTCACGCAGCGCGTGCATCTTGTCGCGGCCACGCTCTATCGACGACAGCGCCCTGGTCAGGAACTGTTCGAAGTTGGCCAGCGCGGTGTCGACGTAGTCGTCGACCTCCTCGCGCAGTCGCTGCGCCTCGGAGCGGGCCTCGGCGACGATCCGGGCACCCTCGTGCTCGGCCGAGACCGTGATCTCGTTGACCGAGACCAGCCGGGCGTGCTCCGTCTCACCTTCACCGATGATCCGGTCCGCTTCGCGCTTGCCCGCGTCGATGATCTTGTCGCGCTCCTCGAGGAGCGCCACCGCCCGGCGCAGGTCGCTCGGCAGCTCGGCGCGCAGCTCTTCCAGCAGCGCGATCATCTCGCCACGGTCGAACATGAAGTTGGTCCGGGACATCGGCACCGAGCGTGCCGCCTCCACCATGGAGATGATCTCGTCGATGCGGTCGAGCGGATCCACCGGCGCCTCACTCCTGTCATCTCGCACTCACGCTGAGTGGTGCGATCACGTTACTGCCGTACCCGACGATGCGACCGCGAAGGGCACGCCGTCAGTTTTGCCGCAGTCGGGTCACGAGCCGTTCACCGACGAAGTCCGGGACGTAGGACGAGGCGTCCCCGCCCCACTTGACCACGTCCTTGACCAGACTGGAAGACAGGAACGAGTACAGCGGATTGGTGGGCATGAACAACGTCTCCACGCCGGAGAGGCCGATGTTCATCTGTGCCATCTGCAACTCGTAGTCGAAGTCGCTGACCGCGCGCAGGCCCTTGATGACCACCGCGGCGCCCTGCGCCCGGCAGAAGTCGACCAGCAGGCCGTGGAAGGACTCGACCCGCACGTTGCCGTACGAGGCCGTGGCCTGCCGGAGCATCTCGATGCGCTCCTCGACCGCGAACAGCCCGGACTTCGAGTGGTTGATCAGTACGCCCACGATGACCTCGTCGAAGAGCCTGCTGGCCCGGCCGACGATGTCCAAGTGGCCATTGGTGACCGGGTCGAAGGACCCGGGACAGACCGCGCGTCTCATGATCGGCGACCGTACCAAAGCGTGGTCTCCCCGTAACGCCGGCTGCGTTCCTCGGTGACGCCGTCCACCCAGCTCAACGGCTCACCGCGGACCGCCGTACGGGTCGAGCGCTCGAAGGTCACCACGGCGCCGTCGGCGAGCCAGCCGTGCTCGACCAGCGCCTGCTGCACCTCGGCGACCTCGTCGTCGCTCACCGCGTACGGCGGATCGGCGAAGACGACGTCGAACGGGCCGCCCTCGGGCGGCCCGGCGAGCACCTGGGCGACCTTGCCGGTGATCAGCCGGGCGGCATTGCCCACGCGGAGCGTGACGATATTGTCCCGAATGGCCCGGGATGCCTTGGCATCGGCCTCCACTAGCAGGGCGTAGCTGGCGCCCCGCGAGAGGGCCTCCAATCCGACTGCCCCGGAACCGGCGTAAAGATCAACGAAGCGGGCACCGTCCAAGTCGGTCATGGTGCCGAGGGCGCTGAAGTAAGCCTCCCGGACCCGATCGGACGTGGGCCGGGTCTGCGCACCGGGGGGTGCGGCCAGCCTGCGGCCGCCGTGTGCACCGGCGATGATCCTGGTCATGCGGCCTCAAGAGGGTCTGCGGAGAGCACGATATGACGCTACGCCACCACCGCGAACCGACCACTGCGGAGTGAATTTAACCGCTCCGCGACCCGCCCGACAACCACGGAAAGCATCGAGGCAAACGCTCACGGTGCAGTGAAGATCTCGAATCTGCATCAACGCGATTAGGCACGCTTAAGGCCGTTCCCATATTCGCGAACTTGGCTATGGTCGGTCGGCCGCCGACGAAACGCTGTCGGCTCGACGATGCGGGGAGGCGTCGTCGCTGGCTCCGCCGCGCCCATTGCCCGGCGGTTGCCGCCCTGCTTTCCCGCGCCGTACCCCCTCGATCTCTGTACAGGAGTAGGCGTGAATCTGAAGTCCCCGCTGCGCCGCACCGCGGTTCTGACCGCTGGCGCGCTCATCGGTCTGAGTGGCGCCTTCGCGCTCGCCGGCCCCGCCAGCGCCCACCACAGCCGGGTGGAGGGCTCGGCCATCTGCGACACGGAGACCGGCTACTGGGTCGTGACCTGGAAGACCAACACCGACTCGGGCGGCCACGCGGATACCTACCGGTGGACCAAGGTCGACCTGACGCCGGCGGCCTACAAGATCGACAACGCGAAGATCGCGGTAACCGCCGAGGGTGCCTACCCCCTGAAGGACAAGCAGGAGCTCGTCGGCGTGCAGCGGGTGCTCGGCACGGAGAAGAGCGCCACGCTGACCGTCCGGGCCCAGTGGGACAACCTGAGGACGGACGAGAACGACCAGTCCGCCACGGTCACCTTCGAGGGCGAGTGCAAGAAGACCCCGACCGACGAGCCGTCGACCCCGCCTTCGACCCCGCCGGCGGTCCCGTCGGACCTGCCGGGCGAGCCCGAGCCGGTCTTCGAGGCGGACTGCGACACGATGACGATCGGGCTGGACAACCCGGTCGACGGCGTCCAGATCACGCTGAAGTTCAAGACCAGCAAGGGCGAGCAGCGCACCCTCGTCATCAAGCCGGGCGAGAAGAAGAGCGAGACCTTCAGCGCCACGACGGGCTTCAAGGTCGACGTGACCTTCACGGCCACCGTCGAGGGCGAGAACTTCTCCGAGACCACGACCATCGAGTACGAGCAGCCGGCCGACTGTGACAGCAACGGTGGCGGTGGCGGCCTGCCGCTGACCGGTGCCGCCGCGGGCAGCATCGCGGGTGGCGCGGGCGCGCTCCTCGCCGTGGGTGCCGGCCTGTTCTTCATGGCCCGTCGCCGCAAGGTGAAGTTCACCGCCTGATCAGTTCCGCGCAAAAGGGGCGCGTCGGCCATCACGGTCGGCGTGCCCCTTCGCTGTCCATTGTAGGAAATAGCCTCACGGATCGACACTCACCGCATCGATCACGTACCTCTGGGTAGATCGTTTATCTCGGATGGGCCACAACGGCCTTAGCCGCTCCTGAGGTGTTTCCCAGGAACGTCTAAGTAGCTATCGTCAGGCCGAATCGCCGACGAAACGCTGTCGGTTCGACGGCGCGGGGAGGCGTTGTCGCTGGCCCCGCTTTCCTTGGCGGGAGCGTGCCGTCTTCCTGTGTCGTGCCCCCCTTGTTCCGCCGTCACATGGAGTACGCGTGAAGTTGAACTCCCCGCTCCGGCGCGCCGCGACCGTCCTCGCAGGCGCGCTTCTCGGCCTGACCGGACTCACGGTCGCCGCGGGCCCCGCCAGCGCCCACGCCTCGTCGATCTCCGGTGTCGCCGACTGCGTCAACGGCACCCGGATCGTCACGTGGACGCTGACCAACGACTTCGGAACTGACGCGACCGTCGGAGATTTGACGACGACGCCCAATGCCGTCGACGACCTGCAGAACGGCACGGTCATCCCCAAGGCCGAGTACCAGGGCCTGGGCAAGAAGGTCGTTGTTCAGCGGATCGAGGCGGCCGACGCCACCGAGGCCGTCGTCTCCTTCGTCTCCCACTGGCCCACTGACGATTACACGGACGAACGGCGCGAGGGCAAGGTCCAGCTCAGCGGCCCGTGCGCGCCGCCCGCCGAGACCTGCGTCCAGCCCGATCAGGCGAAGTTCACGCACACCTTCGCCGTGAAGGAGGACGGGTCCACCGCGACCGTCACCCTCGACGAGGGCATCAAGCTCTGCAAGGGCGAGCCGGTCACGCTGGTCTCCTACTTCGCGCCGAAGCCGCAGTTCTCGGTCCCGCAGTACGCGTTCGACCAGGACACCGGCGAGATCACCAACGAGCAGCGCTCGGTGACCCTGACCGTCGACGTGCCGAAGTGCAACACCCAGGTCGACCTCTTCTTCGGTGGCAAGGACGACGTCATCTCGGAGATCACCAAGGGCGGCAAGCGCTACGGCGACAAGAAGCTCGGTAGCCGCAACGGCATCGGTAGCCGCTCGGTGGGCCCGCAGGGCTGGTACAACGGCGGCGCGAACGGCTGCCAGACCCCCGCGGTGGAGCCGCTGTCGCAGTGTGACGGCACCGTGGCTATCAACCTCAGCAACGACGGCCTGACCGACCGGTACCCCATCGACTTCACCGTCAAGGCGGGCGCGTTCAGCAAGACCGTCACGGTGACCAAGGGCAAGGGCGAGACCGTCAACGTCCCGGCCGGCTCGGGCGCCATCACGGTTTCGGCCGAGGGCATGAAGGACGTCGTCTACAACTGGACGCCGCCGGCCGACTGCCCGCTGCCGAGCATCATCGTCGAGAACGACTGCGACACCGTCACGATCACCGTGGAGAACCCCGAGGGCGTCGTGCCGGCGACCGCGAAGGTCACCTACGGCGACCAGACCAAGTCCGTGACCGTGGCGGCCGGCAAGTCGGAGAAGGTCACCTTCGACGTCAGCAAGGCGACGTTCGCGACGATCGACTTCCCGGGCCTGGACGTGGAGCCGATCAAGGCCACGCTCGGCGAGGTCGACTGTGACAACGGCGGCGGAGGTGGCGGCAGCGACTCCGACGAGCCCGGCCTGCCCGTCACCGGCCCGGTGGCCGGCGGCATCGCGGGTGGCGCGGCCCTGCTGCTCATCGCGGGCGGCGCGCTCTTCTTCATCGCCCGGCGGCGCAAGGTCACCTTCACCGCCTGATCCACCAACAAGGCACCACAGGGGTGCGCCGACCGGTGACGGACGGCGCACCCCGCTTTTCACGGGCACCGCCGAGCGCGACACCTCCACCGGCGAGTGGACCGTCAACTGGGCGATCACCAATCGAGTGAGGGTCGCGCCGGGTACGTCCGAGCGGGTGCTGTTCCCAGAGGGTGCGGCCACGAAGGCGACCGCGACGTTCAAGGGCCTGAACCTCGATCCGATCACCATCACCATCACCAAGCCGGACTGCGACGCAGGCCCCCGGTGAAGGCGGAGAGGGCAGCGGTCTCCCGGTCACCGGCGCTGCAGCGGGTGCGATCGCCGACGGTGCGCCCCTTACCTCGTGAGATCCCGCGGCGGGCAGAAGGTGACATCCGGCTCCGGGAGGCATACGCGCGACAGGACCGGGCGGCTTGTCGAGAGGTGGTTGCCCGGGTTACCCGGCGTCCTTCGCGGCGTCGGGGCCCGCAAGGCCGGGAACCCCGAGCGCCCCGAGCAATTCGTCGAGAGTGTCCTCGGCGAACACGTTCGTCGCCTCGAACACGTCGCGGAGCGCGCCGCGTTCGGCGGCGAGCCCTGCCTCGGCCGACCAGGCGAGGGCCTGCCGAGTGATCTCTTCCTCCGATTGATCAAGTGCCGGCGCCCCGTAGCTTTCCGCAGTGTGCGGATGCAGGTAGGTGCGCCAGTTGACGCCGGACGGCGTCAGCCCCTCGACGTCCGCGCAGTCGCTGTCCAGCACGAATGCCGACAGCACGGGCGCACCGGTCGCGGTGACCAGACCCTCCAGCGCGCCCGGCGCGTCGCCGTCGAGCTGGACCGACCACCATCCCGCACCGAACTCCCGCTCGTGCAGCACCGCGGCAGCCACCGCCGGCGACCCCGCCGGGGAAGTCACCGTGCGCGCCACGAGGATCCGACCCGTGTAGCCCACCGGCTCAGCCCTGCAACTCGGCAGCGTTACGGCGGGACACGTAGAACGGCGGGTCGCCCGGGGCGTCCGGCACCGGATCGCCCGGCCGAAGTACCGGCGCCAGGACCGGAAAGATCTTCTCGGCGGCCGGCTGCCCGAACTCGCGCCAGTCCTCCGTAGCGAGCAGCCAATATCCGCCGTTGCGCAGGGCCTCGACCGCGGCGAAGGCACCGCTGGCTCGCAGCGCCTCCACGCCGCCGAGGCGGTCGCCGATCTCCTGCGGGCAGAGGGTCAGCCAGGCATAACCGCGGAGAACCTTACGACTCTCCGGCGCGGTTCGGTTGGGGATGCCACGGAACACGCTTTCGTACGCCGTGCGCCCGCTGCCACGGTCGTAAGAGATCTCGCCGTGCCCGACGTTCCACTCGTCCGCGAATCGGCGGACGAAATCGAGAGTCGACCGCTGGAATTCCAAATCGTCGAGCAGTTCCGGGCCGAACTCGACACTCAGGAAGAGCCAGTCGTCGACTTCGTCGTTGACCTGCGTGGTCACCCTGAAGGTCGGAAAGGCGTTGGGGAAGCCGTCCGCGTCCAGGGTGACGAGGTCCAGCCCGGCCAGGTGTGGAGTCTTGGACATCCCGTCGAGGAACGCCTTCCAGGACGCGGGACTGAACGGTTTTTCCGAGATCCGCAGGCCCCGCGCCCCCTCGACGCCGGTGCTGATCTGACCCCAGACGTCACCCGGCCGGCCGAAGGAATCGTCCCTCTTGCGCTTACGCAGAAAATCGGCCGCGGGCGGCTCCGCCGCGAGCAGGTCCGCCCGCATCCGGCCACCCATGGCCTCGAAGGATCCGGCGAACCAGTCACCCAGCATCCGCGCGGCGGCGTCACCGTCCGCGGGTCTCTCCACTGTTACCAGGAGCTGCATCTGCCACGTCATCCGATTCGCCGGATCCCTTCTAATACCAGACCATCAAGAAAAGGCGAAGCTCAGTGCTATCGCCGCACACGCGGTCCCGACCGCGGCGATGACGACGGGCGCGGCAAGGATCGCCACCGCTACAACCACAACCACAACCACAACCACGGCAACCGCAGCCATGACGGTTTCGGTGTCCGGCGCGCCGATCTTAATCCCGTCACTGGACGGCGGCTCCGGTGCCCGTGCGCTGGGCGTTGGGTTCGTCCTCACCCTGAGGTTCGGATTGTCCGTGGCGCCCGGCTCTGGGGTCGCCGCGACGGTCGGAGTCGACGACGCGGCCGGCGACGGAGACGCCGACTCCTTGTCCCTCTTCTCGAAGCTGTAGACCTGGATGCCGGCCGCCGTGCCGTCCTCGACGATGACGTCCTCATCCGGTTGCAGGGGATTCGGGAAGGACGTGTCCATCGCCTTACCGAACTTGGGCCCCTTTTCGACCAATTTTCCATGCTGGGCATGTCCGGTCTTGTCAACCATGGCCTGGAGCTTGCTGACGTACTTGGTGAGCTGGGCCGGTCCGGCCTTCTCGGCACCACCACCCTTGTGCTTCATCTCCCAGACGTAGATCCTGCCTGCGTCGCAGTCCCAGCAGATCAGGTCGGCGTAGCCGGGAGCCTCGCTCGCCAGGGACTTCGACGACCCGTGCTTGACGAAGTTGTCCAGCCTGCTGGTCGTGATCTTCCGTGCCCTCGGCCACTTCTGCTTGATCTGCTTGACCCGCTCGGCGATGGCCATATCGTGCGGAACGCTGTATTTCTTCCACCAGTCCTTGCCCCCCTTGTCGTCGGCTGGGGGCGGGGTCGGCGAGGTGGTGCCCGGACCACCCTCGTCGGTGATCACCATCTCGCCGTCAGGGTCACAGGACGAGATCGGACTGTTGTTCGCGTACGAGTACCCGTGCATCTGCTGCGGGTTGCCGTTGTCGAGCAGCGGGTCCACCGACACGAAGCGCCCGACCAGCGGGTCGTACTCGCGGGCACCGAGGTGCACCAGCCCGGTCGGGTCCTGTTGCCCGCCCGCGTAACCCCGCTGGGTCGGCCACAGCGGCACCGCTCCGCGGCTGCCGCCGAACGGTGTCTGGAACCGCCGGGTCACCTTCTTGCCGTCCGCGCTGACGAGGATGTTGGCGGTGCCCTGATGGTCGTTTACCAGCCACATCACTCCGGCCGCGGTACGCACCGCGACGACCTGATCGGCCCACTTGTAGCTGCGGGTCTCGTTCAGCGCCCCGGTAATCTTGTTCAGCCGTACCTCGACGTCACCGAGGTACACGGTGACCACGTTGCTCTCCTTGCGCAGCAGGCGGGTACCGCCCGCGTCGTACACGAACGAGGTGACGTTCGCGCCCTCCGCGATGCTGCCGAGGTGGCCCTCCGCGTCCCAGGTGAGCACCTGGTCGCTGGTGCCGGTCGGGCGGCGCTTGAGATTGCCGATCTCGTCGTAGCCGTACGTGCCGGTCACGGCCCCGTCGGTGCTGGCGAGTGCGTGCTTGCCCGGCACCGCGTGGTAGTTGGTGATGGCGTCGCCGGCCGGTGTCGCGTGGTCGGTCTGCGTCAGCCGGTTACCGATGTCGTCGTAGGTCCACGACTGCCAGTACGGCGCCGGGCCACCGAGCTTGTCGTCCGCCCGCTCGGCCGGGTCGCAGTCACCGTCGGCAGGCGTCCAGGCCTCGGTGAGACGCTGGAGATGGTCCTGGGTGAAGCACAGTGTGTCGGTCGCCTCGCCGTCGCCCGAGAACGGGTCGGAGATGCTGGTGACGTTCCCGGCCGGGTCGTAGGTGTAGTGCGGCTGTGAGATGACACCCTTGGCGGTGCTGCTGGTCACCGAGTGGTCCAGCCGCCCGGTCGAGATGTCGTAGACGTAGTCCCGGTACGTCTCGGCGGTCTCGCGCTTGTCGGTGGTCAGCACGAATCCGGTGGGCTGGCCGATCCCGCTGTAGGAGGTCGACTTCACGTAGGCATTGGTGCCGGTGTAGTCGCTGTCGACGCTGTACGGCATGCCCGTGTTCGGGTCGTAGTTGTAGAAGATCGTCTCGGCCATGAGATCGGCTCGGCCGCCGTACGTGTAGCCCGCCAGGCTGCCGTCGGTGGCGTCGTTGTATCCGGTGATGAACGTGTACGTACCGGCGAGCGCGCCCTCGGAGGCGGGGAGCGTGGTCGTCGTTCCGGTCGACAACCCGCGCGGGCTGTATCCACGGATGGCGTTCTTGTACTCGTCGGTGCCGATCCAGCGGCTGCTCGACGCGACGGCGCCCTTGCCGCCCGGCGCGGTGTCGTAGGCCCAGGTCGCGCGCTTGGCGTTGGTGGCCTTGTCGTAAACGCCGGTCTTGCGGCTGAGCGTGTCGTACGTGTACTTCAAGGCGGATGCCGCACCACGCGCGTCGGTTGCCGTGGACATCCGGTCGACCGCGTCGTAGGTGTAGTTGACCTCACCCTTGTCCGGGTCCTTGGTATAAGTGAGCCGGCCACGCAGGTCCTTCCGGTACTCCCACTTGTTGTCGTCCGGGTCGGTGACCCTGATCAGCTCACCCTTGCGGTTGTACGCGTACGTGGTGGTCGTTCCGGCGCTGGGCTCGGTGCCGGGTGCGTACTGGATCAGGTCCGTGGTGTGCCCGGCCGCGTCGACGACCACGGTCGACGCCGTGCCACCGGTCGGCGGAGTGGTGGCCATCCGGTCGCCGCCGTAATACTTGGACGTCCGCCACTTCTCGACACCGCGCGGCTGGAAGACGGTGCCCACCACTCGACCGGCGGCGTCGTAGTCCTTCCGGGTCTGCGGATACACCAGGTCGGCCGCGAGGCTGCTCAGCTCGCCGTCCGGCTTGGCGCCGTTGACCACCGGGCCGAGCTCGAGCACCTGGCGGCCGGCCGAGTCGTAGCGCGTCTCGGTGACGACCCGGGAACCGGCAGTCGGCGAGTCACCCTGCGTCTCCCGCTGACGCAACAGCGAGTCGAAGATGGTGTACGAGGTGGAGTACCGGCCCGCCGCGTTGAGGCTCAGCGACTTGGTCGACACCACGCCGTTGTTGCGCATCACGTAGGTGAAGATCGCGTTTGCGCCGGCCGAGCGGCTTCGGCCCGGCTTCCAGATCTCGGAGGTACGCCCCAGAGCGTCGTACTTGATGTCCGAGCGGTTGTTGTTCATGTCGACCGTCGCGGTTGTCACGCCCCACGCCGGATCGATCTCGGCGCCGGTGGTGTAGACCTTCGAGTCGGCGACCAGGGTGGTGGTGACTGCGTTGACGCCGCCGCCGGAGACGGTGCCGAAGGCCATCGTCTTCTTGGCGCCGGCCAGGTCCCACGTCTGGTCGGCCCGCCCGTAGGCGTCGTAGTGCGCTCGCTGCTGGGCGACATAGGTCTGGCTGGTAGCGCTGGACCAGGTCGCCAGCGTCTCCACCCGGGTGGGATTACCGGGGCCGGTCGGCGCCGCACCCGCGGTCAGCGAGTTGTCGTAGAAGTTGCGGGCAATGCCGATGACGTCGTCCGCGCTCTTGGGCGCGACGCCGCAGGGGCGGGCGTACGTCTCGACCTTGGACGCCCGGTCCATGATCCAGGTCGTGTCGTTCCGCGCGTACGTGGTCTTGACGCACGACTCGTCGCCCGCGACCGTGTCGGTGCCGACCACCGCCTCGTCGCCGGCATCGTCGACCTCGGTGAGCATGCCGTAGCCGTCGTACTTCATCGCCTTCGCGACGCGGCGCCAGGTCGAGCTCTGCGGCAGCCAGGTACGGGTCCGGGTGGCCGCCACGTTGACGTACCGCGCATCGGTGACGACCTTGTTGATCGTCCGCGAGGCGGTCGCCTCGGACTGCCACGGCGTCGAGACGGTCGCCGCGATCAGCGTGTCGCCGTTGTAGCTGCGGTCCTCCCGGACCATGCCGGCGAACGCCTCCGAGTCGGCGACCGCCGGGGAACGGTCGATCGCAGGGAGGGGCACGTGCCGCTTCGTGCCGTCGGCGAGCGTGTCGTTGTCCATGCCGCGGAAGTAGCTGGTCTCCTTGCGGCTCTGCTCACCCTCCTCGCCCCGCAGCACCCGGACGGTCTCGTAACCGCGCCACTGGCCCCAGCTCAGGTGCGACTTCTTGACCAGGCCGTCGTCCTCGTCGCGGTGCCAGGCGGGCGATCCGAGGTATTCGTACTTCGCCTTGACCGGGGGCGAGCCGCCGGTGAGGTCGGTCTCGGTCACCGCCCTGACCACGTACTTGTGGAAGTAGTCGGTGATCGGAGTGGCGAAACCGTCCGGCTGCCACTTCACCGGATAGCAGCGCAGGGTGTTGCTGTCCGGGACGGTCGGCACCTTGATCCCCGCGACGCACTCGGGGTCGTGGTAGAAAATCGAGGTCAGGCCGCCCGTCTCACTCTTGACGGAGGTCAGGCGCAGCCATGCGTACGCGGAGATGTTGTCGCCGGTCCGGTCGACCCGGTTCTCCATCCGCGTGCCGGTCAGGACGGTCTCCGGCAGGTGGATCGTGCCGCCGGCCAGGCCGGTGTGGGTGATGCCCGCCAGCCACATTCCGGCGTGCAGGCCGTCGGCCGGCTCGGGCCACGCGGCCCGTAGTGCCCACTCGTCGACCTTGCGGTAGGCGGACCCGCCCCACACCTGCGTGGTGACCTTCGCCAGCCGCTTCATGGACCAGAAGGTGGGTGCAAAATTGTCCTTGCAGTCCGTGCCCTCCTTGCAGCCCTTGTCAAGCGGCGTATCAAGCCAGTTCTTCCAGTTCTCCTTGACCGCGGCGTCGCAGTCGGCGGTCGTCGAGCACCGGTTGCCGGGCTCGAAGATCACCTGGGCGGGCGCGGTGCCGAAGATGTTGTCGGTCCGGGTGCCGTAATCGATCCGGGACAGGATGCCGCCCCGCGTGTACCTGGTGCGCTTGGTCGCGTCGTTGTTCCGGCCGTAGTAGTTCGTCTCGGCGTCGTACCAGTAGGAAGTGGTGTTCCCGTTGGTGTCGATCACGTAGTCGAGGTTCCAGCGCCAGGCCTCGTCGCAGAACGAATCCACGAACGCGGCCTGGTAGCAGGTCTCCCCGGGGTGGTTGCCGGCCACCGGTGTGGTCCAGACGGACTCGGTCTCCTGCTTGTTCGCGGTCCAGCCCGGCAGGCGGTTACGGCCGAAGACGTACTGGACGCCGTCGGCGGTGATCGCCTTCCAGTACTCGTTGTTGTCGTCACCGTTGGCGAACGACGCATCGGTCAGCCGCTCGATCTTGGTGCCGTCGTCCTTCTTCGGATGCCACAGGTTGTCGGCGCTGTTGTAGAGCAGTTCGACGTTGGATCCGTCGAGCGACAGCACGATGTTCTCCGCGCCGCCCGACTGGCAGAAGTCGCCAGTCTTCTTCTTGTTGGTGGCGTCGTCGTCCATGTCGTCCATGCAGGCCTTGAATCGGCGCTCCACGAAACCCGGCGAGTAACTGAAGCCCTCGCCCAGCATCGACGGCTGGTTGTTGGTCGCCGAGGTCCGCCCGTCGACCGACTGTGAGGAGTAGCCGAAGTTCACCTTCGGCGCCGCACCGCCGAGCGCGGGCGGTGTCCGCAGCGGGTAGTTCCAGTTGAAGTCGCCGGTGCTGCCGCCCGCCTCCCAGGTGGAGGAGGGTGCGATCGGAGTGGCTGCGAAGTCACCAGCAGCGCTCGACTCACCGGCGGTCAGGGCCATCAGCGTGCTCGCGCCCGACAGCGACGTGGTGGCGGTGACGACGCCGGCCTCCGTGTCGTTCTTGCTCGGCACCCGGACGCCGGCGCACTGCGGCGCGTCCGGCATGGTCAGCGCGCACTCCGGCAGGGCGAGCACGCGCAGCCGCGCGGCCCAGTCGCCGCCGTAGGCGTTGCGGAACTTACGGTAGTCGATCCGCAGCGGCAGCCGAGCCGGCACAAGGGTGCGAGCCGCGCCGGCGTCCACGGCCGTGCGACCCACGCGTACGAGCACGCCCGCCACACCCGCCCGGTCGGACGTCGCACGGTCGAGGAACTCGACACGCATCTTCTCCGGCGTGGTGGATCCCGCGAGTCCGACCTGCATGGGCAGGCTGCCCGCGCGGGTGAGCGATCCGGACACGTCCAACTCGGTCGCGCCGACCGGCCACTGCGCGTTCGGCACGGCACCGCGCAGCATCTCAGCGCCCGGGACGTCCATCTTCTTGACCGGCACCCGGGTCATCGGCACCGCGGGCAGCTTCCGCCCGTCCGGATGCACGTAGCCGGGGTCCGCGTACGCGGGCGCATGGATGCCGAGGCAGAGCAGCACGGCTATCGGCAAGGCACGCGCGATGACATTTCGGGCAGCGATGAGCCTCATGAAGTCTCCGGTCGTGAGCATGGGGCAGACAAAGGCGGGGGGACGCGCGGCCCGGCCGATGGGAAGGCCGGACCGGGCGGATCGATCAGGAGCGGCTGATCACGATGGCCTCGTTGTCACGCAGCGTCTTCTCGTGGTCGGCGACCGAGAGGCCGTAGGTGCCGTCCGGACCCTCGACACCGACCACGCCCTCGCCCCACTCGCTGGCGTCGAGAGCTGCGCTGATGCCGCTGTAGTTGAAGGTGATCGTGCCGTTCGCGGACAGCAGCACCTCGAAGGAGAACCGCGGGCCCGGCCCGGGCAACAGGTCGACGAAGACGTCCCGCCATTCGAGGACGACCTGCTGTTCGGCTCCCGCGCCGATGACGCTGGTCCACATGGAGGAGTTCTCGTCCTGCCCGAGCGGAGCGCCGAACGGTGCGATCAGGTTATTCGGTGCTCCGTCGTTCGGGATCTGCGTACATTCGTTGAAGTATGTTGGTTTTTCGGCGTAGACCGTGCCGTATGCGTCGAACCAAAGCGATGAGTACTGCGTCCCGTACAGGTTGAACTGGAACGGCAGCGACAGGGTTTGCGCGTTGTCCGGGTCGATCGGGACCTGAGTGGTTCCGGGCACGAACGGCGTGTTCTTGCGCACCTCGCAGTGATAGCCGTAGGTGTCCTTCTTCGTGCCGGTCACGAAGTCGCGGACGTCGTTCCACTCGACATGGACGTTGGTGGCGCTCGCGACATCACCGCAGCGACGCTCCTCGACAACGGAGATCTCGTGCTCACCGGTGGGGACTCCGGTCAGCGAGTAGCGCCCGTTCCCGTCGGTGACGGCACTGGCAACGCTGTAGTCCCCGGCCTCGACGACCGCGCCGGCCACCGGCGAGCCGTCCGGCGCACGGACCGTGCCGGACACCGTCCAGTTCTCCTCGCCCGGCGGATGAAAGATCACCATCTCGCCGTCGTTGACCGAGAACTCGTCGTAGGAGAACTCGTAGCCGGACGTTCCGTCGGCGTTCTCGGTGCCGATCGTCGCCCAGGCACCGCCCTGTGCGGTGTAGAAGATGCTGTCGTAGTTGACACTGACCGTCCCGTGCTCCCCGAGCAGCACCTCCACCGAGAAGCGATCACCGGATAGGCCGTCGATGTAGACGTTGCGCCACTCGACGACGAACTGCCGGTTCGGTGCCTTGCCGATGGTGGTGGTGCGCACGCTCGCCGACGCGTCGACCGTCATGTCGGTCCACAACCCGGCGATCAGGTTGTTCGGCGCGGCAGGGTCGGGCAACCCGGTTCGGGTGGGGTTCGACTTGCCCGGATCGCTGAAGTAGAGCAGGCCGTTGGTGTCCACCCAGGTCGTGCTGTAGGTCTTTCCGTAGTAGGTGAACGGGAACGGCATCGCCACGCTCTTGTACGCGTCATCGCCGGTAAGCGAAACCACCGCGGTGTCCGCACGGACGAACGGCCGGCTGGACTGCCGCGTGCAGCGGTACCCACCCCCGTCGATCTGCGTCTGCAACCGAAGGTCGACGGTGGCGTCCGTGTCGAGGTACGCGTCGGCCAGGGCGATGTCGCCGCAGTACTTCTCCCGCGTGGCGTACACGTGGTAGTCACCGGTCTCCAGTTCGGTGAACTCGTAGCGGCCCTCGGAGTCCACCGAGTCGGCGATGCCGAGCGGCTCGATATAGACCGAGTCGTACTGCCCCGGTGTGCCGTTCGCCTTGGTCACCTGGCCGGACATCGTCCACGAGCCGAGCGGTTGCGGGTTCTGCGGCGGGTGGAAGGTGATCGCCTGGCCGTTCTGCACCAGCGGCTCGTTCGCCTGGTACTGGAGGCCGACCCGGCCACCCGGGCTTTCGATGCCGACCGTCGCCTCGGCCGCCGCGATCCGGTCCGCCGGTAGGTTGAGGTAGTTGTACGTGATCGTCTGGTCCTCGCCGATGATCATCTCGAACGAGAACTTCGTCTTGGCGGAATCCCACTCGCGGTAGAAGTCATGCCACTCGATGACGAACTTGCGCTCGGGTGCGGTGCCAATCAGCGCGGTGCGCAGGCTGCCGGTGTCGGCGGCCGGCATCAGGTCCTGCCAGAGCGCCGCGGCCAGCGCGTTCCCGCCGTGCGCGTCCGGCAGGGTCGACGAGTTGCTCGTCTGCGACCAGTAGGCCTCCTTGAACGAGGCGGCGCCGGTCATGGCGATCCACACCGACGAGGTCTCCCGTCCGTAGAAGCCGGCCGGGAACGGCAGCGCGAGTTCCTTGGTCGCCCAGGCGCTGTCGAGGTCGATCTCGTCGGTGCCGGGGATGAACGGAGTGGACCTGGTGGTGCAGGTGTAGCCGTACGCGTCGCTCTGCGGCCCGAGCGCGAGATCCACCGAGGTGTCGCCCTCCGGCAGGTCCAGCTCGGTGCTCGCGAACAGGGCACAGCGGGTGGCCCCGCTGGCCGCGGAGACCTCGTAAACGCCCGCCGCGATCCCGGCGATGCTGTATCCGCCGGAACTGTCGGTGGTCGCCGTCTTCCCGCCGGGTTGCAGGGTGACCGTGACGCCCGCCAGCGGTGCGATGGTGTCGCCGTCGATGACGATGCCGGAGATACTGGTCGCGCGGTGCGGCCGCAGATCCCAGCGGCCGGCGTCGCTCTGCGCCCCGGCGGTAGTGCCGTCGTCGTAGTAGGCGAACGCGCCCACGTATGCCACGTCGGTGTCGGTGAGCGTTACCGAGACGGTGACGGGGGTGCCGTTGGCGTTGGCGTTGATCCAGCGAACGTCGGCGATGCTGGTGTAGTACTTGTACTTCTTGACGTTGGTGTCGCCGCCCGAACCGAGGGTGAGGGTGAACGGGGTGCCGACCGTGACGTCCTGACTGGCGGTGCTGACCAGCGGCGACGCCGGGTAGAAGAGCCCCTTGGCGTCGCCGGCGACCACGGCGCGGTTCCACACCCGGACGTCATCGACGAGGCCGGCCCAGTAGGCGGTGCTGGCGCTGTTGAGCCGACCGCGCCCGATGGCTACGGCACCGGTGGCGTTCCACATGGTGACCGGCACGGCGGTCGTGGTGATCAGCTTGCCGTTGATGTAGAGCTTGACGGTCTTGCCAACGGAGTCGTAGGTGCCGAGCAGGTGGGTCCATACGTTGAGCGCGGCACCGGCGGGTGCGGCGGCGGCGGTCACTGTCGGTGCGGCCACGTCCCTCTGGTTGATCGAGAACCGCCAGCAGTCACAACCGACCGCGTACTCCAGGTTGTATGCGCTCGCAGCCGCGCCGTCCTGGCTGACCACCGTGCGGTTCACTGTCTTGGTGCTCAGCCGCACCCAAGCCGAGACGGTGAAGCTCTGGTCGGTGCGAACAGCCACGTCGGCGGCGTCGGCGGCGTCACGCCCGGTCAGCGGCCCGCTGGTCGCGGCGAACCCGCTGGTCCCGTTGAGGGTCAACGCCTTGCCGACTCCCCCACGGCCGGCGGTCCAGGTCGCCCCGGAGGACAGCGTCGCGGTGTCCGGATGCGCGGTGTAGGCGTCGGACGCGGTCGTGCCGGTGCCCTCGTCGAGCTTGAGGAACGCGGCCGGCGACGAACCGGCGCCCACGCCGAACTCGAAGGTGAAGTAGTCCGTGTCGGTGCCGCCGCTGCCCTTGCTCAGGTTGCCGGCCTTGTCGACGCTCCAGACCCGCAGCACGTTCACGCCCTGCTTGACCGGGTAGATGAGGGCCTGCCCCACCCCGTTGGCGTCGGCGCCGACCGATTTGCACGACGTCGAGTCGGTGGCGTCCGCGACCGTGTAGCAGTAGTGGTCGAAATCGGTACGCACCGCGGGCGGGCTGAACGTGAACAGGTCCGGCTGACCGAGCCCGCCGTGCGGGTTCATGTCGGAGTAGACGGTCGCGGACACCCCGGTCGGCTTCGGCGGTGCTGTGGCGTCCACCGTGAACGGGCATTTCGCGGACAATTGCGAGTCGTCGATCTCATCGTTGGCGCGGGCCTGGAGGTAATAGTTGCCGTCGGCGAGGCTCTGTGTGGTGTTCGCCTGCGCGATGCCCGGATCACCGAGATCGTTGCGCTGCACCACCCGACCGTTGCTGAGCCCGGATGAGGTCGGCGACCAGTACAGCCGACCGCTCAACGGCTGGCCGTTGTCCGGGTCGGTCACCCGTGCCTTCAGCAGGGGCGTACGGGTTCGCACCCACAGCTTCGCACCGCTGTTGCACTTCTTGCCGTCGACCGCCATCTGGTCGGGGGCGTCCGGATACGAGTTGTAGGTCATCGACAGGCTCGCGGTGCCCTTGTCGAACCGCTTCCAGGACTTGGTGTCACCCTCGTCCTTGGCACGCAGACCCAGGGTGGTCACCGATTCGCCCTTCTGGGCGCGCCGCTGCACGTAGCCGGTCGCGTCGAACTCGACGGGACCGACTGGGCACTTGCTGCTGTTGAAGAACTTCAGTGACTTGTTCGAGCCCTGCGCGCTGAGCCAGCCGCTCTTGTCCTTGTTCCAGGTCGTGTTCCAGGTCGTGTTCTGGTCGGTCTCCTTGGTGCCCCATAGCTGAGTGACCCGATCGGTGGTGTCGCCGCAGTACGACGAGGACCAGGTCTGCTTGATGCTGAAGACGGCCTTCTTGACGTGCTTGCTCTTGACCTTGGCGGTGTTGAACTCAAAGAAGGTTCGCACCACGAAGCCGCCGTCGTCCGGCGATTTTCCCACCTTGATCTCTCCGGCGTACGAGTTCGAGCTCGACGGGAGTCCGGTGTTGTAGAACGGGCTGGAGGCGTGCGACGCCACGGTCGACCAGTGATTGAGCGTGCCGCCGGTGAGCTGCCACACCGGGTCGATCATCACCGGGAATTTCGTGTCCTTGCTGCGCAGGAGCTTGACGTCGGGTACGACGGACAACCGGCCCTCGCCCACCTCGATGCCGACCGGCGCTTGCCTCGGCTCTACCTCCTCGACCGTCGGCTCCCGGTCCGCCGCGCGGCCCGGCGCCTTCGACATCACGCCCCGCGTCCGCGAGTCCCACATCATCGCGGTGCCGCGCAGGGCGACGGCGCCGTTCGAGTCGACCGCAGTGACGACGCCCTTCGCCTTGGTCGAGGAGCGCGTCGACAGACCGGGCGAGGACATCTTGAAGTCGACCCGGTCGAGCGCGGGATTCGCCGCAGCCTCCCGGTTCTTGATCACCAGCAGGTGTGTGAAACCGTCGACACCGGCCTCGACGCGCAGATCGACGCCGGGCATCACCTCGGGGTACACGGCCGCGGATCCGTTGACCACCGGGGTGGGCAGCTTCTTCGCCCAGCCCAGCGTGATCTTCTTGGCCACGGGCCCGAACGCGGCGAGCTGCGTGTCACCACCACCGGAGAAACGCATCGGCGCCAACGCCGCCTTCGGCGAGAGCGAACCGTCGGCGTTGCGCCGTAACGTGGCGTCCGCGGCGACCCAGCCCGCGCCCCGCTTCACCCGCACCGGGACCAGGCTCGACTCCAGCGTGAAGGAGCCGTTCGAGTTGGCGTACAACGTGTTCGTTTCGGTGCGCTCGCTCGGCACCTCGACCCGCTTGTTCGTGCGCTGGGCGGTTGCCGATGCGGCGGCCGCCGGGTCCGCGGGCGGCGCTGCCACCCCGGCCCGGCCAAAGGGTCCAATCAGAATTGTCGACGCGCCGGTGACTGCGGCGGCGAGCAACGCGACTCGACGACGCGCGACAGCATGTGATGGCACCAGGACCCCCCGTTGATCGTTGGCGCACTCACAGTAAACGATCAACGGACCACTGGATAGCTTCTCGTCGATTCACCATCTTCATGTTCTCAAATGCACCGATTATCAGTAATTCCACTGTAGAGCCACGCGCCCGGCGCCGCCGCATCACCTGCACGCCCTGACCCGGACGCAGCACAGATCGCACCACGAGCCCGGAGTCTTCTGCCTCCGGGCTCGTTCATTCCGGTGCTATTCAGCGTCTTCCAGACAGAACGCCTCGAACAGCGATTCGCTGATCCAATCGGCGAACCACATCGGTCCAGTTCCGTGCTGGATTCCGACTGCGAGGGATCGCAAGCCGACCAGTTGACGGTCAGCCAGCGATTCTCGGCGCTCGCCGCGACAAATGCCACCCCGACCGCGGAGCCTGTGCCGGTGATCGGGGCAGGATCAGGTCCTGTGGCGGTCGGAAGGTGCCGTCGACTTCCGGCAGGTAGTCGTGCACGGCGACAACCGTCGCCCACCGGGATCGGCTCGAGCAGCGGATGAAGCCCTGGCTCGCCAGCGAGTCTGCTTCCCACGCCGCGTGGGGACAGAAGTGCTGGATCAGCCCTTCTCCAGATATTCGGCGCGTTCCTCGTCCACCAGGGCCGCGATCGAGGCCAGCAGCGCCGGGTGTTTCGCCAGTGTCGGGTCGTCGGCGACCAGCTCCATGGCCTCCGCGCGGGCGTCGGTGATCAGCTTGCTGTCTCGCAGCAGCGACAGCAGCCGCAGGTGGCTGTGCTTCCCTGACTGCGAGGCGCCCAGCACGTCGCCCTCGCGGCGTTGTTCGAGGTCCAGCTCCGCGAGCCGGAAACCGTCCGTTGTGGACGCTACGGCGTCGAGGCGTTCGCGGGCCGGGGTGCCTTCCGCCGCCTCGGTCACCAGCAGGCAGATGCCCGGCGCCGAGCCCCGGCCGACCCGGCCGCGCAGCTGGTGCAGCTGCGAGACGCCGAAGCGGTCGGCGTCCATGATGATCATGACGGTGGAGTTGGGCACGTCGACGCCCACCTCGATCACCGTCGTCGCGATCAGCACGTCCAGTTCCCCCGCGGCGAACCGGCGCATGACCGCGTCCTTGGTCTCCGCCGGCAGCTTGCCGTGCAGGATGCCGAGCCGCAGCCCGTGCAGCGGCCCCTCCTCCAGGATCGGCGCGACCTCCATGACGGCCAGCGGCGGGCGGCGGGCCGGCTCGTTGTCGCTCGGGGGCTCTTCGTCCTCCTCGGCCTCCGAAGAGCCGATCCGCGGGCACACCACGTACGCCTGGTGGCCCGCCTTGACCTCCTCGCGCACCCGCTGCCAGGCCCGTTCCAGGAACGCGGGCCGTTCCGGCGGCACGACGTGTGACGCGATCGGCGAGCGGCCGCGCGGCAACTGCGACAAAGTGGATGTTTCCAGGTCGCCGTACACGGTCATCGCGACCGTGCGCGGGATCGGCGTCGCCGTCATCACCAGCACGTGCGGCGGCTGCGCGGCCTTGGCCCGCAGCGCGTCGCGCTGCTCCACGCCGAAGCGGTGCTGCTCGTCCACCACCACCAGGCCGAGATCGTGGAAGTCGACCCCCTCATACAGCAGCGCGTGGGTGCCCACCACGATGCCGGCGCTGCCGTCAGCGACCTTGGCCAGCGCGGCCCGCCGGGCCGCCGCGCCGAGCGACCCGGTGACCAGCGTGAGTTGGGTGCCGTTCGGATCGCCGTCGAGCTCGCCGGCCCGGCCCAGCGCGCCGAGCTGCGCGCTGATGCTGCGGTGGTGCTGGGTGGCGAGCACCTCGGTCGGGGCGAGCAGCGTGGCCTGCCCGCCCGCGTCGACGACCTGCAGCATCGCCCGGACCGCCACCAGTGTCTTGCCCGAGCCGACCTCACCCTGCAGCAGCCGGTGCATCGGATGCGCGCGGGCGAGGTCGGCCGCGATCTCCTCGCCCACCTGGGCCTGGCCCTCGGTCAGCTCGTAGGGCAATGCCGCGTCGAACGCGGCCAGCAGCCCGGCCTCGGCGCGCGGCCGGGACCTGCCGGGCGACGCCGCCGCCCGGGCCTTGCGCTGCACAAGTGTCAGCTGCACGGCGAAGGCCTCGTCCCACTTCAACCTGTACTTGGCGAGGTGCAGGTCCTTCTCGGAGCTGGGCCGGTGGATCTCCCGCAGGGCCTTGCCGATGCCGATCAGGTTGCGGCTGGCGCGGACCGTGCCCGGCAACGGGTCGTCCGGCGGCTGGAAGGTCTCCAGCACCTCGCGCACGTACCGGGTGATCGTCCAGGTCGGCAGGGCGGCCGCGGCCGGATAGACCGGGATCAGCGCGCCGGCGAACTCCTCGATCTCCTCGGCCGCCTCGTCCTCGGTGGCGTCGGCCTTGAGCAGTTGGTACGCCGGGCCGTTGAGCTGGCGCTTGCCGCGGAAGTCGGTCACCTTGCCGGCGAACAGCCCCCACCGGCCGGTCCGCAACTCCCGCTCGCGCCAGGCCTGGTTGAAGAACGTGCAGGTCAGCGTGGCCCCGGAGCCGTCGCCGATGGTGATCTCGAGCATGTTGCCGCGGCGCTGGCGCATCGGCCGTACCGTCGTGCTCTTGACCTGGGCCAGCAGGGTGACCTGCTCGCCCACCTCGAGCTTGCGCAGGTCGGTGTGCTCACCACGCTCGTCGTAGCGGCGCGGGAAGTGGTAGATCAGGTCACCGGCGGTGTGCAGGTCGAGGTGGGTGGCGAGCGCCTTGGCCTTGGCCGCGCCGAGCACCTTTTCCAAGGGGGTGGCGGTGGTGGTCACGGTCTTCGTGTCGGTCATTCCACTCCTACCAACAGGTGGTAGCGGGGCTGGCCGCCCGCGTAGCTCTGCAACTCGACGAACGGCCACGCACTGGTGACGTGGCCGCGCAACCGTTCCTCAAGCTCGGCCGGGGCGTCAGCGCCGAGCACCAGGGTGACCAGCTCGCCGCCGCCGCCGAGCAGCCCGTCGAGCAGCCGGCGGCAGACCTCCTCCAGGTCCGCGCCGATGACGTGCACCTCGCCGTCGACCAGGCCGAGCAGGTCGCCGGGGCGGCACCGGCCGGCGACGGTGAGGGCCTCCCGGCTGGCGGTGCAGACCTCCCCGGAGCGGCAGGCGCCGGCGGCCTCCGCCATGGCGATGACGTCGTCGCTGAACCGCCGCCCGGGATCGCGCACGGCGAGCGCGGCCAGGGCCTGCACCGGCGACCGGGTGGGCACGACGCTGACCCGGACGCCGGTCGCGGCGGCCTCCCGCGCGGCGGACCGGGCGACGGCATGGGTGTTGGCGTCGTTGGGCAGCAGCACGACGCGGCCGGCCCCGGTGGCGGCGATCGCGGCGAGCATCTCGGCGGTCGACGGATTGTGGTCGACCACGGTGGCACCCTCGGCGGCGAAGATCGCCGTGAGCCCGTCCCCGGCGGCGACGACCACCGTGGCGCGCGCCTCGGGATCCGGGGTGCGGACGGTCACCGGCGGATGCGGCTGCTCCGGGGTCTGCTCAGGATGGTGCGAATGCCGGGTGGCAGAGCGCCGGGTGTCTTCGAGGCGGGTGACGGAGATCCGGTGCGGCCGGCCGGCGGCGATGCCCGCCTCGATCGCGGCCCCGACGTCGTCGATGGCGACGTGCACGTGGACGTTCCAGGTGGGTGGCTCCCCGTCGCCGGTGCCGACGATCACCAGCGAATCGCCGAGCCCACCGAGGACCTCCCGCGCCGGCTCGACGGCCTCGGGCATCGCGTCGAGAAGGTATTGCACCTCATATCCGAAGCCCTCTTGGTCGCTCCCGGGCGCGGCCTCGCCCACCTGAGCCGCACCAGACCAGCCAGACTCCGTCCGGGCGGCCTCCGGCCACGCGGCGTCGGGCTGCGGCGAATCGGCTCGGGCCGCATCGGGACACCCTCGGACCGGGCCGCCCGGGTCGGCGGCGGGTGTCGGGGTGCCGGTGATGTGCAGGGCCTCGACCAGGGCCTCCAGGAGAAGAACCAGGCCACGACCGCCGGCGTCGACCACTCCCGCCCGGGCCAGGACCGGCAGTTGCTGGGGCGTCCGCGCCAGGGCCTCCGCCGCCGCCCGGGCCGCGGCCCGGGCCACCGCGACCAGATCGTCCGAGGCGGTCTTTCGCGCCCCCTCGGCCGCGGCCGCCACCACCGACAGGACCGTGCCCTCGACCGGCTTGGCCACCGCCGCGTAGGCCGCCTCGCTGGCCGTGCGCAGCGCCCGGGTGAGCTCGCCGCCCCGCACCGCCACCCCGGTGGCGAAGGTGTCGGCCATGCCACGCAGGATCTGCGACACGATGACGCCGGAATTGCCCCGGGCCCCCAGCAGCGCGCCCCGGGCCATCAGCCGCATCGTGTGGCCGAGCCCACCCGAGCCGGTCGACTGCTCAGGGGCCGCGTCCAGGGCCTGCTGGGCCGAGGTCAGGGTGAGCACCAGGTTGGTGCCCGTGTCGCCGTCGGGGACCGGGTAGACGTTCAGCTCGTCGATCTCGTGCTGGTGCGCCCGGAGCGCGGCCAGCCCAGCACCGCACCAGCGGCGTACCGCGGCGGCGTCCAGGGAGTCCAGCACGCGAAAAGCGTACTAAGCAGCACCGACATTTGCCGGATGCCGGGGTTCCCGCCGGGCCTGGGCAGGGGCGATTGGCTGTCCCACCGGACCATCGGGTAATCTGGCCAGGTTGCCCGGATGTTCGCCGTCCGGGGCACCCTCAATTGCTTTCAATCCCAGGAGTACCCCGTGGCTAGCGTGTGCGACGTCTGTGGCAAGGGACCGGGCTTCGGCCACAACGTGTCCCACTCGCACCGGCGGACCAACCG
>Ga0307516_10002202_pt1 | contig 26383 bp, 34 predicted proteins | sample 19_EM_MG_FD_203310 | JGI IMG/M metagenome (GOLD analysis project Ga0307516, IMG submission 203310) | Populus trichocarpa ectomycorrhiza microbial communities from riparian zone in the Pacific Northwest, United States - 19_EM | ecosystem: Host-associated > Plants > Roots > Unclassified | place...
TGATATCTAAACTTGTGTCCTCCTGTTCGACCGATGGCGTCATGATCAAGACCCAAGCCGAGGCCCCGTGAAGAGCCGTCGTCGTCGTTGTAATCCCAAGATGACACCCACTGCCGCTAACTATATCAGAAGATATGATATGTGGACCGGCAAGCGGAAGCGGGACCGTGCCCATAGTGGTATTCACGGGAAACTATGCACACAAACGAATGACAAAGCCTAGCCAAGAACGCACGGATAAAAGAAAAGAAAAATCGGTGAGCCGGCCAGACTTGAAAGCTTGAACAGAAGGATTCCCACAAAGCCCTGAGCGGAAGGACAAAAATCCCCACAAGGCGCGGGGAGGAAAGGAACATAGGGATTATCCAGGGTGCGCATAGGCCACGCTGGGGGTGGATTTTAGTATGGATCCGTGGGTGTTGATGTACAAACGCGCTTGAGATCGGTCGAGGGAAAGGACAACGGTTTGGGAATTTCAGAAAAGCGAAAGAGATAGCCAGTCGGCTGGTTCTGGTTGAACGTTGATATCTAAACTTGTGCTGACGTGTAGGCTCATTTGCTAGTTGTAGGCGCCACCCACAGTAGGGACCATAGGAGAACAGGGGAATGCCGAAGACCTCGGTAAGGTGCGGAACTGAACAGCAGCTAGGTAAGAAAACAGTAAGGTGAACGGAAGATTGGGAGCAATTAATCTAGGTCGAATGAACTGTCGCGCTCTCGCCGCCGTTGACGCCTTTCATCCTTCTTCCGGTTTTTGATATCGTTCTCGAGTTTTTCGTAGCTGTGCCTGATCTTTTGGCCGCTCAAGTTGACCCCACGCTTCCCAATATCGTTCCCTTTCTCGACTGTGGAACCTTCGGCTCGTGGTCGGTACCTCTCGACCTCCTTGTTTTTTGATGAGTGAGGGAAGATATCGCCCCAAGCAGACTTCCTTGCATCGTAATACACCTGTTTTCCCTGCGACTTGGGGATAGTTAGGCGCATGATTTTACCTGAGCGAGGAATGATAAGTTCACAGGGAGGCGCGGGTCCGCGAAACGTCTTACCGCTTGGTGTGCAAGAGTCAAGGATGATGTGTCCACTGCGTTTGAGAGGAGGGAAAACAAGACGCGGCCAGTGATACGCGTGCTCCCGAAGAGATCCCTCAATGTCCCCTGGGGAGTCTTGTTGTTCCACGGCAATATCCGTGGTTTGGATACCCTCCTCCTGCGCTCGGATACGTTTTTCGTTTGCATGGGTATCTGGGTATAATACCAGCGCAGACCTCCTTACGTCCTGTTGAACCTCCTCAAAGGAAATGGGGCCCATCCTTCCCACTGTGCGAGAATTAGGATCGAATGGAGGTCTGGACCCACGCCTAATCACAACATAGGAGTATCCAACGTCTTCGTGGCCGACCCCTGAATGTTTGGTCTTGCGAACAAACTCAGGTCGTTGCAGCCGCTGTTCGAATCCGCATAGCAGGCGATTGTCTCCTGGGTGATATAGTGGGCAAGCACCATCATGTGGACACTGTGACTTGAATCAGAGACAAAGGTCAAAGTTCTCAAGGTTGTGGGCTTACCGGTGCAACAACGTGGCAACCTCGAATATCCCAATCAGCCGTTTCTGGGTCTTCCACCTCTCTAGCCCCCATGCCAAGCAGGAACTGCCTGGCTTTGGCGACACACTCAAACCCAGCTGGGGTTTTGTGGTCGATTATAACCTGCGTTGGATCGTTAGTGGACCGTCCATGCATGTAACCGTGTCTGAACCGCGTACGATGGTGTGAGCACCGCTCTCCCACATCTCTTTGACGAGAGCCCTGCGAGACGAAGGTGTGGGTATCGATGAAAGGGAGAATGCAGAGAGTGCCATGACGTCCTGCGCCTGAGACCGAGAGACCCGGTCATCTGGTTGGAACGACTTCTGCCAGGACACGATCATATCGTTACGCCTGACGTCTACATATCACATATGAAACATGCAGCACAGGAGAGCGAAAAGCTTACTCTGGAGCAGACGCTTTGCGATCGCGACGAGACCATCTCTTTTGTCGATGCCTAAATAACTCTGGACCTTCGAGCCTCCAAGGGATAGAGTTTTCATATCAGTTCCATGAGTCGCCTGGAAGCTGTACGCCGACGCCCTATAACGCGGGATTAGTGGTGGTGTGGCACGGAAGGGTGTTCACCAACCAAAGCCCACTACCCGTACCGGCACCCCAATCAATTACCCTCTCGACCTGCCATTCTGGACCAAGTCGTTGCTTAACGTGGTCTAGGACAGAGTAAATGGCCGAGAAGTGCGCTGGAAGGGCGACCGAGGCGAACGCGGTTCCATCCCTCTCTGAATGACGATATGCCTGCTTGTGGGACTTGTATTTTACGTCATACTGAGAGTCCCACTTAGACAGTTCAGGAACGTCTGTGGTTCCGAATATACGCTTTGCATCCACATGGAGCATGGATTTGTCAGAACCTAGAGGGGCTTTGAGTTCACCGGCATGGTAGAATAAAGATATAAGCACACTTTCAATCAGACGGGTGACAGATTCCTGCAGTTGGTCGGGGAGCACAACTGCACCGATTTTCCGACTTCCAAACTCCGCAGCGGGAGACTTGCGCGACCCCCTGGAATCGAGCTCTTCCTCCTCTATCCAGTTGGTTGACGTTATGCCCTCCTGCTCGATAAGCTCCATATGACGGTGATTGGGTGGTTCCTCCTTAGGATAATGAGCATTGAACTTGTGAGCCATGGCCATATCCGCATCCCTGAGCAGATTTTGGAGGGCCGGGTCCAGGTCCAATGGCGCGTTCGGCATTTGAGACTGCCAGCGTGAGCCCGAATGAAATCCCGAGGCATTCCCGACCAGACTGCGAGATACGCCCCGCAGCAGCACACTGCGGCCGCAATGAGATTGAAGCATGGAAGCTGGACGAGCGTGTGTCGAACGGCGGAGGGCGGGTCGCGGCGGGGAACAAACGCGACCGGATTTGAGAACGTGACCGAGATCAATCTCTCAACCGACGGCAATGGCCTCCAGGAAGACGGAAACCGACCAAGAACGCGAATCTGGGGTTGTCGATGACAGACCGACGAAACGAGCTCGCGTCGAGGATGAAGATGCTTTGGACAACGAAGAGGAGGACCAGAGCGCCCCACGGGTTGCATCACAAGCATCCGACCTCTATCTTGACACCGTGCGTCACAGCTATTCCACCCAGACATATTCTTATCCGTATCTTCGTAGATAAACCGTGCCAAATTAGACTTTGACTTTGAGAAAGTCTGTTCCGTCTCTCTGTCCAACATTAATACCTATGGATGTCTCGTATGCGGAAAATACTTCCAGGGACGCGGCCGAAGTTCATATGCTTATGCTCATTCGATCCATGAAGATCACCACGTCTTTATTAACCTCCAGACCACTAAGGTGGGTTATGACGAGGATCGGCCGCTGTATCTGAAGCACTTAGACTCACACCCTAGGTTTATGTTCTCCCAGACGGATACCCTGTTCATGACCCATCGTTAGAAGACATCGCATATGTTTTATCCCCAAATTTCTCGAAGACATACGTGGACCGACTTTCCTCCGAGTCTGCGCCACTCAAAACCTCTTATGATCTTGCCCAAAATCCGTACCTTCCCGGATTCATTGGCCTCAACAACATCAAAAAGAACGACCATATGAACGTTATAATTCATGCCCTGCTCCATGTCTCGCCGTTGCGCAATTACCTGTTGCTCGGTGGTTTCAAGGGAAAGGAGACCGAACTGGTGAAACGGTTTGCGGCGCTGGCAAAGAAGCTGTGGAACCCTCGATTATTCAAGAGTCAAGTCAGCCCTCACGAATTCCTCCAAGAGGTCGGAAGGGAGAGCACCGGCAAGTTCACCTTGGAGAAGCAGGGTGATCCTGCGGAGTTCCTTGGTTGGTTGTTAAACACCCTCCACCGCCACATGGGCGGAACGAAGAAGAAACATAGCAGTAAGTTATCTCATGCTGTACGGCCACCCATGAGCTTATTTAAACAATTCCAGGTATCATATTTTCCACGTTTCAAGGGCACCTCCGTCAAGAACAGCAACAGATCGTCGTCCGCCCCGACACCGAGCCAAACGAAAAGCCCCAGTTTGACATCGACAGAGGTAATAGTTGGACATCGAGAGCGGTTGACACTGTTAACTTCCCGTGTTAGAGATGAAAACAACCGCCTCCCCGTTCCTATTCTTGGCCGTCGACCTTCCACCCCCACCCTTGTTCCAGGACGCCGTGGAAAAGAATATCATCCCGCAAGTGTCAATTTATTCCATTCTCGCGAAATTTGACGGTATGACCGCCCAGGTGAGCCGTGACTTTGTCCTCCAATTCGTTACATGTGACCAACTCCTTCCAGGAAAACGCGGGTACGTTGAGACGATACAAGTGTCAACAACTCCCACCATATATCATCCTCAACTTCAAGCGGTTCACCAAGAACATATTTGTGGAAGAAAAGAACCCAACGATCGTCAACTTTCCGCTCCGCGGGCTTGACTTCCGGGAGTGTACGTTTTTAAGTACCCGTCGCATCCACACCTGCTCAAATTCTGGCATGCTAGATCTGGACGCCCCGCCGAACCATCCGCCTACTGTATACGATCTTGTCGCCAACGTCACTCATGAATCCACAGCTGGAACGACGCGGGATAAAGAAAACACAGTTTATAAAGTGCACCTCCGAGCTGGTGGAACGGACGATGATTGGTACCAAATCCAGGACCTCATTGTCGAAAAGACCAGGAAGGAAATGATTTTTCTTGGAGAAACTGTGCTGCAGGTGGGATGTGCCGTGTTCACCAGTTGCTTCCTCACTCACATTTCCGTAGGTCTGGGAACGAAGAAGGGTGTTTTTGGGAGAAGAGATGGAGGTCGATAGGTAGTAGATTACACGCCCAGTTGAACGATTGCCGACTTCGTATCCGGCAGAGATGCCCACATGGAATTGAATCCGCCTAAGCCCCTCCCCGTGTCGACCCCTTGAGTTCCGCCGGTGGGGGATCTTGGTTCTTTGATACTGGCTCATGCGTGACAACCGGTGGCCTAAGTGAGGTATTGTTAGTTTCCGTCCGCAAACCCATCAGAGGCGGCGTGGAAACGCCTACGTGGCAGCCAAGCTCCCGTCGAGCATTGGCTTGAATATCCAGACTCCCGACACGATCCCTGGACGTTACATGGGTAAACAACGGTTATCGGAACGACGCCAAAAATGACATACCCGTGAGAGCAGCCACGACCATCGGGCCGGAAACGCGTCGGAACATGGTGGCGGGCGGGTGAAAGAAGGTTATGTGACCGGGCGGACGGCGTTTGCTGATCCCGCCGTCGTGGTCGACACCGAAACAAGCAAGGGATTCCCAATTTTAGCGCTTCCATTTTTACACAAACATTGGCAAACACATCCTCGCTTGACTTCGCGGGTGCAGTTAAATTCGGGATGGTGGGGGTCAACATTACGACTGGCGGTTACATTAGGATTAGACAGGAATTATCTCGAATGGGGTTTCCACATCCGTCGCTGTCGCTTCCCTCATGCCCCGTCAGACCGGTACTCCGAGTTGGATGAGTGCTCGTCGCGCCGCTTCCTCTTTCGCCGCCATCTTCTGGGAGGCTGAAGCCGATCCGTAGGGCTGACCGCGAACTGCACACAAGTGTGTTGGTGGCAGCACCCAATACTTAGATTGAGACACCCACTTTTGCACACCACGGACCATGTCAACGAGTGAGGGGGGCCGGAGGCCGACTCTTCCCAACTTAGGGAGTTGGATTCGTTGCCTCCGAGCCCTTGCAAGTCTGTAGAACAAACCGTCAAAACGTTGTCACCACGAGATCACGACGACTGACGATTATTTAAGGTCATAACGTACCCTATGCGTACAGTGAATGTCAGCATCGCGGGGGCCTGGGAACAGAGAGGAAAAGAGGCATACGAGCGGACATTGTCTGCCGTGTTGGTTCTCTGGGTTTCCGTCGTCGGGTTCGCCGGTGGGGGATGACCCAACGTTTTACGCCTGCTTATATACGTCTCACAAGCGACTAAAAACCTGAGATAGCCAGAATCTGGATTACAACCCTGGCATCATAGCAGGGTCGTGGACTGAAGGGGGGACGCCCCGCTTGAGCAGTGACTGGGCAAGTGGCGTCTTGGTCCTGGGCTCTTCAAGATCGGAGCAGACCCATCGGCCCGAAACCAAGGGGATTAGGAACCCGCTGTACCGGTGGTTCGTGCGTAGCCGCTCCCGCGATGGGGTGCGGCGATGGGGTCCAGGAGTGTCCGAATTCGGGTGGCGCAAGTGAATGGTGCGACGAGGAGACAGGCACGGCACAAACTCCTTGGCCGCCCCAGGGGCTCTCGAGGATCGAAGGACTCGCTCGCGAAGGGGTACTGCGCCGCCACGGTGTACAAGACAGTAGCAGCCCAAGCAGGTACGTTCTGGACAAGGGCTGGGGCCAGGGGTGAATGGCGTTAGTGCAGTATCGGATTACCCGAAACCCTGCCACTGCGACCTTTTTTGCAGCGAGCGCTACGGAATGGCGCTCGACAATAGTAGGGTACTGGGTCTGGTAGATGGCGAGGGTCCATCAGATAGAGCTTGAAAGGTCCCGCCTTTGCCTACTCGCCTCCGGTGTGTGAACCTGATCTAGTTGTCCATCCATCATATAAAAGCGGGCCACACAGTCGCGCACCGATTCAGACGACGACGACGTGTGGAGCACAACGTAAATACCGAGGAGTGGAGAATATATATATACAAACATCTGTGAGAACGGTGGGGAGGTGGATAGGTAGATAAGGAACGACCAAACGCCACATCCCGACACGGTGTCGAGGGGGAAAGCAAGCCGAGTACCGGTGACCAAAAAATACCAGGAACGCGCTCGCACGGTTTACGGTGCCGCAGAATCAGTCCCTTTGGACTCCTTCAGAGAAGCGAGCGCATTCTTAGCGGCAGCCTCCCTAGCGAGGCGCTTCTTTGGGCCGGATCCCGTACCAACTACGACACCATGGACTGTCGAGGGTCAAGCGTCAGTGAGACCACCGCCAACTCATCCTAGAATACCCCCCTTACATTTGCAAGTCGAGGTCCACACGACCTCGTGTGCCGGACCGCTCGTCTGGTCGTCCCAGCTCAAGAACATTTCCTGCTCGATGCCTTGCAAATCTATGAAGTCAGAAATTAATAGATCAGGCATGTGCAACATCCGTCGGGAGTGAGACCCACATTCATGAAGCTCATTACGTGCTAAATGAGCAGCGTTAGCAGATATAAAACTGATGAGCCAAAGGCTGGGTGCGTACCAGTCATCGTTATGTACAATGAGGGTGTGTTGTGCTGAACGGTTCAACTGCACCTGGGGCACTTATACCCATGGGTACATGGAGATTTTGGCAGTTTCTTTCTACGCAAAGGACGAGACGCAGTGAACCATGAAGGTGACACTCCAGGCTCAGAGAACCCCCCCCCCCGGGTATGGTTCACCGTGGAGCTCGGACTCGACAGGGGGAGCTGAGGCTGTTTGGGATGAGAAAGATTAATCCTGCGCAAAAACCAGCTCGCTGTTCGTTATTGAATCCTCGCTGACGGGGTCTGGCGAATGGATCGCGGAATTCCCCTACAAGTCAGCGATGGCTCGAAAGAAAGGATATCTCGACGTTGGAGAACACATTCGAGGTCGATCTGCGGGATGTTGGCTCGTTACTGCAGTGAGGGTTTCTTGACAATTACGATCGAAACGGGACCCCACAACGCAAGTCGGAGGCATTAATCCCCGGCGGAGCCTTTACGATGCCTAAGATTGGGGATCAGGTATGCACCGGAGAGGCAGGTCCATGGACTAGGCAACCACGCGGACGGTACCGCACCAAGTTCCTGACGACGGAGGGTTGAATAGGAAACGAAAGGGCGGTGCGAGTTGGTTCGGACCTGCAGAGATGTGCGTGTTCGTTGACGGAGATACCAAATGGAGCCACGACTCTGGGTGGTGACAGGAACGCGCCAGAGCCTTGCTTGCTTCAATCCCGAAGAGACGCAGCAAGTGCACCAACGTCTAGACCGTCCGCTTGGGGTGCGGAGCCTTTCCCGCGAAGCGGTGCTTGTAGCGATAGGGTGACGGGTACCAGGGTACCCGAGCACCATCGTGAAGGGAGGCCTGCTCGTAAACGTGCCCGGGATGCAAGTGAAACAGACACGATAAGAGTGGCTTGAACTCTGCGCAGACTTGTGACCGTTACATTCTACCCGAGGTGGTTAGCGAAATTAAGAGTTGGGACGTGTGGAGCCTGACCCTATCCTCGACGCGTTTGATGGTTGGTCTAGCGGATGAACGTAGACCGCAAGCCTGGCGGAAAGTGATATAGGATCAGGTTGCGAGGAGATGATGGGCTTGTAGACGTCAAGATATGATCATTGATCGAACACGAGGCATCAGATACTCGTGGTGGCCGAAAGTAGAGGTGGCGATACTTGGCACGCGGTGAAAGTTGGCTGCGCTAGGTTATTTTCACTCAAAAGTGCGGGATTAACGTTGCGGCGGAAGTTCCCCTTGACGGATTCGACGAACGACAATCGGTCGTGGCGATAATTAACGAGGGACGAGGGGGTTGAAATGAATCAGATTTCATGAAAGATGTTAGCTACTACCCCGAGATGATAGGTAGCCGAGGATGCTCTCATCCGCCCAGATACGCCCCAGATTAACTGTGGGTTGCTGTTTCATGGCTGGAAAGAAGGTTTGCCAGCGTCTTTCCTGCCGCGTCCTCCTGAGCATCTGCCTTGCTGGGTCCGTGGCCTTGGCCAAGCAGCGAACCATCGACTATAACAGGATAATCAGGCCGGCGATCGCCATATCGAACAGAGGACGCCGTACCAAAACAGTCTGAACACCAGTTCGGTCTGTGGCTAGGGCCACCAGCGATGTAATTGTTCCAGGCTAGGCGGTGGGTACCACCATGGGCCTGGAGCCAATTATTGAGCTGCATCCTCTTGTCTGCTTCCGGAAATGAGCAGAAGTCGGAGTGGTGGGTACCGCGGAGGACATACGAGGGTCTGGTCTTGGCAGAGGATTCGGCATTGGTGGGGTGTGGAGAGTCATGAGGAGAGGGGGGAAAACATGATCAGAAAAATACTGAAAAAGAACAGCCCCAGCGAGCAAACGGTAGGATCCTAGGATACCAGATGTCTGGGTTTTCGGGCGGCAACCCCTAGCATTTTGAAATCGGACGCCAGGCAAGAATCAGCATAGCAGTGCTGTGTGCGTGCTATTGTTCGGCGACCCGTAGGAGACCAGTTGGCCAATATACGGCTCCCACAAGCGGCGGGGACGCCATTGACCGCAAGCTAGGGTCGGTTTGATAGTGGCTGACGATTGGCTGGCGTGTGGCTGAAAACGGAAAGTTTCCTTTGCCCAAATCCCACGCAACGTTGCTATCGTCGTCGCTCCAACCTCCGTCCACGTCGCCGCCGCCGCCACCGCCGCCATCGTCGCCGTTGGTATCTTCGTTCGTTCCGTTCTTGACCGTTTGCCCTCCAGGCGCAATCACCCCTCAAGAGCACCCCCAACTTTCCCCGTTAGTCACCCTCCAACCACGCCCTGTTTTCGCCGTTCACCCCCACCCCCACCCCTTTTATCTCTCAGAACTACAATTCCCCGCGAAGAGCACCATGTCTCAACAACAGAGTGACATTCAAGAGAGAATCGCCGCCGCTCGTCGCGAAGCCGAGCAGCTCAAGGAGAAAATCCGTGCCAAACGGGAGTCCTCCGCTGATACCAGTCGTTCGTGCCATCCCCCATATCTGCCTGATCCTGGCCCTAACCCCTCTCCCTTCAAAAGTCCGCGCCATGGCCGCCGAGGTTGACCCACTTCCGCGGATTGTGATGCGCCCACGGCGGGCACTCAGGGGCCATTTGGCCAAAATTTACGCCATGCACTGGGCGAACGACCGTCGGCACCTCGTTTCCGCCTCTCAGGATGGTAAACTCATCGTCTGGGACGCCTATACGACGAACAAAGTCCACGCCATCCCCCTGCGATCGAGTTGGGTTATGACTTGCGCCTACTCTCCCTCCGGAAACTTCGTCGCCTGCGGTGGCCTCGACAATATCTGTTCGATTTACAACCTGAACAGCAAGGATGGAAGCAACGTGAAGGGTGCTCGCGAACTGAGCGCTCATTCCGGTTATCTCAGCTGTTGCCGATTCCTCAATGACCGCCAAATCGTTACCAGTTCTGGCGATATGACCTGCATGCTCTGGGATATCGAGGCTGGTGTCCGCGTCGTCGAATTCAGTGACCATACTGGGGATGTTATGAGGTATGTGCACCGCCGAATATATCCTTCCCGCGAACAAGTTACTCATACTCCCGGATAATTAAGTTTGTCCCTCGGCCCCAACCAAAATATCTTTGTATCTGGCGCTTGCGATGCAACTGCCAAATTGTGGGACATTAGGAGCGGCAAGGCCACCCAGACATTCACTGGACATGAGTCCGATATCAACGCTGTCTCGTGAGCAGACTTTTGCAATCATTCACCATTCCAGCTCATGTTCTCCAAGATTCTTCCCCAATGGCGACGCCTTCGCCACTGGCTCCGACGATGCCTCTTGCAGGCTCTTTGATATCAGGGCTGACAGGGAGTTGAACGCATTTACGCACGATAACATTCTTTGTGGTATCACTTCGGTTGCCTTCTCCATCTCTGGACGTATCTTGTTTGGTGGATACGACGACTGGACGTGCAATGTTTGGGACACGCTCAAAGGAGAGCGTGTCGGTGTCCTGACCGGCCACGAGAACCGTGTCAGCTGCTTGGGCGTTAGCTCTGACGGTATGGCCCTCTGTACAGGCAGTTGGGATAGCACTTTGCGAGTAAGTGGGAAGGGTGTTCGTTGTCGAGCGATTGCTGACTCCCATTCGTTTCACCAGGTGTGGGCCTAGACATGTAGTCGCATCGCGTATAATACCCTCACTCACCACCTCTTTGCCTTATCTCACATTTTTCGCGTATCGAGAGATTTTTATCCCGTTCCTATCTCCCCCTCACTCACCCGTGCTCTCCCGTTTACTCCAGAGGGGCGCCCCTCGAGCCGTTCCTTCCCCGCCTCTTCCGTCCCGTTCCGTAAAACTAGTTGAAGATTTCCTACCTATGATTCTTGTGGTATACGTTTTTCACTGGGGCACATATCCTACCTTCGTTCGTATCTCTGTCGTCTCCTCTCTTTTCCAGGAGTGTGTACGCACATCAATGTTATCCTTACTGCTCTTCCCTGGAAGATCGAGGCTTATTCGGCCCGTGCCTCGTGCCCGCCCAACGTGTTCCACAACCCGTCACAAAATTCCCGATTGGCGTTGGCGGCTCACCGGGTTTACCTCCGCCCTCGACTACCTCCGCCTCCCAAATGTCTGAAGCTGAGGACAGGAAAGCAAAGTCTGCACGCGCCAAAGCCCTCGTTCGTATTCTTCTCAGGAAGTTCAAACTCCCGCCACTTCTGACATACCGACCTGAATAGCTCAAGAAGAGGCAACAGGCCAACAAGTCGGACAAGAGTCCCCCGCCATCGAGGACGTTCACTCCATTGCCGCAAGACCCCCCTCCTACGGACCCGCCAACGGCCCAAGTCGATGAAACCCAGAACGCGGCGGACATGCAAGTCTCATCTGCTAAGAGCCTAGCCGCCGGTGAAACTAACCCCGCATAACTGCAATCTAGATTTGGGCAGACCTCTGGGGCTGATGGGACGTGGCTGAACTCCTTATCACGAGTGGACAATGCTCCTGCATCCCCGTCCACCGCTGGCGTTTCTACACAGATGTCATCTCAACCTGCACGGTCCTTTCAGGATGAACCGCCGACAGATTCACCAACGCACAACCTCTTGCAGAGTTTGCGAGCCGAATTACAACGACACCAAGATGCCACCGCTTCGCTCAGGTCGGAACGCGATACTTTAAATAAGGAACTGGACCGACGGAAAGACATGGAGACCAGTGAGTTCCGCTGACTTCCCTCCTCACTGACCACATGACAAACGCTTGACCGAAATAGAACTCAAAGATGCCCAAGAGAAGCTCCAGCGCGAAATAAACAATGGAACTTCTATGGCTCAGAACGCTCAACGGCTCGAGGGTGAGTTACGTTGGGCGACTTCAAAGGCGGAAGAACTTGAGGGTGCGCTCGCCGGCTCTCGTTCCGAGAGAGAAAAGCTGTCAACGTCATTGAAAGCCACGGAAGCAGGTTCGTCCCTCCGATTCTCACGATGTTCCATCCGTTTCCCTTGAGGTTGATCCTCCACCTTTAGTTAGGCAACGGCTTGACGACCGTCTCAAAGACTCGTTGAGCGCAGCCGCGGATCTCGAGAACCGATTGGGTGTGTCACAACGGGAGCTGAACGAAGCCCGGGGCCAAGCCTTTCAACGTCAGCAAACAATCTCCCTCTTGGTATCGGAAAAGAACGCGCTGGCAGCTTCTGCGGACCGACTGGCAGAACTGGAGCCTCGTAGGTGTGTTCACCCTGCCGGGGAACACATGTCTCACCGCCTTTTTCTTTTTCTCAACCAGGTGCGGAGGAACTAGAGAAAATGTTGCACGATGAGGTACAGAAAACTTCTACCCTTGAGATACACCTGAAGCGCCAGGAGGGCGACCTCGTGGAGAGTTCCGCGCGCGCCCGTCGTCTCCTTGAACAGGAAACGGTACTCCAAGATCGATGCAGGGAACAGGTACATCTAACCCCTTGAACGCATCTATTTCGGATATTCACACTTTCTAGGAACGTGAACTGCAACTCACAAACGGTGCCTTGAATGATCTGCAGGCCGAAGCCGATCGCCATGAGAGGAAAGCTCGAGAGCTCGAAGAGAGGATTCAGAACGACGACCGGGCCGAAAAGCTCGAGGGTTTACTGAAGGACACTCGAGATAGAGGGGATGAACTTGAGTTCCAACTTTCGAAATTGAATCAGGTGAAGCTTTGTATGACACTCCTCGCGTCTTCGAGTGACTAATACCAACCCAGGGACATGCATCCCTGACATCCGAATGTGATTCCCTTCGGTCGCAACTTCAGTCCAAAACGGAATTAGCTCAGGCGCTCGGGAACAAACATGCGGAACTCGAGAAGGCGCACTCATCCATCCAGGCGCAGCTCGCTTCCGTGGCCTCTGAGAAGGAGGCTTTGGAACAAACCAGGGTCGCTGCCACAACTCGAGCGGATCATACCCAGAAAACCCTCGCTGGGCTGCAAGAGAAACTCACCCAAGCCACCACCGAACTCGCGACTAACTCAAAACAACTCTACAACGTCCAGAACGAACTGAAGCGCGCAAGCCGCCGCGCTGAGGAGGCTGAGAAAATCCAGAGCGACCTTCAAACCGAGGGCACGAACCTCATGCGTTCGTTGAACGAGATGCGTCCCAAGATCGTCGAGCTCACGAACATCCGATTGGGGTTGGTTGAAAAGATCGACGACCTAGAGGGGATTATCAGGAGGAAGGAGGATACGATCTCTCAGCTTGAAGTCAGCTTGGATGAGGCTAGGGAGCGCGAGTCTCGGTCAGCCAAAGCAAAGCAGAAGGACGAACTGGCGAGGAAGAAGGACGAATCGTCCTCCCAGCAAAACATCCTACATATCCAGAAAGCGTACACGGATCTAGAGGCCGAGGTTGAGGCGTTGAAGGCAAGCTTAAAGGATAGGGAAGCCGAGAGGGAGAGCTATCACCAGCTTGCCCTGCGTCGCCTCGAGGAGGTCGATCGGCTCACCTTTTCCGTTCAGGCTCAGACTGAGCTCCTGAACACTGCCGAGAGGGAGCTGGAAGAAAGGAGGGCGGCGTCCACCGAGGACCGCGGGTTCGTTGAGGGCATACAGAACGATATCGAACTCCTACAAGCCGAGATCGCGCAGAAGGATGAAGAGATCGAGAGGCTACGTGAAAGTGTGCCATCGCCCAACGTTAGAAGCTCGTTAGACGGAGAGATGTCAAGCGCATTGAAGCAACAACAGCTGCTCGAACTCTCCAACGCCCGTTCCCAAATCCGCGCTCTGGAATCCGCCATATTCGAAGCCGACGCTCGAGCGCATTCGCTCCAGAAACAAGTCAGCTCCTTGATGGCCCAACTCACCCAACTCCGTTCATTATCCAACGTGCCCACTCGTCCTTTCTCACCTACACCGGGCATGCCCTCTCGGCCTGGTAGCCGAGCTCGTAACGTTTCGGACGAGTTGAGGGTCCAAGTCGCCCGGGTCGGGAGTTCACAATCTATTTCCGGCTCGGGCAACGTCCGTTCATCGCCGTTGCAGAAACCACGCAAGTCAACATTCGAGACGCTTTCGCCAGAGACAAAGCACAAACGGCGGGTGTCTTTGGGGATGCTCAAGGCTCGTATCGATAGCGAACTGGCCTCTTCGGTCAAGTCGTCTCAACCTCCTTCGAGGGCGTTGACGCCTCTTCCCGAATCCGAGCTGGCCAAGTCCGGCGGTGGTTCTTCGTCCTCGAGCGTGATGGAACCTTTGGAACCCCACCACATACGGGGCTTCAAGAGGCACCAGTTCTTGGACGAGTCGCATGTGTTCTGGTGTCAGAGTTGTCACGGGGATCTGGTTATCTTATAGTGGATGGCATTTTATGTCCCCCTTCCTTCCTTCACTATTCTTCGAGGGGCGTCAAGTTACGGTTGCGAGGAGTCCTCTCGGCACACACCTATCTACCTCATCTAATTTTCCGTTTCCCCCCTCCTTGTCCTACGTTATGTTCTCCTGATAAGGTCATCATCGATATCAGTGGTACCCACCACGCCCGGTCCTTGCGAGACCTTGAATAATGGCATGCATTGTTGTGTAACGGACTTTATATATATATATATATTGATCTCCATTGCATTGTGAGAGAATATTAGCTGGGGGAATTAAGAGGGTAGGAGAATTATGCACGGACAATGGGTGGCAGGGTCCGGGGGAGGGGTCGCGAATTTCAACGAATGTACGACGTTGGAGGGGGGTGGGTTGTGCGGGTGAAGTGCGCGGGTAGAGGAAATGGAAGTGCGAGAGAAATGAGAGGAGAGCGGAGAAACAAGTGAACAAACGAAGATCTAAGAAATCACAGAGAAGGGTACGTTGACGGGATATCGGGAGATGAAAAAAAAAAAAAAAACTAATAATACATCAGAAGGTCGAAAGATATGTACAGACAAGAGCAGGTGAAGAATCGTCAAGTCCTGGTTTTGAGGTTCCACACTTTCAAAAGCAAATCCTAAACGGGATCCTAAATCAGCAAACATTCCACCGTGTGGGGAACAAAGCGTGGTAGGAGACGCACGTCAGCTTGGGCCTGGTCTAGGGTACCCATTCCCCTCTCCTCCGCCACACCAGTTTCGATCGACTCGAGGATGTCGTCCATAATGTCACGATGGTTGACGCCAAAGAAATTCGTGAGTTTCGCCGCTCGTCTCCGTTTCTGTTCAAACGTCGAGATCTCGGGTGGGCTGGTGATGCTGTACTCGGAACGTAGCGAGGCTATCGACGGGCAAAGCGGAAGCGAGCGCCTTCGGTCACTACGTGCAGACGGCAAGGGGGTGGTAGTGGACGGAGTGTCGAGCTCGCTGGAGTCGTAGCCGTCGTCGACCTGCCTGACTTCATCATCATCACCATCGTGGAGGATGTTGTGAAGCAGCTTGATCGATGCCGTGTCGTCCTGTAAGGAGTCTCATGAGCAACGAGGTTATCATCCCGATAGAGGCAAAAACTCACGTTATCCACCATTTCAATGAGTGAATTCAGAGACTCTCGGTAGCTGTTATACACCTCGATCGAACTGCCGGACACACTTTTCGAGAGCAAAGCTTGAGAGGAATCTCCCGTACCGGGCCGCCTAAGTTTCTTTCCGAGCCCTTGCATGGTAAAGAACGACAACGGGTCGACAGGTGTCAGCGCTGGAGAGGTATCGATGTCCACCGCTAATATCGGAACTGGCCCATGCCTCTGGGGAATTGGGGAATCTGATTTTCGGGTGTGGTATAGGGTTTGCGGTGGAGCGACTCCAAACACCTTTTAAATTTCAAGGCAGGCGGTCAGCAAGCGCGATACGAAACGGTCGTGAGCTACCAACCTTTTCCATCTTGGCAGCCCGGCGCACGTTCAAGGCTTTCTCTTGGATATCCAATTCCGACTTCATCCGATCTTCCTGGGCCGTCAGGGGTTTAGTGTACTCGGCATATGAACTGCTCCGCCGCTTCCGCATACGGAACTTCTTCCGTGTATCCGCTCCCTCCACATCCGGGCTCGTTGGGAGGAATAGTGGGGGTGACTGAGTGAGGTCCATCCCCAAAACAAGGTCTGTGGGAACCCGGGAACCCAGGAACCTGTGGAGCTTGACGAGCTTTTCCCGTTTCCGCCTCTGCTCCTCCTCGTGCAACTCGGCGGACGTCAAGGTTGAGAGTGACGCCGTATCATCAATAATAGATTCTCTGGGGGATGAGAGTTGACGGCGATGACCAATGGCGTTCTTCTGGGTCTCCGCCGCACTGTCATCGTCGGATAAGTCGATGAATGACATGGGAGAGGGGGCGGGTGATGCCGGCGGGGTCCTTTCCCTACGCGACAACCGTAGCCGAACGGGTTTGTTGGAACGGAAGGATTGTTGGTCGTGGAGGTCAAGAATGCTGTCGTCCTCGTTGGAACCCCACATGGTGGAAACGGACATTGGTGACAGCGGAGTTGAGTGTCTCCGACCGTTAATGTTCAGGTACAACGTCTCGTCGGGAGGGGGCCAGATGCCTCTGTCGCTAGGGTGCATGGGATTTGAAATGGAGGCGATAACCCGATGGGCTTTTCGTACGTCAGGGGCCAGGTGCGAATGTTGCAATGGGGATGTGATTATCGGACTAAGCGAGGTGAGGTCCGGTCCCGGAGTTTGACCAAACAGCTGGGTGAGCTTGCGAGTCTTCTTGACCAACTCCGCACGCTCGGCGGGGGACAAGATGGTGGTTAGAGGGTCTTCAACCTTGGGTCTTCCATCAACCGATCGGCGGTGGAGCGAGCGAGGGCGGTTGAACATGGGTTTCGGGCTGGTCGGCACGGGAGGTTTCGAAAACGGACTCGGGGAGCGTGAATTGGCGTTGTAAGGACGAGGGGAGTTGTTTCGGGTGGCGGATTTGAGGGATTGGGTCTCGTTGGACCCGACGTCCGACGAAGGAGACATGGGTGGTGAACCGAGGTCAATGAAGGAAGCCGGAACCGGACTTGAATTGGGCGAAGGTGGGAGTGGTAACGAGCGGACGGAGGAGGCAGTATAGATCGTGCTGGGAGTGGTAACTATATGAGATTTGGCGCACCAATCGGAGGTTGAAGCAAGAATACCTTGAGATGGATACGTGAGGTTCTGGGGAAGAAGAGGGTTCGTAAGAGGTCCTGGTCTTCAAACGAGGTGAACGTCTTATTTTCGTCAGCGTCAAGTCGATATGGGGACGGACCTGATGAGAGTGAGAGGATGAGAGAGAAGGCTTGTGGCTGTGCAAGAGCAACGGTCTCGTCGGCGCCGCACGTGGTCCTAAAAAAATAAGGGTGAGCCAAAATAAGGGAAGTCAAGGCAAAAGACGAGACCTTTCTCCTTTGGTCGTGATCCTGGATTGCGAACGAGCGAGGGGAAATACCGACGAGAGGCTAACTGGCCGCCCTTGTGCTCTACAGGGGATGGCCCGCTGAACGATCGCTGCCTGTCCGGCCATTTCATGGATCGGGACTTCTCCAGCGTGTAAAAAGGCCTGGGTTGGTCTTGGATAATCCCCTCTCCCTCGTCTTCCGACCGCGGGTAGAAGTATCGCGGCGGGGACGGTGGTGAGTTCAGGTACGGGTTAGTCGACCCCCTCTCGTCCTCCACCACATCCTCCGGCCTCGCAAACTCGATTTCTCCTGAAATTTCGCCAGCTCGGATGAAGGAACCTGTCGGGGACGCCATCCTTTCGGATTCGAACATCGTCTTGGGTGACACCGGTACGCCGGTGACCACGCTCTTCTTTCTCCGAGGTGGCGGCAACGAAACGGTGGGGACCCCTTGCTCCCTCCAGGAAGCGCATTGGCCGAGTTGTGCGAAGCCGGGGGACTCTTTCGCTGGCGGTCCGTGGCTTTCGCTGGGCAGTCGTAGCCGATTATCGAATTCGAGGAGAGCCTGTAGGTTTGGGGATATGACCAGGCTCGCGGGGGGTGGAAGCTGCTCGGTCTCCGTCATGACGTTCGTGCCAGTTCCCCCCAGGATGGGGATGGAAAGGTTCCTCTTGAAGAGGTCGGAGGACCGGGAATAAGTATCGACAGATCACTGTGATTCCTCAACACTCCATCATCCGTCCGTTTTGTTGACTGTTGTATTGCATCCCTCAGCCGTCAAGTTACCCCGTTTCTTTGCACTGCCCCGTTCCAGACGCCAAAACAGTCCACAACTCAATCTGCCGTCGATTGGTCGGCGCTGGTGGGGGTCCATGAGCTCCGCCAGCCGATCACCTGATGCCTTCACTGATCTCGTCCTGGAGTCCTTTTGCCCGCTTGATCCAATTTACATATCCCCTCGCTTTTCGACGACACTCGTTTCGGTTCATACAACCGAGGGACGTTCCACGGCCGTGTCCGTTACTCGAACTGATTGCAAGATTACTGTTTTACAATATGACAAGATGGGGATAATACCAAACGCTTCATAGAATACGATCAACGTCGTGTCATAAATTACCCGTAACTGCTGTCGGTGGCGGCTGCAGATTATCCAAGTGTTCAAATGAAGATGATGAATGCCTTCTACTGCCACTGTCCTGAGATACGATTGACTTGAGTACCGCCGAAGCAGACAGGTTCCCAAACTCCGCCGGATCCGGCGAGGCTCTGGTCGCAGACGTCTCCAACGGTCGTATCACCGCTGGCCTCGCTGGAAGCGGAGGCGCCACCCCTCGCTTTAAGTTCGGCGGTGACGATGCTGACAATGACCATGTCGGGACGGGCAGATCGCTCTGGGACGGCGGCGACCCGGCGTCTCCACCCTCCCAATCCAACGATTCCGTCAGCTCTTCGCTCGCGGGCGGCATCGTTTGACTCGATCCCGGGTTCTTCCACAACCGATACACGCTTTGAATGGCCGGCGCCTTCAGCTTGGTTTCCGCCGGCTCGGGCGTCGGCGCGACGTATCCCATACTCTGGACCTCTCCTCTGTGGCTCGCGTGGATCCCTGGAATCATCATCATCTTTGGGGCTGATGGTTGCGTATAAATCGGGTGGGGAGCAGGGGCCGGAGGCGTCACATCCGTTTCACCTTCTCGTTCGCGGGAGCTATCATCTCGATCGCCCAGCGCGTCTTGGCCCACCGAATTACCGGGTAAATCGGAATTTGACGTCGACGACCCTGTCGGCAAACCACCTGGAATCGACAGCTTTCTAGACCCTCCCTGTGTACGCGGTGGTGTAGAGGTGCGTCCGGTTGCGCTCGAGGATGGTGTGTAGTTAGTGGCCGCCGCAGGATTTCCTGACGTTATAATTGTCCTGTGGCGTTCCTCGACATGTTTGCGGATTTCTGCAAAAGAAGAACCCTTCGGCTGTCCATCATCCGTTCCTGGCGCTGCATCTTCTGGGGAACCCTTCTTCAAATTGGCCCAGTTGGCGCTCCACTTTTTCATCGTTTCCTTGGCCGACTGACTCAATGCCTCTTTGTCGGTAGCGCGAGCCTTCAGCGTCGAGAAGAATGAACTGGTCGTGGAACCATTGGAACTGATGGTCGCGTTCGTCCCCACCCGCCCGAGGAACGATTGGGGGGATCTCGAAGGCGCCGGGAACGTCTCGTCCGTTTCCGGTTGTTGTTGCGGCAGCCCCCTGCGACGAGGGAGCGGAGGCGGGGTCTTCGGTAACGAGGAAGGTTCGGATCGTGTACCATAAGGGACCGGACCGGTATCCGAGAGTGATGACACTGATTGGGGGCTTGAGGAAAGGTCGTGGGTGACCTCAGGCCGTCCTCCGCTGGACGCATCATCTGCGCGAGGGGGAGCTGAGGGTTCCGACTCGGTGTTTGAATCCTCGTCACGCGCAGACAAAAACCACGACCTCCGTCTCGCTGCGCTGGACGAAGTGGAGGATGTTTGAGCGATTGCCGACGTGATGGAACGAGGGGGAGATGATGCTTCGAGACTCTCATCTTTTTGGGGACCGTCGCCGGTGTGTTCCTGGTCCTGATCTCTGTTGCCTTCTGTGGAGGCGAAGAGGCTTTGATCATGCGTGGGAGGGGGAGGAGAAACGAGAGTAGTCGATAACAATCCTTGGCTGGTCTCGACCTGGACTTGGGGCAGATGCGCGTTTGGATCTGTGGTTTCACTCATAGTTGTAGGCTGTCGCTCGCGACGAGCAGCGTCTGCCCAGATACCACCCCTGTGCAAATAGTCTGAGCTTGAGAAGAACGTGATGTCGTCCATGTTTGGCATCACTACGGACTCCATTATCTGTTATCCAACAAGTATGAGTGAACAGCAGCAATCGAGTGGGAAAGAGAACGACGCACAACTTCCTTCAACCTCGACTCTATCTGACCAAGAATCATGTTCCATGTGATTTGACGGTCGCTCACGACAGGTTCGACGTCCAACACCATCTTTGGCATTTGAGTAAACGCATACCAGATCCGGGAGCTCGGGGGTCGCTTGACCTTGACAAGAAGGTTCCCGTCAAGTTCGCGCAATACAATTGCCAGCACGAGTTTGACGGAATACGACTTGAACCGGGCCCCAAGGTTGATGGTCACGACGGCCTGAACGGTTATCCTGATTTCGCCCTTGTAATGGACCCGGACTTCGAGCGAGGCGTCTCCGTCCTTGGTCAGCTCCTTCAACATGGGTTTGCTGAAGGTAGGAGCAGTGTTCCCGACAGACACCTCCGTGACGACGACATCTGTAAGGAAGGCGGGACGCTTGACCTTGGATAACTTCCGCATCAACCGACCGATGATGTAGTCCTCCAGGATATGCGTCCGATAAAAGCTGAAGAAGATTCGACCTATGAGAGCGTTGAACCAGCGCATGGGTATCACATCGGGTTGCTCGTCCAAGGTCTCGACCAGGTGCAGCATGTCGGCGGGGTCGAACACAGGTGCGAGGGGGGATAGTGGAGGTTGGTTTGGAGGATCATCTGACGCGTGGATCAGACTGAGGTACCACTCCTCCATATCGACGATATTCGAGACGAAGATGAACCAAGGCGTGGATGGGGTAATGGCCTCCCTCTTCTCCTCGACCCTCTCAACCTTCTCCGACGGTGTCTTCCTATCCCCATCCTCACTGGAGCTGGACCCAAAGCTCTTCTTCGTCGAGAGGCTCGGTGTAGTTTGTGTAGAGTTGCCCCGTTTTGGCTTGAGACAGATCGCGTTCCGCTTGGCAAAGAGCTCCCCATCCAGCAGACCTTCTGGATATATCACCACTTCGTGTCCCCCAAGCTCGATCGCAGCCTCCACCTCCGTCATCCCTTCGTCCTCGTACAGATAGAGGACCTTGCCCTTGAGAGCGACGTACCACATACCCTTGGGTCGGGATCGCTTGGGATCCTTGGACCTTGAATCCAAGAACGATCGCATGAGAGTGACATAGGACCCGTCCGAAACCGACTCTTCGAATGTTCTTCGAACCGTCAACCATCCTTTCCGGACCTTTGGTGGTTCCCGAGCATCCGTAGAAAAGGGTAAGTCAGGGGAAACGAAAGTAGTAGTCGGGTCCTTCTCCTCGGTGTCGTCCCTTTCTTGTGTTGTCGGCTCATTGGGGCCGGAGACGGGTACCGAAGTGTAGACGGTGTAGAAGATGGCGCAGGCGACGACCAAGGGAATGAAGGTGAAGCCGCCGATAACGTAGGCGTATACCAGCGTTTTGAACGACATGGCACCTCTGTAGTTTGGGCTTCAGAGTGGTGGAAGTGGCATCCACGCTGTTAGGTGGTGGGGTGGCTGTGGGGGAACGGATGACGTGGTAGGCTGATTCGGGATGGCAGACGCGATCAAAGGGAGAAACATCGCGAAAAAAATAACCGACAAAACGTATTTCATTATATCAGGCAGGATAGTCGGATGTGTGGTAAAGTATCGAGAGAGTTACAGTGATACAAAACGACCTGCGAAATCCTCGACGGCATGCTACTGTATATACAATCATCATCTAGTGGCTTGTTGCGGAATGGAATGTGAAATGATGCTACAAATGCAAAATCAAGGATGATACAAAAGAAAGGCGAACGTGGGCAGCGACAAGGGCGTGGGATAAGCTACGGATGCGAAATTAGAAACGAGACTAGGACGCAAGCAGGGATAATGAGGTGGGCCACAGGGCCGAGGGGGAGAATGTGGAACAAAGTGTCAGACCTCAGGTACACCTGTCCCTGTCATCACTCCCGGAGCGATGGAACTCCATCAAAATCATCCAGGAAAGTCGATCAAAGCGGGTTCGGCGGCGCACGAAACCGGGTCTCCCTGACCGCCTTGGACACGGGCTGATACAGGAGTGAGTTCGGCGGTAGCGGGTCGTCTTCGGGTGGGGTGAAGCAGATCTTGGGGATCGGCCGTACCGGTTTAGGGGCGTAGAGTGGGAGTAACTGGGGCTGGCGAGTGACAGCCGAGTCCGAGAAGGGGGAGATGAACTGGGGAGACGTCTTGGCGAAAGAGCAGACCCGTTCGGCTTCCACCTTGGTCGGTGTTTGGTGATGAAGGGAGTAAGAATCAACCAAGGATCCCAGTTGCATCTGGTAATCAATTGGGACTTTGACTTGTGCCATATTGGTAATAGATTCCGGATGAGACGTGGGGACGGCCATCTGGCCATTGTTTGATTGGAAGATATCAAAGGTCGGAAGAGCCAACAACAGGCCGTGTTCTCCTGACCACCCGGGGACCCCATAATCGACCCCACGAATCAATGGCTGAGGCGGTAATTGGGACATGGCTGAAACTGGTGTTGTGACCGCCGAATCATCCGAACATGGGGATCCTGATTGGGCGCCAGGAGCCAGCCAGGAGGTTTGTAATTCGAACGGACACGTTTCCCAATACGTTGGATAGGCGTGTTGCGGTTCAAACCTGGTCGTGTGTGTGGTGCTTGAACCGGACCATGACGGTTGGTTTGTCTTGGACGCGAAGAGGGAAGTAGGGTGAGGACGGCGAGATGCGGTGTTGCCATCCGGAGTGGGTTTTGAGTGTGGATAGGGAGCAAACCTGCGAGAGGGAGCGGGCATAGTGGGGGCAGGGGAAAGAGTTAGACGGTGTCCAAGACCAGGGGGAGCTTTATATGCCCCAAGGTGCTTATAGCGGATCGGGGGATCAGCAGACACATTAGCGACGGCACGTTCTCGAACAGTCACTGCGGAACGGTGACTGAGCTGACCGTTGTTTGGGTTCAGCGTCTGATAATGAAAGAAAGGAGCAAGAATAGTGCTCAGTCCCAGTCGAGTCCATGCTGCCAATTCGAAAAGAAAGGATCACGTACCGTTGCCTCGTGCTTCCCTGGTCGCCGCACATCATTCACGGTTCGCTTAGGTGGATAATTACACCCGCGCCTCCCAGCAACGGTCGCCTGTGGCCGCTGTACGGCCGAAGCCATGGTGTTGGCAGAGAATTAGGGGCAAAGGGGGCACAAGCCCGGCGCAGCCATTTTTCTTATCGGAAGCTGTGTGTTGGATCCAACATTTCCAACTAACCCCGAGTCCACAGGCGTCGAGGCGGGAACAAGACACAAAGAACGGGTAATAGCAACATCCCCATTCTTTCAATCACCCCCCGCAGGCCGCGATGATCCAAAGGCTGAAACGAGTTTAGCCGAAGAACGAATGGCGAGCGGCCAGCTGCTCGTGGCGTGGTCGCAACGGACAGAGGGGCCCATCGGAACCTTCCGATTTCAAATCCAGTCGTATTCTCCGCTAGAAACACAAAATACATAATAGAGGACAACGGGTAGGAACAAAAGGTCGCAACTCCAACAAGGCCGAGTTCCTCTGAACCCTGGGAAACGACAGGATAACAAACTACAACGAGACACCTAAAACAGGCCTCAAACGGACACGCCACCAACGATCAGGACAATGTCAAACCAGGTGCCTACTCTGCGGTCACAGCGACGGGCGACGGGTTGTTGGACGAGGTCGACCTCTGGCCAATAGCTCTGTTTGAGAGCCCCGGGTGACGGATTCCAAGCGCCGCGCCCACCATTCGCCTTCCAGGGTCTCCAATCCTCGGGGGGCCGCCAATGCTTTCCGGGGTCTCGATCGCCGCCCCAATGGCAAGAATGGCCGGGTCAGAGGGAGGAGCATCATCGGGGTGTGGGGAACCCAAGGTGGACGAGATGAGCGCGTTCAGCGTAGGATGAGAGGGCAAGTTGGGGAGGGTTGGTGAGGGCTCTCGGTCTCTGGGGGAAATGTTGGTAAGGGTCTGGAGAGTCGGTGGATGTTCAGGAATTGACACGGAACCGTTCAGTCCTGGAAGAACGCCGTTCCGGAAAGAGTTGGTGGTGCTCATGGTGGAAGCGGAGCGACCATGCGAGATGGATCCCCTCGAGTTGTGCGCTCTGGAAGCAGAGCTCATGTGGCGAGTGTTAACGTTTTGAATCACGTTTTGTGCATCCGGACCGTCATAAGGTCGGATCACGGTCGGGGCTTCTGGAGCTTGTTTAGATAGGATGGCTGGAGGGAAGGCGAGCGCATGAAGGTAAGCGCGTTTGGCTATGTGTCATAACCAGGGTCAGTGAGCTAATTCAAGGTTCAACCCGGTAAGGAAGACTGAAAAGCTCACCGACTGTGGCGTCTTGGAAGACAATCAAGAGGCTCGTATCATCGATCCACTTGATCTTAAATCCTCCACCAACGCTTTCCCATTCTGCGAAAGCGGTTTGGATATCCCTCGTCTTCAACTCCTTCGGGAAGCCGGTGAGAGAAAGAATGCGGGTGACGCAAGCAGAGAGTTGGGTGAGTGAGGAGGCCATGACGGAAAAGGATCCAAAGAGGAGCTTAAGGGACAGGGAGAAAGAAACGATTGAGGCTTGGGTTGGAAAACTAGTGGATGACTGGAGGGCAGTGACCTGTGCTGGTTAAGTGCCAAGTGAGAATTAAGATACGGAAAGTTATGAGGTGGCGAGACGAAAATCGCTGGTGAGAAGAACAAAACAAGCCGGAATTAGCCGGATGGTTGCAGCGGCGCCTGGATTCGATGCGCCCTCAATCAAAGAAATTCGGTCGACTCTACGCTCAACGCTTACCGACCAGCTGTAAGGCGAGGACCACCAAGGAGAAGTTCAGGGCACCCATTCACCACGCTTGTAGAGCTGATAGAATCCGATCAGATAATAATCGGCCACGGCCACAACGAAGGACTCATAAGTTACGCATAAACGCCATGATATGTGTTCCATTCGGAATGCGCCGCATAGAATGGAATTGGCCCCGTATCTCTCAATGGCGGAAACACTGCCGAGCATCGACGAGACCGCTAGCGTGCTCAAAATTGTCGGTTGTGTCGATGAGCCACACTGGTTGCTCGGACCGTGCCACTCACACCGCTCCATGAGTTTACTGGCCCCAGCGTCGTCCAGGCCATTCAGAAGGCCCGCGTGCAAACCAGGGGTTTGTTGGGGGGGGATGGCTCGTTCCACGGCTTCGAGAATGAAGAGCGCCAACGAAGGATCAGCGCCCACACGGGATCGAGGTTCGAACCCGTGAATGCGAAACGTTGGATACTGAATGTCCCACTGAGGTCCAAGTAACTCCATTCGGGCCCTATATTATTGCAGAAATCTCGCGACACAGGATTAACCTACAGTTCAGGATAGATATCCGTTCGCCTCTGCTTATCGACTGGCATCTGCGTCCTAATCTTCTGCACGCTCTCCAAGTCAACGTTCGCGAGACAGAAGGTCGGTTCCGCATGAGAAAGGTCGTTGCACTGCGCCAGGATAGTCCCCCATGGATCCACGATCTGCCAAACACAGATATCAGCGAAAAGTGACGCGGCGACAATGCAATTGAGTATGCGGCTCCCCCGAAAGGGCTGGATAACAGGGTGGAGTCACCGTACCATAGCGTGGCCCCAGCTTATTCGGGTTTGACTGTGTTGCCCAACAGCTGCAGCACCGATCACATAAGTCTGTGTTTCGATCGCGCGGCTTCGAAGGAGAGTCTCCCAATGAGCTGCTCCAGTCCTGACTGTAAAGGCGCTAGGGTATGCCAACATATCCGCTCCTCGGGTCCTCAAAATTTGCGCGGCCTCTGGAAACCTGACGTCGTAGCAAGTTAGAAGGCCGACTACGCGCAAATGTGCACGGGTGCATAGTGCGAGGACGGCGGGTCGCTTAATACTTTATCACGGTATACTGAAAAAATGGGT
>Ga0307516_10002203_pt1 | contig 26382 bp, 30 predicted proteins | sample 19_EM_MG_FD_203310 | JGI IMG/M metagenome (GOLD analysis project Ga0307516, IMG submission 203310) | Populus trichocarpa ectomycorrhiza microbial communities from riparian zone in the Pacific Northwest, United States - 19_EM | ecosystem: Host-associated > Plants > Roots > Unclassified | place...
GCAGACCGGGAAAGCGCAAGCGCTGCCGCGGAGGAAGACAACCTTGGTGGTCATCATAAGAAGGACAAGCAATCGGAAGGAAACAGGAACGCAAGGAGTTGCGAGTCTAGATCGCGGAATAGGAGCAGGGTTGTTTCCAGAGGCACGGCCCAGAGGAACAACACCACGAGTCGGGAATCACTGTATCGTTGCAGACGGCTTGGACGCTCGAGGCGATACAGCTGCACCCCGTGGTCGGGAGACACGAGGGATCATGCTACCACTCGCATCCTTGTCACTGACACCCGATTATGGCGATGAACTCTGGGCTCTGCCAGCACTCAACAGCGTGAGCGTATCCCCCCTTATCCGAGATGCTTACAACGATTATAAGGCAGGGCACACGCCGCACCAGGGTGAGGACGTCGAGTTGAACGAATACTGGAGCGGAGGCTTGTCCGCAAGCCGATCCTGTAGCGCTGGACAGCCCCCGGACCAAGTACCAGCTCGTGATTCGGGAAAGTGCAAACGCCGCTACTGGACCGCACCTCAGGAACAGTTCGAGAGTCTGTTGGGAGCGATATGGGGTGGAGCTATACGTTGGTGCCCGTTGCGGCCGAGAAGGATTAGCTGGTACAGTTGAGGGCTCGTTGCTGCCGGCTCCGGTCGAGTAACGAAATCAACCCCGCACGCAACCCAATCGCATCATCCAATCACGATGAGAGGACTTAAGGAGAGGCACCTGCTCTGGCCACTCTCGGGAAGATACGGGAAAAGCACTACTGTCTGACCCAATCGAGAGTTATCCTCTTTACGCTGATGAAATCTAGTGCCAAGGCGAAGAGTTTTCACGTCGCGGCGCAGGGTAATTTCCCCGCAGCACGTGACCTTGCCGAGCCGAATACTTATACGACTCCTCGCCGCGGGCGAAGGAGGAGAAACATGATCAATCGGAAGATTCATCGGAAGATTCATTGACATCATCAGCGGAATCATCACCTGAATCGACATGATCAATCATCAATGGACAACCTAACGGTCACCAAGACATCAACTCAACGACCATCCTACGAGCGATACGTCGAGCGAGCCGTTGCCATGCAACCGAGCTATCCTACGAGCAATCAGTCGAGCGAGCCGTCATCGTGGAACCACGGACCAACCGTCGTGCAAGCCGTCGGGCAGCCGCCTGGCAAGCGCCGTCCACCAAGCGATCCGTCGAGCGAGCTGTTGCCGCGGAGCCGCGTACGAGCCGGCGCTCACACCGCGAGCAATGACGAGCGAGACGGCGGCTGATCGGGGAAGGAGATGGAAGGATACGTGAGGAATTCGAGAGTCTAGGCGGGAGATAGCCTCGGGATTAGACCTTACGGCTGTCACGGACCTAAGGGGCTAGTCTCCGGAAGCAGCGTCAAATGCAACTAAATACGGGATACGAGGAGTGAGGTCATAGAACCAATATCTTCTCTTTCTCTGATAGGCCGGTAAAACCGCTCACCCACAGGGCCTGAGAGGATTACGCGGTGCGGGAATACGTTCGGCATATCGTTAGACCGACCAGGACGAGTAGCTCCGGGCTTTGACCCACGCCCGCCTTGGCTGGTGCGTGCGTGAGCGTATTCCTTACCTGATCTTACCTGTGAAGCAGTCGTCGAGTGAGCCGTCGCCGCGAACCGCGACGCCAGGCCAGCCGCCGGGAATGCGTCGATAATCCGATATGCCGAACGATGCACCGTCTCTTCCCACCCGCCGAAGCGCCGCGAGCGAGCCGTCGGGCAGTGCGCCAGGCCCGTCTCGATCTGAACGATCCGCCTACGTGGGCTACACTGCGAGCAATGACGAGCGAGACGGTGGCTGATCGGGGAAGGAGACGGAAGGATACGTGAGGAGTTCGAGAGTCTAGGCGGGAGATAGCCTCGGGATTAGACCTTACGGCCGTCACGGACCTAAGGGGCTAGTCTCCGGAAGCAGCGTCAAACGCAACTAAATACGGGATACGAGGAGTGAGGTCATAGAACCAATATCTTCTCTTTCTCTGATAGGCCGGTAAAACCGCTCACCCACAGGGCCTGAGAGGATTACGCGGTGCGGGGATACGTTCGGCATATCGTTAGACTGACCAGGACAAGTAGCTCCGGGCTTTGACCCACGCCCGCCTTGGCTGGTGCGTGCGTGAGCGTATTCCTTACCTGATCTTACCTGTGAAGCAGTCGTCGAGTGAGCCGTCGCCGCGAACCGGGCCGCCAGGCCAGCGCGGGCCCATCTCGAATCGAACCATCCGCCGAAGTGCAGATCCGCCGAAGCGACACGAGCGAGCCGTCGGGCAAGCCGCCGGGCCCGTCTCGAATCGAAACGATATACGCAAGCCGTCTGGCACGCCGCTGGGCATGCGTCGAACCATCCGCCGAAGCGCCACGAGCAAGCCGTCGGGCAAGACGCCGGGCACGTCTCGATCCGAACCATCCGCCGAAGCAATACACGAGCAAGCTGTCTGGCAAGCCGCTGGGCCCGTCTCGAAGCATGCGCCGCCGTGCGAGCCGCCGCGCACACCGCGCCGTCCACCGAGCGATCCGTCGAGCAAGCCGTTGCCGTGGAGCCGTGTGCGATCCGGCGCCCAAGCTGCAGCCAGCGGGCGCCGCAGATATCGAACCGAACCCCTTAGATTATTCGCTGTGAATCCCCTAACGGTGGACGAACTTGGAAGGAGGGTCATTGGGGAAGTTATTCTTGTATAATAATTGAACGCCGGCGAAGACCGTGCGCGCCCCATCTCCTTCGTGACTATCGAGAAACCTGACTAGTTCGATATTACCGTCACTCCGACGGTGACCGGACGTCCCAGTGTCACAACAACCCCAGTGTCACAGGCAACGACCGATTCCCCGCTCTCCATATCTCCCAACGCATATCTACAATGGTCGTCATCATGAGTGAAGAATCGTTCAAACACCTGCTGGGCAACATCCGCCTATTCGATCGTACCAACTACGCAGTCTGGAAGGAAGATTGTATGAAGGTCCTACAGGGAATAATGGCTTGGGACATCGTGATGGAGAGGGAAGAAGAACCGGAAGATCCGGGAAGACCCAACGACTTCTCCAGAAACCTTGTTCTGGCACGGAAGGCGTACAAGGACTACTACAAGCAACGGAAATTGCAGGCCTTGGCCATTATCTATGGATCCTGCACCAATGCTGTCAAAGTATACGTCAAAGGAATGGACGACCCCGTCGAGATGTGGAAAGAATTGGAGGCCCGCACAAACACTGCCAACTCCTCGGTCGGAAGAATGTCGCTCTTTCGGAAATTCAGCACTCTTCGTCCCACTCCCGGACAGCCACTCAATGCCTACTTCGCCGAACTGCTTGATATCACCACTGAGCTCGCTGGCTCCGAAGAAGCGGTCTCCGACATGGTCCTCAAGAATCACATCTATACGACTCTCCCTCCCGCCTATGCAGTCACAATTGAGATTCTTCAATCCCGTGCGAAAGTTACTGTTCAAGAAGTCATTGATGCACTCAATGAATGCGAGACGAATCGTTCGATGACAACCAAACCTGATGCAGTCTCGGCTGCTCTCTACACACAGCAAGGAGGAAGAGGAGGACGAGGCGGCTACCAGGGACGATACCAGGGAAATGAGCGCTCTCAGAAGGGGTGGTGTGATTGGTGTAAAACCGGCACCCACACTACCGCCAACTGCTGGAGTAAGAAGAACAACAAACGAGCTCGAGATCAGAATGACTGCTACTATTGCGGAGAAGAAGGTCATATGAAGAATGACTGCCCAGCCAGAAAAAAGGGACAGGCCCTACGAAATAGCAGAGGAATCGGACGTGAAGGAAACGGACGCGACGGACGCGAAGGAAACAGACGCGACTCACGCGAAGGAAACGGATGCGATGGACGCGAAGGAAACGGACACGATGGATGCGAAGGAAACGGACGCACTCACAATACCTGTGGTAACCAGCAATGACTTGCGGGGTCAACCTCCCTCAGCTCGGAGGTAATGGTGGCGTCATATCGATCGGCAATAACAACAAGGACCTGGGTAATTGATTCCGGAGCATCTCACAATTACGGCAACAATCTTCGAGATTTCCGGAAGAACTCAGTTAAGGAAACGAATATGATCATCAAGTTGGGAGATGATCATCAAGTACAAGCAAAGAAGAAAGGAACTGTACGTCTGGGAGGAGTGGATATTGAGGGGTTCTTCGTTCCGGAATTCCGAATATCTCTCCTGTCAGTCGGACAACTCGACTCACACGGATACACAACAACATTCCAATCAGGGATATGCTCGATTGCCGATGCAAAAGGACAAAATGTTCTCAGCGCCAACCTTGAAGACGGCCTATACATACTATCAACGGATGGATCAGCACACATCTCCGAAATAAAGATGCTGCAAACAGCTTCACATTCCCACTCAACAAACATGTGGCATCGACGTCTCGCGCACCTTAATCATCAGGACTTGAAACGACTACTGGAATCCTCAGGCGAACGCTTTACAGACCCGGATGTCGAGCCTGTGACGGATCCTATGGACATCGAGCCTGTGACGGATCGTATGGACACGAGTCCTCGGTGGGAAACACCTGGATTGTGTCGGACATGTGTTCATGCGAAGCAACAATAACATATTGTACGCACTAAGGCACTCCGGTCCTCAATGCCTTTTGCGCTTGTGCACTCAGATCTCTGTGGGCCTATGAAGCATAGTATCGGAGGCGCCCAATATTACATCATCTATATTGACGACTGTACAAGATACACTGAGGTGTATTTTCTGATCACAAAAACCGCGGAAGAGATATCGGCCAAGTTTCAACATTTTCAAGCATGGGTGGAAACACAGGGATTTCACATTAAACGATTTCGTAGTGACAATGGATCCGGAGAATACAGCAACTCGGTATTCCTAGGACTACTGGGAGAAAAAGGAATTACGTTTGAACTCTCCCCCCCGTACACCCAACATAAGAACGGAACGGCCGAGTGGATGATCCGAACACTGAATGCGAAAGCACGAAGTATGATGCTGAATGCAAACGTGCCGACAATATTTTGGCCAGAAGCCATCAGGACAGCATGCTACCTGCATCGAAGGTCACCTACATCGAGTCTGACGGACAACCGGTCACCATACCTAGCATTGTACGGCACCATTCCGAAAATCGGACACTTACGACGATTCGGATGCCGAGCATACAAACATATTCCACCCGTTCAGAGAACGGAAAAGAAATTTGGAAACCACTCCAGTATGTGTATAATGCTGGGATACGTTCATAACACCACGAAAATCTGGAGAATTTGGGATTTCAAATCAGGAAAAACTGGACGAGCAGTGGAATGCTCAAGTGTGGTGTTTGACGAGGAAGCAAATGCACACACAGAAGAGCAGACGGAAGCCATTCAGTTTCCAGACACCACCGATGAAGCACAGACCGATCAGACCGACGAAGCGCACGACGAGATCCATGAAATGAATGACGCACATGGTCTAGAGAATACCAGTAAGTAACAAATATCCGATTTCTCTCATCAAATGCAGTGAAATCGCTCTATGAGCGGCTGGACGATATGTGTTATACCTGCCAAATCAGCGAATGCTGGGTAGTATGCCGAATTCAGTGGAAATGCTGGGCAGATACCTGCTGAATTCAGCGAATGCTGGGCAGATGCCTGCTGAATTCAGTAAAATGCTGGGCAGATGACTGCTGAATTCAGAGAATGCTGGGCAGTGTGCCGAATTCAGCAAAATGCTGGGCAGATGACTGCTGAATTCAGCGAATGCTGGGCAGTGTGCCAAATTCAGCGAATAAGCTGGGCAGTTGCATATCTCGCGAAATAGCGAGAACTGGTGACGTGGATTCCAATTATTGAGACCAAGACTGATTGAAACGGCAGACAAAAATGACTACGTCTCTGCCCGGACACGCAGCAAGGCACGCCTTGAAACCAATAAAGCGATTATGAGCAAGGCTCACGAAGAAGGGGGTGATTTGACATCTTCGGAATACCTTGCCTCTACGTTTCTGCTGCTTGGGATTGCCGAGGAATCGGAAGATGAAGCCGAAATCGAACCAACTAGCGAGTCCATTACCGTCGAATGTGACAACGAGAGTGAACCGCTCACCTACAAAGCGGCATTACGAAGTCCGCAAGCAAGACAATGGAAGGAAGCCATGCGCCAGGAATGGCAGGTATTGGTCGAGAATCACACATTCGATGTCGTGGCAAAAGGTAATGCAGTCCATACGTCAATGACTGACAGGACAGTCAAAGAGCCTATTGGGTGCAAGTCGATCTACAAGAGGAAGATTAATCCAGACGGATCCACTCGGTACAAAGTATGACTAGTCATTAAGGGCTACGAACAAAAGGAAGGTATTGACTACGACGAAACTTATGCACCAGTATCGAAAATGGCAATGTTCCGATTGATACTGGCACTGGCCGCTCAGTATGGCTGGGATGTTGATCACATGGACGTAGTAACAGCCTTCCTAAATCCAAGGATTGACCGAGACAACATCTACATGGAAATGCCGCTTGGAATCGATTGGCTCTCGCTGAGCGGAAGCGCGTCGAACGGAAGCGCGTCGAGCGAAAGCGCGTCAAGTGGAAGCACATTGATACTTCGGAAGGCTCTCTACGGACTGAAGCAGGCGCCCAGACTTTGGTACGAAGATATCGATGGATACTTGCAATCCATAGGATTCCGGCAATCGGCTGAAGATCCAAATCTACACCTTCAACAAGGAGTCCTCCTGGTACTATACGTGGACGATCTGCTCATTACGCACAACGGTGCAGAAGGACGAGGACATCAGATCAAGCAGCTGCTGCAAAAGAAGTACAAGATATGTGACTTGGGCGCGGCAAAGCGGTTCCTAGGAATCGAGATTGAAAGGACCAAAGATGGAGAATTCAGTATCTGTCAACAAGGTTACATCAACACAATCATACGACGATTCGGACTGATGGATGCAAAACCGACTAAGTCTCCACTTGATCCTCAGACAGATCTGGCTAACACCCACTGTGAGGACAAACCGGCCAACCGCAAAGAATACCTGTCAATGGTAGGATCACTCATATATGCAGTGCTTGGGAGTCGACCAGATATTGCCTTCAGCGTTACTGCTCTCAGCCGATACAATGTCCAACCACTCGAGATGCATGCAATGGCTGCCAAGAGAGTTTTACCATACCTCAAGTCTACATCGGAATTCCGAATTCACTACCGACGGCTCCCATCCTACTCGCGATCGGATACACCCTCTATTAACATATCGGATATACTGACTCGGATTGGGCAGGAAACCTTACAACTCGCAAATCGGTCGGAGGATGTGTGTTCGGCCTGGGACACACTGGCGCCAACAAAGAACTCGTCATGTCCGGACTGATTCATTGGCAAGCCAAGTCTCAGAGCGTCGTAGCACTTTCAACGCTCGAAGCTGAATACATCGCCTGTTCGCACGCCACCCGGGAAAGCCTCTGGCTCAGGCGTATGATGAAGGAGGCAGCAGGAGGAATGGCAGTAAAGATTGTTGATGGACCGGTACCGATCGGATGCGACAACCAAGGCGCCATCAAATTGATCACCTCTGGAGTCGTACAGCAAAAGTCAAAACACATTGACGTAAAATATCATCATGTTCACGACGAACAGATGAAAGGCGCAGTTAAGTTCCAATATGTTACCTCTGAGTCTAATCCTGCTGATCTGTTGACGAAACCTCTTGCGGTTCCCCAACATGAACAACTATTGGAACTTACCGGTCTCACTCCATTTGGCCCTGACAATGGAGAATCCGAATATGATGAATGAGGCCGATCTCGAAAAGGAAAAGGGGGTGCGGTTCTTTGGCAAAGAAAAGGGGGTGCGGGTGATAAGGAATTGGAAGAGGAAAGAAGGTTTCTTTTGTTGAAGCATGTTCTTGCATCCTGTCGGCAAGCATAAGTCGGCACTCTTTTTCCTACTAGCAAGTGTTTTTCCCACGAGGTTTTCACTGCAGAGGTTTTAATGAGGTCGACGAGGATTTGATGGACTGTTCTTGATTTGGTGGATTTCTGTTTGGTACGGAGCACGAGAAGAGGGGGTGTGTTGGAATTGCTTCTCGCCGCTCCGGTGTGGCGCGCCGACGGAAGCGACACCGCAGCAAAGGCGGCGGCAGAAACGCTGTGGGGAGCAACGCCATAGCAACGGCAATGGCAAGGGGATCCTGGCAACGACGGCTTGGTATTCTTCTATAGCAGCGTCCGTCGCATTCTTTCTTCTACACTCTTACATACTTCTAGATAGTGGCAAAAAAAAGATACTCGTTACGTCTACCTCTAGCGATTTCATCACCCGTCAACGATCAAATCATCTCGTTCTGTCTCTCTCTCTTTCTCTCTCTCTCTTTCTCTGTACTTGTGAAGACTCTAAAAAGGAAACGGTGATCGGGCAATCTTCAACACCATTACCGCTGGCACCACATTGCCACAAGCTATACAGCTGACTGCCGTATCTAGGAGCAGAACCCAGACAACAGCGGTTGCCGAGCAAGACGAACCGCCAGCCATACTGAACCGTCGAATACGGCACGGCCAGCACCAGAAACGGAGACTCTCTCACGGATCACGAATTCAAAGACGTCCATAATAGGTATGGTAAATGCTCTATCAAGGGCTGCTCCGTAGCACAGCTCCTTCCAGAATGAACCCCCGGCAGAGATTTCCACAAGCCACTCCTCACAATGCGGTCCTGTACCAGTTTGCCGCCGGGTCCGAAAAGCATTCGCCCAACCGCACGTCTATGGGGGTGTTTTGTTGTCAGCCAGTCGAAGCGAAGGCAGATGGCGAAAATGGGAGGAAACTGACGAGTGTATCCCGCGGCCTTGCCCTGATCGATCTGGTACGCCGTCAGGTTGTAGACGGTCTGGTAGTGGATGTCGTGGCTCGGGCGCAGCGTCAGCCGGGCTCCTCGCACGAACGGACGGGCGCAAACTCACGCGATGCTCATGTACGCGGTGCGCCGATCGTTCAACGCCCACTTGACGATGTTCTTCGAGTTCTGGATCAGCTGCGGCGTCGCATTGTTGTAGTCGTTGGTGTCGAGGTCCCAGCTGACGACGTGATAGCCGAGCGCCGCCATGGTGGCCTTGCAGGCGGCGCTGCACGAGATGTACGGCGGCCGCATATACGTGGGGTAGCGCCCGAGGATGGACAGGAACGCCTGCTCGTTGCGAATCATCTCGTAGCGCCGCGTTGTCTCGGTCACGGTCGACAGGTTGGCGTGCGTCCACGTGTGCGAGCCGAGCTGGTGTCCTTCGTTGTGCATGCGCTTGACTAGCGCGCTCCAGACGCCGGTGCTGTCGATGGCGCCTTTGTCGAAGTTGTTGCCGCTAGGACAGGGTCAGTCGCGGCCGATGGCAAGTGCGGTGGGAGTCGTGCGTTACGAAGAAGGTTGCCTTGACGCCTTTCATTTTCAGCAAGTCCAGCAGTGCAGCGGTGTACAAGTACGGCCCGTCGTCGAACGTGCTGGCGACCGGTCAGCGAGTGATTCTCCACGATGGCCAGCACAACCCCACAGCGCAATAGTGCCCGGTTTCGTGCACGAGTAAAGCTCCGAGCCTGCATCACTGTCAGATGGCCCTCGGAGCAGAAGTGGGCGCGGCTACCATACGGCACGTTGCCGAGCTTCGCGCGGGAGCTGATGGGAGGCAGAGTCGGCTCCGCAGGCGCGGCGTTGCAGGTCTGTCGAGTGTCAGAAACATTCCTCTGTTCCATTCCGACGCCGACACACCCCGTACGCGCTCTGGCACCCGGTTCCTGCGTTCCTTTGTCAGCACCAGCAGACAGTGTGCTCCACGGTTCCGGGTCCGAACCACAGTGCGCCGTCGAATCGCCACACCTGTTGTCCCGTCAGTGCTGGATGCGAATTCTGGGCGCGAGGAAGAACATACCAGCCAGCCGACGAACAGCATCGGTTCACACGTGCAGTAGCACTGCAACTGTAGCTACTGTGCGCCGCGCCGCAGCGTCCGTCCGGCGAGTCCCTGCGCTCGACCGTCGAAGGCGCACGCAGAGCGCAGGCAGCGGTGCCGGAAACGGCAGCGGTAAGTAGTGTGAGCAGAGACGAAGCAGCGACCATTTTGTTTCTTGAGGTACGGGAGGATATCAGGGAAGGAACAAAGCGACTCAGGCAGATAATGGGGACTGCGATGGGACTCGGCTGCGGGGAGGCGGAATTGGAGACGGGTGCGTGCGTGCTTATGTATATACGTATGCTCGGTGGCTCGCTACATAGGTAGTACGAATTGTCACGTCAAGGCAGCCGCCGATCTGGCAGGAACGTGCGAGAGAGGCGGATCGCGGAGTGGTATTCCTTGCTAGCGGGGTACGGGCCCACCTTCGCAGCGCAGGCTTTTAATCATTATTCGCATACGACCAAGTTGGATAATGAAGATATGTACAGTCCGTTCCCTGTCCGCAGTCCGCGCGCGGCGGCCCGTTGCAAGCTCCCCATTTGCCCTCCGCCCACGCCTGTCCCGAGAACGAGTACATTGATGCGAACCAAGGAAAATCACAACGGAAAGAACAAAGGCGAGAACAAAAGAAAAACATGACCCGCCCCCTTACCCCTCGTCTTCCGATGCCATGAAAGAGGGCGTGGGTAGGAACAGCGGCAGTCCCTCCCCATCACCCAGCACCTCCACCTCCGCCCTCCTCTCTGCCTCCCACTCCCGGCGCTCCCGGAGCTCCCATTCCGACACATCGCTCCCTGCATCTTCCTCAGTCGGCACCAGCCTTCCAACATCCGTAGAACAAAGGAAATCCAGCACCGCCTGCCCACACTTCCCATCGGCCAGTAGATCCCGGATCTTCCACCGGCTCTTCCACTTCCCGCTTTCCCCCCACACCTCCGCCCACAGGATCTTTTGCCGCGCCTCCCATTCCGGACACACCTTGAACAGGTAGCCCCCCGTCTGCGTTGGGCGCCGGCACCACCAGCACTAGGCGGTGGACTCCCTTGTGCGCCAGGCACCACCGGATCTCAATGACGACGTTCGGCCTAGCCCTCTGTAGCATTGCAGTGTGCATTCTAGCTTGGAGCGCGTACATTTGGCCGGTTCTTCGCAGCGCGAGCATTTACCCAAGCACACTGTCTCGCACCTAACGCGCTGTACACATACTATGTAACAAAGAACAAAAGACACTCTGCCCATCGCGAAAAGTCATCTACCGTGAACCGAGTGTCGACAAAACTTTGCATGGCGAAAGGATAGTGTTGCAGGGGACCTCGGACCTAGGTGTAGGAGCAATCCCTAGGTTAGAAGGAATATCGCTAACTCCTCATCAGTGATTCATCGCGCACCGCATCTTTCCCACTTGCTGGGTCTCCAGATACACACACTCCTTTGAGGAGGCCGGTCAGGTTGTACAGGCCTAGGGTTGTGTGTTCCCCTTAGCCTGGGCATATTTTTGTGCTTTGGGAAATAGCCTTAATTGACATAGATGGGGAAAATTAAGAGGAGTAGGGTTGCCAGACGTACTGTGGGAATTGGTGCAGCGGATCTTCACTGATACCTGATTGTTGAGGTGCCAGATATTCATCTTGAGTCCCACCGTCCGCTTTTGCGCCGGTGCGAAGCCCCGTGGATGCCTCCAGCGGCGCCCAAACCACGCACGTATTGAGAGGTTTTCGGTGAAAACTATCCTGCAGCCCAGTAGCATCCAGTGCATCGCAGCAAGGCCCGGATGGTACCATATCACTTCGCAGTGTATCCTTTTGGTTCCCTTTTGTCTGCATTGTCGTAGCAATGGTCTTGGGCCCCTACTATACCGTCAACCGCTCCCGGTGACCCGAATTATGAAGCACAGCTTCCGTACAACCACCATAGGAAATGCGGCCTGTTAAAGTCTGAGTTTCTGCCCTGTATGCTCCAAAACATTCTTGCTTATCCTCAGGAGTTCCACACAAGTACTGCTGCAGAACGACCCTCCACTAGTTTACAAGTGTGCCGCCACCAGCAATACCGCCCTGACAAAGCCTACCCTATCGGCACCATAAGTTGCACAATAGGAACCGCACGCCATCAGCCAGTCACAGCAAAAAAGTGCAACCTCTAGCCAATGGGGCAATCTTGCCAGCGAGATAAACACAGCTGACGCCCCGCCGTGCGTGATCGGAGGATGGACAGGCTGGCACCACTGCAGCTCGCTAGTGTGAACTAGGGGACTTGGATAACATCTCAAGAGCCCTGTCAGAGCTTCGACCAAGTTCGACCGTTCAATGTGCCAAGTTTTGTCACCCGTCGATCTATGGATGTTGAGCATCGTCACTTTTCGGGTAGCCTCGGTAGTGTCTGGGTTAGGGTAGTAGCTGCGTAACTTGGGCCGCTTGACAGTGGCCGTGAAACATTACAGGAACGGGCTGTGGGCTGCTACAATGCAGGCGACTGCTGGCTGCTGGCTGCTCGCTGCTGTGCGGAGAACCGGCTGAGCGAGAGTTTTTGTTTGTTTGTTTATTCATTGATCACATGCGACCTATATTTAGATCATGGCGAGAGTGTTGTGGCGTCCGTCAGCAGCCAGAAGACAAGCATTGTCCCGAGTGGCGCTGCGTGTGGCGTCAGGCCTGAGGCGAACTGGAATCCGGAACGTCATCTAGAGGGGCAAAGCGGTGACTCGGTAGAACGGAGCCGATCGGAGCGAGCTTACTTTGACGATCCAGTCCGGCAACCGGTTCGTGGGAATCGCGCGGCTGGCTTGCAGGCCTGGTGGGTGACTGCCGGTGCGCAGAGGGAACCACCCCCGAACGTTTACAGCCGACTCCGCAAACTCCCGCGGAAGTAGTGAATGCTCGCATGAGAGCACGGCCAATGATCGGAGCGTCGTGTGCTGGACGCCACAAAATTTCACTATTGATCACTCGTGCTCATCGAATCAGCAGAAGCGGATAAAAGTCGTTTGGAAAATGCACACCAACTACCTGGCCAGGAAAGTCTGTCAGGGCCTGACGCCAATTAAAGTGCCAGCAGATGCACATATCAGTCGCGCTTTAGCGGTGGACAGCCAGAGAACGGGAGACATCGGCTCCGGCGACGGATTGATTGGATTCTACGATGTGGGACCGCGTCTGCCCGCCGAGCGTAAATGGGAAATTGGAAAGCTTACAGGACTCGATGTGGTCTAGGGGACCGTGATCCAATGTGCTTTTGGAGGCAAGCGTTGGCCACACAACCCCTTAACGGAACGCTGCTCACGGCACCAGTGCTCAACCTTGTCAGTAGAATATATTTCGTTCCGCATGGACATCCCGGGCTCGCTGTACAAGACCTGCGCCACGAGTGGCGATACATCCTTGGGGAGATAGCTGTCTGTCCGCGCGTATCTAACGAGCCCATTCGCTCTTCGAACCCTCACTTGTGCTTCCTGTTACGATTTACTCTTTCACGGTTCATCCACTCCTGGGTGGTCCCATTTGATCTCCCGAACTCCATTCACTCTACTCCCCGCAAGCACTGCTGGGTCGGGGCTATTCACCACAACAACGTCTCCACCCCCTCGACAGCATCGCTCCGGTTCTAATGATTGGTTCAGGCTCTGACTACTCCCCGACTTCCCATCCCAGCTCCTCCAGCCACATGCGCCCCTACTTCCCCCCCATCAAGTGGCCCTCACCGACAGACCCTTCGCGGACCGCCGAGGCCAGACTGCCGCACATCTACCGTGGCCGCCACAGAGTCAACGTCATATAGGTATGACAAACACAGATCCTGCGAGCTATTTAAGCGGGAATGCCAAGAACAGAACGCCCATCCCAGCCTCTGTGCGGCGAGAGCAAAACGAGACCTCGACAGAGCGTTCGTCGAGAAAAGCCCCATTACGGCACTTGCGGTGTCCCAGGGTTTGCCCTCAATAGCACCGAAGCTAGAGTCACATGACGGCGGTTCGTTTCACTCGATCGGTCAACAGCGAACCACGCAGTGTGCTCGCTAACCCCTTCGAAAGGCACGTAGTGGATAGAATGGTGGCCCTCTAAAGAGCTGCAGGGAGCAGATAACGATTGAAGGAGGTAACTTCACGGAGGAGTAGCAATAATGGTGGAGTGGCGCGGAATTTCCTCACGATCCTTCTGCCAGTATGTACCGCTACCCCTATCAGCTATTATACGCGGTGGCTTCATTGGAACAGCCGCTTGTGTCGACCGCGAGTAAAACAAAACGTGATATTGCCATAGACTGCCACACCTCCGGTTTTCCTGCACGCTATCATCTTACTCAAAACCCTCCAACCGCGCGCCAGATGAACGTTGATACCGAAATTAGTTAAAACAAACTAATTCGAGTCGTCCGCCGAATTGCCCCCGGAATTGAATCTCGGGCCTTGCAACTTCTCTTCGTCTGGGGAAAGTTGCGACCACAGGAAACTGGCGATCTCGTTGTGCCAGGCACCCATCCTGCGTGCAAACTGAAAAGGGGTCTCTCCCATTGAGTTTGTGAGGTTTAGCAATGCACCAGCCTCAACCACTTTCTCGATGCCTGATAAATCCCTGCGGCGTACCAACCAGCACACTACCGTGTCACCTTTGTTGTCTCGTGCGTTGACAAATTCCCGCCCTCCATTTTCCAGGAGATATTCTACTACGTAAGGTCTCTCACGTGATAGAGCACAAAGTATGACCGTCCATCCGTCAATGTCGCGTGCGTACATGTCAGCTCCCTTCCATATTAGGAGCTTGACTATTTCGAGTCGCCCGATGTAAAGGGCATAAAGTAGTGGGGTCATGTTGAATCGATCGCGCTCCTCAATGTCTGCCCCCATCGCCAGTAGAGTTCGAACCAGGCCCTCGTTCCTCGATGTGATCGCATTATGGATCCGACCCCGAGACGACCACTTTAGCTTCGATGGGCGTGGGGAGTGGCGCCAGCGCGGCGCTGGAGGGACAATCTTGTACATGGATGCGTCCCATAGATCGGACAGATGGACAGGGAGTTCGAACACCGAGATTTCGGAGATGAAGAGGTCGCCCAAGCTCATATCTGACAGCATCGACCAGCTCTTTCCTTTGTAAGTACTGCTAGTGAAGGATGAGGACGTTTGATAGTCGAAGCCCACACCCCGGAGTTGTGCCCGCTTGTACGCTCTCGAATTCTTCAGATCCTCTGTGAATGATGGCAGCAAGGACGTGATGGATCTGGTGGACCGAATGGACAGGGTGCGGCGGGACGTTGCTGTGGTTATCATTGATGCGGCGTCTTCCTCTCTCGGCGGGGGGGGAAGAACGGCGGCGGCATTGGACTCGCCCGCGGGAAAATCTGAACGACCTGCAATGAGTTCACGAAGCTGCACCGAGATTGCGTGGTTGGATTCCAGTATCTGTGCCACAGCTTGGTGCAACCTCCCGAGACTTTCCGATGCTTCGGCAGCGGAATGGCTAGGAGTTATCGGTTAGCGATGTATACGGCGTTAGTAGTCGTCGCGGTTTTCCTCACCACTGGATGATACTCAGCATCAGATTCAGGCTCAACTTGTGCCGCTGAAGGTCCTCGATTATATCGGCCACCTCCGCCTCCTTCCACACCGCCCATTTGACTCTCTCCAACACCAAGCCCGCTTTGCTGGCGGGCACACTGAGATCGACAATCCCCGCAACCCGGCTCACGTATTTGTCCAGACCGGAGCAGACGAGGACGCAGCGCTCAAGGTCGCGAGGAGATGATAAATAGATATCATCGTCAGTCAGTTGCTTTCCGGCATCCTGCTCTGACCCATGATGAAGAGTTGCACCTCGCAGAAGATGACGTTTAGGTCTTGCATCTCAGCCTTGACTCGACCAACGGACTCCGGTGCGCCCTTTGCGCTATCGTAAAGGTCTTTGAGCAGGCTTACGATCTTTGCCGAGACTGCAACGAGCCCGGCGATCGAAGCGACGACCGACAATGGGTCGGACATCCGTCGTTCAGACGATGTGGCGCAGACGGAGAGTAGCAGCGATACAGCCGATTTTCGGCGACCTCGCAAACTGCTGGGGGGAAGATTTGCTGCTTTCTGTTAGGGCGCGAGGCTTAGGGGTTGCTCCCGCTACCGTCGAGTGAGTGAGTAAGGGATGAGGGTTATTCGGGGGCTAGTGCTTTTAGTTCTCGTTGTGTCGTCTCCTGTAGCTAGACTTCTTCTCACCACTCCTCTGAAGAATAGACACGCCTCCATCTACTACACGAACAGGTTTTGAGCCCGGGGTCGAAATTCTGAAGTTCTTCGAAAATAAGAATTCAGATCCGCTACGCCCGCCCACCCCTCCCACCCACCCTGACAAGCAAGAGGAGAGATCCCACGTTGGAAGACTCCCTTGACTGACAAACCGAAAGAGGAGAGATCCCACCGAAGGAAGACTCCCTTGGCCGCCAAATCGTTGAGAAGATACTTGCTTTCGAACCGAACCACATTGTGGAGAGATCCCACTGCAGGATGACTCCCAGCAGATACGGAAAGAAGAGAAGATGTCGACGATGAACATCAAACCGCTCATTGTCCCGAATTATGAGGAGTGGGTTGTGCCTGCTAAAGCTTATTTGAGTGGCCTCGGATACAGAAGCATACTTAGTAGGAAGGAGAGGCCACCGTTGAAGCCAACTCCACCATCCAGCACAGCCACCACCACCACCACCACCGATACGAATGTGAAAGAAGAGGTGGACCCATACCAACCGGAGTCAAGTGATCCTGCCTACATGGTCTTGTTCCACCGGTACTATCGCGAACTTCAGCAGTACGAGATTACGCTGGAGAAAACCAGTGGTACCATTCGAGGACTACTTTCTCCTACTCTTCAGCGCAAGTACTACGATGAGAAGTGGGACTCGAATCCAAAGGGACTTTGGGATGCTATCCGGATGGACTGTGAACGGATTTTCAAGGTTGATGGAAGGCAACTTATGGACAAGTTGGAGTCCATAAAATTTGCAGATTTTGCAAGTTCAGAAGATTTCTACACGGAGATCCAGATGGTTGCAAGTCAACTGAAGATTGTCGATATGGATATTGACAACTCCATACTTGTGAACTATATGACGAAAGCCCTACTGACCACACCGGAGTGGGACCAATTTACCACAATACTCAACATGATCAAACAATACAAGAAATCGGAAGACATGTATATTGCCCTCAAGGCGCATGAAGCAAAGCTGCAAGCTAAGCATTCTATCCCTACCGACGCAGCATTGTTTGCAATGGGAGGTACTCGATACAATATATCCGGAAAGGGCTATGGATATGGGAAGACCAATAGAACCAAGGAAGGATCAGATTGGGCAAGCAAGAAGGGAAAAAGGCCACCCATAGTCTGCTATGGATGTGGAAAACAAGGGCACAAGAAGAAGGAATGCTGAAGCTGCCATCTGGAGAAGGAGAACCAGAGCGGGCAGGCTACAGCGAATGCTGTCGGGCTGCCATTGGGAGGCACCGAAACAGACGACTTGATATTGACAATTACGGAAGCCAGTGAGGTGGATGAAGTCAAAGTCTCCATACCACAAGATCAGAAGGAGCATACCTGGATTGTGGATTCAGGAGCCTCAAAACATGTTACCAGAGATATCTCGATTTTCATCAAGTACCAGAAACTCAAACTCGGAGTGAGATCAGTCAAAGTTGACGACGATCACTATGTAAGTGTTACTGGAATCGGAGACATAGCAGTAGCTGTTACACCCAGTGTGCTGGTGACACCCCAAGACATGCAATTAGTATGACTAGCCGGACTCAATCTGAGAACTGAGGCCGAGTGAGATTTCATGAGTGAAAGACAGGGCTGGGGCGAGCTCTGAAAGAGAGGAGTATTACTGACCCAACAGCAGCCAGGTGGTAACTCAAGGTTACCAATGGGAAAGGGGATGAGTGGCAGCCTCAGGCGAGGGTCTGGTCACATCCCTGGGAGGTGTCAAGGTTATCCTCTGCGAGACCCATACTAAAAGCTACTAGTTGCCATATACCAGCAAAAATGTCAACTTTTTCTGGGTACAATATAACTCACGAGCAATCGTGCAGGACGCGTGAGGCGGAACGGGTCCGGTGGGTATATGAGGGGAGCCAGACCATCTGTCAGTTGTTTGAAGAAGATCGGACCTTAACTTGTCAAGTTACAAAGACGTATTCTTCAGTTAACTGCGATTGCTACGGCACTTGTACAGACGTCACCAGACATTCCTGGAAGCATCTAGACTCATAGATCACGACCCCAAATGCACCTGAGAAGCATTTAGCCAGTAAGGGCTGCTGACAGGAGCACGAGGGTGACGACGCCTACAAGCGAGTGCAAATAAAGATTGTTCGCAAGCACTCAGATCGAAGATCTTCTGGGTCCATACCTATCAACCAGTGCCACGTCCCAATCAACCCTATCTCCCTCAGACGAGGAGAGACGCTGCTGCATACTACCGAGGTATTGCGCTTCCCAAGTCAGCCCGAGGGCAGACGGCCAAAGAGTCGGCGCGACATTTAAAGAGTGCCAGTTTCCTACGTAGAGAGGCATCAGCAACAATCGGTCGGAAGTTGAGCCTTAACAATATTACATTGTTTCTGAGATCAACTCTCTACTGATAATTTGAACGCGAATCTCTTAGTGAATTTTCCCAACCGCTCCCGTGCGAATCCTTCAGAACTACACAGTCGTTTCGCTGCCATCATACAAGTGTTGCCTGCTCAAGGGTGATAGACTGTTGGTGACCACCTGGGCGATTGTGCCGTTGGTGAAACACCCAAGTGTTACAGTAGCCTTTAGCAAGACAGACAGACACATCTTTTGCAATGTCCTACATGTCATGAAATTTGGCCGTTTCAGCCTGTTGAGTCTGTTCAAGCTGTTGTAAGATGGCTACAAGGTGGAGTTTGGCCTGGACTCTATCACACGTCTACTTCACAGAGGAAGCATTATTGCATCTGGACCTGTCACAAATGGTTTGTTCTACCTTACGGTAACCACTCAGGCAGTGAATCTGGTACCAGCAGTTTTCACAATTCTTGACAATGATACCATTGAATCTGCTATGTTGTGGCATAACCGGCTTGGACACCTTGGCCTATGTGCAGTGAAGAAGCTTGAGAACTATACAGAGGGAATGCAGCTCCCAAAAGGTATACCGGACACCTACCTGTATGAAGCTTGCATTCTTGGCAAACTTTGTCAAGTTCCCTTTCCATCAGTGGATCCCAAAAAGCAATCGAAGCAGCCATTTGAACTGATTCATTCAGATGCGGTTGGCCCATTTTGAATGCCATCACAGAGTGAAAAACGCTATATGGTAGTCTTTACAGACGACTATACCTGTTGGTCTGAAGTTTACTTCATGACAGCTAAATCAGAGGTTCCTGCTATGTTCGAACAATTCCTTCAGCTCATTCAAAATCAGATGGATTGCAAAATGAGAAAGTTGCAAACTGACAGTGGAGAGGAGTATTCGAGCAAACATTTCCTTGGTTTCTTAGCATCTCACGATATCATTTGGCAAGTGACAGCACCATATTCACCTGCATCGAAAGGTATTGCTGAACGTATCAATCAAGGAATCTTGGATCCTGTATGCTGTATGCTCAATTAGTCAGGCCTGCCAACTTCATTCTGGGCAGAGGCAGCAAGGGTGGCTGTTTACATCAAGATCCGTGCCACTCATCGTTCGATTGGTAAAACTGCCTATGAGTCACTCTACAGTCAAAAACCTAAAATTGAACATTTATGGAGCTTTGGATGCCTTGCGTACACTCATGTACCAGAAGCAAAATGCACAAAGCTGGACGACAGGGCTACCCGTTATATTTTCATTAGATATACAGAAACACCATCAATCTGGTAAGTGTGCAATCTGGTAACAAAGAGGGTATACACAAGTTGGGATATCAAATTTGATGAAGCCATCTTCTATAAAGACAATCAACAGGAGTCTGTTGGCGTCCAAGTCCAACTGTTCCCACCTTGAGAATTCCCTGAACCAGACTGGATGGATACCAGACCAGTCGACCAGAATATACCAATTGATATTGATAGAGAGGAGGCAGCATCAGCTGTACCACTTAAGGCTGTTGAAAGGGTTGCTAGACGACGCTGGAGAGGTGATGACCTAACTATCAATATGAACTGGCAACCGGTTGGGGGAGAGGGTACCACCAGATCTGGTCATCATCGAAGCCAGCAGGAAGTGGCACACTGTATAGTGCACTCTATCTTGTATGCTGTTCCAGGACCGAGCAACTACAAGGAAGCTGTTGTCGCAGAAGACAGTGACTACTGGTAGGAGGCAATTGTGAGTGAAATGAATGGCCTCCAACACCATGACATTCTCGAACCGATAATCAGAGATTTGCGTCAAGATCCTGCACTGTCTACTCCGTGCTGCTCGACAGGTAACGTAGACTTGACTCCTCGGGGCGTCGCTCGTTTCCTCACACGTCTTTGCGTGGGCTCATTGTCCTCGCGGTATCTGTCACACCTGGCGTGGTCTCGTCGCGGTCTTCTCACACGCCTTTGCGTGGGCTTGTTGTTCTCGCGGTATCCGTCATGCCTGGCGTGGTCTCGTCGCGGTCTTCTCACACGCCTTTGCGTGGGCTCATTGTTCTCACAGTATCCGTCACGCCTAGCGTGGTCTCGTCGCGGTCTTCTCACATGCCTTTGCGTGGGCTCGTTGTTCTCGCGGTATCTGTCACGTCCGGCGTGGTCTCGTCGCGGTCTTCTCACACACCTTTGCATGGGCTCGTTGTTCTTACGGTATCCATCACATCTGGCATGGTCTCATTGTGGTCTTCTCACATACCTTTGCATGGGCTTGTTGTTCTCGCGGTATCTGTCACGCCTAGCGTGGTCTCGTCGCGATCTTCTCACACGTCTTTGCGTGGGCTTGTTGTTCTCGCAGTATCCGTCACACCCGGCGTGGTCTTGTCACGGTGGTCTCACACGCCTTTGCGTGGGCTCATTGTTCTTGTGGGGTTGGGTGGTCGCAGTGCTGGTCACAGGTAGAGAGGTCGGTCTGTGGAGAGAGATAATAGATTGCGTGGAGAAAGAATCTCCAGACTAGTTACCACGCCCTTCCTTAATACCTTTTCCTTTACCGTGGAATCACAGTCCTGCCTGTAAGACTGACATAGAGCTTTCCATCATGACTCCATCGCTGCATCCCAGAAACATACGATCCTACTTGGCCCCTTCTTTCCTCCGCAACAGAAAACGCAAGGCAGACTCGCAAACAGTAGGAAATGACAAGCACACAGGGTAAACATAACACAGGCGAAAGCGAGGCAGACATGCAACGGTAAAGGAACAACCAAGGAAACAATAAGGGAGGCAATAAACATAATACAGGCGAAAGCGAGGCAGACACGCAATGGTAAAGGAACAACCAAGGAAACAACAAGGGAAGCAATAAACATAACACAGGCGAAAGCGAGGCAGACCCACAACGGTAAAGGAACAACCAAGGAAACAACAAGGGAAGCAATAAATATAACACTGAATGACATGAGGCAGGCACACACACGTTTTACCCGATCTTGGTCAGCCAGCGACTGGGTCAGGGTTCTGAGGAATATCGCTCCCGGAGTGATATTTGCAAGGACTAGGATGTTGCGTCTAGGCACGTAGGATAATCGTGGCTGCGGCGGCGGAGACAAGGATGAGCCACATAGTGGCAAGGGTTACGGTGGTGCCCACGGTGGCTCCGGAAAGCCTGTCGTGCCAGGTTCATGACAGTATACCCCCTGTCCAGACCGAAGCTCCGGCGAGGTCATGTGGTGTCGTGATGGTGTGGTGGCGGATCGGGGTACAGTGGATACGGATGGGTCGGCTAGCCTGCTGCTGGGCTTGAAGTCGTCCGTTGGTTCGTTGTTGCTTGGCGATGATTGTTTCCAGCGTGTTGGCCATCCGCTGGAGTTGCTGTTGATCTGCGTCATGGAATTCATTCATGTGCTGGGCAAGTGTCCGGTGCACTACGTGATTGCAGCAGGCATCCTGGGTAGTCATTTGGTGTATCATGGTGACTATTTCTCCCAGTAGGGTGAGTCATTCTTCTTGTATCGCAGCGGCCATAGTGGTAGCCTTGTCGGGGTTGGCGGGAATTTCTTCTTGGTCCTCCTGAGGGGGTGTAAGGTTGTCCAGGGGTTCGCGGGGAGGGGCTGGGCTGCAGCGGAGGTGGTGATTGTCCATGTTTACGAGGAACCGGCATTCGGGGCAGACCCGCTTTCCTCGGTGCCAGTCTGCGCATGCTTTGACAGGGTTGAGATGTCGCTCGCGGGTTACCCTGAGCAGTTCGTCCAGGTGTGGGAGAGGACAGTCGCAGGTCTGTGCCCAACGGCGCAGGCTCTGGCGGGGGTAGTAGTTGTTGTCTTTCATTTGTCAGTGAGCGATACAATAGTCATCATAGTGTAAAAGTTTGCCCGATCGTTCCTTTGAGAGTCTTCACAAGAAGGGAGGGAGAGAGAAAAGACAGAGATAAGGCGAAATGATTTGATCGTTGAAGTTTGATGGAATGGCTCAGATAGGTGTGTTCAGTCTTTTCCTATGCTATATAGAAGTATGTTGAAAATCTAGAAGGAAGAACACGTAAGATGCCGCTATGGAAGAATGCCAAGCCGTCGTTACCAGGATCCCCTTGCCATTGCCGTTGCTATGGCGTTACTGCCACCGCCGATGCTATGGTGTCGCTTCCGTTGGCGCGCCACGCTGGAGCGGCAAGAAGCAATTCCAACACACCCCCTCTTCTTGTGCTCCGTACATAGAAATCCACCAAATCAAGAACAATCCCAAATCAAAAAAAACACTCCCATTAAATCCTCTTCGACCTCATTAAAACCTCTGCAGTGAAAACCTCGTGGGAAAAACACTTGCTAGTAGGAAAAAGAGTGCCGACTTACGGTTGCCGACAGGATGTAAGAACATGCTTCAACAAAGAAACCTTCTTTCCTCTTCCAATTCCTTATCACCCGCATCCCCTTTTCTTTGCCAAAGAACCGCACCCCCTGTTCGAGATCGGTGTCATTCATCGTATTCGGGTTCTCCGTCGTCGGGGCCAAATAGAGTGAGACCGGTGAGTTGCAATAGTCGTTCGTGTCGGGGAACCGCGAGAGGTTTCATCAGCAGATCGGCAGGATTAGACTCTGAAGTAACATATTGGAACTTAACTGCGCCTTTCATCTGTTCGTCGTGAACATGATAATATTTTACGTCAATGTGTTTTGACTTTTGCTGTATGACTCCCGAGGTAATCAGTTTGATGGCGCCTTAATTGTCGCATTCGATCAGTACCGGTCCACCAACAATCTTTACTGCCATTCCTTCTGTAGTCTCTTTCATCATGCGCTTGAGCCAGAGACTTTCCCGGATGGCATGTGAACAGGCAATATATTTGGCCTCGAGCGTTGAGACTACTACGACGCTCTGAGACTTGGCTTGCCAATGAATCAAGCTAGATATGACAAGCTCGTTGTTGACATTGACGTTCCCGAGTCCGAATACACATCCGCCAACGGATTTCCGAGTTGTGAGATTCCCTGCCCAGTCGGAATCAGTGTATCCGACAATAGTGGTAGGATTCGGAAGCCATTGGTAATGAATTCGAAATCCAGCAGTAGTCTTCAGGTATCGGAGTACTCTCTTTCCCGCCGTTGCGTGCATTTTCAGAGGTTGGACATTGTACCGGCGCAGGGCGGTTACACTGAAGGCGATATCCAGTCGACTTCTGAGTGCCGCATACATGAGTGATCCAACCATTGATAGATATTCTTTGCGGTTTGCCGGTTTGTCCTCACAGTGGGTGTTAGCCAGATCTGTCTGAGGATCAAGTGGAGACTTAGCCGGTTTTGCATCCATCAGTCCGAATCGTCATATGATTGTGTTGATGTAGCCTCGTTGACAGATACTGAATCCTCCATCTTTGGTCCTCTCGATCTCGATTCCTAGGAACCGCTTTGCCACACCCAAGTCGCAGATCTTGTACTTGTTTTGCAGCAGCTGCTTGATCCGATGTCCCCGTGTTACACGGGAGAATCACGGGCAGGTATGTACTCTTAGAGAAGTACGTACAAAAGAGGAGAGATACGTACCGGCCGCTAGCTATTCTCAGCCGAGGGATCTTAGAGAGTCTAGGCGGGAGATAAGACGGGGTTAAAGGTTACGGCCGTAAGACGGACGTAAGGATTAACTCCGGGAGAAGAGGGCGATGGCAACTAGAGACATGAGAGGGAAGGCGTTAGGACGAAACTCTTCAGAGAGCTCGGTCGAGACTCTTCCGAGAGCTCGTTTGTCGAAACTCCCAGCTCCAGATGTCGATGGGCCGCAGGAAAAGAACTCAGTCTAGAACTGAGGGAATTCTGCGGTGCCAGTTGGAAACCCTGGACTCCACCTTATCGCCAGTACCGACCAGGACCAATAAGAAACTCAGACGGGCCCACGTTCAGGTGGGGGCACGCCGACCTCGGAGGAATAGACAGCCCAAGTCACCCGCTCTCACTCCACCGCCCGCGTATATATGCCGCGTCCTCTCTCGAGAGAAGAACAGCAGCGAGAAACATCCTCACCAACACTACCACCGAACCCACACACAAGATCTAAGATTATTCCGTTGTGAATTATCGAAAGTAGTCTGATTACCTTTGATTCTACCCACACTCTGGTTACGAGACAACCCCAGTGTCACACTATAATCTTTGATCCAAAATCACCTTATATAAGAAATTCAGCAACGAATGCCCCACTTTGACACAACATACTTCGAGGACCACCTCTACCTACTCGAATTACACACCCTAAAGGAACCTCAATCACAATACTCCCTCGATTATACATTCCAATCGATCGACAGCGAGCTCGACTCATACGAACGGTGGGAAGAGGAAATCGACGGAACCCTCCCAGTCCAAGAAGTCGATTGCGCACCTTACAACTGGTACACGCAATGGTGGTGGAACTGCGCAGTAAACGGACAAGCTGCGGACTTAGACGAAGACGAACTCTTCGACCTGTTTGACTACGCGTTTGACTACGACGAAACCATCTATACCAACGACTTCCTCGACCTATACTAAGAAATGTCGACATCCGATTTCAACATGCTCCGTCTCGAAGCGCCTCGGGACCTACTCCAGATCACCGACAGGACAACCTCGCAGGAACAAGCAGTAGAACTGGCAAACCCAGCTGTTTGGGTCCAAACCCTGGTGCGCCAGCAGAAACAGGCCGAAGAAGATATGAGGGAGCTTGTTGGGCTCTGCGGCAACACCGTCGACCGCACCGACCAGCGGATCCAGCGAATCGAGCATGCCTACCACACTCTGGCAGAAGGAACTCGGTACGTATATGACCGAGTAAATGCTAACCAAGAAATAGAGGAAGCATGGGTGCACAGCGAACTAGCTGCAGCCGCAAATGCCTACCAGACCTTCACCAGGAACGTTTGGCAGGCTATTATCGAACGAACCAATGAAAGTACGGAGAGGCAGGTATGCCAGGCAACGCAGCTGGCCAGGGTCAACGACGCACTGGCCTTCTTGGGAGAAGCCAATACAGCCCGCAACCAACATCTGGCCACCTTTCAAGGTAATGTAGAACTCTGGGCCGCTCACCATCAGCAGAAAGTAGCGGAACTACAACAGGAGCTGCGGCAAGCACGGGACGATATACAACGATTGGCCGTACGAATTCCGCTGCCACCTGCGTCGCCAAGCCCACCACCACCTCCGCTACCCCCGCTACCGGTCCAACGGACCCCAGCTCAGCAATGGAGAAGCCCCGTTCGCCCCTCCAGTACAAGTGAGCCGGACCTAGTCCTTTGGCAACCTTCCACGCCCCCTGGCCGACCCCCATACCCACCATTGAGAAGTCCGATCCAGCTCAATCTCCCAGCAGCAACCCGGCGAATACGGCCCCCGGCGGTCCCACCTATTCCGATGGGACACGCCACACCGCCACCCTGGAGAAATCCCCACCCGGGAGGGAATAACGGACCCCCATCAAGGCCACCCACACGGCCAACGACCCCACTGCTGCCACCAACACCGACCCCGCCCCCGGCGGCAGGAGCAGAGGGAACGCGACCAACGTTGACGATGCAGGACCTTATCCTGCTAGTCGCGGAGGGAGTGGCTAGGGCCCAGTCCCACCAACCGCCAAAGGAGGAACGGGTCCGCACGTCGCGTCTCAAGATGGAGAACCCAGAGCCCTTTGACGGAAAACCAACGACTCCATTCAACATCTGGTGGCAGTCGGTCGTTAAGTATCTAGGGTTGTCACGGCGCGTGCCAGCTACTGGGCTTCGACCCCTGGCGCAAGGAATGCGGGAGGAAGGAATGCGGGGGGAGGGAATGTGGAGTGACGCCGGGCGTGAGGATGGATTGTGGAGTGATGCCGGA
>Ga0307516_10002204_pt1 | contig 26381 bp, 14 predicted proteins | sample 19_EM_MG_FD_203310 | JGI IMG/M metagenome (GOLD analysis project Ga0307516, IMG submission 203310) | Populus trichocarpa ectomycorrhiza microbial communities from riparian zone in the Pacific Northwest, United States - 19_EM | ecosystem: Host-associated > Plants > Roots > Unclassified | place...
GACACCGCGACGGGCGAGCCGGCGGCGGCGGAGGGCGAGATCTGGGTCCGCGGCCCCAACCTGATGCTCGGCTACCACGGGCGGCCCGAGGCGACCGCCGAGGTGCTGACCGGCGGCTGGTACCGCACCGGTGACCTGGGCCGGTTCGACCAGCACGGGCACCTCAGTGTCGTCGGCCGGGTCAGCGACCTGATCATCCGCGGCGGCGCCAACGTCGATCCCGCCGAGGTGGAGCGGGCCCTGCGGGACCTGCCCGGCGTGCGCGACGCGGCCGTGGTGGCCGGCGCCCATCCGCTGCTCGGCGAGGTGCCGGTGGCCTTCGTCGTCCCGGTCGACGAGTCGACCGACCCGGCGGCCCTGCTGCGAGCCCTCGCGCGGGACCTGTCCGCGCACAAGGTCCCGGAGGAGATCGTCCTCACCCCGGTCATCCCGCGTACGCCGTCCGGCAAGCCCCGCCGTCACCTGCTGCGCGAGGCGCTCGCGGCCGGTCCGGCGCCCGGCGTCACGGACCGGTTCGCCGGCCTGACCGCGGGCGAGCGCCGGGCCGCGCTGTCCGACCTGGTCCGCGCCGAGGTGGCCGCGCTCTGCGGCCCGGTCGCCGACCCGGGCACGGCGTTCGCGGATCTCGGCCTGACCTCGATGGGCGCGATGACCGTGTGGCACCGGCTCAGCCTGCGCACCGGCCTGCGGCTGCCGGCCACCATCCTGTGGGACCACCCCAGCCCGGCCGCGCTGGCCGCCTACCTGGACGCCCGGCTCGCCGGGGACACTCCCGGCGCGGAAGGCCGCCGGCCCAGAGCAGAGACTGAGCCGATCGCGATCGTCGCGGTCGGCTGCCGCTACCCCGGCGGCGTGCGCACCCCCGACGAGCTGTGGCGGCTGGTGGCCGACGGCGTCGACGCCACCAGTGACTTTCCCACCAACCGTGGCTGGGACGTCGACGACCTCTACGACACCGACCCGGACCGGATCGGCAAGACCAGCACCCGCCGCGGCGGCTTCCTGCACGATGCCGCCGACTTCGACCCGGCCTTCTTCGGCATCTCACCCCGCGAGGCCCTGGCCGCCGACCCGCAGCACCGGCTGCTGCTCGAGGTCGCCTGGGAGACCTTCGAACGCGCCGGCATCCCCGCGCCCAGCCTGCGCGACAGCGACACCGGCGTGTTCGTCGGCCTCATGCACGGCGACTACGGCAGTCGCCTGCACACCCACGAGCTCGAGTCGCACCTCGGCATCGGTTCCGCCGGTAGCGTCGCTTCCGGCCGCATCGCGTACGTGCTGGGCCTGCGCGGCCCCACCATGACCATCGACACCGCCTGCTCGTCGTCGCTGGTGGCGATGGACCTGGCCGCCAGGGCGCTGCGAGCCGGCGAGTGCAGCCTGGCGTTGGCCGGTGGGGTGACGGTGATGGCGACACCGCGGCCGTTCATCGCGTTCAGCCGGCAGCGCGGCCTCGCGCCCGACGGCCGGTGCCGGTCGTTCGCCGCGGGCGCCGACGGCACCGCCTGGGGCGAGGGCGCGGGCCTGGTCCTGCTGGAACGCCTGGATGACGCCCGGCGCCACGGCCACCCGGTGCTCGCGATCCTGCGCGGCTCCGCGGTCAACTCCGACGGCGCCTCCAACGGCCTCACCGCCCCGAACGGCGAGGCCCAGCGCGACCTGATCCGCCTCGCCCTGGCCGACGCGGGCCTGCAGCCCTCCGATGTGGACGTCGTGGAGGGCCACGGCACCGGCACCCGCCTCGGCGACCCGATCGAGGCAAACGCGGTCCTCGCCACCTACGGCCAGGACCGGGATCGGCCGGTCTGGCTCGGCTCGGTGAAGTCCAACCTCGGCCATACCCAGGCCGCCGCCGGCATCGCCGGCGTGATCAAGATGATCGAGGCGATGCGGCACGGGGAGATGCCCCGCTCGCTGTACGCCGAGGAGCCGTCGCCGCACGTCGACTGGGCCGGGGGAGCGGTGCGGCTGCTCGACACCGCGCAACCCTGGCCGGCCGGCGAGCGCCCCCGCCGCGCCGCCGTCTCATCCTTCGGCATCGGCGGCACCAACGCCCACCTGATCCTCGAAGAACCGGGCCCCCGCGCCGAGCCGGAGCCGGGCACCCTCGCCAATGCGGAGCCGGGCGGCTCCCAAGGGTTGGAGGCGGCTCTACTTGCCGGCTGGGGCAGTGCGCCCTGGCTGCTCGGTGGCGCCGACGAGGCGGGTCTGCGGGCCCAAGCGGCCCAGCTAACCGATGGGCTGCCGGAAGCCTCCACTCTGGACGTCGCCTATTCGCTGGCGACCGGCCGGGCCCCGCTCGGCCATCGGGCGGCGGTGCGGGCCGGCCACCGCGACGGCCTGGGCGCCCTGGCCCGCGGCGTACCGCATGCGGCTGTGAGCCGGGCACCCACCCGGCGCGATCCGCGCCTGGCCTTTCTCTTCACCGGTCAGGGCGCGCAGCGTCTCGGTATGGGACGCGAGCTGGCGGCGGCCTTTCCGGCCTTCGCCGAAACCTACGACGCGGTGTGCGCGGCCTTCACGCCCTACCTGGAGCGGCCGCTGCGCGAGGTGATCGACGGCGCGGACGCCGAACTGCTCAACCGCACCGACTACGCCCAGCCCGCCCTGTTCGCCTTCGAGGTGGCGCTGCACGCGCTCTACGCGGCCTGCGGCATCCGGCCGGACCGCCTCGCCGGCCACTCGATCGGCGAACTCACCGCCGCGCACGTCGCCGGCGTGCTCTCCCGGCCCGACGCCGTCCGCCTGGTCGCCGCCCGGGGACGGCTGATGGCCGCGCTGCCGGCCGGCGGCGCGATGCTCGCCGTCCGGGCCACCGAGGCGGAGGTGGAGAAGCTCCTCGGCGAGGCCGGCGACCAGGTGTCGATCGCCGCGGTCAACGGCCCGGAGTCGCTCGTGCTCTCCGGCGCCGAGGAGGCCGTGACCGCGCTGGCCGAACGGCTGGGCGGCCGGTCCGACCGGCTGCGGGTGAGCCACGCGTTCCACTCGCCGCTGCTCGAACCGATGCTGGCCGGTTTCCGTGCCGTCGCCGAGTCGGTCACCTACCACCGGCCGTCGATCCCCGTGGTGTCCGCCCTCGCCGGCCCGGCCGACCTGGCCACCGCCGACTACTGGGTGCGGCACGTGCGCGAGGCGGTCCGCTTCGCCGACGCGGTGGCCGGCATCGACGCGGCCGGTGCCACCGCCTTCGTCGAGATCGGACCGGCCGCCGTGCTCGCCGTCCTGGCCGAGCGGTGCGTCGCCGCCGACTCAACGACGGTCTTCGTCCCCGGTACGGCCGGACTCGCCGGTCTCCTCGACGCCCTCGCGACCCTGCATGTGCACGGCGCGCCGGTGGACTGGCCGCTGGTGTACGCCGGCAGTGGCGCCCGCCGCTGCGACCTGCCGACGTATCCGTTCCAGCGGCAGCGCTACTGGCTGGACGCCACCCCGCTGGACCTCAAGGTCGGGGCACACCCGCTGCTCGGCGACCCGCAACCGGCCGCCGACGGACCGCAGATCCGCCACTCCGGCGTCCTGTCCGTCACCCGCCAGCCCTGGCTCGCCGACCACGTCATCGGCGACGACCTCATCGTCCCGGCCGCGGCCCTGGCCGAACTGGCTCTCCACGCGGCCTCCGACCCGGCGGCCGGTGGGCAGGCGGCGCGCACTGCCGTACGGCTGGCCGAGCTGTCCCTGAGCACCCCGCTGACAATCGCGGGTCCCACCGCTGTCCAGGTCGTCGTGGACGCGCCGGACCCGAGCGGCGACCGCCCGCTGACCATCTGGTCGCGGCCCGCCGGCTCGGCGGAGCGGTGGACCAGCCACGCCACCGCCACGATCACGGCCGCGACCGGCCGCACACCCGCCGCGCCGGTCGCCTGGCCGCCACCCGGCGCCCGGCCGGTCGCCGTCGACTACTCGCGGCTCGCCGACGCGGGCTTCCACTACGGTACGGCGTTCCGCGCGGTCACCGCGGTGTGGCGCGGCGCCGACGACGTGTACGCGGAGGTCAGCCTCCCGCCCGCCGAGGCCGTCGCGGCCGGCCGCTTCGGCGTGCACCCTGCCCTGCTCGACGCGGCCCTGCACGCCTCCCTGCTGGCCGAACCGCCGGACCGGCTGCGGGTGCCGTTCACCCTCGGCGGCGTCGAACTGCACGGCACCGGTGCGACCAGCGCGCGGGTGGTGCTGTCCCCGATCGGCCCGGACGAGGCCCGGGTCACCGTCACCGACCGGTTCGGCCGGCCGGTCGTCACGATCGACTCGCTGGTCACCCGCCAGATCGACATCCAGGACCCGGCCGGTTCGGCCGCCCGCCGGTCGCTGCACCGCCTCACCTGGACCCCCGCCCCGCCCGCCCCGGCCGAAACTCCCTACGAGCTCTTCCGCGCCACCGCACCGGCGGCGACCGCACCGGCGGCGACCGCACCGGCGGCGACCGCACCGGCGGCGACCGCACCGGCGGCGACCGCACCGGCGGCGACCGCACCGGGCGCTACTGCACCAAGCGCCGCTGCATTGGGCGCCGCTGCATCGGGCACCGCTGTATCGGGCGCCGACGCGTTCGGCAGCGACGCGCCCGCCCGGGCGCGGGCCGTGCTCGGCAGCACGCTCGCTCGGCTCACCGACTGGCTCGATGCCGACCGGCCGGGCCGGCTCGTCGTGGTGACCGAGCGGGCCACCGGCGCCGACCCCGATCCGGCCGCCGCGGCGGTCTGGGGCCTGGTCGGCAGCGCCCAGGCCGAACACCCCGGCCGCTTCACCGTTGTCGATCTGTGCGGCACACCCGCGTCCGAGGCGGCTCTCCCGCGGGCGGCCGCCCTGGCCGAGCCCCGGGTCGCCGTCCGCGGCGGCATCGTCCTCGCACCGCGGCTGGCCCTCGCCGGCCCGGCCGACGCCACCCCGCCGGCGCTCGGCCCGGCCGGAACGGTGCTGATCACCGGCGGGACCGGCGCCCTGGGCGCGATTCTGGCCCGCCACCTGGTCGCTGCGCACGGGGTACGCACCCTGGTGCTCGCCAACCGGACCGGAACCGCAGCCTCCTGGGTGGACGATCTGGACGCGCAGGTCACCGTCGCCGCCTGCGACGTCGGCGACCGGGCGGCCGTCGACACGCTGATCGCGTCCTGCGGGCCGGCCCTGACCGCGGTCTTCCACCTCGCCGGGGTCCTCGACGACGGCGTGCTGACCGCGATGACGCCCGCGCGGATCGCCACCGTCCTCGCCCCCAAGGCGGACGCCGCCTGGCACCTGCACGAGGCCACGAAGGGGCTGAACCTCGCGGCGTTCGTGCTCTACTCCTCGGCGTCCGGGGTGCTCGGCCGGCCGGGACAGGCCAACTATGCCGCCGCTAACGCGTTCGTCGACGCCGTCGCCGCCCACCGCGCCGCCCGCGGTCTGCCGGCCCGGTCGCTGGCCTGGGGCCTGTGGGAAGGCGACGACGGTGGCATGGCCGGCCAGGTGGCGGCCGGCCCGGCCCGGCGCGGGCTGACCGGCGACGGCATCCGGGCGCTCACCGCGGGGCAGGGCACGGCGCTGCTCGACAGGGCGTTGAGCACCGCCGAGCCGCTGCTCGTACCGATCGCGATCGACGTGCCGACTGCGGCCGTGCCGCCGATTCTCAGCGGCCTCGCGCCCGCGAGGCCGGTGCCCACGACCGGAGCAACCCCGGCGCCCGACGCCGGTGCCGCCGCGGAGCTCGGCGGCTGGCGGGAGGCGCTCGCGAAGCTGCCGGTGGACGCCCGGATCGGGGCCCTCACGACGCTGATCCACGGCGAGATCGCCGCCGTGCTCGGCTTCGCGGATGCGGAAGCGGCCGTCCTCGACACCGGCCGGCACTTCACCGATCTGGGCTTCGACTCGCTGGCCGCCGTCCAGCTCCGCAACCGGCTCAGCGCCTTCACCGGCGTGCGCCTGAAGGCGACGGTCGCCCTCGACCACCCGACGCTGGCCGACCTCACCGCGCACGTGTACGCGGCCCTGGCCGAAACCCTCCCGGCGGCCGAGGACGGCCCCGCGGCCGGGGGTGAAGGGCAACCAGCGGCTGTCAGCGAGCGCTTCACCGCCATCTACCACCGGGTGATCCGCGACCAGGGCGCGACCGCGGCGATGGCGTTGCGCTACCTCGCCTCCTACGGGCTGCCCACCTTCGGCGCCGAGCACCGGGCCCAGCACGCCCCCGCCCCGGTGCGCCTGGCAGCGGGCGACCCGGGCCGGCCGATCCTGATATTCCTTCCCGGCTATCTGGCCCTCCACGATCCGACCCCGACCGGCCTGGGCCGGGCTCTCGACGGCGACTACGACCTGCACATGCTGGTCCACCCCGGTTTCGGGGCCCGCCGGGACGTCCCGGACGGCGTGCCCACCCTGGTGCGGCTGCACACCGACACGGTCCGCGCCATCGCCGGCGACCGGCCGTTCGTGCTGGTCGGCGACAGCACCGGCGGCGGGGTCGCCCATGCCCTCGCCACGCATCTGACGGCCGAGGGCACCCCGCCCCGGGGCGTCATCATGATCGACTCCCATCAGGGCACCGAGGGCCGCGACGACCAACGGGCGCTCGCCCTCGTGACGGTTGACCGTAACCGGCCGGCGGAGCTCTTCGACGGCTTCTTCTCGGACGCCATGATGATCGCCGGCGGGGCCTACGTGCGGATCTTCGACGGCTGGGAGCCCGAGCCGACGGGACTGCCGACGCTGCTGCTGCGCGCGGTGCCGACCCGGGAAATGCTCGAGATCGATCCGGACCGGGACTGGCGGCCGCGCTGGCCGCTGCCGCACGAGGTGGCCGACGTCCCCGGCGACCACTACACGACCCTGACCACCGCCGCCGAGGCGACCGCGGCCGCCATCCGAGCCTGGCTGCGCGACCAGGACACGCGAACAGGAGAGTCCGGATGACCCAGCCGTACGATGTGGTGGTTGTCGGCGGTGGGCCGGCGGGGTCGACCGCCGCGACCGTGGTCGCGATGCGCGGCCACCGCGTGCTTCTCCTGGAGCGGGAGACGTTCCCGCGCTACCAGATCGGCGAGTCGCTGCTGCCGTCCACTGTGCATGGTCTGTGCCGGATCCTCGGCGTCGCGGACGAGGTGGCCCGGGCCGGCTTCACCCTCAAGCGCGGCGGCACGTTCCGCTGGGGCCGCAATCCGGAGCCGTGGCAGTTCGCCTTCGCCATGTCGCCGCGGCTGCCCGAGCCCACGTCGACGGCGTTCCAGGTCGAGCGCTCCAAGTTCGACGACATCCTGCTGCGCAACGCCGCCCGGGTGGGCGTCGAGGTGCGCGAGGGCTGCCAGGTGCGCGGCCTTCTCGAGGCCGAGGGCCGGATCAACGGCATCGAGTACGAGGCAGCCGACGGTTCCCGCCACACGGCGCAGGCCCGCTACGTGGTGGACGCCTCCGGCAACACCAGCCGGATCCACGGCCGGGTCGGCGGGTCCCGGGTCTACTCCGACTTCTTCCGCAACCTGGCCGTGTTCGGCTACTTCGCCGGCGGCGCGCGGCTGCCCGAGCCGAACGCCGGCAACATCCTCTGCGCCGCCTTCGACGCGGGCTGGCTCTGGTACATCCCGCTGCGCGACGACCTGACCAGCGTGGGCGCGGTCATCGCGCCCGAGCACCGGGCCGCGGTGCAGGGCGATCCGCGGGCCGCCTGGCGTTCGATGATCGAGGCCTGTCCCGAGGTCGCGAGCAAGCTGGTGGGCGTGCCGACCGCCACCGAGGCACCCTACGATCAGGTGCGGGTCCGCAAGGACTACTCGTACTGGAAGCAGTCGTTCCATGCCCCGGGCATGGTGCTCGTCGGCGACGCCGCCTGTTTCGTCGATCCGGTGCTCTCCTCGGGCGTGCACCTGGCAACCTACGGCGCGCTGCTGGCCGCCCGGTCCATCAACGCCTGCCTGGACGGCGCGGTGCCGGAGGAGCGCAGCTTCGCCGAGTTCGAGGCCCGCTACCGCCGCGAGTACGGCGTCTTCTACGAGTTCCTGATCTCCTTCTACGACATGCAGCGCGACGCCCGGTCGTATTTCTGGCAGGCGAAGCAGGTCACCGCGGTGGACGCCACCGAGGCCGCCGCGTTCGCCGAGTTGGTCGGCGGCCTGCTGCCGGGCGAGGCGGGTGTCGGGGTCCGGCTCGCCGACGCGGCCGCCGACCTGGACCGCGCGGTCGGCCTGCTGGCCACGGCCGACGACCGGCGCAACCCGCTGTACACGTCGCGGACCGTCGGCGAGACCTTCCGCCAGGGCCGCAACCTGCAGGAGGAGGCGCTCTACGGCGCGCCGCTGGACGATGCCGGCCCGCCGGTCCCGAACGGGCTCGCGCTGGCCGAGGACGGCCTCGGTTGGCGGGCCTGACCTGCCGGTTCGGCGACCCGGCCACGGTCGCCCACCCGCTCGGCGTGGTCCGGTACGCCGCCGCCGCGGCCCCGCCGTCGATCCGGGGCGGGCGCCCGGCCCTCGACGTGCACGTGGTCCGCGACCCGGCGCACGCCGTCACCGAGGTGTGGACCAGCGGCCGGCCGGTGACCGCCGACGTCCGCGACGGCATCGCCGTCGGCCACGACGGTGAATACGCCTTCTGCGCCGGCCGGGTGCCGCCCGCCGCCCGGTACGCGCCCGGCGTCCGGCGGGCCTACCTGCGCGCGTTCGGCGTTCTGGCCCGGCTCGGCTACCCGTACGTGTTCCGGATGTGGAATTTCGTCGGCCGGATCAACGAGCCCAACGCCGACGGGCTGGAGATCTACCGCGACTTCTGCCGCGGCCGGGCCGAGGCCTTCGACGTCTCGCCGCTGCCCCGCGACCTGCTGCCCGCGGCCACCGGGGTCGGCGCGCACACCGACGGCGTCGCCTTCTTCCTGCTGGCCCGCCGCGCGCCCGGGCACGTCGCCGTCGAGAACCACCGGCAGATCCCCGCCTACCGCTACCCCGACCGGTACGGGCCGCGGTCGCCCAGTTTCGCCCGGGCCAGCCGGCTGCCGGACGGCCCGCTGCTCATCTCGGGCACCGCGAGCATCCTCGGTCACGCTACGGCGCATCCGGGCGACGTCGCCGCCCAGTGCCGCACCACCCTGGACCATCTGACCACGCTCGCCGGCGACCTGCGCGCGCTGCGGACCGTGAAGGTGTACGTCCGGCACTCCCGGGACCTGGCAGCGGTGCGCCGGGAGTGCGCGACGGCGTTCGCCGGTGAGGTCGCCTACCTGGTCACCGACCTGTGCCGACCCGACCTGCTGGTCGAGATCGAGGGCGTGTCTCCCCGGGTGCGTGCGGCTGTCGACGCCTGAGCGGACCCGCTCGGCGGTTGGCGTCAGCGCAGGGCGCCGGCGTTGCGTTCGCACCAGGCGCGGAAGCCCCCGGGCGCGACCCCGGTGAGGTTCTCGACGTCGTCGGTGAGGTAGGCCGCGCGGCCGGCGCGGAACACCTCGTGCAGGGCTTCCATAGCGTGTGCCCGCTCGGGCGGGGTTCCTTGTGCGATGGAGGCCTGCGCGTATTCGTGCGGGGTGGTGTCCACGAACTCGATCGGCCGCCCGGTCACCTCGGCGATGATCTCGACCTGCTCCCGCGAGGTCAGGGCCGCCGGACCGGTGAGGGTGTATCCCTTGCCGATGTGACCGTCCGCGGTGAGGGTGACCGCTGCGACGCGGGCGATGTCGGCCGGGTCGATCACGGCCATCCGGCCGGCACCGGTCGGGTCGACGACCTTGCCCGCCCGGATGGCGTCGAGCCACCAGAAGGTGTTGGACGCGAAGGCGTTGGGCCGCAGATAGGTCACGGGCAGGCCGGACTCGCGCAAGACCCGCTCGCGAGCGGCGAGAGCGGCCCCGATGGGGTTCTCGCTCAGCGGTTCCAGCCGCGCGCCGACGGACGAGAGCAGGACGATCCTCGGCCCGGCCGCGTCCCGTGCGGCGTCGACCATCGTCTTGGCCTGCTCGGTGCCGCCGCCGACGGCCATCAGGAAGATGGCGTCGACGCCCGCGACCGCCTTCGCGACGTCGTCGGGCTGGTCGAGGTCGCCGACGACGCGCTCGATGCCGGCGGGCAGGCCGGCCGCCCGGGCGAGGCTGCGGACCACGACCCGGACGGGGTGGCCCTGCTCGTGCAGCCGCCGCGCGAGCGGGCCGCCGACGTTACCTGTTGCTCCGGTGATGAGATACATGTGCGTGCCTTTCGGTGTGCTGTTTCGGGCGACGCATTGACCTTCACACCGGTTCGCGGCGACAGCCTGGCCCACTTCGGGCCACCCACGCGGCGACCCGGGGCCGACAATGGGGTGATGACCGAAGCACCGAGCCTGGCGGCGCTGCTGCGCTCCTGGCGTGCCCGCCTCCAGCCGGCTGATGTGGGCCTGCCGTTCCGGCCGGGCGCGCGCAGGACCGCCGGATTGCGTCGCGAGGAGGTTGCCTGGCTCGCGGGCGTCTCACCGGACTACGTCCAGCGCCTCGAGCAGGGCCGCGCCCATCCCAGTCTCGCCATCCTGCGCGCGCTGGCCCGGACGTTGCGCCTGTCCGACGCCGAATACGAGCTGGCTTGCCGGCTGGCAGGGCACGCCACCCAGTCGGGCGGGTCGGTGCCGCAGCACGTCGGCCCCAGCGTGCGGCGCCTGCTCGACCGTCTCGCCGACTCCCCGATCGCGGTTTTCGACGCGGCCTGGACCCTCATCGAACACAACGACCTGTGGGCCGCACTGACCGAGGACGACTGGCACGGCCGCGGCCGCCGGTCGGCGAACATCGTGTGGCGAACCTTCCACGACGACACCGGACGAGTGCGACACCGACATCCGGAGGAGCACAAGGCATCGCTGGTCGCCGACCTGCGCGACGTGGCGGCGCGTTACCCGGCCGACCGCGAGCTGACGGACATGATCGGCGCGCTGCGGGCGTCGAGCCCCGAATTCGCGCGCTTGTGGGAAGGCTCCGCCGTCGCGCACCACCGGAGCGAAAGCAAGACCGTCGACCATTCGCAGGTCGGCGAGGTGGAAGTCGACTGCGACGTGCTGTCGGTGCACGGCGCCGACCTGCGGATCGTCGTCTACACAGCGGCACGCGGCAGCGAAGCAGCCGACAAGCTGCGGCTGCTGGCCGTCCTCGGCACCGAGCAGATGACCGCGCGGCAGCTGCCCTGAGCTTCCTGGGCGGCGTCGGCGGGCAGTCAGCGTGCGATCGCGGTGATCTCGGTGATGCGGTGTATCCAGTCCTGGAGATCGGCCGGTGCCTCGCCGCCCTTGGCGATGATGGCGAGGGTCTTGCCCGCCAGCCGGTCGCGGTCGTGCTGGGTGAGGTCCTGGGAGGTCAGCACCAGGACCGGGACGTTGCGGGTGGCGGGATCGTCGTGGAGCGCCGCGATGACGGTGAAGCCGTCGATGCCGGGCATGAGGAGGTCGCAGATGATCAGGTCGAAGGTGTGTGCGCGGACCAGGCGGAGTCCGTCGGTTCCGTTGTCGGCGTCGATCACCCGGACGCCCTGACGCTGCAGCGCCTGCGTGACGACGGCGAGCGTCGCGGCGTCGTCGTCGATGACCAGAACGTTGATGGTGTGGTCGTCCAGCGGCGGGATGAAGCTGTGGTGGACCAGCCATCCCAGCAGCGCATCGTGCTGGACCGGCTTGACGAAGTAGTCGACGGCGCCGGGCACCACGCCGATCTCCTGGTCGTCGATGTTGATGACGGCCACCGGGATGTGGCGCAGCTGCGGGTCGTCCTTGAGCTGTTGCAGCACCCGCCGGCCGTCGAGGCTGGGCGGGGTGAGGTCGAGGAGGATGAGGTCTGGCTGGCAGGAGCGGGCCGAGGCCGGCGCGTCCTCGCCGGTGGTGGCAACGGTGACGAGGTATCCGGCGCGCTCGAGGCGGGTGCGCAGCTGCAGCGACGCCGCGGTGTCGTCCTCGATCACCAGGATCCCGCCGGAGGGGTACGCGGTCGCCGCCGGATCCGGCGGGCCTCCGGGCTCGGCCTGAGGCACGGCGGGCAGGGTGAGGGTGAAACGGGCGCCGTGGCCGGGCTCGGACTCACACGTGATGTCCCCGCCGTGTGCCTGTGCCAGGCGCCGCGCGAGCGGCAGCCCCAGGCCGGTGCCCCCCGCACGCAGTTTGACGTCGCCGACCTGGGCGAACTCGGTGAAGACACGAGCCTGGTCGGCCAGGCTGATGCCCGGCCCGGTGTCGGTGACGGACACATGGACCCGCTCCTCGGCGCGGTGTGCGTTGATGAAGATCTGGCCGCCGGTGGGGGTGAACTTGATGGCGTTGGAGAGCAGGTTGTTGAGGATCTGCCGGAACCTGACCCGGTCGGTCGGAATGGTCAGCGGCGGGACTGTTGTCGTCACTCGCAGGTCCCGGCCGCTCAGGAGGGGGCCGAGCGCGGCGACGGCCTCGTCGATGGCGGTGCAGAGGTCGAGCGGCTCGGGGAACAGCTCGATGCGGCCGGCCTCGACCTTCGACAGGTCCAGCACGTCGTTGATCAGCACGAGCAGGTGCCGCCCGCCGGTGCGGATGTGGTCGATCCATTCGCTCGGCACGGAGCGGTTGTCCCCGTTGGCCTGTTCACCGGCCATCAGCTCGCTGAATCCGAGGATGGCGTTGAGCGGAGTCCGCAGCTCGTGGCTCATGTTGGCCAGAAACTCCGACTTCTGGCGGGAGGCGTCGCGCGCTTCGTCGCGAGCGAGCGCGACCTGGGCTTCGGCTCGCCACTGGCGCCGCTGCGCCCGGAGGAACAGGAAGATCCCGGCGCACACCATGACGCCCAGCGGACCCGCGATCGCGAGGACCGTGTTCCGGATCGCGGTGGCTCCCGCATAGGCCTGGTCTCGTGGCACGGCCGCGAACACTGTCCAGCCGAGGGGAAGGACCTGCTGCCGTACCGCCAGCAGTTCCTCGGCACCGTCGTCAACGTCGACGAGCCGGCCCGCCGGAACCTCGGCGACGGAATCGATGGGCGCGCTGGCCAACGGGCGCAACGCCGTGGGGCGGCCGTCGGGCGCTGCCACGAGGTGGCCCTTCTGGTCCGCGATCCACAGGTTCACGCCCTGCACCGCGGCGATGTTGTCGACGATCTCCTGCACCTCGCCGAGCTCGACGCTGGCGGCAAGCACCCCGAGAGGCGGACCGAGGGGCTGCCCGCCCGTGGCGGGGGCACGGACATACGTCGCGATCGACACCACGAACGGGCGCGCCCGGACAGCCGACACGAACGCTTCCGAGACGTAGGTCCCGCCCGTGGCGACGACGCCCTTGAAGTAGCCCCGGCCGCTGAAGTCCCGGCCGAGCAGTTCCGGTGCGCCCGGTATTCCCCGCAGAATGCCGTCAAGATCCAGCAGGCCCGGCGTCGTCCGCCCGAGGCGATACTCCTGGAGAGCCTGCAACTGCTGGCCGATCTCCGCGTGGTCGAACCGGTCAGGATCGCCGTCCGCGAGCGCCTGGACCAGCCGTGGCCGGTTGGCGGCACCTTCGATCAGGGCGACGATCGATCCGATCTGTTCCGCGATCAACGCGCTCGACAACGCGGTTGTCAGCCGCAGCCGAGCGCCGACCTCGTGGCGCACCGCCGCCTCGGACCTCGTCAGCGTCAGCGTCGCCAGGACGACAAGCGGTACCAGGGCGCCCAGCACCGCCAAGGCACCCACCTGCATCGCCTTGCGGGTCAGCGCCCGACGCTCCCCGGCCGAGGCGAACCCATGAATATTCACCTCCGCGCGCCCCGGCCCGCGATCCGCCCGCGGGGCGCTTCGCCGAGAAAATCTCATCTCCACAACATAGGGCCTATTGCCATAATACCGGATAAAAAGGATCGAGACGGTGACGTCGAAGGGGCGCGGGTGCCGGCCGGCGGCCCGGAACTTGCGCTCATGGGCGCTGCGCGACACCGTGGGAGCAGCGATCAGTGTCGATCCGCAGGGAGGCATCCATGCGCCGAGTTCGATGGCAGAGCATCCGGCGGGGACTCGTGGTCGTCTCCCTGGTCGCCGTCGCTGGGGCTCTCGGTGCCGTCGTGCCGCCGGCGTCCGCGGGCGCTTCCCGCGGCGGGTTGGCGGAGCAGCGACGCCTGGCCGACCGGCGGTTCGTGGCGATCGGCGACCGCGCCTACGAGGTCGGTGCCTCCGACGGCCGCTATCCGGCGACGGGCTGGCACATCCGCGGTGAGATGGGCGGCTTCTGGAGCGCGCCGATCAAGCTGCTCGACGGCCTGTGGTTCGCCGTCGACGGGCAGTGGCTGAGCGCGACGCGGTTCACCAGCGGCCCCGGGTTCGTCCAGATGGAGCTGGCCGGTCCCGGCGGGCTGCGGATCGACCGTACGGATGTGGTGCCGGACGGCGTCCGGGCCGCGCTGGTCGGGCTGACCTTCAGCGGGCCCGCCCGCCGGATCGCGCTGTCCGTGGACGCGCATTCGGAACTTCTCTCCGCATACCCCTGGGGCTGGACCACGCCCAGCCAGGAGACGGTCAACCTGCCCGACACCGGCGGCTTCGACGGGCGCAACCTGGTCTTCCGGGAGACGGCCGCGGGGGAGCGGCCGCACGATTACGCCGCCGTGGTCGGCAGCGCCCTCACCCCGGACGATCATGCGCTCGGCCCCGGCCACCGCGGCCCGCAGGAGCCCGCGGTGGTGTGCCCGGTGGCCGATCCGGCGCCGCCGCGCTGCGACGACGGCCCGTACGGCCGGGGGACCGGCGGCCGGCTCACCTACACGCTGGACGTGCCGCGCGCCGGGCGTACGGTCTGGTTCGCGGTGGCCGGCTCGGACGACGGGGTCGCGGCCGCCACCGCCGAGTCGCGGCGCGCCCTGCACGCCCCCGACCAGGCCCTGCGAGGCAAGCTGGCCGACCGTGCGCGCGTCGCCGCCCGTAGCCGAGTGGACCTGCCCGGCGACCGGCTCCTGCAAAGCAGCGTGGAGTGGTCCAAGCAGAACCTCGCCGATTCCGTGCAGGAGGCGCGCGACCTCCAGGTGTTCGCCAGCCGGGAGGGCACGCGGTTCCCGCCGCCGGCCGGCACCGTGGACGCCGCCCGGTGGGTGGGCGCCGGCTGGCCCGACTACCCGTGGATCTTCGCCACCGACGCGGAGTACACCGCGTTCGCGTCGGTGGCGGCCGGGCAGTTCGAGCCGATCAAGGCGCACCTGCGGGCGCTGCGCGACATCAGCGAGATCGTCAACCGCCGGTCCGGCAAGGTGGTGCACGAGGTCACCCCCGATGGGCAGGTCTACTTCGGTGCCAACGACGACCCGGGCAACACCGACGAGAGCGCCAAGTTCCCCAGCACGGTGGCGCTGATCTGGCGGTGGACCGGCGACGACGCGTTCCGGGACGAGATGTACGACTTCGCGGTGCGGGCCATCCGGCACGTGACCACGCTCGACGCCGACGCCGACGGCTGGCCCGAGGGGCTGGGCAACGTGGAGCGACCCGGTATGGGCGGGGAGAAGCTCGACGTGGCGGTCTACACCATCCGCGGGCTGCGCGACCTGGCCGACCTGGCGACCGCTCGCGGCGATCGGGCGACCGCGGCCTGGGCGGTCGCCCAGGCCGGCCGGCGCGAGCGGGCCTTCGACCAGGCCTGGTGGTACGGCGGCGACGCCGACGCGTACGCCGACTCGCTGAGCGATCCCGGTAACGTCAAGGTGTTCCAGCGGCACTGGACCGGCCTCACCCCGATGGAGGCCGAGTTGCCCGGCGGGCCGCTCGCCGCCACCGGCCATGCCCAGGTCGCGCTGGCGCAGCGGGAACGGGACTGCTACACCGGCGAGTTCGGCCTCTTCCACACCGGCAGCGGGCCGACCAGCGCGCCAACCGGCAACACCGGCCCGTCCTGCGACAGCGTGGTGTCCGGCGTGCCGGCCGAGCGGGCCACGTTCTCGCTCAACACCGCGGTCATGGCCGTCGCCGAGGGCAACTACGGCCGGCTCGGGCCGCAACGCCGCTACACCACCGGCAACGCCCGCATCCAGCTCGACCCGGCGGTCTGGGAGATGCCCGGCGCGATGCCGGAGGTGGCACCGTCGCCGGACTTCGTCGCCAACATCGAGCGGGACTTCCTCGGCAGATCCAGCCTGCTGCAGGCCTGGGGCGCCTACGGTGTGCTCTGGCCGGTGGTGCACCAACAGCTCGGCGTCGACCCGGACCTCGGCCGCGGCCGGCTGTCGGTGGTGCCGGCCCTGCCGCCGGGCCAGCAGCGGATCGCCGGGCACGACATCCGGCTCGGCCGTGGAGCGCTCGACGTGACGGCGACCCGGTCCGCGGGCGCCATCACCGTCTCGGTGCGGGCGGCGCTCCGTGCCGAGCTCACTCTCGGCACGGTGCTGCCGGCCGGAGCGACCGTGGCGGGAGTGCTGCTGGACGGGCGGCCCGCGGCGTACCGGCAGCGCAGCACCGCACGCGGCAGTGAGGTGCTGCTTGCGGCAGGCACGGGCGGACGGCACACGCTGGTGGTGATGCTGAGCTGACGATCAGGAGTCGACCTTGATCTCCGCCTTGTCGCACGAGGTCCGGGCCCGCTTCAACGCGGTGTCGATGCCCCGGGAGTCGCCGTTGGCGGCGGAGTCGAAGGCGTCCTGGATGCGCCGCATGCACGGCACCAGTGTGTCGCGCTGTGCGGTGACGTCGGCCAGGGTGGCCTTCGTGGTCTTGAGCTGGGTTTCGAGGTCGGTGCGGAGCTTCTCCGACTCGGCGAACTTCCCCTGCTCCTGGGTGACGAGGGACTTCTGCTCCTGCACCTGGGCGCTGAGGTCCGACCGCGTGCTGCTGAGGTTCGCCTTCGTGTCGTTGAGGTTGCCGTGGTCGTTCAGGTAGAGCCCGAGCATCAGCCCGCTGAAGACGAGCAGCAGCGCGGCCGCGATGGCCAGGATGAGCACGGTCGGCCGGCGCCGGTCCTCGGCCGACTGGTAGGGAAAGCCGGAGGTCTGCGCGAGGATGGCCGGGTAGGCCGGCCCGGCCGGCGACTGCGCCGGAAACCCCATGGTGGGCTGGTTCGCGGCGGGCTGGTGTGCGGCGGGCTGGGGTGCGGTGGGCACCGTCGTGGGGGGCGGGAAACCCTCTGGCGGCGGGTAGGACATGGCTCCTCCTCAGCAGACATCGAAGACCTTGCACGCGGTCTGGATCGGCACGGCGAGGCCGATGCCCTCCGCGTTCTGTGCTTTCGCGTCGGCGATGCCGACGACCTCCTTGCTGGAGTTGACGACCGGCCCGCCGGAGTTGCCGGGGTTCACCGGCGCGTCGAACTGGATCATCGTGCCCGGCGCGCCGCTGCGCGCGCGGACGGCGCTGACCACCCCGGTGGTGATGGTGTCGGCCAGCCCGAGCGGGGCACCGACCACGAGGATCTGCTCCCCGGACGTCGGCTTCCCGCGGGCCGCCGTGATTCCGTTGATCTTGGCGTTGACGGTCAGCAGAGCCAGGTCGTGGGTCGCGCTGACCTCGGTGATGGTGGCCCGGTAGCTCTTGCTGCCGCGCTCGAGGCTTACCTTCGTCCGGCCGGCGGTCCAGACCGACTCGACCACGTGGTAGGCCGTCAGGATCCGGGTCCGGCCGCGCTGCGGCTTGCCGATGGCGAAGGCGCTGCCGGTGAAGTCGCCGGCGATGACCAGGAAGACGCTGGGCAGCGCCGACGCGGCGACCGCGCGCGGGTCGAAGGCCTGCATGCTGCGCTCGTTCAGCGCGGTCAGCCTGGTTTCGAGGCCGGTGACCTGCTGGGTGAGCCCGGTCAGCCGCTGGTCGGTGGCGGCGTTGGCGGCGTTGGCGGTCTCGGCGGCGCGCCGGGCCTGGGCTGCTTCCCGCCGAAGCTGGTCGATCCGCCGGTCCTGCCCGGTCGCGACCAGGGCGAGCGCGAGGAGGGTAACCGCCACCGCCCCCGCGGCGGTCCAGCGCATTGCCGTGCGCCACGAACCGAAATATGGGTACCGCACAGTTACCCCCCGCTGCCGCCTCCTTGCTGACGGTATCGAGCGGCGGTGATGCTTGGTGGTGGTCGTTCGACCCCCATGTCAGAGCTCGTCGGTGGTGATCAAACCGTCCTGAAGGGCGCGGGCGACGAGGGCGGCCTTGGTGGGTGCCGCGCGGCCGACGTTGGCGTACTTGATCCGTACCCGCTCGAGGCAGGAACTCACCCGATGCACCGTGAGGTGCAGCCGGCGCGCCACCATCTCCTTGGATTCACTGTGGAACCACTCCAGCAGGACCTCGGTCTCGCGCGGCGACAGCCGCGGCCGGTGGAGACGGTCGTCGGTGCCGAAGGCGCCGGAGAGCGCGGGCGGCGTGTACGGGGTGCCGGCCGCGGCCGCGGTGATCGCCGCGACGAGATGGTTCTCGCCCTCCGCCTTCGTCAGGTAGGTGAACGCGCCGATGTCCAGGCAGGTCAGGACGGTCTCCTTGTCGGAGCGCATGCTGTAGACGATCACCTGGCGGCCCGCGTCGACCAGCCGCTTGAGGTCGCCGTAGGCCGGGCCGCCGACGTCCAGCTGCAGATCCAGCACCACGACGTCGGCCGTGGCGCCCGGGGCGAGCCACGCGACCGACAGGTCGGCTCCCCAGGCGACCACCTGGATCGGCGGGTCGGCGAGCGCGCACCAGGCCCGCACGCCGGCGTTCACCACCGGGTGATCGTCCACCACGACCACGCTGATCACGTTGCCTCCCCCCGTCCGGCCGCCGCACCGTCACCCTTGACCGGATCGGAGACCGGAGTGAACACTGCCTGGATCCACCACCGGTCGCCGTCGAGCATGGTGGAGCGGTGCACCCCGTCGCCGTCCGGCAGCTCCGGGGGAGCGGCGCAGGTGGCGATGACACTGACGGTCACCGCGTCCCCGGTCCCGGCGATGGTGAGCCGGGCCTTGCCGCGGGCGGTGGCGAAGGCCGCGATGGCCGGTTCGGTCAGCCGCCTGCGGACCGGGGGCGGCAGTTCCGGACGGGCGCCGTACTCGGCGAAGGAGACCGACACCCCGTTGCGCTCGGCCAGCTCGATGCAGGCCCGCAACTCCTGCGTCAACGGGTCGGGGACCGTGGAGTCCTGGGTCAGGAGCCGGCGCATCCGGGCCGCCTCCGCCGCGCACTCCAGGCGTACCGACGTCTCGCCGGGGTCCAGCCTGCCGTCGGCGAGACCTTCGAGCAGCGGGACGGTCGTGGTGGCCAGCTCCGCGTACCTGCGTTCGCGATCCCGGTGCAGTTGCCGGGCGACCTCCTCCGCGGTCCGCACCTGCTCGGCGGCGCGCAGGACCCGGGCGGACGAGACGGCCAGGCCGCGCAGCACCGCCGCGATCATCGCGATGGCGAGCTGGAACGCGAGCACCAACCAGATCGCGTTCACCACGCCCGCGACGCTCAGCGCCGCCTGCCCGTCCGCCGCGGTCTGCGCGTAGGTCAGCAGATACTGCGCGGCGAGGACCGCGGCGAAGACAGCCACCCGGCTGTCCAGCATGATCAGCACGATCGGCCAGCCGGCGTCGCCTTCCGACCAGTGCGTCGGCCCGAGCCGGTATTCGGGCCGCACGGTAGCGGTGGCTATGGCGGAACACAGCAGCACCACCGCGAGCAGATACCAGCGTGCGGTGCCGAGCGGCCGGTCGCGCCAGGCCGCGACGGCCGCCACCAAGGTCGATATGAGCAGGCCGATCCAGGCGGCATACTGCACCCCGACGTGCGTGTAGGCCTCCCGGCCCGCCAGCAGGTGCGGCAGGTCGAGGAAGAGCAGGATCGCCAGGGTCACCACGACGACGGCCCGGCGCAGTCCACGCTGGAAGCTCGCGCCGATGATCCGTTCATCACCGGCTGTCTCCGGTGCGGACAACGGGCAGGAGAGTGTGACGGTGGTGCCCCGGCCGGGGCTGCTGACGATGTGCGCCGCACCGCCGCGGCGGGCCATCCGTTCCTTCAGGGAGCGGGTCACGCCGTAGCGGCCGGCGGTCACTCGCGCCGGGTCGAAGCCGCTACCCTCGTCGACGACCTCGACGGTGACCGTGGCGGCGTCCCGGCGTACCCGGATCTCGGCATGATCGACCCCCGCGTGCCGGACGACGTTCGTCAGGGCCTCGCGGGCGGCGCGGCCGAGCGAGACGGCGTCGATCGCCGGCAGCGCGAGCGAGTCGGGTGTCCGCCAGGACACCCGAAACGGCGGGTGGCCGCTCGCGGTGATCGGGAGGATGACCTCCCGGAGCAGCTCGATCAGGTCGAGCTCGTCATCATGCGCGGCCTCCGACCGGCCGATCTCGCGCAGATCCCGCCGCGCCTGCTCGCCGAGCCAGGGCTCCCGCCGCTGCACCACACCGTTGCCGATCATCAGCAGGGTGACCGACGCGGTGTCGTGCAGGGCGGCGAGATACTCCCGTTCGTCGGCCCGGCGCGCGGCGGCGACGGCCGCGGTGTGGCGCACCTCCTCCCCGCGCTCGACGATCCGGTCCGCGGTGCGGGCGCTGCGTCGCACGAACCGGTACAGCGCCCAGGAGAGCGCGACCTCCGCGGCCGTCCACACCTCGACCGTCTCGTTGACGAGCCACCCACCGGGGTCCGCGATCATCGTCCCGAGGTAGTGCGCGGCGATGATCGCGGCCGTGGCGGCCGCCAGGGCCGGCCAGGGCAGCTGCCAGGCGTAGGTGACGACGGTGATCGCCATGGCGACGAGCACCCAGGTCCCGCCGCCGCGCGGATCCGACCGGACGGTCCAGAGCTGGGTGAGGCACAGCGCGCACATGACCGCGACGTCGGCCGGCACCCACCTGCGCTTCCGGCCGCGCAGCATGCCGCGGCGGTAGCAGAGGTTCCAGCCGTTGAGCCCGACGACGACAGCGACGGTCACGGACTGTCGCGGGGCCTCGGTCAGCAGGAGCGAGGCCGAGCTGGACAGCGCCACGACGATCAGGCGCAGCGCCAGGGCGTATCGCAACCCCTCGCCCATCAGGCTCTGCTCCACCGCGCCCAGCGGCGGCCGGCGGCCGTCCACATCGGCCTGACGGGCTGCGGGCATGCCTCAGATTAACCTTGTTCCACGCGCGGTGGGCGATGATCCTCACGTCCGAAAAGCCAGTCGGGCCCGGCGCCTCGGTCTGCCCTGGTGAGCAGGGGCAACGCGGCCAGCAGCGGCGGGCCGGCGAAGATCAGCGAGGCGATCACGGCGAGCGCCGGCGCACCGAGGTTGTCCAGCGAGGAGAACGCCGTCGCGGCACCGTAGCCGGCGATGGCGGCCAGCAAGGTGGAGCGTGCCACCAGGCCGCTGGCCCGGCGCCAGTTTGCGAGGAACGCCACCACGAGAATGACCTGCGCCGCCAGCATGACCGCCGTCGAGCGGAGGGTGGCGTCCGGTGCGTCCCGCTCGGCCAGGCCCTGGATCGACACGGCCAGCCACGGGGCGACGGTCACGATGCCGAGCACCGCGCACATTGGCCGCATCCAGGCCCGTACCGTCGGCTCCGGAAGGGAAGCCGTCGCCAGACCGCCGTGCGAAACCACGAACCAGAGGCTGCCCAACGCCCAGCGCAACCGGCGCTCCCCGTCCGGCACCGCCGCAAGCTCCGCCACGGCCGCCTCGCCCCACTCCCGCCGGCCCGGCGGGAGATGCACCACCCGGCGGGCGATGAGCCGGCACACCCGCCCGGTCAGCCACCGTCTCATCGGGCACCCCCAAGTATCGGCCGGACCCGGGCCGGGCTCGGCGAAGACGTCATCCGGGCCACCTCGGCGGCGCGTTGGGCGCCGCCGGCGGTCAGCCGGTAGAGATGCCGGCGGGGCCGGCCCGGCGGGGGATCGGACTCCCACCGGGTCTCCAGATAGGAGCGGTCGGCGAGCCGGGCCAGCAGCGGATAGAGCGTGCCGGAGCCGAGCCCGGTGCGGCGGGCGATGTCGTAGCCGTACCACCATTGCCCGGGGTCGCCGGCGAGCAGTTCAAAGACCGCACGGGTACGCGGATGAGTGTCAGGGCGTCGAGGCACGGTGGAAACTCTACCTATGTCGAGTATCGCCGTCCAGGGGTCATCCGGTGCACGTGCGCCGGTACGGGAGTTCGGGAACGTAACGGGCCCACTCGGCGGCGGTGAGGCCGCGGCCGGCGATGGCGCAGGCGAATTTGGCTGGGTCGGCGCGGAGGTTGTTGAGCTTCGTGTAGTTCCACAGCGTGACGGTCGCGCTGTAGCGGGTGGGCTGGCTCGTGACTGCCAGGGTGCGTCCATCGCTGCTGAACGCCACCGCGTGCGTCGCGTCGGCGAGGCCGGCGCGCATCGAGGCGAGCCGGATCGGTTCGACCGGGTTGCTGGTGTCCCACAGGGTCACCGGGTAGTCCGCGTTCCCGGTTGCCAGGGTGCGCCCGTCCGGGCTGAACGTCACCGATGTCACCGCGGCGCTGCGGCCGGTCAGAATGGCGATCCGTCCCGGGCGGGCCGGGTCGGCGACATCCCACAGCATCGCGGTGGAGTCGGAGCTGCCGCTTGCCAGGGTGCGCCCGTTCGGGCTGAAGGCCAGCGCCTGCACGGAGCCGCCGTGGCCGGTCAGCGTGGCGAGCCGACCGGGGGCGGAGCGGTCGGCGATGTTCCACAGCGTCAGCGTCCGGTCGTCGCTGGTGGCCAGGGTGCGCCCGGTCGGGCTGAAGGCCACCCTCGTGCCGGGGCTGATGCCGCCGCTAAGGGTGGCCAGCAGGGCGGGACGGGCCCGGTCAGCCACATTCCACAGCAGCAATCCGGTGGCAGCGACGACGGCGAGGGTACGCCCGTCCGGGCTGAACGCCATCGCGCTCGTGTTGGGCGTTGGCAGGGCCAGGACGGCGAGCGTCACCGGCCGGGTCGGACGGGTCACGTCCGTCAGCGTCAGCCGCCCGTCCGAGCCTCCGACGGCCGCCACCGTACGGTTGTCCGGGCTGAACACCGCCGCTCTGATGGCCCCGCCGTGGACGGCCCGGTCGGCAGCCGGGCCGGGGCGGGCGGGGTCGGTCACGTTCCAGGACCTCGCGCTTCCGTCCGTGCCGACGGCGATCAGTGAACGTCCGTCCGATCCGAAAGCCGTCGCCCGGGTCTGCTCGCCCGGGACGGCGAGCGAGGCGAGACGGTCCGGAGCGCCCCGGGGCGACACGTCCCACAGGGTCGCCGTCGCCGTACTGTCGGTGGTGACCAGCGTTTCGGCGTCCGGGGCGAAGGTCACCGACGTGATCGCGCCGCGGGCCTGCACGGTGGTGACCGGCTGACTGTCCTTCCAGACGATCGCTGTTCCGTTCTGGTCACCGCCGGCCAGCAGGCGCCCGTCCGGGCTGAAGGCCAGCGCGTCGATGTAACCGGCAAGGCCGACCGCCACGCCGTACGGCTCCGCCCGTTCGTCCAAGTCCGGCAAGGGCGGCGGCGGCGACGGATGCCCCGACGCGGGATCCCAGGGCGACGTGGTCGGCGTGGGCAGGTCGGGGCCCTCGGGCTCGGGTCTCATGTCGTAGAAGCCCACCTTGCCGGCCATGCTGGCGCTGGCCAGCATCGTTCCGTCGGGGCTGATCGCCATCGGCCCCCAGACGGTGTTCAGGTGGCGGGACTGGTACGGATCCACACGCTCGGTCAGGTCGTAGACCCGGACCGGATCCATGGGCTTGCTCGCGACCAGCTCGCGGCCGTCCGCGCTGAACGCGAGCTCGGTCACCTGAGTCGGAAAGCGACCCCCCTCCGCAAGCTTGGCGAGTCGGGTGGGCCGGGACCGGTCGGTCACGTCCCACACCATCGTGGTGGCCGCGTTGTGGCCGGTGGCGAAGGTGATCCCGTCCCCGCTGAACGCGATCGAGTCGACACCCAGGCCGTCGTCCGGCAGCGTGGCGAGCTGGACCGGACGGGGCCGGTGGGCCACGTCCCACAGGACTACCTTGCCCTCCGGGCCGACCACGGCCAGGGTCCGCCGGTCCGGGCTGAAGGCCACCAGGTCGCCGGCCGTGCCCGGATCGAGCAGCGTGGCGGTCCGGACCGGATTCGTCCGGTCGGTCACGTCCCACAACGACACGCTGCCGTCCTTGCCGCGGGCCGCCAGGATGCCGTCCGGCCCGAACTCGGCCCAGGTCACATCCGGGATCGTGCCGGCGTAACCCGTGGCCGTGACCACGCCGGAGAGCCCGCCGCGGTTCTGGGTGTCGGGCTGGAGCGTCTGAGCCGCCACCCCCAGCATCAGAGCTGTCTTCGGGTCCACGCCGACCGCGGCCTTGGCCTGGTTGAGCAGCCGCCGGCTGACCGCGACCCGCTGCTGCTGGTCCGCCTTGGCCTGCTGCCTCGCGGCCTCGGCGGCCGCCTCGTTGGCCAGCCGCCGCTGTTCCTTCGCGACCTTGGCCAGCCGCCGTGCCTCCTCCTGCATCAGCTGCGCCCGCGCGGAAGCCTCCCTGGCCAGCCGCTGCTGTTCCCGCGTCCGCTTCGCCGCCCGATCGGCGAGCCGCTGCTGCCGCCGCGCCTCCTTCGCCGCCGCGTCGGCGAGCCGCTGCTGCCGCTGCGCATCTGCCTCCGCCTGGTCGGCCAACCGCTCCGACCGCTCCGCCTCGGCTGCCGCGTCCGTCGCCCTGGCCTGCTGTTGCCGCGCCAGTTCCTGCTGCTGGAGCGCCTCCTGCGCGGACCGCTCGGCACTGGTGCGTTGCACATCCGCCACCTGCTGCTGACGCAACGCCTCAGTCGCCGCTTTCTCCGCCCGCTCCGCGTTACGCACCGCCGACACGCTGGTCAGCGACGCCAGCAAGGTCAGCACGACCAGCGTCGCCACGCCGCCCGACCGCAGCCGCCGCGCCCGGCGATGCTGCCGGACGTCCTCGCCCTCCAGCTCGTCCTTGCTCACCCCGTGCATCGGGGCCGCGAGCTGGGCGATCGCATCCCGGAATCGGGAATGCTGCAGGCTGAGCTGCTCACTGTCCCGGGCCCACCGCAGATCCAGGAACAACGGCTCCTCGGCGAACACCCCTCGCAGCGCCGCGGGCACCGCCGTCGAGTCCGCGGTGAAGTCGCGACCGTCGGAGTCCCACGCCCACTCCCCGTCGGTCACCACGGGCAGGATCCGGTCCGCCGACTTCGTGGCGATCCAGTGCTCGATCTCCCGGTTCACCCACTGCGAGCGCGCGGCCTCGGGCGAGGCGAGCAGCACGAAGTAGTCCGACCCGTTCATCGCGGTCTGGATGGAGGACCATAGCGCCGGGGTCACCGCCAGCCCGGTCTGATCTCGGAAGATCCACAGGGCGCGCCGTCGATGCCAGGGCTTGGCCAGGCGGTGCAGACCACGCTGCACCGCCGGGGCGAGCCGCCCGTCCGCAGCATGGCTGTACGAAATGAACCCATTGAACGTCATCGAAATCCCCCGGCGGTCGGCACCTGCTGCGCGGACAGATTGTGCATGCCACTGCCCCCACGGGGAAAGGCCGAGACCGTATCGTCATGGCTTCGGCAGCTTGACCAGCCCACGTACGGAGGTCGATGTGCGATTCGGTGTCACCGGTCATCGAGTCCTCCCGCCGAGCGTGGCGGAGTGCGCGGTGCGGCATTGGAGCCGGGTGCTGCCGGCCGATGCCCAGCTGCACGGGGTGTCGAACCTCGCCGACGGCGCCGACCAGCTGTTCGCCACCCAGGTGCTGGCGGCCGGCGGCACCCTGGAGGTGGTGCTGCCGTGCGAGGGCTACGCCGGCTCGCTGATCGCGGACGAGAGCCGTGCGCGGTTCTCCGAGCTCAGGCGCGCGGCGGCGAGCGTGCTCACGATGCCCTACCCGGAGCCCAGCGATCAGGCGTTCCTCGCCGCCGGTCAGGCCCTGGTGGACCGCTGCGACCATCTCTTCGCCGTCTGGGACGGTCGTCCGGCCCGCGGCCTGGGCGGGACCGCGGACGTCGTCAGCTACGCCCGCGCCCGCGGGCTCCCGGTCACGGTCCTCTGGGTGGAGGGCGTGCTCCGGGCCTGACTACCGGCCGGGAACGGCCGTGGCGACCTCCAGGCCCGGCGCGGCGGGCACCGCGAGGTCGGTGAAGATGCGCCGGGCGAGATCCCGGTGCGGCCGGCCGTCGTCGTGGCCGTCCGTGATCCCGCAGGCGGCGGCGATGCCGTCGTGCGCGCGAGCCTGCTCGTACCGGTCGCCGATCTCGCGGGCCAGGACCAGCGCCTGGTCGTGCTGGGCCCGGGCCTCCGCGGCGTCGCCCGCGGCCCGGAGGACCTGGCCGAGGTCGTTGAGCGCCTCGGCCTCGCTGGCGCGGTCCCCGATCCGCCGGTGCAGCACCAGGGCGTCACGCAGGTGACCGGCCGCCGCGGTGAGCCGGCCGCGGTGGGCGTGCACGGCGGCGAGATCGGTCAGCACGTACGCCTCGGCGGTGCGGTCCTCGGCCTGCCGGACCACGGCGAGGCTCCGCTCAAGGTGGACGGCGGCCCGGTCGAGGTCGGCCGGCAGGTGGGACAGCCGCGCGAGCAGGGAGAGCACGTACGCCTCGCTGAACCGGTCGCCGAGCCGCGCGACGAGCTCCAGGGCCA
>Ga0307516_10002205_pt1 | contig 26371 bp, 48 predicted proteins | sample 19_EM_MG_FD_203310 | JGI IMG/M metagenome (GOLD analysis project Ga0307516, IMG submission 203310) | Populus trichocarpa ectomycorrhiza microbial communities from riparian zone in the Pacific Northwest, United States - 19_EM | ecosystem: Host-associated > Plants > Roots > Unclassified | place...
GTATCCGACGGTATCAGGGAGATAGTAGGTCAAAAAGTTGATGATATCGCGACTGTTGTCCGACCATTCAACTACGTCCAAGGTGACCAGCGTTAACCAAAACCGACCAGCTCGGGGGGGGGGGGGGTGCTTACAGAATGCGCTAAGGTTCTGCTTGTTGATCACTGCGGGGTCTCCGTGGCTAACGGCTTCCCAAGACCAGATCTCCTCGATGATCGGGTCATCGTCCATACTCTCCGATAGCATATGCAAGAGGACAGGTTCCCAGCACTACCGCAAGAGAACGAGCGGTGAGGTTGAGATTTACGAAACCAAGGCGAGTGCACAGACCTCTTTCCCGAACCCATTCCCATGGGCGAGAAGCAAAGTCACGCGCTTCCTTCCCCTCTCCTGGTCTCTACTCACGGGCACCTTCCTCACAAACCTATTCACACACGCCCAGAACGGTTTCTCGCTGTGCCCAGGCAACTCCCCCAACCAGTGCTTCTTGACGATCCCATACAGCGCGGTTCTGACCTTGATCCCCGTCTCCATCCTCGCCTTCTTCGCCGCGGCCGGCCCGCCCTCGACCTCTGGGGCGACCAAGCCATCCGCGTCGCACCCCTCTGGATACGGAACATCCGGACCTGACCTCGGGAACGCGCCTGGTAAAATATGCGTCGAAAGTGTGAACCATTCGTCGAGAATCCCCTTGCGTTGTGGCGTAGGAAGTTCCGGTAAGGTAGCGTCGCGATAGACAGAGGGTGGGATGTCACTGGGGTTTGTGATCGCGAGCAACTCCTTCCGCTCCGAAACAACTCTAGGCGGCGTCCCTGGCGTGTAATTCGACCTAGGTCTCATCTGGGGCTTGCTCGTGTTGAGAGGCGCCATTGCAGGGCGATGCCGTTGTCAAGGGAAGATTCGAGGGAGGTTCTCACTGTACTATTTTTCGACGCGTGGCGGAGTTCGTGTACCAAGATGCGGTCATCCGCCTGCCGAGTAACCGGATCGGATTTTGAAGGGGAATGTCCGATTGCGGACGCCACCACGGCAGCTGCCGAAGGAGGTGACAAGCGCCCGTATCAGACACTGCACTGGTTGTGCGAACACAATAAGTGCTCAAGCTCAAGAGTCAACCCCACACTTACCACCAGAAGCAATGCTGGGACTCGAGGAGCGTAGCGTCACTAAAAATGGGGGAAAAACGGGACATATGGGGAAATAGATACAAAAAAAAGTCCGATTGGCCGACAGTTTCACGACGGGATCTACACTCTAGACTTCAAGTAACCGTACTCTGACCCTAAGAACCGCAACAATTCATGACCTTGAGCAGACATTAGACACTCTCGTCATCTCCCTCAACGCGATTGAAACCTACCGAGTTTTTCAGGCGCTTCTTGACACAACTTGAACCCAGCTCATCAGATCGAAAGACCTCAGTTACTCCTGAAAACGGACTTACAAGGTGACCCTGCCCGGGCAATACAACATTTGAGGCGTTCTCTAGCCTGAGCCACGTCATATGGGGCCGCGAATCACCCATCCCCCTATCGCACGATAACGTGAGCGTTCTGTCCCCGAGTCACTTGGGGGGGAGAACACACGGAAGTTCGCAACGCTCTGGTTGGATGTAATGCAGTCGAACCTTCTGGTCAAGTCCCCCTATCCTGTCCCAGACTTCAAATGGTACGCGTGTCTCCATGAATGTGGCAGCCTCCTGCGGGGAACGTTCAGCTTCGCCCTCACAGCTGATGGTGGTAAGCCACACACCCAAACCCCTGCCATCTTCAACTTTGCTTCTCCAGTATTCCCGTCTTCATAGATCTGGCAGTCCACGTAAATCTCGAGCGCGAGCGGATCCCATGCCGCGAACAGAGGGTTCTTTTTGAACATTTCCAGCGCATGGGCTCTGAGCTCGCCATTGAATAGTCAGACAGCAATAAACTCGATAAATGAGCGACGAACCTAGATTTCCAAGTACTCCTCCGGGTGAGTGCGCCATCCACAAAGCCCATTATGGAAGAGAAATCCCTGAGGGCTTCGACCCATGATTCGAATTTCCCTGGCGGTGGTGGTGGAAGGACAACCGGATCAACTAGTACCAGGGAGGAAAACATCGTCGGGTTGTTTATCACTGCGAGGGCCCTAGAGAGGACGAAGTAAGTACCCCGTCTGCACGGCGGTGACCTTTGAACTTCGTACAATGAACCTCCTCCAAACGAATGACCAATGCCAACTAACGTCCGGTGAGAGAACCCGGACTTCGCACGAGTTTCTGATACCTCCGCAGGAACCAGCTGCAGGTGTGTCGGCAAGGTTGAATCGGGCGCAGCGGAGTCCGGGAGGTAATTCAATAAGAAATTTGTGATGTCCCGGACGTTGTCCGACCAATCATCTAAAAACCCCTTTCAGTACCAGGATTCCCTTAGGATTGGTTTGGAAAGGGGTACAGAGGGAGTTGAGGTTTTCCTTGTTGAGGAGAGCAGAGTCCCCGTGATTCGCGGCGTCCCACGACCACACCTCGTCGATAATTGGGTCTTGCTCGCCGAGACTTGCCAGCAGATGCAACAGCACTGGTTCCCAGCACTACGAAGAAATCAAGGAAGGTGGACAGGGTCAAGCGTTCGGCCGTGCTCACCTCTTTCCCGAACCCAACACCGTGGGTCAAGAACAATGTCAATCGTTTCCTCCCCTCCCGCTCTTTCTCCTCCAATCGGTTTCTCACATACCTATTCACGCATACCAAATACTGCCTCTCGTCCTTCCCCTCCGACAATTCTCCTCTCAAATACCTCTTCTTTACCTCCAACATCTCCTCTCTGACTCTTGAGAACGCCCCTCGCTCTCGCAAGCCGTCGATGCCACACCCTGCGGGATACCCAACATCCGGAGACGATCTCGGCCAAGCCGCGGGCACGATATGCGTCTTGAGTGTGTACTCATATCCACGAGATCGATCGATCAGCTTCACACCTTCCCGCTGGGGTGTTTGTAGCTCCGGTAGTGCCAGCAGAGTGGATCTAGCCTGGCTATCGGAATCGGTCCTCGGCTGGAACCGTTCAGACCCAGGCTCAAGGATCTCCAAGAGGTCCCTCCGTTCTGAACTCCACTCCATCCGGGTCTCAGGGATGGGATACCCTTTCATCTTGGAACCTTCGAGGCTTCGAGCACTGAACACAGCGAAGGTTGAGCTGTGAGTGGAGGGGGGCGCGCGCGTTTTTCCGGCATCACACCTTGTGGGCGTCTTCTAGGCGACCCTGCTTACAAGGCTTGCTGACCCGGGATATTATACGCGCGTGTCATCTTCTGGTAGGCACGTCGTGCTCCAACCCAACGGACTGCAGAGCCTCCCCTTCGTCGGTATCGAGGATAACGTCGGCAACGACACCGCCTGTGATACCTAAGCATATCCAAGCCCACCCGCAAACCCTTGGCTTCGTCCCGATCGTGAGTTGGATCACTTCGTCTTCTGCCAAGTACACACGCATCCCTCGAAAGTCAATATCTCAATGGCGACCGGTGACCGTTTGGTAATTTAAGGTGCCGGACAATCGAACACGCGGATTTTTGAGTTGTAGCCAAGAGGGTGCGATCAAGGACCGTGGTCGTGAGGGGGGAGGGTTCTACAGACTGCGTCCGGGCCGTTCGCACAATCCAGTCAAGTGGTGAGCCAACGGAGGCAGTCACGTCCGTATCGGTGGGCCAAAGGTTCGGTCTCCAACGCTCGAAAAAAATCAGTGTCCTGATGTCATGATCCCGCCGCTCCTCCGTAAACAAAGGCGATCGAGGAACCGCCCCCGGTCTCAATGCGATCTGAAACTCACGGAAATGCAGTTCCGCCCGAGGCTGTAACAACCGTAGAAACCCTCTCAGTTTCCCCGACCTATTACTCGCGAACGGCGCGATCGGATCGTCAATGCTAATCGTCACGGAGAGCTGACCACATTGAGCCTCACGAACCCTCCCTCCTGATGGAAAGTGTCACGAGAGACTCTGAGAGAGGAGCGGGACAAAGGCATCACCGGAGATTCGTCGATGAAATCATGCAACGCAAACACCCTCCAACTCCTCCCCCCAAAAACCCTCGAGCTTCTTCGCGATATCGCACACATGGTCCCAGCATCTGGGATCCAGAACGGTGTCGATGGAGACGGTGAAACGGAGGACGAAACGACAACCTACATCGCCTGGGCCCTGCGGTGTGCGCGTGCCGGCGGTCTTCTCAGATAGCTGATCCCCATCCCCGGCCTCAACGCTCTCGGCAACCAAGGTCCCGCCGGCACGAGGTCGGCATTTATCCACCGTCTTCGTGCACCAACTACCGGCCGCGGTACAATCGACCACATCACACGTCTGGTGATACCGACCTCGCGTACTCATCAACACAATCATGCGGTCGTAGGACCGCCGGATCAACCAAGGAAAGCAGAAGCCAGATTCTCGAGGGCACCCGGCGGAGCCGGAACAGCAGCTTGCCGAGCACCTGATGGAGGAGTTCTCTGATTCCTGATTCACGGTGATGTTGTCTCAAGAGGCAGACGAAGCCGGGTCGGTCGAGTGTATACGAAAACCGAGATGCGTGTTAATCTGGCTACTTAGGTATATGCATAGGGATACAACAATTCCAATTGGTTTGTGATGAGGACGAGAAAGAAACCTGGAGGGAAAGGAGCCAACTCCGGGGCGAACGCGAAAGGGGCGGATTACATGGGTTCTTATACATTCGGTGGTATCGAATTAGGGTGAATCTGTAGGTCGAAAGCACAGAAACAGCGAGGGGCGGAGGGCGCGGACGAGTCCTTAGGGTGGACAAAGAAAAAAAAAGCAAACCCGAAAGAGGCCAAGCCAGGACGTCGGTGAAAGGAGGGGATGGGGGTAAAAATAGTGGGATAAGGTTAGATAGCCTCGAGACCGTATTTCTCTCGAGTATTAATGTGGGGAATTTAATCTAGACGAGGATCGTATGAACATCGGATACAGTCAAGCAACGCGAAAAAAAAAACACTCACTAGTAGAAATAATTTTCGGTAAGCTGGTACAGCGATTGACCGTGGTGGCCTTGATTGACCAAGCCCACCATACCCTGAGAACCCGCCGTCGGGTGTTGTTCTTGTGGCGATTGTTGAGGTAGCATCCCAACGTATGTCGGGTCGAGTTGCCCCATCGTAGAGGGATCCGTCCAGAGCGGCTGGGTGTATCGGGTACCCGTGTCGCCTCCACGATGACGATGGCTCTGGCCACCTCTCCCCACACCACCGGGTGCGAACCCAGTGCTATACTGTTGGGGTAAAAGACTCGTCGACAGGCTGTTCGTCGCAGAGTTTCCAAGCAGGTCCGCGCTTCCTAGCCATCGATTGTAATCGTAATACGGAGAGTTGTTGTTCGGATCGACCAGGGACGGATAAGTCCCCAATTCACCAGCCCCGTTCGTGAAGACTTGGTTAAAGCCCGAAGCCTGACCGCCAGTGCTCTGAGAGTTATCCGGAAGCTGCGTATCCGCGGGCCGCTTGTGGTGCCTCTCCATTGCGTGTTCAGAGTACACCCTCGGGCCGAGAGCGGGGGAGTTGACTTTGCTGCCATTAAGAAGCTCCCATGCGCGCCCAGCGCTCGGCCAGATAACATCCATACTTCGCAGCGCCTCCATACACCTGTTCAACCCCAAGCGGGCCTGGGGATCATCGGGGAAGGACGTCACTACAGCGGACTGGTTAACAAAGGCGAGGTCTCGTGTGGCACCGCAAAGGAAACGTACGGATCGAAACGTGAGTGATGCTGGCCGTGAAAACATAATAGGACAAGAAAACGGGAGCCTTGCGAATCGAGAACTTCTCCATGTAGGCGGTCACGATGGCGGTGATCTTGTTGGCAGCCTGCGCGCAGATATCTTGACTGCGCTGCGAAGCCTGGGTTTCCGTCTCCATATTCCTGAAAGCAAGGATGGTCACCATCGCCGCTCCGTTGAGAATTGTGGAACCACCTTACCCTCTGACACTCGACAAATGTTTGATGAAGGGGCGATGGAGTAGAATGACCGCACACCAATACTTCATGTGCAGGGTCAAAACGTTCGGCGGTGGCGACGGTCGGGTGGCCCCGGTAAACCTCGCTGCCATTGGGTCATACCGCAGTTGTTCCGGAAGCCCGAGCAGCCAACCATCCAGCTTCTCTTCGAGGGCATGGAATTGCGAGGTCCGAGTCTGTTCTGGCCTGATGGCATAGATGCACTGAACGACCGAGCTGAGTATCATCGCTGTGGTACGATTGAGCAATTGAACGGGTAACGCTGCGAAGCGAAAGGACGCACAGAGTGTCGCGGCGGCGTTGAAACACGAAATGGTGTGACTGTGGATCGTCATCGTTGTACCTGGCGCGGCACCCGGAGCATCCGGAAACTCCAGAACTTCGTGTTCTTCCATCTTTCAAAGGCGGACGTCCATGAGGTGGGGTAAGAAGAAGATTCGACGAAAGAACTCACCGCATCCTCACTCGGTAGCTCCGTATCGAAGTCCCTCGCGGAGATTGCAACCGGCCTCCCGATGTAGCTGCTCACGTACTTGTCCATCACGACGCACGCGTACCAGATCCTCCTCCTTTCCTGCAACTCCGCCCTGGTGAACATGTTCCCTCCGGTCCTCTTCCACTTCTCGGCCGTCTTGTGCATACCCAAATCCTGAGCCATCGCGACCGCCATCCTCCCGTAGATCCACGCTTGGGCCATAGCACCTATGCCAACTTCTCGGTAACCCAGAAGTAGGAGGGCTTGGCACGTTCCAACACGTGGGGCGGAGTACGTTGATGCCAAGATGGCTTTGGTCGATTCAAAGTAGGCATCACCGGCAGGCCACATCGTACCCGAGGTCTCGGATCCGTGTTGACCGGTGTAGCGAGCGGCGACAGAGAACATGGCAAGAAGGAGGACCTGGGGGATATCCCGTCCACCCGGAGGCGGGCTAGCAGATGAACCGGACCCAACAGAACGTGGGGAATTGTTCGCGGTGGGGCTGAAGGAATGTCAATAAAGGCGTCGGGGAAACGGGAGGTGTGATACTGACCTTCGCCGGAAACTATCCAAGAAACTCTGCTTATACACAATCGGCAGGGCCGTGTGCACGTACTTCCAATACAGGTCCAACAGCTTCTCCTGCTCATCCAACGGCGGCATCGAGATGGGTAACTCCATAACCTCTTTCGTGAGCCCGGTTGGGGGTAGAGGTGGCCAGACCCCCGCCTTTGGGAACTTCCAGATGCCACCCTCACTCCTGCCGTCGGTACGTTCTCGAGGAGCAAGCAGATGAAGGCCGCTAGCCTTCCCGTGGAAGCGAACCTGTTCGTCCTCATTCAAGCTCAACTGTCCGACAGCTTCCTGGAGGTCGCACTCTCCCTCGATCTCGTCTTCGTCCTCTGACGGGGCTGTTGCCGGTGAATCGAGAGTCTTAAACGTGGCGTTGGTCTGCGATAGTTCGTGCTGGGAGCGAGGAGATATGGGGCAGCTATAGGATTCGGGTGATATTGTCCTCCTGGAGTCAACCTTCCTTCTCAGCCGTCTCGACGAGTCAGAATCGCCAGAACCGGGAATAGAGGTGAACGACGTGTCCAGGGTGGGCATTGACCGTTGTCGACCACCGGCCGGCAGACCGCGCGGAGGTGAGGTTTTGACAGGACTCGATTTTCCATTGATTCCGGTGCTTCTGAGGGTCTGTATTTTGGAGATGACCTGATCCTGCCAGACGTTTGATGGGCTGCGGATGAAGTAAGGGTGGGTGTCAAAATTTGATGCTCAGATCCAAATCGGGGAATCCCGATCGTAGAATGATTTCGAAGGGAGGGGGAGAGGGGACTCACTGTGCAGAGGTAGCCAGATAGTCGTGTGGTTTCAGTTTCGACGGGGCCGCGTTTGACTGTTTGCCTCTTGACTTTGAGCCGTAGGGCGTCTCCTCAACCCGAAGGAGGATGGAGTGGGCGAGTGGATCCTGTAATCGATGCAAAATTAGCACTGGGTGGCGAGCAAGCCTGATCGCTGAAAGAGGCACGGACTTGACAAAGGTCTTCGATGAGGGACAACACTCCGGGGTCCCCATCACCTCGGGTCCCGTCTAGGCCACCAGCCAGTGATAGGATGATTCCCAAAACCGCTTCGGTTTGATGTAACCTCGCCTCGATGGCGTCAATGTACCCTTTGGGGGGACCACGTTTCCGCGAAGGCCCCAAGAAAGTGCACTCTGGAGGATCCGGTAAACACGAGAGATGGGGATAAAACCGAAGCGATGCACTGACCGGCGTTGAGGGTGACACAGTTTCTGCAGGGGATGTTCGACCCGGTCCGTTCGCACTTGCACTTGAGTTTCCGACACTGATCGCAAGCTGCGTGAAAGACAAAAAGGTCAAGGGGGATCTGAGGGATGGAATTTAGGCTCACCTTTGCTGCTCCGACGCCTGATGTGTTTTTCTCCCGATTTATCCGAGGAACCGACGGATCTGGAGGTGGAGGCGTTTGATTGGGAGTCACCGAACGGGTCGACGTTCTCGTCTTCGTACGAGTCGTCCTGTTGACCGGAATCCAGGAGCGGCAGATCAAACTTGACGCGGTTCTGGTTGTTCGTCGGCTCGAACGGATGGGTGGGGTCGAGTTGGGACCGCAGGGGCTCTTTCCACTGTTGGATGGACATGAGGGTGTAGTTGAAGGCGACGTCCGAGGGGAGGTGGAAGGGGGACTGCTGGTTGGAGATGGAGGGGCCGAGGTCAGGGGTGTCTGAAGATTCCAGTTTGACCGAGTCTTGGCTGGAATCACGGGACGGGGGGGAGTAGGAGCTGTAATCTGTGGGGGAGATCGAGTGCTGGAGCATCTGCGAAGTTAATTTACAGAAGGGGGGGAGGGAGGGGAAGGAGGGGGCGGTGGGGAGAGAGGGCAGGTGGGAGGCGCACTATATGAATCAAGAATATGACGAGGCGCAGATCCGTCACTGGCGCTGATCGATTCTGGGGACGCGGATGCAGTTGGGACGCGAACCCTTGCGTCGGTTTCGAGAAGACGAGTTCGAAGACCGACATTTCACATTCCCGGGCGAGGAGAAATGGTGTTTCGAAAGAGAGAAAACGGCCGATCTTCATCACGGTCTGTCACCATCCATCAATCCTTACACCCCTGCGCGAGCCTAAATCACCTCACCCCAGTCCAGCAGTCTCTCTCGAGGGGGAGCACGGGGGCTCGGACGAACGTCTCGTCCGCAGGCCAGGAATCCGTCCGGGGCAGCGGCGAATCTACGGAAGGAAGCTCCGGCCCGACCTGTGCTCGTCCGTCTGCAATGCAGCTCGATGCCAACAAGTAAAAACGTGGAGGGGGGTTGCGACCATCAGCGGACGTAACAGCCTGATTGCGGGTTGCCCCCCTTCCTGGACGTCGGCTTGACCCACAAGGGGCAATCGTCCCGATCCGGCAACTCGCTCCCTCGGCAGCGTCTCGACCCTCGCCCTCTGTTACACCTCACCCTAACTCCGACGAACCTGCGGTTATTCATTCACGGGCGGTCCCGTCTCGGCTGTCGACTACAGTTCCGCCCAGACGCCCGCCCAGACATCCCACGCAACTCCGCTCCCCTCGAGCCAGCCGGGCCCCGAGGGTGTGGAACTCCAAGCTTAGTCACCCCTGCCTCGTGGCAACCAACCTGCTCCCCGAGCAAGTCCGAAATCCCTGTCTTGCTCCATTCGACATCCCGTTCTCACGAAAGGCGCCCGGCCTGACCAGTGTAAGGATGTAGCGTAGGAGGGATGCGATAAGGATTGACCTTGGAATCTATTGATGCCGAACAACGAGTCGGGACCCCTCGTCCATCGCCAACTGGCCGCTTGTTCACCGGCGACTGTTTTTTGTTTTGTTTTGAGTGAGCTCTGTACTTTGTTCGGTGGTATCACCCACACGATTCGTCTCTACCCATCGAACCTGGCGGGCAGACCGGGTGAGTTAGCTGCTCAGGTGGGCGAGTGAATAGCTGGCAGCTCGGCGATCTCGTACGGCTGCAATTCCCTTCTCTCACCCCAGCGTGGGCGACCTTTGGTGGATTTTAATTATCCTCTCATGGTTAGTATCTGCGGTTTGAATTCCCCGCGCCTCCAAGGGAGAGGTTGGTCTTCCGGCGAAATGCTTGCAAGGTGCCTGTGGCGCACTTCTCCGGCCGGTTTGATGCCAGCCATCAGCCCTTGGTCAAATTCACTCACTTTCGAACTCGGGCTCCATGCGCCTTGCTCCTCCTTTACTCCCCAGACGAACCCAAATTCAGCCAACAGCCACACGAGCTCTCTCCTTCGACCCCCCCACGAGGTTCACAAACGACGCTGACACTGCGGGGCGAGGCGGAAACAAGAACTTTTGGCCCCTTCGCACCTTGATCCTTCTTTTGATATTTCAATTTCGACCCACGAGACCGGCGGAAGAGCGAACTCAAGCAACACCACTCGCTATTCAGATCCACCACCCATCTAAACGCGTTACTAAAAAAAGACAGGAGCACTTGGATCCCAACGCTGTCAAACAAGCTCGAAACGTCAAACCTCTCAACCTTGACTCTCATATGAATTACTCTTGTGCTTCGGGAGGAACGCCCACGCCTCGGGCGCTGCACCGAGGAACATCTCCGAGATCTTCACCCAATCCCTGCTGTCTGGGCTCGAAAGTAGGGTCTCTATCAGTAGGACAAGAAGGCGAAAATGGGGTAAGGTAAATCAGTTGCCAACTCCCCTCAGGTGAGATCAGAAGGTGCACACCCAGTTCATCTCTTCCCTTGTATACCGGTGGCCTATCGTTGATCTTCCCGGGGAGGTGCTCCAACAATCCTATCGGAACGTAACGGTATTGAAACGATAACGCTTCGCACAGATATCTCCTCGTGGTGTTCTGTATGTGACAACCTATCATTCAGTAACTTGGATCCGGCGAATGGAGCTTGGCGACCAACCACACCCGCCGTATCACTGCCGAAGTGGCTGAGACGGAAGAGGAACAAAGGCGTAGTCAGGGTTCACGATCACCGGCTGTCCAAATACGACGGCGGGCGTACCTCAACCCGTATTCGGCAAACTGTCCCCAACCAAAGTCAGTCAGTAAAGCTCGGCACCTCGCCGGCGGGATGCCAGTTGCTCGTCACTCTATTCCACTTACCTGTCGGATGAGGTCTAACCGTTCCCTCGAGCTGATATCCCATTCCCTTCTCTCCTTGATCTCTCTGAAGATCCACGGTTTGATCAAAGCCCCACGAGCGACCATGACCCCATCTACTCCACTGTATTCAACCTTTTCCCAATAATCCTGTGAAGAGAAGGCGTCTCCACCGCCGAAGATTGGGACAGGAGGTACTGCGGGATCCAGGAAAAAACACCGTAAATCAGTCGATCGTTCCAACCCTCCGGGCAGGGAGGGTCCGCAGCAACAACTCAATCGCAGAACTACAGCCCGACCACTGGAAAGGGGGTAGCTGTACTCACAACCTGACTCTTCTTCCTTCTCTCGCACAGCGGCAACACACTCTCTGATGTAATCCCAGTCTGCAAGTTTCTGATACCTTTGCTGTCGCGTCCGTCCGTGCAACTGACCCCGTAACGAAAAATGCAAATATTAGACCCTTCCAGACATCAATCGTCAAGTGAACGCGAGGTTCTGCGGGGAGACCAAGGGCGCCTGTGACCCCTCCCCGCGCCGAAGGCTCGTGCTGAACGGTTGAATAACGAATTTACTCACCGTCATACACCCAACGCCCCATTCCGAAACGACCCGAGGCATGAGTTTGTGCACTGTGTTGCGGCCGTCCTTTACTCCGGTTCGAAGCTTGATCGTCACAGGGACTTCTCCAAGCGCTTTGTTCATCCCAATGAGGATCTTACCCAACTTTCCAGGCGCATCCAGAACTGAAAAGACGCATATCGGTTGGCATCAGATAAGCTGGGTAAGCGGGCAATAGACCCGGTATGAAACAGGCAGAAGAAGGAAACGCAGCCGGAACCCCGAATGGCACTAGCCCTCCATTCCGAACCACGCAACTCCGAAGGGGGAAACCACGAGACGCGAATGAAATGGTGTCACATTGTAGAACTCACGAGCGGAACCACTCCCTGATTTGAAAACGAGATCAATCGGGCAGCCACAGTTGAGATCAACGAAGTCGATATTCGGTCCACATTCCCGAGCGATCGTTTCTGCCGTAGGCACCAATGTGGCAGGTTTATTTCCAGCGAGCTGTACGCCAAAAATCCCCTCAGAAGGGTGCCTGCGCACGAGGGACCACTCCTCTTTCGATCCCGCCAGAAAGGAGGTGGCTAGTCCCACTTTAACGGGTCAATTCAGTGAGTGGACTTGGGTTCCAGTTTCCGATGAAATTTTCAGTCGCTCACTTTCACCACACGTAATGTCCGCACCCAAAGAGACGCACAAACGTCGGAATGGCTGTGAAGTACTCATCAAAATTCCCGAGTCGCTCAGGGCAGGCTTTGAAACTTACGAGGTTACCCACTGTCGTCAATGGCGCGAGGTCTGTGCCCGCACGTATGGTCACCTGAGCCGCTCAACGGTACGAAACCACTTACAGCTCTTCCCGCTCCAGTGTAACCGTTTCTTTTCCACAAACCGCATGGGGGTATCGGGAGTGTCAGTTTGGGACGCATCAACACTGTGGCCCGATATTTGGGGCGCCGAAGTCTCGAGGTCGCCAGGTGACTCCATTGGATTTACATCTGTCTCCAGTGGGTCTGGGGTCTTTTCGTCCTTCCCTCCTGGCGATTGTTGGATCTCTTTCAGGTAAGCGTCCGAAATCGGCCTCGGATACTGTAGTACGGGGAAGACGCGTTGCACCACATGTAGACGGTTAGCTTAGCTGTGACCGCGAAGCGGATGAAACGTCACCACCTTCCTGGTGCGGACCTGTTTTCGAACCTCAGGGTCTATAAAATTCAGCTCCGCCGCAGAAACGGCGACATGCGCGATTTTGTCTCCGTCCACAACGAGCGATAATTCGTCGGAGGAAGCACTCGCAGTCTTTACGTGCGCTCCGAGGAACCTGCACTTGAAACCATGTCTACATCTGCCGGTTTCGGCGTAAACCGGGCAAATAGTTGTTGGGTCCAACGACTCTGTGACTTCGTCGGCGGCGTTTCCAGCCCTCCCCTCACCGGGGTTCACAAAGGGGGGATGATTTGAGAGGTCTGAGGGAGTTGGGAACTTGATATCCCTCGGTTTAGCGGAGAGATAACCCTTGACATCATGTGTGAACCGACATCTGGCCTCTCTTCAGCCGGACAGACGGAAACACGACGGTGGGCAGGTTGCACGCACTCTGAACCGAATTCACAAGCCTCGTCCGCAGCAACTTTCCAGCACAAGTCCAGTTCGTCTCGGACTTTTTGAAACCTCCTGCCCTTATTTTGTCCTCTCCGCTTTTTCTTCTCCTCCCGCACCAACTTCTTGCGCTGGGCGCCGCTCATGCGGGGCTTCTCTCCTTGGGCGTCGTCGTTAGCTTCCGTCGACCGGTCATGAGAAATGTGGCTCGTGCTCCCTTCTGCCGCGTCGTCGTCTGGGGGAGTCTGGTCCTGTAACGAGACAACGTATCTTCGATCGAAAGTGTTGGTGAATATTGAGAAACCCAAAAGCGAGAGCGTAGGACTGACTGGGGCTTGATGGGCGCGGTCCCCGGAGGATATGCGGTCGACATGGTGCTCATCAACCCGAGTTCCCCGTCTTTCGAAAATCTAATCACCATTAGGCACGTGATCTGGATCCCCGGACCTTGGCTGCCGCTTCCCGGGTTTCCCATCTCTCACTTCCTCAGGCCACGACAAACGATGGCAGCTCCAGCTATATTTTTGGGATACATCGACGAAAACGCGGATAGGTTCATTAAGAGACTGGCTGATGCGGTCGCCATTCCGAGGTAATCCCGGTTTCCGGAGCATAAGATCTTCCGCGGAATACTCAGATTCTCGACGTATTTAGTGTGTCGGGCGACCGCACTCACCGAGAGGATGTCTTCGCAATGGCAAAGTTCATGGAGGATCAGCTTCAGGCCCTCGGTGTCCAAACCAGATCAGAAGATCTCGGCACCGAGACCCTTGAAGGTCACGAAATCAAGCTCCCGCCTGCAATTTTGGGAAAGATTGGCGAGGATCCAAACAAGAAGACGATCCTCCTTTACGGTCACTTTGACGTCCAACCCGTGAGTACCATGGTTGTGGAAAGAATCCCATGTGAATGGAGCCGAACCTTTCGAATACAGGCTCTTAAGAGCGACGGATGGAACACCGATCCGTTCACTTTGACCATTGCCGATAACGGCCAGCTCATTGGACGCGGTTCCTCTGACGACAAGGGTCCTATCTTGGGATGGCTCAACGTCCTTGAGGCCCACAAGGATTTGGGAATTGAACTCCCTGTGAACCTCCGTTTCGTCTTCGAGGGGATGGAGGAGAGTGGAAGCGTCGGCCTTGATGAATTCATCGCTGCCGAGCACGCCAGGGGAAAGGACGGCTGGTTCCACGGCGTCGACGCCGTCTGTATTGTAGGTCTAATCCTCTTTCCAACCCCGACCCATTGACGGAATCAACCTCCAGTCCGATAACTACTGGCTCAACACCCGTACCCCGTGTATCACCTACGGCCTCCGCGGTCTGACGTACATGTTCGTTGAAGTCACCGGTCCGGCTCGCGACCTCCACTCTGGTGTCTTCGGCCGAACCGTGCACGAACCCATGACTGATCTCATCGCCCTCTTGGGGAAACTGGTCGCGCAAGATGGCACCATCCTCGTCCCTGGTGTTGAAGACATGATCGGTGTCGCTGATAACGAGGAGAGGTACAGGGCACTCAAACCTGCACCAGCTGGCTATGGCTGACGTTTCCCGTACAGGGTACTTTACGACCGTCTTGACTACTCCATCGCTGATATCAACGATGCCGTCGGTGCATCTGTCGCTTTATCGGATGACAAGATCCAGGTCCTCATGGGCAGGATGAGGCAACCGTCTCTATCCATCCATGGTATCGAGGGTGCTTTCTACGGCTCAGGGGCCAAGACTGTCATCCCCGCTAAGGTTACGGGAAAATTCAGCATCCGGTTCGCAGCTTCTTGTTTCGGAGGGAAGTGGACAAAGTGATGATACTCCGACAGACTGGTCCCTCCCCAAACCCCGGACAATGTCGTTCCCCTCGTGACCCAATACCTGGAAGCCGAATTCGCCAAACTCAACACAAAAAACAAGCTCCGCATCTTCTGCGAGCACGGTGGTAAGCCGTGGGTCGCGGACATCAAGCACTGGAACTACGAAGCCGCGATCAAGGCAACCCAAGCCGTCTATAACAAACTCCCGGACATGACTCGTGAAGGCGGCTCGATCCCAGTCACACTCACTTTTGCTGAGACGCTTGGCGTGAACGTGTTGCTGTTGCCAATGGGAAGGGGAGACGATGGTGCTCAGTGGGTCAAATTCGGTTGATGTTTCAACCGAGCGAGATCTTTCTCATTCCGACCTCTTTTCAGTTCCACGAACGAGAAGCTGGATAGGTCCAATTTCATCGAGGGCACGAAGCTCCTCGGATCCTATCTCCACGAAGTTGCCGCAATCAACGCCTAACCATTTCAAACCAGGTCACTGGATCAAGGACCAAGAGTGTTCCGTGTGAATAGGAGCATGTATGTATACGGTGTATCGCCTAAGAGGGTACAGTTGCGAAGTGTGGGGTACCAAAGATAACGAATAAAGAATGCACAACACCGGGCTACGCCCGAACAAGAAAGATAGCGAGTTGCCTTGTACAAGCGCCACGACGACGCAGGTCACCTGTCTAAGTGTGTTTATTGCCTCATCTAAGAGGGTGGACCTCTGTTGGGGGCAAGTGGGATCTGGGTCACCCCAACCGGCGTGTGAACGGGGCTTATATGCGGCGGGGTTGAACTAGGCTGAGGATCCGGGGTGACATGCGCGCTGGGGTTATATACTTTCTCTTGCATCGCGGGGGGAAACTTTTCCAAGAATTCCAAGGAATCAGTCCTAGTTCCAATCTGAGGAGCCCAGGCGAAATCAGTCCCAATACTTACCAAGGGGTCCTGAGGATCATCGCTGACCTTGATGATGTCAGGCCACTCGCTTATAAGGGGTTCGGCAAGTGAGCGACTGTAGATGAGGAGGAAAGGCCCTGCCCCCAGATGCATCCCATCCTTGTCATTCAAGACCATCTCTAATGTCACCTACAATGGAGTGGTGAGCCCGTTGGTTGTAGGTTGGCACCAAGCAAGGGAGAGAACGAACCTTGATGGCCGTGTGATCTACTACTTTCCACCATGCGTCATCATGGAGGACATAAGAATAGACGTGCTTTCGCCCTTTTAACCCATCGTGCATCAACACCGCCCTTAAATCGTACTAAAGGGAGGGAGTAGTCAGCCACCGACAGGCCAATATATCACCGCATCAGCCGAGATGTGACCTTCATCTGTTGGAACTCCGCTGTAGAGAACAAGTTCGACGAATCACTTTTGAGTCGCTCGATTGTGGCCGAGATCGCTTGAAGTTGTCTCAGCAGATCGTCTCACCCGGGAACGTCCTTTCCAACTTACCTTCTAGTTCAGTCTCGATGTGCACAATGATATCCTTTAGCTTGACCGCAGAATTTTCGATGATTGCTCGTCGTTCGACGTCTGTCGGAGAGTGTGCCACACTCTCGTAATAGTACAGAGAGGACCGAATACTCCGCACCACATCCTTATTCTGTGGCACCAGTCAGTTTCCAGTAGACCAGTGCGGATGCCACTGACATCGAGTTTCGTGAACTCGGATTTCCTCTTTGCCAACCGCCGGATCTCCTCTTCCGCCACGGTCCCATCCTGGATAACCTTCTGAGCTCCATCATGGTTTGCCCGCAAGAATCGATCCAAATAGAACGAGTCGGGAAAGGAGAATTTTCTTCGTTGTGGCGGTTTCCCAGTTGCTGCGTCCTGGTACGACGGTAGACTCTCATCCCGTGCGGGCGCAAAAGCTATCACGTCCGCGGCTTCAGTGATAACACGCTCTCCTGCCGTAGTACCAGGATCTGTACTGAGCGACCCTCGTTTCGGGAATTTCTGGAACACTTGGTTTGCAAGACATCCAACAAGATCGTTTGATCCATCTTCGTCGGTGTATTTGATAGAGAACAAGGACAAATCCGAGTTCCCGTCGAAAACCGTCCGTTCGTGTGGTTCAGGTGTCACGTCGACGGTGTGTGAATGGAATAACCTGTGGCGTAAATGCACATGCTTCAAAACCGTTGGGAATGGAGGCGGTGGTGGCCAAAGTTTACCTCGGCCAGTCTGGATGTCGGGCGGCAAGGCTACCATTTAGGCAGAGTTCTACCCCTTCGGCAAAGTTTTTGTACGCCTCTAAGGAGTGACTCCGTCAATGAATCAGAAAAAGAAGTTCGTGAATAGACGCACCTTCAACGCCTTCGCGAGGAGAGATACCCTCCCAAGGTCGATAAGGGAATTTATGCATCGAAGGTTCCCCTGTGACCATCGCCAGGATGGATAGTTCCATGTACCCAAATAACTCGTGCACGGACCAGATCTTCCCCTCTGTGGAGTCGAAGGTCAGCGAAAATTCGTAACAATAGAGTGGGGAATACCTATGCCAGTGGTTGGCGGGTCGACCTCGGTAGCACCTTCTTGGGATGGGGGTCGATATTGAGAAATCCGGTGTCGGACCTGTGGCACATAATACAGGGCTTGCCACAGCTGGCCGAGGTGGACAATCTTTGGGTCCGCAGTTCGTAACACAACCGGTCTGCAACGAGTCAGGTGAGAGATATCGCACGAACATCCGACGTAGCCCACCTGTCGTCCTGACGAAGCCAAGCGTCTGGCGGGAGTATTTCATCCGCTTCATCCACCGTCGTTGACATCGCCAAACTTTCTGCAATAGCCTTGTTCAGTTGCTCGTCTTGAACAAGGTCGATATCCATAGTAGAACCATTGCTGTGGTTCATGGGCACCTGTGGGCGCGAGCATATGAGGTGGCGTCCACAACCTCGGGAAACCAAAAACCATGTACATTCGACCGAACCATGGCCCATTCTTGCTTCGGCGGCACTGTCTCATCCTTGGTCAGATCTACAACACCCTTGTTCGGACTGGGCGCTGAGAGATGAATACGTCATTGGAGGTCATCGAAAGAGAAGGAGCGGGCTGACGAGGCGCGGAAGCGTAATCGGTGTAACCCTCCAAGTTGCCAGGTGGTGTAGAGAAGTCTAGGGTGTGAGCTTCGCCGTTAAGGAACGCGTCGACAGCTTTATCGATAACTCCGTTGTAGTACTGGAGGACCTTCCGGGCGAAATCCTGATCGACGTCGCCCATCATCGCCACGAGCAGGTCGACCTTTTCGTCAAGTGGGTCGATGCCATAGCTGCTGGTCGTCGCCGTCATTCTAGGTTAAGAAGAGGAGTGGTGGATCTTTCTCGTCGTGGCGGATCCGTTTGAGACCGGATCGAGTGGCAGACGAAGGATGTTTGTCGTTGTTTGGCAACCTCTTCCGCTGCATGAAGTCGCCGTCCAAGCTATAATCTACGATGGCCGCAAACGCTCAGCAACAAATCAACGTCACGGATCTCGACATCCCCCAGCTGGTAGACGTCCGAAGGCAGCTGGACGAGGTTCGTCCTTGTCTACCATGCGGATCACCCTCCCTGCAACTGATCGGGACCGCAGGAGTTGACGCACCTCACCAACTCGTTCACCCAACTGAAACAGGCTCAGGCAAAGTTCAGGTCATGTATAGACAATGTGGCAGAAGTGAAGCCGAGTAACAAAAGTACGCAGGTGACCGCATTTACATCCTGGGTGACTGATGCGCTCCATCAGACACCACCATCCTGGTGCCCCTCACGAACTCATTGTATGTTCCTGGGAAGCTCAGCGACCTGGACCACGTTATTGTGGATGTTGGCACCGGTTACTATGTCAAGAAGGTGCGATCCAGTGATTAGAAACCTCACCCGTGCTTTCAAAACCCAACTCAAGATTCGTCACCCGTCCTCCAGACTCTGGCACAAGCCACAAAGCATTACCAATCAAAAGTAAATTACCTCCAGTCCAACCTAGAAACCTTGCAGGAGACGGTCCTCAAAAAGCAAGAAAATTTGACCTTCGTGGAAAATATTATCCAGTCGAAAATACAGGCCCAGTCACAGGCTGGCAACCGCAATACGAAGGATTGATTGATAACCCGCTGCAGCTCGATTCATCGACCTGTGGTGAACTTGTGGATTAACAGATGGTAATGTAGACAACACGCAGCTGGATTATAGTAGAAACACTAGGTGCCGCAGCCCTCCCTGCCAGCCCCGCTCACAGACTTGCCGGTTCACCCCCGGAAATACAACGGACCCAAACGGGACATCATCTGCTGTTGTGCCCTGCTTTGGTTCCGCCCTGAATACGAAACACCTCGCGGATTATGGAACCACGGGAGATCATCCGACGTCGCGCAATGCTGAGAGTGTTCCAATGACGCATCTTTTCCCGAGCCCGAATGATCCTATTCACGGTTGCTCCGTTAAGTCTCCCAGCTTCATTATCGCTGAGAGGTCTGGCCCGAAGGCATAACTTCCGATACGCCGCGTAGAGCCATTCCTGGTCGACCCCAGGGTTCTGCTCCGCAATCACGACGGCCATTATGGGGGTTTGTTCAATGAGGATGTTGAATAGTTCTTTATACGCCCTTTCTTCGGCGCTCGTGACGCGGTAGTATCGGGAAACTCGCTTCAGCCTATCCCAGTATTTAAACGGGGCAGTGTCGACGGGAATCCCCTGCGTCCTGTTTATCGGGTCAGTCCACTTCGTGACAGCGATTGTAAAAGTATCACCGACTCAAAGTCGTTGCAGAAGTGAACCAACGTCTCAAAGTCTTCTGGCGTAACGTTGTCCAACCTGATAATTTGTTCTTCCGACGGTCCGCCACCACCCAGCCCGGGCGTGGGGAGCATTTCGCTGAACATCCCAGGTTCCGATAAGATTGACTTCTTTATCCGGTAAACCTTGTCGTATCCGTTGATCTGCAAAATGCCCGGTGTTAGGCTGTCACGTTCACGAAGTACTAGTTAACGTTCCGTACCCTGAAAGCCACCATATCCACAGTTAGGGGTTGCTGGGCAATCCCGCCACCCACCTGTTCCCTCAACCCACCGGAATCCTGTGGAAGGCTCGAGGTCCGCTCTCTGCGTGACATCTTCGTGGTAGGCGACTAAGAGAGGTGACTTCCTCGTGTGCCGGGTCGACCGGAGATACGTGGCAACGTGCTTGAAAATGGGCGTTCTACTGGTTCCGGAGGCAGTTTCCCACAGTCCGTGACACCGTCTCACACCGTGCTCGGCTCGGGAACTCGGTATCTGGTGGAGCCAGAGTGTGAGAGTTGGCGTGTCTGAGCACAGCATCCGGTAGGATGCGCGGCATAACAGGGTGAATGATGCCCAGTAAAAGTCCACCAATTGGCATCAACCAACCGCGATTGGACCTAACTCGAGCGACCGGGCAGTACGCCCCATGGCGTTTTGTTTCGAGAGAGATGTATTCTTGAGAACACTCCCACCTTTCCCTTGGCCTTGAAAATCTAAAATTCGATCAATATGCGGCAGGGAGCTGCCGTGCCGGGAAAGCATTTCCCACAGCCGATCATCCTCCCGGAATTCGTTTAGGGGCTCGTGTAGAATTTAGAATGTACCGAACATGGGCGAACGTTGGAACGATATATACTCCGGCGCGAAGCAGGGAAATACTGTTTATGAACCCCGCTGTAAATTCATGAAAGAGTATCCCCTGTATGCAAAATCTGATGAAAGACTCTGCCAAGCGATTCCCGGATAGGAAAGCGGCTGGGACATCGAAGTTTACGTTGAGCGTCCCCATCGGTTCGTATCATACCCGCGGACCCGTGTAGCTCATGCGTTAGATCGTCCCTCGATTGAGCCGTAGCGATGATCGCTGCATCTGGCACGAGGAGGTACAAGGAGGAGACGAGATTACGGATTGGCCAACGGGAGGGAGATAAATATTTCCATAACCAGAAGTACAGCAACAACGAAGGCACAAGAACCACACCAGACTGGACCACATACCCTCCGTAGACCATGTCGCTACTTCCTTGTCCTGGCGGGCTACGGGAGATGTGAGAGCAGTGTTTTATACCACCTGACCCCGTCATCGCGCTCGGAAACGAGCCGATCCGAAGGTTTGGGCGGTGGTCGGCTCCTCCCCAAGCTCCTTCACCAACAGCTTCCTGAACCCGCTCCACACCTTACTTATACCGCTCTTTTTCTTTGTCCGTGGGAACACTGGGCGATCCTGAGGAGGGGGCGGCCCGGGAGGGGTGACGAAGCGACTTGCGGTTGCACTTCGTTTTGCCTTATCCCCTCTATAGGCCCAATAGTGTGTGACACGTCAGGGGGTGTTTGCCCACCCCAAGCAGAGATATCCCGGTGGTCAGAATTGGCATCAGGCCGTTCAGGGCCAACGAGCTCATCGAGGTCTCTCAGGAAGTTGCCAAGGCCAAGGTCGAACCCCCCAGCGTCACGAGGTGTAGCATCTTCAGAATCATCTCCCTTAGAAATTGTGTAAGTTCACATTCCTTCATGAGGCCAACGATGGAAACACACGGCCCATGAGTTGGATTCGGGGACTTTAATATCCAGTGGAACTCGTCACTGTAATTTTCGGGTAAGCCATACGTGAGCGGGGTTGGCGGGGACAGTCGTCTATTCGTCGGGCTCCAGGTTTTTGCCTCGTCGTACAGCTGTCCGAGGATATCGGTAATACTTGGGCGTGCAGGTGGTGAGGAATCATATTCCTCCGCCCACAGTGGATCCTCGGACCCCTCTGTGGGTCGATTGGTTTGGCTCCCGCTCAGGACTTTCTGCACGACTACCCTATCCGAGTTGGTGGGAAAGCGAGGTTACATAACGGGAAGAGCAGGAGTGGTAAAGCTTATATATACCTCGAGGATTGTCATCCCATGAAGGACATATATGTTCGTGCCCTTTGCAACTTCCAAGGCCGTTCGGCATCTCCATACATTTCCTGGTCTATAATCTCCGGCGCCACCCACCGAGTGGTGCCTCCTGCCTTGTGGCTGCTGGGCCCTTCAGCGCGAGTTGTACTCTCTACGATCGTGGCCAGCCCGAAATCCGCCAAGCAAGCGCGGCATTCAGAGTTAATGAGGATATTCGCCTGTAGACCAACGTCATCGGTCAACGCAACCTAACCCACGCCTTCACAAAGCGCTGAAAATGCAATTCAGGACATTCAATAGGCCATTGACTTTGTGGATGTTCTCAAGAAAATCAACGGACGTGGTCTCGAGAGCTTTGGCCGCCATTGGCTGCCCCTTGTACGTCGTCTTATGCACATCCCCAAACCCACCGCTCGCAAACGATCGCCCCCCCCCCCGATATGATCGAACCCCTCCGTGAGCGTAAACGAGGACTGCAGAACACCAGATGCGCTGCATAACCTCTGGAGGTACTTCAAGTATGCCCTCCCCAGGTCCTGACAAATACCAATCTGGTTGAGCACCTTGAACGGAAAGTCAAAACCAGAAACCCGACAGGAGGGTCGAGAACGCACCTCATTGAACCTGTTCGCGGAGTCCTTGGCTTGGTCTTCCTTCAAACCCATCACTTGTTCCACCCCGGCCTCACTTGAGAGCATGAATGCGGGAACGCCTACCACCCAAGTTCTCGCCGCCTGTTCCACGCAAGCGGAAACTGCATCGATCGATGGCCGTGCAGAGGGTCCCTTTTCCCAACACCTCCGCAGACTTCCGCTGACCTCATTAGTAAATCCCAATTTCTCCGAACATATTGGCCTGGGTGGCCCCTCATCCTCGAGGACGATCCTACAAGCCAGCTCTGCCATCCCCCCCCTGCGAACGGAGGCGCTCCGGTGAGCACGAACACCGGTTAGAACTTGTCAACGTTGGAGGAGAGCTGGCACTAACTTCGTGTCACCCGCGGCGGAGGGTCGGTACGGCCCGTCATCAGAGGTTAGAATTTCCGGCGCGATCCAATTGACGGAATGACCTCCGAGTCGTCAGTGAGAGCGGATCGAATTCTAGATTGCGTTCAATCCGGAGCCCCCGCCAGCGTAGAAGGGACAGATGACATGAGGCCGTCGATTACAAACATCCAGGCATCGTCACGACTTGATTCAGACACGAGGCCAACGTGGTAACGCCAGGTACACGTTGACCGGGGTCGGCAGTTGGAAAGGACGTGGTGGCAGTGGAAGTTGGAACACTCAACGATTCGCGGCAGCAGATCGAGCAGCCGATGCGCGCAAGTGAGTCCGAGGTACATCCCTGAGAGTGTGCCGACCACCGCTCTTCAGGGTTTCATGTAAAGCTGTTTGAAGTCTCCGTCAACTCCTCGGGCACCACCATCTGTGGCCACCGCAGAGCCCTCAAGTTCTAGCCGGACCAAAAGCGTTGAGGGGGTAGGTAGCGCACTCCTATCCGGGACACACTTGTCGTCGGGTTTCCAGAATGGAGTCTTAGTATCATCACCGAAAACCTCCTCTTTCGCACTGATGCAGAACGGACTGGCCGGATAGTGCTGGACACTTTTTCTCGCTCTTTCTATGCACATACATTCCAAACTGGGAGCCAGACAATGCGAGGTCGTAGGGTATATATCGCCTGACAGGGAGGATGGCACAGGCAGAACACCACGCGAGGTGGTGAGGGAAATAGAGACCAGCAAACTGTCTGCAAATAACTGCTCCTGGTCGACATAGCAAATTGGAAAACAAAGCAAGCAAAACGAAAGGTGTGCGGAATGGTCTGGACATCCGACCGACGGTCCTAACAGTGTTTATATGACGCGGAGGCGGGAATGTACAAGTGGGGTTGTCCACCAGCTGAGGAGGCCGTAACACCCCCGGTGCTGTCCACGGTGACTCTGCTGCAGGAGAAGACCTCGAGGAGTTCCATGCCCGGAGGGTAATCGGTGTCCTGGACGTTCCAAGTTGCATTCCCGTTTGATCCAACATTAGTGAACAAAGACAACAACGGGTGCTTGTAAACAGCCAAGGTGGAGGCAGTGACCTCGGGGAACGTCATAGGGGTAACGAGGTATTTCGGGCAAGTAGCAATGGCGGCATTGCGTGCAGCGTTGAGAGCTTTGACGTGGTAGACGAGCTCTTTCTCTTCAACATAGCCCGAGAGCCACAAGCTGTCATGGGAGATTAAAACCCAAAATACGCCCCACGTGGAAGTCATACTCACGCTTCACGATTGGCGGGGTCATTACCGCCGGTGTAGCCTTGCTCCTGACCTGAAAACGCTTCAATAACCACTAGCAAGGAGCAGCTGGTAACGTGGCATACCGTAATAGAGGATTGGGATACCATCGTGGATGAAAGGGAACATAATAACGTTCTTGATCCTCTTGGGTCCGGGTGAGCACAAGCCTACCACCAACTACAAAGGCCACCCACCGCAGTGTCGTTTGTCAATGAAGGGAACCTTGGTTGGTCATGATTCTCCGAGAACGCTCCAGTTCCAAACAATCCGGTCTTATATGCACCTTGAGCCTTCAGGACGACCTCAGCGAGACCACTCAAGTTTCCGGTTGACGTCTGGAATGCAGGTACCAGCCGCATCCACGTTGGATAGTCCAGAACGCCGTCAAGAACATCTGCAAGCATGCTCGACCCAGAATGAACGGTAGTAGATGGGGGAACAGGGTACTAACGGGTGTAATCTGCCACGTAGGTGGTGTTGTCGTGCCACACCTCGCCGATGGTATAGACGCTGGAGGAAGCAGCGAACGCTGGCCAAAAGTCTTTCCTGACGTGCTTTGCGGTGTCGATACGAATTCCATCAATACCATATTCCTTCACCAGGAATCTGATCCAGTGGTTGAATATCTTGACAATCCACGGGTCCTCCGTGTCGACATCCGCCAAGGCAAGCTTGTCGTCGCCCAACCAACACTGTTCGACGTCAGTCTGGTTGTTGTAATCAGTGATTAAACATTCGGGATGGAAGTAGCAGGGCCGATTGAGCGGGTTGAAAGAGGCGAAGGAAGCCGATGAGTTTGTGGGTCCGAAGTGATTGACCACGACATCGACCATAAGGTACATCTTCCGCGCGTGCAAGGCGTCGGAAAGCGCGAGCAGGTCATTCGCAGAGCCAAAGTGTGGATTGAGTTTGTAGATGTCCTGCGCCCAATAGCCGTGGTAAGCCTCTCCGTAAGCGGTAAACCCTTCAACATTCGCAACGATGGGTGAGATCCAGATGGCGTCGAAGCCTAGGTGCTGAATATAGTCGAGTTTGTCGATGATGCCTCGATAGGTGCCGCCACAGTATTTGCGGTCATCTGTTACGCATCGGGCAGTACCCGCACCCGCAAGGGCAAACCTGTCAGTTAAGACCTAGAAAGAACCAACGTAAACCGGAGGATCGCAACCGGGAGCTCGGGTGCATACCTGGTAGATCGACCGGCCCTGCCAATCGGCGACCGAAGCTGCGAGAGAGCTCGCTGCGAAAAATGTAGCCAGCGCAAGGGCGCGTGAGGGGGATACCATGGGGGGACGAAGGAGAATCCGCGAGGCAACGAGTTCGGACCACGACGTTTGTGCTGATGTGGTCGGCGGAACAGCGGCGGGGAACAGCTGGCAAAATGTCGTGGTGGGATGTTTCTGTTTTTCCGGCGTGGACGTCGTTCAATTACATTCCCTGCGTCGGAGAGGAAGGTCAGAGGATACGTGAGGGAAGATCAGAAGGTCGGCCGTTGAGGTTGAATATCAGTATCGAATCTGTCACAGAGGTCGTCTTCCTCCGCGTTATCAACCGCCGATCGAAGGAACCGCCTGTTCCTCGAATCCCCGGTGACCCACTCCATGCCCAGCAAACTCAATATTATGGAGGTGGTTGGGTTCACGACCTTGTGGGAAGGCGAACCAGTTAATAATACAACCCTTCTGCGGGGAGGTTTCACGATGAACGCAAACGAAAAATTCCCGCGAGGTGCTTTGTTCCGGCCATTGGTTCGCACGCGATGGGTTACCTCGCCGAAGGGGGAAGGGAAGAGACACATACCAGGCAGCACCTCATCACACCCAAGCGTCGTAAAGAAAGTCCGTGTTCGTTGACGAAGAACAGCGATGACGTGTGGCATATCAGAGGGGTTCTCTTATTCCACCGACGCGTCCTGCAAGAACTGAGAACGGCGGGGGGACGCCGGGCCTCCAAATGCAGGAAAGAAATCCCGTACAATCTCGAGGTCCTCGGTACTTTGCAGCCGCTCCGTTTCCTGTGTTCATTACCACCCACGCCTGTATTTCCTCATTACTATCATGAAACCTCTGCAAGAGGTGGAGGTGGTGTGCGCACT
>Ga0307516_10002206_pt1 | contig 26365 bp, 15 predicted proteins | sample 19_EM_MG_FD_203310 | JGI IMG/M metagenome (GOLD analysis project Ga0307516, IMG submission 203310) | Populus trichocarpa ectomycorrhiza microbial communities from riparian zone in the Pacific Northwest, United States - 19_EM | ecosystem: Host-associated > Plants > Roots > Unclassified | place...
AAAGCCCAGAAAAAGGAACTGGAGGAAAGAGTGGTCGAGCTGGATAAGGCGGTAGCGCAGGGAAAATTTGAAATAGCTTCGGATGTGCTGCACGATATCGGAAATGCAGTAGTGGGTTTTGGATCCTACCTGACACGCATCCGTCGCCTGCTCGACCTGGAAAAACCCGAGAACCTGTTCAACCTGGCCGGCTTCTTTCAAACACAGCAACCTGCCATGGAATTGGCGATCGGTGGAGCCAAAGCCGTGGCCGTGGTCAATATGCTCAATGGCATTGCGCAAACGCAAAAGACCAACCAGGAAGAAGTCCGCAACTCCATTACAGAACAGCTCAATATTATCACACAGGTCCAGGAAATATTGAATATACAGCGGCAATACATCGTAGGAAAGGAATCCCAGGAAAGAAAGCCGGTCAACCTCCGCAGCATTGTCAACGATTGCCTTTCCATGCTTTTTACGACACTCGACAAAAATGCAATCGCCGTCGCCTTAGATATCCCGGATGAAATTCCCCTTATAAAAGGCGACCGTACCAGGCTGATGCAGGTCATACTCAGCACACTCAGAAATAGTCTGGAAGCCATCGATGGCAATGCCGCCGAAAAAGCCATCTCCATCGGAATGCACGTTACGGACGGTCTGTTGCTGGTGCAGGTACTCGACAGTGGCGCAGGCTTTGACGAAACGACGGCCCTCCGGCTTTTCCAAAAGGGATTTACCACCAAACCCTCGGGTGCGGGCCTGGGATTATATAATTGCCGGGCCATCGTGGAAAGCCATGAAGGAACGATCACGATAACCAGTGAAGGGCCCGGAAAAGGGGCGCTCGTCACGATCAAATTCAGAATTTAATCCAATATTGTATGTCCAGGTATTCTCTTATTGTAAATATGCTCCGCTGCTCGTTCCTGATCTTGCTCCAGGTAAATGGTCTTGCGGTATATTCTCAAAAACGGCATATTGAGTTCGGGCACTTAGGAATAAACCAGGGACTTTCCCAAAGCAATGTGACCAGCATTTTGCGGGACAGCCGTGGATTTATGTGGTTCGGCACCCGTGATGGCCTGAACAAATACGATGGCTATAAGTTCAAAGTGTATAAGAACATTTCCGAAGACCCCAAAAGCCTCAGTCTCAATTATATTACAAGCATTATCGAGGATGCGAAAGGCAGTCTCTGGGTAGCTACCTGGGGGGGAGGGCTGAACAGGTGGGACAGGGAAAAGGACCAGTTCATTCATTACAGGCACGATAAAAAAAATACGGCTAGCCTTTCGAATGACGTCGTCAATAACCTGATGATGGACAAGGACGGTCATATATGGATTGGCACAGATGGCGGAGGAATGGACATCCTCGACCCGACGACGGGCCTGTTTACACATTATACCCATGACAGTAAGGATCCCCGTAGCCTGAGCGATGATGATGTAACCCATATCTTTGAAGACAGCCGGAGGCAGGTATGGGTCAGCACCTTCCATGGCGGCCTCAACCTCTTTAACAGGAACAGCGGCACCTTCACCCGGTTCCTGCACGATGAGAAAGATAGCGGCTCCTTATCCTGCAATACAGTGTGGAAGGTGCTGGAAGATAGCCGGCATCGTACCTGGATCGGCACAAGGGGCGGAGGAGTGGACCTGTTCGACCCTGTAAAAGGAAGATTTCGTCATTTCAGGAATGATCCGCGCAACAGGAATAGCCTTCCTCATAATGCAGTTTTGTCATTGTGCACAGATGAAGATAACAACCTGTGGATAGGAACGGAAAACGGAGGGTTAAGCATACTGGATCCCGAAAGCGGACTATTTTATAATTACCTGCATGATGATATCGATATTGCCAGTCTAAGCAATAACTCTATCTATTCCATTTATGAAGATCCCCAGGGAACTATATGGGTCGGCACGTATAGCGGCGGTATCGACTTCTTTAACAGGGAGGCCAGCAAGTTTACCCACTACAAACATAATTCCTCCTCCCAAAGTCTTAGCAATAACAATGTGCTGGCCCTCTTTGAAGATGCAAGCCATCACCTATGGGTTGGAACAGACGGCGGCGGCCTGGATCTGCTGGACCCGAAAACCGGTAACTTTTCCCACTTCCCGCATAATGCCTCCAATCGCAACAGCCCGGGCGGGAATTATGTGCTAAGCGTACATGAGGACAGCAAAAGGAATTTATGGGTAGGCACCTGGGGAGATGGATTGACCGTGATCAACCCCGAAAGGACCCTGTTTACGCATTACAAAAACACCGCAGCCGATACAGCCGGAATAAGTGGAAATAATATTTATTCCATTACTGAGGATAAAAACAAAGACATATGGCTGGGGACTTATGGCAACGGGCTGAACCGATATGACCGTGCAGGAAAGCGCTTCCTCCGGTACAAACATGAAATAGCCGACCCAAACAGCCTCAGTAGCGATCGTGTCCATACATTGATGGGAGACAGCAAGGGTTATTTATGGATCGGGACCTTCGACGGCGGACTGGACCTGTTCGATAAAAGAACCAATGTCTTCACTCATTATGTGCATGATAATACCGCGAACAGCCTCAGTAATAACTCCGTAAACTGTATTTACGAAGACCGTCATGGAGATCTCTGGATCGGAACCGCCGATGGGCTGAACTGCCTGGACAGGAAGACAGGGCGTTTCACCGCCTGGTTTGCGAAAGATGGTCTGCCCGACGCGATGATCTTCGGTATATTGGAAGACTCCAAAGGAAATATCTGGGTCAGCACCAATAGAGGTCTCTCCAGTTTTGATCCCATCACGCGGATCTTTAGGAATTTCTCGGTAGCAGATGGCCTGCAATCCAATGAATTCAAAGCGCATTCCTGCTTTAAGGATTCCAGCGGGGTCCTATATTTCGGAGGGGTAAATGGGTTCAATGAATTTATCCCCGACAAGATTATAGAAGTTCCGTTTGAACCTCCATTGATGATCACCGGTTTCCAGATATTTAATAAAGAAGTGGCGATTTCCGACGGGGATACCATTGTCAGTCCTTTACAAAAAGATATCACCGAAACAAAGGAGATCACTCTTTCTTATAAAAACTCTGTTATTTCATTCGAGTTTGCTTCGCTGAACTATACGGTCCCCGAGAAGAAACAATACGCATATATGCTGGAAGGTTTTGATAAAAAATGGAATAATATCGGCATGCGGCGTACCGCCACTTACACCAACCTCGATCCCGGTAAGTATATTTTCAAAGTAAGGGGCCGGAATAACGAAGGCGGCTGGTCACCCAACCTCAAAAGCATTCAACTTATCATCACGCCTCCTTTCTGGCAGACCTGGTGGTTCAAAATGCTGGCGATCATCAGTATGGTGGGAAGTGCGTGCGGCTTTTACCGGATCCGCATGAATACGGTCAAGGCCCAGAAAAAAGAACTGGAGCGTCTTGTGCAGGAGCGGACCGGTCAATTGACCGTTTCCATCGGGGAAGAGCGAAAAGCCCGGCAGGAAGCCGAGCAAGCCAACAATGATGCTGTAACAGCCCGGCGGGAAGCCGAACAGGCGAACAAAGCGAAAAGCATTTTCCTGGCTACTATGAGCCATGAGATCCGGACTCCCATGAATGGGGTGCTTGGGATGGCATCGTTGCTGATTGACACCTCACTTACCACAGAACAGGCGGAGTATGCAGATACGATCCGTAGTTGCGGCGAGAGCCTGATGAATGTGATCAATGATATCCTGGATTTTTCTAAGATCGAGTCCGGCAAAATGGAGCTGGAGCAGAAGAGTTTTGACCTGCGAACCTGCATCGAAGAGGTGTTGGACGTGTTTTCCGCCAAGGCAGGCCAGGAAGGATTGGACCTGGTGTACCAGATCGACCATAATGTTCCTTCGAATATCATCGGCGATAGCTTGCGATTAAGACAGGTATTGATGAATCTCGTGGGTAATGCCATCAAGTTTACCCATCACGGTGAGGTCTTTGTAGGAGTGCATCTATCAGCGACGAAAACCGAGGGTGTGATAACGCTTGGCATCGAGGTGCGGGATACCGGCATTGGTATTCCGGCCGATAAGATCGGCGGCTTGTTCCAGGCATTCTCCCAGGTGGATTCATCCACTACCCGGAAATATGGAGGAACGGGATTAGGCCTGGTCATTTGCGAAAAACTTATCAACCTGATGGGTGGGCATATAGAAGTAACGAGCCATCCCGGGGAAGGAACCACTTTTATTTTCACCCTGCTGACCAAAGCCGGTCTCGAACCTACACGGACTTATGTGAATAATAATATGGCCGGGCTTGGTGGTAAGTGTGTGCTGGTCGTGGACGATAATTTAACCAATCGTAATATTCTTCAAACCCAGTTGAAACAGTGGAAATTAACCCCTACCCTGGCTGTCTCCGGCAAAGAGGCGCTTGACATTTTAGCGAAGCATCCCCCATTTGACCTGGTGATCAGCGATCTGCTGATGCCGGAAATGGATGGCATAGAACTGGCCCAATCTATCCGGCAACAATATCCCGGGCTTCCGATCATCCTGTTAAGCTCCGTATGTGGTGAGCGGAATAAATACGAACCCGATCTCTTCCGATCGGTGTTGACCAAGCCGGTGAAACAACATATACTCTGTGAGCATATTCTCCAGGCGCTGAGGCAACGGGGTACCGGTAACACATCAAGGCCAAAGCAGCCCGTTAAAAAGATACTGCCGGATAATCTATCGGTCAGATATCCCCTGGATATCCTCGTGGCTGAAGATAATCCTATCAACCAGAAACTGATCGTCCATATACTCAATAAATTGGGTTATGACCCGGAGACCGTTGAGAATGGGCAGGAGGTGCTGGAAGCGATAAGCGAAAAAAATTATGACCTCATATTAATGGACGTGCAGATGCCGGAAATTGACGGGCTGGAAGCGACCCAGACCATTCGTCAGCACCTGGAGGTCCAACCCGTTATCATAGCCCTGACCGCCAATGCCATGCAGGGCGACCGGGAAGAATGCCTCCGGGCGGGCATGGACGATTATTTAAGTAAACCCATTCAACTGGAAGAACTGGTGAAGAAGCTTGAAAAATGGGCATTACAGGTCCGCGAAATACAATAATATGAATGCCACACGCCGGCTTTTTTTTGTCTTGCTTCAGATCATCCCCTTTGTCGCCATGTCTCAAAAGCAACAAAGGAGATTCGATCGGCTGGGAACCGCCCAGGGTCTTTCCCACAGCAATGCGACCTGCATTTTACAGGATAATCAAGGATTTATGTGGTTTGGAACCCAGGATGGATTGAACCGGTATGATGGATATAGTTTCAGTATTTATAGAAATGACCCAAAAGAGCCCATGTCCCTAAGCGACGGCCACATCAAAAGTATATTTAAGGATCCGGAAGGCACCCTATGGATCGCTACTTCAGAGGGCGGATTGGAAAGGCTGGACAGGGAAAAAGATCGATTTCGTCATTACCGGTATGACCCGCAGGATCCGGGTAGCATTTCAGATAACTCGATAGCTTGTATTACCGGGGATTCCCGGGGTGATTTATGGGTGGGCACCCGATTTGGCGGGCTGAACAGGCTGAATAAAAAAACCGGCCAATTTACAAGGTATAAATGCCAACCGGGCGACAACGGCAGTATAAGTGATAGTACAGTAAACGTTGTAATGGAAGACAGTCGGCACCGGTTATGGGTCGGTACCGAGAAGGGCGGTCTGAACCTGCTGGACCCGAAAAGTGGCCGTTTTATCCACTTTCAGCATAAGGATAAAGAGGGCGGGTCCTTGTCAAGTAACGACATTACCTGCTTATATGAAGACCGTTGGCACAGATTGTGGATAGGGACCCGGGGCGGAGGTCTCGACATGCTGAATTATCCGGATAACCATTTCAGTCATTTCAGGAACGACCCGTCGGAGCCCAATAGCCTGCCCAGGAATGTCATTTTGTCGATGGCGGTCGGTGACAAGGATAATTTATGGATCGGCACCGAGAACGGCGGGTTAAGCATTTTGAACCTAAAAAATGAAACGTTTGTTAATTACCTGCATGACGATCTGGATAATACCAGCCTCAGTAATAATTCTATTTATTCCATCTACCGGGACCCCCAAAATAATATGTGGCTGGGTACCTTTAGCGGCGGGGTCAATCTCTTTAATAAGGACGCCAACCAGTTTGTCACCTACCGGCACAATAGCTCGGTCAACAGCCCGGGGAATAACAATATCCTCAGCTTTTTGGAAGATATCCATGGCAATATATGGATAGGAACGGATGGAGGCGGAGTGGATATGTTTGATCCCCGAAAGGAAATCTTTACTCATTTTACGCACCAGCCGGGAAATTTGCGTAGCGTTTGCGGCAATTATATTCCTGCCGTTAGCGCCGACCATAAAAATAATATATGGATGGGCAGCTGTGCAGACGGCACTACCCTATTCGATCCGGTAAAAAAGACCTACAGGGTTGTCCGGAAAGGTCAGGCGAAGGATAGCGGCATCAGCGGGAATAACATCGCGGCAATGATGCTGGACAAGGACAAAGATCTTTGGATAGCAAGCTGGGACGGAGGACTGGATTGTTTGGAGTCGCGAACGGGAAAGTTTTTATCCCCCGGTTCTTTTAGTGCCGACGCAGACAATCGCGGGCCCTGGCCAGTCGTTTGTATGCTCGCCGATAGCAAGGGATTTATCTGGTTTGGAACCTTTGATAAAGGGGTAGACCGATATGATAAGAAAACAAAGACCTTTACCCATTTTAAACAGGTCAGCAGCAGTAACAGTCTGAGCAATAACGTGGTCAACTCTTTATGCGAAGACCGGAAAGGGAACATATGGATCGGCACTAAATCGGGTCTTAACCGCTTCGATCCTCACCGCGGTCTTTTCACCCTTTATTCTACCCGTGACGGACTTCCGGACGACCATGTCCTGAGTATTCTTGAAGATGACAAGGGCGCTTTATGGATCAGCACCAATCAAGGTCTATCAAGGTTCGATCCTTCAACCCGTGCCATCACCAATTTCACGGTCGCCGATGGCCTCCAGTCCAATGAATTCAAAGCCCATTCCTGTCTTAAAAGCTCATCGGGCGCCCTGTATTTCGGAGGTGTGAACGGCTTTAATATCTTTTTCCCGGATAGCATACGGAAGGATGCTTACGACCCTCCCCTGGTGATCACTCATTTCCAGATATTCAATAAGGAAGTGCCTATCGCCGGCAGCGAAAAGGATCCTTCCGTGCTGAAAAAAGCTATTTCGGAAACAAAGACGATCACGCTCCCATATGACCAATCCGTATTCTCTTTTGAATTTGCTTCCCTGAACTATACGGTCAGCGAGAAGAAACAATATGCTTATACGCTGGAAGGTTTTGATAAAGGCTGGAATTATACTGGCGCCAGGCGTATCGCCACTTATACCCACCTGGATCCGGGAAAATATACTTTCAAGGTCAGAGGAATGAGGAATGACGGCGAATGGTCTTCCCATATTACCTCGGTTGAATTGACCATCCCTCCCCCCTATTGGCTGACCTGGTGGTTCAAATTACTGGTCGCGATAAGCATCACCGGGATGGTGTTTGCCTTTTTCAGGCTCCGCGTCAGAGCCATAAAGATCCGGCAGTTCGTCCTGGAAAGAGAGGTGAAAGAGCGCACGGAACGTTTGGCTGAGTCTATGGAGGAAGAGCGGAAAGCGCGCCTGGACGCAGAAAAGGCCCGCGGGGAAGCCGAGGAGGCCAACCGGTCCAAATCTGTGTTCCTGGCAACCATGAGTCATGAGATCAGGACACCGATGAACGGTGTGATCGGGATGTCCTCGCTGCTGGCAGAAACGCCACTGACCGATCAGCAACGCGAGTTCACGGATATCGTCCGCAGTTGCGGAGAGAGCCTGTTGAATGTGATCAATGACATTTTGGATTTTTCAAAGATCGAGTCAGGCAATATGGAATTGGAGGAAAGGGATTTTAATCTCCGGAGCTGTGTCGAGGACGTATTGGATATATTTGCCACGAAGGCAGCCAAGTCCGACCTGGACCTGGTGTACCATTTAGACGATCAGGTACCCTTGCAAATCGTCGGGGACAGCCTGAGGATAAAACAGATACTGATCAATCTCGTGGGGAATGCGATGAAATTCACTCACCAGGGAGAAGTTCTTGTAGGCATACACCTGGCCGGGTCCGGACCGGGGGACGAGTTGGAATTGAGATTTGACGTGAAGGACACGGGGATAGGCATTCCTGCCGATAAATTAGACCGGCTTTTTAAAGCCTTCTCCCAGGTGGATTCTTCAACGACCCGCCTTTTTGGAGGCACCGGCCTGGGATTGACGATATCGGAAAAGCTGGTAAAATTGATGGGAGGGGCCGTAGCCGTCAAAAGCCAGCCTGGTCAAGGCTCTGTTTTCTCCTTCACGGTAAAGACGAAGCGTGGCTTCGGGGAACTGCCTGTATACGCTCATTGCAATATGTCGGAGCAGGCAGGGAAAAAAATATTGGTGATCGATGATAACCTGACCAACAGGACCATTCTCAGGACACTGCTGGAACAATGGAAATTATCGCCGGTACTGGCCGAATCCGGTAGAGAGGCATTGAATATCCTGTTAAAAGACCCTTCCTTTGCCCTTATCATCACCGATATGAAGATGCCGGAAATGGACGGTGTTGAATTAGCCCGGTCGGTCCGGCAGCAAAATCCGCAAATACCTATAATACTGCTGAGTTCCGTCAGTGAGGGATGTAGCAAGGAAGATGCCGGCCTCTTTAGCTCCGTTCTGGCCAAACCCATCAAGCACCACCTGCTTTGCAAACATATCCTCGATGGGCTTCAGCACAAAGATAAACCCCTTCCGGAAGAACAAACCAACAAGCAAAAGCTGCCGGCCGATTTTTCGAAGAACTATCCATTAAAGATCCTCGTCGCGGAAGACAATCAAATCAACCAGCAAATGATCCTGTACATCCTGAATCAACTCGGTTATGAACCCGAATCTGTTGAGAATGGGAGGTTGGCGCTGGAAGCTGTCAGTCATACTTTTTACGATATTATCCTGATGGATATGCAGATGCCCGAGATAGACGGATTGGAAGCGACAAGGATCATACGACAGCAACAGGGAAAACAACCAATCATCATAGCCCTGACCGCCAATGCTATGCAGGGCGACCGGGAAGAATGCCTGCAAGCCGGAATGGATGATTATTTAAGTAAACCTGTTGAACTGGAAGACCTGGTGAGCCGGCTTGAAAAATGGGCATTACAGATCCGGAAAAAATAGTTAGACCTTTGGAAAGGCAAAGCCAAACCGGCTGCCTTCCCCGATACGGCTGGTGACCCAGATCCGCCCTCCCTGGGCCTCGATAAATTCCTTGGAGATGGAAAGTCCCAGCCCCGTCCCATTTCGGTCATGGGTGCCCGGTACTTTAAAATACCGTTCGAAGATCCTGGGCAGGTATTTTTCATCGATGCCGTTCCCATGATCTTTTACGATGAACTCCACGCTGTCCTCCGCCCGAACGGCCATTACTTCCACGGTGGAGTCTTCCGGTGAATATTTGATCGCATTGGTGAGGAAATTGATCAGCACCCAGGAAGTCTTTTCCATATCCGCCTGGATGAAGGGTATGCCTGCCCCGACGACGGAGTGGATCTGTACCTGCCGCTGGCGGGCCTGGAACTCTACGGCCCGGATGGCCTGTTCGACGATGGCGGCCGGGTCGGCCGGAGCCAGCTTCAACTGGATATTCCCCGTCTCCACTTGAGAGATATTCAACAGTTCACCCGTGATCTTCAGGAGCCTGTCCGCATCGTCCGTAATGCTGCGGATCAATTCCTGCTGTTCAAGGTTCAGCGTGCCGATCCTGCTGTCCGTCAGCAGGGTGGAGCTCATCTTTATAGACGAGAGGGGCGTTTTTAGTTCGTGAGAGACGGTTGCGATAAAATTCGTCTTGGCCTCGTTCAATTCATGAAAGGGGGTGATATTTCGAAGGACGATCACCTGGCCGATCGTCTTCTCATTATTGGTAACGTTCAGCGTGTCCCTGCTGAAATAGCTCTCTTTATCATCGGCATAGATCTTCAGGTCCTTTTTCTCCGTGGGGTCCTGCAGGAGGGTGCGTACCAGGTCGTTGGAGAGGGCGATATCGGGAGCATATTTCCCGGAGATGTCCGCCTCTTTCAAGCCCAGGAGCCGCTCGGCTACGGCGTTGAGGAAGAGGATGTTCCTTTTCTCGTCCAGGCCGATGATACCATCGCGCATCTGGTTGATGATCGTTTCGATCCGGCTCTTTTCAAACTTGATCTGCGCCAGGTTGCTGCTCTCATATTCATCCAGTTTGCCTGCCATCATATTAAAGGCATTGGCCAGGTCGCCGAATTCGTCCTTTTGTTTGAGGTAGATACGTTTCTTATAATTCTTATCGGCGATCGCGCGGATACCTTCCGAGAGGCTGCGGATAGGGCCGGAGATAATACCGGGGAGATTGAAAATAAAAGTAAAGGCCACCAGCGTAAGGATGGTGAACAGCCAGGTCAGGGTGCCCCTGGCATTTTCTGCCGTATGCTGAGCCATGGCGCTTTTGCGGAGGATCGCGTTCTCATTCAGTTCCAGGACGCGATAGATGTCCTGGCGGGTCCGGGAGTAATTGGCCGGATCGGCTGGCTCGACCAATAGCCGGTTAAAATTCGAAGTCAGCTCATCCGTGGCTTCTTTTTCTCCCTGCTCGGTGATATTGGCCTGCTGCTTTTGCAGGTTGTCGCGAAAGGACACTACTGCGTCTTTGTCACTGCTTATATTTTCCAGGGCCTGGAGCATTCTATTGCAATAGACGAGGGATTCCTGGTTGTTTTCCAATACCTGCTTGCCGTCGTTGCTGAGCTGGTTGATATAAAAAAGGCCCACTACTCCGAGGAGCAGGATCATGATGAAAAGAAAGACCAGACCCAGGGATAATTTTGTTTTTAACCGTATGCTCATATCACGAAAGTATTACAATATCTATATCGGTAGAGGCCAGTTTTCTCAATAGTTGATTAAAGACAGCCGTGCTCAGGATCACATTATAGAGGCTCAGGTGCGGTTTACCGAGGCAAATGGTCGTGATGGAATGCTGTTCGGCCACTTCCATGATCCCTTTGGCGATATTGGTCTGTTTGACCCTGATCACCTCAGCACCCAGTTCCGTCGCCAATTTCAGATTATTGATCAGGTGTCTTTGTGCGGCCAGCCCGATCTTATCGCCGTCTTCCTTTGGCGTCTGCACATAGAGCACGATCCATTTGGAATGATAATAGGTGGCCAGCCTGGCCGTCTTACGGATCACCTTTTTCGCGATCTCATGGTTGCTGCTGATGCAGGCCAGGAAACGCTCGGGACGGAGATGGGCGCCCCTGGGCAATTCCGACTCGATCTTCCTTTCCACCTGGGAAGCCACTTCCTTCAGGGCCAGTTCCCTTAACTGAAGGATCTTATCCGGCTGAAAGAAATTCTTCAATGCCAGTTGGATCTTATCCGGTGTGTAGATCCTCCCTTCCTTGAGACGGGTGACCAGTTCATCCGCAGTCAGGTCGATATTCACCACTTCGTCCGCCTCTTTCAGTACCCGGTCGGGGATCCGCTCCGCCACTTCCACTCCCGTAATATTCTTCACTTCTTCATTGAGGCTCTCGATATGCTGGATATTGACGGCGCTGATCACGTTGATGCCGGCATCGAGGATATCCATGACGTCCTGCCAGCGCTTATCGTTCTTGCTGCCTTCGATATTGGTGTGGGCCAGTTCGTCGACGATGACCACTTCCGGGTGAAGGTTGAGCACGCCCTGTACATCCAGTTCTTCCAATTCCTTCCCTTTATAAAAACATTTCCGCCGGGGCAGCAGCGGAAGACCTTCCAGCAGATCGTGCGTCTCTTTCCTTCCATGGGTCTCGATATAACCGATCTTTACGTCGACGCCATTACGGAGAAGGGCCTGAGCCTCCTGCAACATACGGTAGGTCTTACCGACCCCGGCGCTCATACCGATATAGATCTTGAACTTGCCCCGCCTGGATTTGCGGATGAGTTCTATAAAGTGTTCTGCATGCTGGTCATTATCGGGCATAAGGTCTCGTTATTTTAATGCATCCAGGGCAATGTTCAATTTCAATACATTCACTTTCGCCGGTCCGAAGATACCCAAAAGGGGCTTTTCCACGGACTGTTCCACCAGTTGGCGCACCCTGTCTTCGGGCAACCCACGTACCGTAGCCACGCGTCTCACCTGGATCTGTGCGCCTGCGGGAGAAAGGTCGGGATCGAGGCCGCTGCCGGAGTAGGTCACCAATTCCGCAGGGATCTCTTCTTTTTTTATCCCGGGGTTATGCACCAGGAAGGTATCGATATGCGCCTGTACGTCTTTCAGATAATCCGGGTTCGTGGGTCCTTTATTACTACCTGCGCTGCCGGCCGCGTTGTAGGCCACCGCTGAAGGGCGGCTCCAGAAATATTTATCCTGGTCGAACTTCTGACCGATGTTGGCATATCCCACCACTTTACCATTGACGGATAGGGTCTCTCCTTTTCCACGGCCCGGCGCCAGTCTGCCGATCCCGGCAATGAGCAAGGGATACAGCACGGAACAAAGAACGATCAACACCAGGGTGATCTTTACCGAAGGCCAAATATATTTTTTCATGACTTCAATTTTTTTCTTTAAAAGATCTTTACATAAATACGGCTAATAACAGATCGATGAGCTTAATACCAATGAAAGGTACGATGATCCCCCCGATGCCATAGATCAGCAGGTTCCTCCGCAGGAGGGCGCTGGCCCCGATGGGCTTGTAAGCCACCCCGCGCAAAGCCAGGGGGATCAGGAAGGGAATAATGATGGCATTGAAGATCACCGCGGAAAGAATAGCACTCTGCGGGCTTTTCAGTTGCATGATATTCAGCGCCTGCAAGGCAGGGATCGAGGTGATGAACAGGGCCGGAACGATCGCAAAATATTTTGCTACGTCATTGGCGATGGAAAAAGTCGTCAGGGTACCACGGGTCATCAGCAATTGCTTGCCTATTTCCACGATCTCGATCAGCTTGGTAGGATCATTATCCAGGTCGACCATATTACCGGCTTCCTTGGCTGCCGCCGTACCGCTGTTCATCGCCACTCCTACATCGGCCTGCGCCAGTGCCGGTGCGTCGTTGGTACCGTCTCCCATCATCGCCACTAATTTACCACCCTGCTGCTCCTTCTTTATATAATTCATCTTGTCTTCCGGCTTGGCTTCGGCGATAAAATCATCCACCCCTGCCTTTTCAGCGATAAATTTTGCGGTCAGCGGATTGTCCCCTGTCACCATCACCGTCTTCACCCCCATCTTACGCAAACGTTCAAATCGTTCCTGGATCCCTGGCTTGATTATATCCTGCAATTCTATGACTCCCAGGGCACGGTCGTCCTGGCTCACTACGAGGGGCGTTCCCCCGTTGGAAGCAATGGTCTTTACTCTTTCGGCCGTATCGACGGGAAAGGGATGTCCTGCTCTCGTCACCATGTTCCGGATACTATCGAAAGCGCCTTTGCGGATCTTCAGACCCGTGGGCAGATCGATGCCGCTGCTCCGGGTCTCCGCCGTGAACTCTATAAATTTTGCACCGTTGGTGTTAAAGGTATTCCCATTCAGTCCCGCCAGCTCTACGATGGATTTCCCTTCGGGGGTCTGGTCGGCCAATGAGGAAAGTACGCAGGCATCCGTAAAGGCTTTTGCATCGATCCCTTCTGCCGGCCAGAAATGAGTAGCCTTCCTGTTACCGATGGTAATGGTACCCGTCTTATCCAATAAAAGAGTGTCCAGGTCGCCTGCCGTCTCTACCGCCTTACCGCTCTTCGTGATCACATTGGCGCGTAGCGCGCGGTCCATGCCCGCGATCCCGATAGCGCTCAGCAGACCCCCGATGGTCGTGGGGATCAAACATACATAGAGCGACACGAAGGCGGCAATGGTGATGGGCGTATTCGCATAGTCCGCGAATGGCTTCAAGGTGACGCAAACGATGAGGAAGATAATGGTGAAACTGGCCAACAGGATCGTCAGAGCGATCTCATTCGGCGTTTTTTGCCGGCTGGCGCCTTCTACCAGGGCGATCATTTTATCCAGGAAGCTTTCCCCGGACTCTGTGGTCACTTTTACCTTTATCCGATCGCTCAGCACTTTGGTGCCGCCCGTGACGCTGGACTTATCACCCCCCGCTTCGCGGATAACGGGCGCACTCTCGCCGGTGATGGCGGATTCATCGATGGTAGCGATCCCTTCGATAATTTCCCCGTCCATGGGTATGGTATCTCCTGTCTCACAAAGGAAGACATCTCCTTTTTTAAGCTGGGAAGACGGCACCACTTTTATTTCGTTGGTATAGATCTCCCCTACCGGGAATATTTTTTTTGCGGGTGTATCTTCTCGTGTCTTGCGCAGGGAGTCGGCCTGGGCCTTGCCCCTCGCCTCGGCGATAGCCTCGGCAAAATTTGCAAAAAGCACCGTGAGCAATAAGATGACGAAGATGGCTATATTATAGGCCAGGCTTCCCTGGGATGTTTCCCCCGCCGCGATCCAGCCACAAACTCCCAGCATGATGATGGTGCCGATATAGACGGTGAACATCACCGGGTTCTTGATCATGATGGAAGGGCGCAGCTTCACAAAGGACTGTTTGAACGCCTCTGCGATCAGGTCGCGTGGGAATAAAGACTTACTTGTATTTCTCATTTGAATATCTTTTTAATGAATACTGAAATATTCCGCTATCGGACCCAGCACCAACGGAGGGAAATAAGACAAGGCCGTAATAATAAGGATGACGGCGAAGGTCATGACCCCGAAGGTGAGGGAATCGACTTTTAAGGTACCTGCGGATTCCGGTATATATTTCTTTTTTGCCAGCAGACCGGCGATGGCTATCGGCCCGATGATCGGGAGATATCTTCCCAGGATCATAGCGATCCCCGCCGTGATGTTCCAAAAGGGATTGTTGTCGGCCAGTCCTTCAAAGCCGCTGCCGTTATTGGCATTGGAAGAAGTGTACTGGTAGAGCATTTCGGAGAAGCCGTGATAGCCCGGGTTGTTCAGCCAATTGGCCGGCTTGACCGCCCAGTCGTTGTTCCCGTGATGGACGAAATAATAAGCGGCCAGGGCCGTACCTCCTTTGATAATAAAGGCCGACAATAAGGTAACGAGCGCGGCTATCTTCACTTCACGTGCCTCTACTTTATGACCCATGAATTCCGGCGTACGGCCTACCATCAATCCTGAAATGAATACGGCGATAATGATATAGATATAATAGTTCAGGATCCCTACCCCGCAGCCGCCATAGAATGCATTGATCAGCATCCCCAGCATCTGCATCAGCCCCGATACGGGCATCGCGCTGTCATGCATGGAGTTGACGGAACCCGTCGAAATGATCGTCGTCACGATGCTCCAATACCCGGAAGCGGCGGGGCCGAAGCGGACCTCCTTTCCTTCCATCGCACCCGTGGGTTGTACGACGCCCATTTTGGCGATCATCGGGTTGCCATGGACTTCCGAGATGATCGTGGGGATCACCAGGCAGAGCATCCCGATCGTCATAAGACCGAAGATCACGTAGGCAAATTTCTTACGGTTGATATAAAAGCCCATGGCGAAGATCATCGCTATAGGAATGATCATTTGTGCGATCACTTCCAGCATATTGGTAAAGTAATTGGGATTTTCCAGGGGGTGCGCCGAATTGGCTCCGTACCATCCGCCTCCATTCGTGCCCAGGTGTTTGATCGCGATCATGCCGGCGGCGGGGCCGCGGGAGACCTGTACCGTATCACCCTGGAGCGTAGTGATCGTGTCCTTCCCGTCATAGCTGGCAGGCGTCCCGTTGAAAGCAAGGATCGCCGCCATCAGGATACACAGCGGCAACAGGATCCTGGTGATCGATTTGGTAAAGATCGACCAGAAATTCCCGAGGTGCTCCGTCGTCTTTTCCTTAAGCCCGTTCAGCAGGGCCATTAAACAGGCGATACCCGTGGCCGCGCTTACGAACTGCAGGAAGGTGATGACAAAGAGCTGGGTCAGGTAGGTAACGCCGGACTCGCCGGAATAATCCTGGAGATTGCAATTGACCAGGAAGCTGATCGCCGTATTGAAGCTCAGATCGGGCGTCATGCCGGGATTGCCATCCGGGTTCATCGGCAAATGGCCCTGGAAAAAGAAAAGGAAGAAGGCATATACGAACCATAGGAGGTTCACCGTCAGCATTGCTTTCAGGAACTCCTTCCAGTTCATTTTTTTGTTGGGGTCGATGCCGCAAACGCGGAAGATCCATCGCTCCACAGGGTTCATAAAATCGGTGATCGTCCGGTCGCCCTTAAATACTTTGGCAATATAGCGGCCTAAGGGGAAGGCCAGTAGGACGACCAAAAGAAAGGAGACAACGACCCCTGTTAATTCCGTATTCATGGTTGAAACAATTTTAGCATTAGAATTTTTCGGGCTTCAGCAATACATACAAGAGGTAGAAGAAGACCCCGATGGATAAAATAAAAAGTGCTGTGATCATATAGTTGGTTTATACTTTTTCAAAAAAATCGATCGCCTTAAAAAAGATGACGAAGCAGAGAAGACCTGCGGCAAAGAGGAGGAGGATGTCTAACATAGATGCTGTTTTTGGGTTGTCCTGGTAGCCAGGCTGCTCCTATAAACCAAAGCGAATGCCCAAAGGTTGCGGCAGCCTGCGCGAAAGGTCGGAATGCTTAACAGGGCTGGATCACAGGGGCTCAGATCGCCTGACCGCCGGGCGGGGGCTGGCTGCCTACCTTACCAAAATGAAAAGTTACCCTACCAAAACGGGTTGGTCCGGACGGACTGTCTCGGCGTTTTGGAGATGGGTCCAGGATCCGGGGGCTCTAAGTCTTAGTGGTCGGATCTTCGGGGTTGACTCTAAGCCTCGGTGGTCAGCCGGTATTCTTCGATCTTCCGATAGAGGGTAGTCAGGCCGATATTGAGGAGGTGGGCGGCTTCCGTCTTATTGCCTTTGGTGTGGAGGAGAACGCGCTGGATATGCAGTTTTTCCACACTGGCGAGGTCGAAAGCCGAAAGAGGGCCATGGTGGCGGAGGACCCCGGAACTTAGTTCCGAAGGCAGGCTGTCTACGCCCAGTACTTCCTCATCGGCGAGGATGATCGCCCTTTCCATGGTATTTTTCAGCTCGCGGATATTCCCTTTCCACTCCTGTTGCTGGAGGCGTTCGAGGAATTCCGGGGACATACTTTTTATTTTTTTACCGGTCTTTTGGGCGAAGAAGCGGAGGTAGAATTCTGCTATCAGGGCGATATCTTTTTTCCGTTCGCGTAAGGGGGGCAGGGTGATGGTGAATACGTTGAGGCGATAGTAGAGGTCTTCCCGGAATTTCCCATCCGTGGCATCCTTTTGCAGGTCGCGGTTGGTAGCCGCGATGATCCGGACATTCACCCTGGTGGAGCGCGTATCGCCCACTTTTATGAATTCGCCCGTTTCCAGGACCCTCAGTAATTTAGCCTGGAGGTCGATATGCATTTCCCCGATCTCATCCAGGAAGAGGGTGCCGGTGTCGGCCTCTTCGATGAGTCCTTTTTTGTCCTTGACGGCACCGGTAAAGGCGCCGGCCTTGTGACCGAAAAGCTCGCTTTCCAGCAATTCCTTTCCGAATGCGCTGCAATTGAGGGCGATAAAAGGCTTGCCCGCTCTTTTGCCGGCCTGGTGAATGGCCTGGGCGAAGACCTCTTTACCCGTCCCCGTCTCACCCAGGAGGAGTACGGTGGTGTCCGTGGGGGCCACTTTTTTAGCCAGGGCGATGGCGTCGAGGATCCGGGGGGAACTGCCCAGGATGGTATCGAAGGAATAGCGTTTGCCTACCTGCCGTTCGAGTTGCTCGACCCTTTTCTGTAACTGTACTTTTTCGAAGGCCCGGGCAAGGAGGGGGATGATCTTATCGTTGTCGTCGCCCTTGGTAATATAGTCAAAAGCGCCGTTTTTCATGGCGCGGACGCCGTCGGCGATATTGCCATAGGCGGTCAGGAGGATGATCTCCAGGGAGGGGAAACGGGGCTTTATCTCGGCTACGAAATCCACGCCATTGCCATCTCCCAGTTTCACATCGCAGAGCACCAGGTCGGGCCCTTCTTTCTCCAGGAGGCGCCGGGCGGCCTTGAGGCTATCGGCTTCCAGGACGGTATATCCTTCCAGGCGGATGATGCGGGCAAGGAGGGTGCGAAGCTTCTCTTCGTCGTCGATGATCAATACGGTTCCCGTGGCCATGTACATGAATTAGGATGCAAAACTATTGAAATGGTTCGGTATGGCACCTTATGCGGCTAAGATTCAGAAAAAACCTTACTTTTGTCCCCCAGAATTATCAACCGGAGAGATGGCAGAGCGGTTGAATGTGGCGGTCTCGAAAACCGTTGAGGGTCACACCTCCGGGGGTTCGAATCCCTCTCTCTCCGCGGATCTAAATGAATGCCCCACGCTGAAAGCGGGGGCATTTTGCATTTGGGAACGGAGCGAGCGCATCTGCAAGCCGCAGCCGGAAGAAAAAACCTTTAAAAAAACGAACAGCAGGCTCGCTAAAGTGGACAAATGGAAAATGAGGGGCACGATAGTGCCGGGGGCATTCATTTAGATCTAAGCCCCCCACCCGGGGATCACTGAAAGTAATCCCTCTCTCTCCGCCAGTATTAAAACTAACGCGCTAAATGTTGATTTTTAGCGCGTTTTGTTTTGTAATCCCATATGTAAATTAATAAAAGCAAAAAACAGAAATATTGTAATGGCCTAATCGTGAACCTATTATTCTCACAATGTGGGTACGAATCCCTATCAGCTTCCATTTAGTAGTTACCTGTCTTATTGCGGGCCTGCTTTAAACTTGCAGGCCATCCAAAAAGTTCGACATTTCGCCGGTTCCCCGAAAAACCCTGCTTTTTTGATATCAAAAAGCAGGGTTTTTTCTTATCAAGAGCTAATTTCAAGATTATATCCTTTGCCACGTATAACAACGATGTTGATATTGGGATCAGGTTCCAGTTTTTTTCTAAGTTTTGATATGAACATATCCAGGCTGCGCCCAACAATAACACCTTCATCTTCCCATATCTCTTTTTGCAGCCTGCTTCTCTCTATAGTCTCGTTAGGAGAAGATGCGAAAATGAGCAGTAATCGCGTTTCAGTTCCAGTTAGGTCTATGGTTTTTCCATTTATTGTCAATTGCCGTTTCTTCGTATCGAACAACACCGAGCCCAAAGTTAAAATGCCAGGATTTTGAGCCCCGGGCGCGGCTCTTCGCGGTTTAACCGATCTAAAAAAAATAAAACCAATAAATGCTAAAAATGGCAAACTGCCTAACAAAATCCCATTCTTTACTGTATTTAGGCTTGTCGGTTTAAATTTAATGTTAACCATGTAACATCCCTTGGGTTGCACTCTTCCTCTACAAGCTACAATATCATCTTTTTTGTTTTTGGATATAGCATATCCATAGGCTACACTGGATTTGTCACTGTTTAGGACTGTGACCACATAATCACTTGTGAGGGGGTCTTTGGCCAACAAACGCTGGGTAGTATTCACCAGCGAGTCCGGTTGAAAAGTAAGCTCATTCTCAAAGCTGATCTGGTATTCATTTTCGGCGATCTTTTTTACCGGAAGAACCCTTGATTTACTGTCGCCCGACTGTGTGAGTAGTTCATCTCCTATCCTCCGAAGCAAAACTTCCCTCCTGGCAATATCAAAACCGTCACTGCCGGTCATACTGAAAGCGACGCAGATTACAGAGATAAACACGAGTAGTATCAATCCCCACAGGTATTTGCGTTTCCCTGAAAGTAGATTTCGGCTATAAAGCATACTGTTTTACGATTTATTTACAAAGGTTACATTTTTATTTACAATCCAAGTTCCTCAGGCTGAAATACATCAAGTATTTTTGTTGCACCAACTTTAAAAGGATATGAAAAATAAAAAAAATGCCTTAAACGGATCTGATTTATCAGCAGATAGATCTATGTTAATTAAACCTACAAAAAATATGAAAAAAGTTATTTATGCGCTGATCTTACCGCTGGTTGTGGTAAGCGGACTAGTATTTGCTAATCGCGAAATTAAAAATGAAACTTCTAAAAGGCTAACCTCAAAACCCCTCTCTGCTGCTGAAAGGGAAGCCGAACTGAAAAAATGGGAGGCTACCCCTGAAGGTGTAAAGTTCAAACAATGGGAAGCGTCTCCCGCAGGTAAAAAAGTGTATGCCGGTGTTGCTAAAATAAGGAATCATATAAGTGATTTTACTAATATGGAGGCTGTTATAACCTCTCTTTCTCTTCCGCCAGGATCAAGATTAGGTTTCGGTGTGATGGCCAGGATTAATGGTGACGATTACATTGTAAAATTTGAGCCGGAAAAGTCTCAACTTGAGCAATTGCATAGCCTGAAAGTTAACGACAAAATAATTATAAGAAGCCATAACGTATCGTACGCGCCCAAGTATTCATACCCAATAGTATCGGGCGAATATGTAGAACGAGATAGTAAAGTAATTTTTAAACGTGTCCCTCGCAAAGGCGGTTGCTAAGTCAATATGAAAGTGACCTAAAATTTCAACAGGTATAGCTGTAGCCGGGTGAGGCATTTCGAACTTTTCATGAAGTGGCGATTGCAATAAATGGCATTGCATTCCTCTCTATATCATAATCGTTTGGGAATGGTCGCCCCAAAATTGACATACTTGTTCCAAATCGGACACTTGAAAGTTCGAAAGTTGTCCCCAACGCCCCGCGGATCAGTAAATGAGGTGCCTCCGGCTTTGCCGGGGGCGTTTTTGTTTGGAGCAGACGCGAGCATGCTCGCAGCGGATGCGCAGAACAAAAATGGGAGGCTCGGCCCTGGCGAACCATGGTCGCATTATCAGCATCGACAAAGTACATGGCGAACTTTACACCAACCCCGATACGCTAACTACCTGGATGGACAACAATCTGCCGGCGGATTTTTTCAAAGACACCAATACCGTCCTGGCTGAATACGGATCGGTCTGCGGGTGGGCCGTATCCTAAGGGGCGCATTATAAGGCGCGGGAATAAACAAATTCTTGGAGGCCGACGAAGCCGATGCCTTTCTGGTATCTTATGCCCATGCCCACGGCCTGACCTTGGTCACTCATGAAACCAGTGACCCGAATCGGAAGTCGTCGATCAAAACTCCCGACGCCTGCGCCCCCTTCGGTGTCCACTTTCTGAACACGATACAAATGTTCCGGACGATAGGTGAGACGTTTTAACCTTCCTAAATACCGTTAAAACACCATACCGCTTAGTTGAGCCCAAAAGGTGATTTTACCCCGAAATTGAAGAAGGTGCTGTAAATTTATTTCGGGCATATAAGAAGGGGTAACCTCTTGCAGAAAAAAAAATTTCGGCCGAATACCCGGGACATCGTTCAATAAACCTTACTTAATCTCATTTATTACGCCCGCAGCTTTTGCTGCGGGTTTTTTCAGAAATATTGACCTTTTCCATTTGTTATTTTTTTTAATTTAGAAATATTAGTAAATATATTTACTAATTCCATTGCAAAAAAAAACGAAAGGAATTATGAAACTTCTTCTCACTTCCGCCGGCATCAGCAACACGAGCATCTACAACGCGTTAGTTGACCTTTTGGGAAAACCCATCGCCGAATCTAATGCCCTGTTCATTCCAACAGCGATATACCCTTTCCCTTATGGTGCTCGTTTTGCATGGCAACCGATCAGCGGGAAAGCCCAATCCCCGTTCTGTCAATTGGGCTGGAAATCTTTGGGACTGCTGGAGCTCACTGCGCTTCCGAGTATCAAAAAAGAAATTTGGATACAGGCAATCCAGGATACTGACGCACTGCTGGTTTGGGGTGGCGATCCTTTATATTTAAGCTACTGGTTGCAACAATCCGGGCTGGCAGAGCTGTTGCCATCGCTGCTGCGCAAGATGGTCTATGTAGGAGTGAGCGCCGGAAGCATGGCGGTGAGCTCCACCTTCGGAGAGACTTATTCCAACCCACCCGGCGGAACCAACAGGCCGCTAACATCTGAAAACATTGTATTCTCTACGCCCCACGGGGAAATAAGCAAGATGTTCGTCACGGCTCAGGGAACAGGATTGGTTGAATTTGCTTTGATTCCGCACCTGGATCATAAGGATCACCCGGACGCTTCCATGGCTAACGCAGAAAAATGGGCTGCAATGCTGCCAGTACCGGTGTATGCTATAGACGATCAGACCGCCATCAAAGTGGTCGACGACACTGTTGAAGTCATCTCCGAAGGACGCTGGAAGCTGTTTACCCCCTAATAGCACTAATACCGACGAATTGAAAAAAAACGAATTGCGTACAATAACTATCATCATCTGTTCTCAATACGTGTGTCCTGCTGCTCCTGTCGTGTTGTCCGGCTTTTGACGCCGGATGCGCTTTTGCCAAAGTGGTAAGTGAACGTCAGACTGACCCTGGCGCTATAGGTGATACGTTGCCAATCAAGGAGCAGCGCATCGCTTTCCCGTAAAAAGCTCGGTCTTCGGATATTGAAGATATCGCGGCCATTCAGCGAAAGGCTGGCTTTTTTATGCCAGAGATCATATTTGGCGCCCGCGTCAATGCCATACACCGCACGGTACCTGTCCTGGATGATCACATCGGCGGCTTTATAGTCAGCCCGGACCTGAAGGGTCAGGTTATGGGTCAGCGTAAAGTTATTGGTAAGGTTTGCGTTCCAGCTCACTCCCCGGGTGGCGCTGATGCCATATGCCGAATCCCCGTCATTGATCCGTTCGAACACATTGACGTTGGCGGTGAAATCCCATGCTTTCACCGGGTGGAAATTGCCGATGAACTCAAGGCCCGTATTGATGGCCCGTTTTAGATTTTGAGAGAAGGCGATGGTCACGTCATTCACCGGTGCAGCCTGTATATGTTTGATCACATCGTTCACCTGGGTGAAGTATGCTCCCGAAGTCAGCGAGGCTGTGGGCCAGGTATGGGTATAGGTAAGTTCTACCGAATGAATGCTCTCCGGCAATAGCCGGGGATTTCCGCCGTCATAATTCACGGGGTCCGAAACATCGAGGAAGGGATTGAGTTCGCGCGGGGTGGGCCTGAGGACCCGCCGGGAATAGCTCAACTGGATCTGCCGGCCACCATCCAGCCGTTTTGTTAGCACCAGGCTGGGATATAGTCCCCGGGTATTTAACGTTATCGGTTGCACGACCAACTGGCCGGATGAGTCGAAACTTTGAAGATGGGCGTTGAACCTGCCGAGTTCGCCTCTTATGCCCAATTGAAAGGTGAACGTCTTTATTTGCTGCCGGAAAGTAATATAGGCGGCGTGAACCTCACTCGTGCTTTTGAAAAAATTGATCAGGCTGTAATCCGGATCGTACTCACCACTCGTTTGGTCGAGATGGTAATCCCATTGCCGGTTGTCAGCGACGCTGATCTGGCTGCGATAACCTGTCTCCAGATAGCCGGCTTTGCCGACAGGCGTGGTATAATCCAACTGAACATTGTAGTTCCTGCTGCGTCCTACCTTACTGTCCTTCAACACTGCGGTCGAATCCGCGGCATTTCCATCGATGTTGTAGATGTAGGTGTTGTAGAGCTGCAGATTATTGGTAACTCCGTGAGAATAGTCAAAATCGAAGGCCAGCTCCCTTAGCGGCTTACTGAATTTATGCGTATAATCGACTGTCAGCTCGTAGCTGTTGCCATTACCTGTGGTGCTATTATGCCGGGTACTGAGCTGCGCCGGCAAATGGGCGACCGTCAGGTTGTTGACCGTCAACCACTCGTTGCGTACCGTGGAAGAGGCATTGCAGGCGCCTGATACACTGAGTCCATCCCTGGCGGACAACGTATAATCCAACCCGGTCTTGGCCGAATGGAGACCGGTAATGGTGGCAGATGGGAAGTTTTCATTGGAATAATAAACGGGGTCGGGAGAAAGCAGGTAGGTCATATCCTGGAATCCGTTGCTGTAGGTATTTCGGTGCTGGTAACTGTAATTGCCGTACCAATTGATCCTGTTGTTTTGATAACTTATGGAAGTAGCCGCATTATAGTTATCCCTCGTACCCCCGGTTACTGCCACGGAGCCGTTGAATCCGGCAGCATTATTCTTCTTCAGTACGATGTTGATAAGGGCTTGCCCTTCGGCATCATATTTTGCCGAAGGATTGGTGATGATCTCCACCCGGTCGATTGAACTGGCCGGAATGGATTGCAGCACCTGGGCGATCGTCCCCCCGCCGATAACGGAGCGCTTTCCGTCTACGAGCACGATCAGACCGGTCGCTCCCCGCAGGCTCACATTGCCGTTCGCGTCCACCTGCAGGGTAGGAATGTTTTGCAGGAGATCGGCAGCCGATCCTCCAAGGCTGACGAGGCTTTGGTTAACGGCGAAGACTTTTTTATCAGGGCCGTTGCGGATGGTCGGTGGCCTGGCAGACACCGTGACCTCCCTCAGTACCCTGGCTGACGGAACCTTGGTGGAGTCGCCTGCACGGGAGATCTTACTGGTATCCTGTGCGAACAGCGCAGAGGCAGCTCCCATCGATACAGCGATGATCAAAAGCCATTTAAGCTTTCTCATATTTTTTCACAAAAGAATGCCGGATCTTCCCGGCCGAAAAATTTGTTCAACCCGATGGTCGAATGGCTAAACAATCGCCTCAAAAGGCTTTTATTGAGTAAAAAGGGAGGTTTATTGAATGCATGCAGGACGCCAGCCGGAAATCGGGTATTTTGCAGCAGGTATGGATAAAATGAGGCTATTGAAGGAAAGGGCGACGCTGACCAGGCTGCAATACCTGGTGTGGGCGGCTATACTGCTGATCAGCTTTTTTGGCATGCTGTCGAGCGATGGTGTCAGACAGTCCGCGGTTTCCGCCATCATCAATACCTGTTTTTACGCCCTGATCATTTACGGCAACATCCGCTTGCTGTACCCGCGGTTCTACGCAAGGAAGCGCTATGTACTCTATATAGGCGGGTCTGTTCTGCTATTGGTGCTGGCGGGCGCCGGCAAGGTCTATCTCTCTATGGCTATCCATAGCAGGTATAATTCGGCCGCCCCCAGGTTGCTTGCCGCGGGAACCTATGTCACTTTTGTTTTATCGGGCATTACGGTCTTTGTGCTGAGCTTTATCTTCCGGTTGGCCATCGCTTATTTCATGATCAAACAGGCGTCGGAGGAGGCTTTATTACAACGGAGCCAGTTCGAGCTTAAGCTGCTAAGAGCGCAGGTCCAGCCACATTTCCTCTTCAATACCCTTAATAACATGTATTATGAGGCCTATCTGGACTCGCCCCGGACAGCGCTGTTGATCGAAAGGTTGTCGGAGATCATGCGGTATTTTGTCGACCAGAGCAGCCAGGAGACAGTACCACTGGCTACGGAAGTACAGTTCCTGGACAACTACATCGCGCTGGAGAAAATAAGGATAAGGCCGGAGCCCGAGATCGGATTTGAAAAGCATTTTGATAGCGGAACGCCGATCCCGCCTATGCTGCTGATGACCTTTGTGGAGAATATCTTCAAGCACGGCGTCGATAAGATCAGCGGCTGCAATAAGATCGCGATTTCCCTGATTCAGCAAAAAGATTATCTTTATTTCAATACAAAGAACGCTATCAACAGGCATGCGGGCCAGAAGATGCCGGGTGGCCTGGGTTTGGCCAACCTTCGCAAACGGTTGTCTATTCTGTATGACGGTAATTTTGAACTGGAGACGGTCAATGACGGTCAATATTTCACGGCGACCTTAAAAGTACCATTGCATGAATCTACGGTGCATGATAGTCGATGACGAACCTAATGCGGTAAACCTGCTGGAAGTACTGATAGGACAGACCACGTCCTGGCAACTTTTGGCCAGATGCTATAATGCGCTGGAGGCCATCACTTTTTTAAAAGACAATAGGGTGGATCTTCTTTTTTTGGATATCAACATGCCTATGCTTAGCGGTATGGAGTTGGCGGGCCTGCTGTCCGGGGAAACGGCGATCGTCTTTACGACCGCCCACTTTGAGCATGCCGCGGAGAGTTATTCCTTCAATACCATCGACTATCTATTAAAACCTATTACGCTAAAGAGATTTTTGGCCGCTACTAAAAAGGTCGAGGCTTATTTCCGGCCGCGCATGCCCGTGACAGACAAGCCGGCGGTATGATGCTCCCGTATATCAGGGCAGGTAAAGTCGTTTGTTAAGATAGAATATAGCTTGTTTAAGCTGCTGCATAAATGGTTTGTGGTGTTTGATAAGCTAACCCCTGGTGGGGCCTGGTTTCATTA
>Ga0307516_10002207_pt1 | contig 26364 bp, 18 predicted proteins | sample 19_EM_MG_FD_203310 | JGI IMG/M metagenome (GOLD analysis project Ga0307516, IMG submission 203310) | Populus trichocarpa ectomycorrhiza microbial communities from riparian zone in the Pacific Northwest, United States - 19_EM | ecosystem: Host-associated > Plants > Roots > Unclassified | place...
CCGCGCTGGCGCGCGCCGACCAGTTCTCGCCCGAGGACCTGCGCTTCGCGATGGCGCACTCAGGCCTCGCGCTGAAGCTGGCCAACCAGGTCACGCCCGCCGGCATCGAGGCCGCCGCGAAGGCTGCGCCCGGCGACGTGGGCCTGGAGATGCTGCATGCGGAGTTGGCGCTCGCGAAGAAGGACTTCGCCGGTACCCTGGCCGACCTCGACCGCGTGCTGGCCAAGCGTCCCGACGCGGCCCTCGCCTGGGAGATGCGCGCCTCCGTCGACGTGGCGCGGGCCGACTTCGATGCCGCCCGCGCCGACGTCGACAAGGCGCTGCACCTCGCGCCCAAGTCACCGGGCACCCTGCGCCTGCGCGGCATCCTGCGCAACAACAGCGGCGACCATGCCGGTGCCCTCGCCGACTACCAGGCCGCCCACGCACTCGCCGCGCGTCCCGAGGATCCGTTCGTCATCGGTTCCACGCAGTTCCTGCTGCGCCAGTTCGGCGACGCGGCCGCGACGATGGCCAAGCGGGCGCCGTCGGCGCCGGACGGCACCTACTGGCGGCTGTGGCGCTACATGGCGCTCGCGCGGCTGCAGGGAATCGAACGCGCCAGCGGCAGCCTCGGCCCCGGCACGCCGCCGGGCGCGGGCGTGCCCTGGCCCGGCCCGGTCGTCGATTTCTTCCACGGCACGATCGACGGCGCCACGCTGCTCGAGGCGGCGAAGCGCTCGCAGGCCGTGCAGAACCTGTCCCAGGTCTGCGAGGCGCACTTCTACATGGCCGAGGACGCGTTGCTGCGCCAGCGCGGCGACGCCGTCGCGCTGTTCAGGCAAGCCGTCAAGGAGTGCCCGATCAACTTCCACGAGTACGAAGGCGCGGTCGCCGAACTGCGCGCAGCGGGCGTGCCGTTGACGGCGCCCGGGCCGACACTGGCGGCGGCCGCCGCGACCGCTTCCACGCCCGCTTCGGCCGCCAGCGCGGCGCGTTGACTCACTTCAGCTCGGTGCTGTAGTTCGCCGGCACCCACTGCCACGACTTGCCGGCCGCGCGCAGGTGCCCCAGTCCGGGGAACTGCAGGTGCGCCGCACCCACCAGGTCGCCATCCTTGGCCGCCAGCTTGAACACCTTGTCGCGCGACACCGCGGCCGCCTTGGCATCGCTGTCGAATGCGATCGTGACGCCTGGCTCGGCGAACTGGACCGCGGCCACGTGGATCAGGTCGCCGATGACCAGCAAGCGCTGGCCCTTGCTCTCGACGAGGTAGGACGTGTGGCCCGCCGTGTGGCCGACGCTGGCCAGCGAACGAATGCCGGGCACCAGCTCGCCGTCGGCCTCGAACGGCTGGTACTTGCCGGCCGCCACGTACGGGTTGACCGAGGCCATCGCGCCCTGGAAGAAGCCCTTCGTGGCGTCGGGCGCCTTGTCGAGGTTGGCCTGCGAAAGCCAGAAGTCGGAGTCGCGCTTGTCGGCGTGCAGCGTCGCGTTGGGGAACACGCGCTGGCCGTTGGCCGACAGGCCGCCGACGTGGTCAGGGTGCATGTGCGTGATGAAGATGTCGTCGACCTGCTCGGGCTGGTAGCCGGCCGCCTTGAGGCTCGCGATCAACTTGCCCAGCGTCGGGCCGAACAGCGTGCCGGCGCCGGCGTCGATCAGCACCAGCCTCGTGCCGGTGTTGACGACGAAGGCGTTGAACGAGGTCTCGACCGGGCCCTTGACGAAGGACCTGGCAAGCGCGGCATCCGTCTTCGCGGCCGGCTCGGCCAGCAGCTTGGCCACGTCGAGGTCGACGGTGCCGTCGCTCAGCGCGGTGATCTCGAAGTCGCCGAGCATCGCCCGGTAGAAGCCCGGGGCCTGCGTGCGCACCTGCGGCGCGGCGGCCGCGGCGGTGGTCGGCGCGACCAGCGCGGTGCTGCCGATCGCGAGCGTGGCGGCCAGCGTGGTCAGTTGGGACAGTCGTTGAAAAGTGTTCATGGAGGTCTCGTCGTCGGGAAGTGGGTCGATGGGATGCATTGTTTTGTTTTGCGAAATACAGAACAATCACCAACAACGCAAAGCATCCTTGCGAATATCGCAACTTCAATGAACCGTGGAGACTCCATGATCGACGCCCTCAACACCTTCCTCGCCGTCGCCTCTTCCAACAGCTTCTCGCAGGTGGCCAAGGCGCAGGCGGTGGCCGTGTCATCGGTCACCCGCAAGATCGACTGGCTGGAGGCCGAGGTCGGCGCGCGCCTGTTCCATCGCAGCTCGCGCCGCGTGATGCTCACGGACGCCGGCGAGCAGTTCCTGCCCCGCGCACGCAACATCCTCGCCGAGATAGCCCAGGCCAAGGATGCGCTGGCGTCGATCGACGCCGACCCGCGCGGGCTGATGACCGTGACCTCCCCGACGATCTTCGGCCGCCGCCACCTCGCTCCCGCGGTCGCGAGTTTTCTCGAGCGCTACCCGATGATCGAGGTCGACCTGCACGTCAGCGACACGCTGGTCGATCTCGCCGAACAACGCGTGGACGTCGCGATCCGCATCGGCGTGCTCGCCGACAGCGACCTGATCGCGACCCGCCTGGCCACGCTGCGCCCGCTGGTCTGCGCAAGCCCCGCCTACATCGCGCGCCACGGCCAGCCGGCCACGCCCGAGGAACTGGTCAACCACGACTGCATCAGCGTCGCCACGCCCGCCCTCGCCGGCCCGGCCTGGCGCTTCGCTGGCATCCACCGCGGCGCCGCGCTGCCGGTACGCGGCAAGCTGCGCACCGACGACAAGGACTGCGCGCTGCAGGCCGCGCTCGCGGGCATCGGCATCGCCCACCTGGCGAGCTTCGTGGTCAGCGAGGACATCGTCGCGGGCCGCCTCCTGGCGTTGTTTCCCGATGCGCAGAGCCCCGAGCCGAAGTCGTTGCCGGCGATCCACGCGGTGCGCATGCCGGGACGCTCCTACGAGGCGAAGGCGCGGCTGTTCATCGCGCACCTGCGCGAGGTGATCGGGGAGACGCCGTACTGGGACCGGGCGGTCGATCGCATGTGCACACCCGCGTCCGCGCCGGCGCGCAGGGCGCGAGCGCGCGCGTGACGCGCAAGCGGCGTCATGCGCCTGCGCAACGAGCGCATCACGCCTCGATACTTTCGGGCGCGCCTGACGATTCCCGCGCTCCGGGTGCAGCCGAGAAGACCTCGTCGGGCGCTATGCTCGCGCGATGGAATCAATCGCACCACCGTACCCCGATCACCGCCCCACGCCGGCCGAATGGCGGGTCTTCGGGGCGCGGCTGCTGCAGGCCGCCGGTCTGGGTTCGCTCGGTGCGGGCGTCATCTTCTTCGTCGCGGCGAACTGGCAGGCCTGGGGCCTGGCCGGACGCTTCGGCCTGCTGGAGGCCGGCTTGGCTGCCTGCGTCGCGGCCGCGCTGTGGCAGCCACCACCCGCACGCATCGGCCAGGCGGCGCTGCTGCTCGCGACGCTGTTCACCGGCGCGCTGCTCGCGCTGTTCGGCCAGAGCTACCAGACCGGCGCCGACGTCCACGAGCTGTTCTTCGCCTGGGCACTGCTGGCGCTGCCGTTCGCCGTCGCCGCGTTGTCGGGTGCGGTCTGGGCCGTGTGGTGGGTCGTGCTCGATATCGGCCTCGCGCTGCTTTGCGGCGGGCTGTCGCTCGACAACTTCTTCTGGCGCTTTCTCGACGGCTGGGGCCGGGACCGCGCCGCGCTGCTGATGCTGCCGTGCGTCGCCAACCTCCTCGGCGCAGCCCTCTTCCTCGGGCTCCGGCGCACGCGCTTCGTCGCGGCCGCCCCGTTGTGGCTCGTGCGCCTCCTGCTGGGCGTGGGCATCGCCTACGGCACCGCGGCGTCGCTGCCGGAGATGTCGGATCACGGCGCGGGCGTCATCGCGTTGTACGCAGCGATCGCCATCGTCATCGCCATCGCCAGCTGGGCGCGGCGGCAGGACGTCTTCCCGCTCACCGTGCTCGCCGGCAGCGCGATCGCGATCTCGACCGCGTGGTTGGGACACTCGATGCGGTGGAGCGACACCGGCCCGCTCTTGCTCGTGACGATCTGGCTGATCGGCAGTTCCACGGCATCCGCGATGCTGCTCATGCACCGGTTGCGCCAATCGCGCGTGGCGGCCGCAACCGGAGTCGTGCAATGAATCGGCTCGCAACGGGGCACCTCGCTTCCGACCGCCCGCTCGCGATCAGCCTGCTGCTCGGGGTGAGCGGCTGGTTCGCCGGCATTTTCCTGCTGGTCTTCGTCGGGGTGCTGTTCCGCCCGGATACCGCCGGGCAGGCCGCCGTCGCCGGCACCGCCCTGCTGGCAGCGGCCTGGGGACTGTTCATGCTTGCGCGCGACGGCGAGCCCGTCTTCGTCGCGCAGCTCGCGCTGGCGCTGTCGATCGCCGGCCAATGCCTGGTGTTGTATGCGCTGACCGCCCATGCCTCCGGCGGCGCGTCGGTCGCCGGTGCCGCCCTCGCACTGCAGGCCGTGCTCGTGCTGGCGATGCCCAACCGCCTGCACCGCACGCTGTCGACGCTGTTCGCCACGATCGCCTGGGCGCTGACGCTGCACTTCACACTGATCGGGGAGCACGGCGACTGGCGCCGCGGCGACGCGCTGCACCTGGCGTCGTCGCTGGCCGCCGCACTCGCCGGCTGGCTGCTGGCGTGGGGGCCGGTGGCCGCCGCCCTCTGGTCGGCGATCCGCGGCGAGGCCGACTGGGCCGCGCGCGGCTGGGCGGCGCTGGTGCAACCAGTGATCACCGGACTGATCGCCGGCCTCGCGTTCGCGACACTGGTGTCGCAACCATTCGAATCGTTTCGCTGGCTCGGCGGCGCCGAAGACTCCGGCTACCTGGCGCTGTGGCCCCTGCTTTCGGCGCTGGCGGCGCTGGGCGCCGTCGCCGCGGCCTTCGCGCTGGGGCGGCGCGCGCTGATGGCCTTGTGCGTGGTCGCGGCGCTGCTGCACGTCGGCCACTTCTACTACGCGCTGGGCACCAGCCTGCTGGTCAAGTCGCTGCTGATGCTGGCGATGGGTGGTGCGTTCATCGCTGCGGCGCGTGTACTGCGCCCGAAGGAGAAGGCGTGAAATCCGTCGTGCCGCGCGCGTTGATCGTGCTGGGAACGTTGCTCGCCCTGGGCGCCGTGAATGTCGCCATCCTCGGCAAGGAGCGCATCAAGCAGGACGGCGAGGTCGTCTACCTGCCGCTCGCCCCGGTCGATCCGCGCTCGCTGGTCCAGGGCGACTACATGGCGCTGCGCTTCGCGCTGGCGCGCGAGATCGAGCGCCGCGACGAGGCTGCCCATCGCGTCGAGAGCGAAGGCGAAGTGGCCTTCGCCGCGCTGGCGCTCGACGACAAGCGCGTTGCGAGCCTGGCGGGCGACGCCACGCCCGCGGCCATGAAGCTGCGCTACCGCATCCGCGGCGGCCGCATCTGGCTCGGTACCGACGCGTTCTTCTTCGAGGAGGGCACGGTCGAGCGCTTCAGCGCCGCGCGCTACGGAGAATTCCGCGTCGACCGCCGCTCGGGCGAGGCCGTGCTGGTGGGCCTGCGCAACGGCCAGCTCGAGGCGCTGTAGCTCGGCCGGCCCACGCCGGGCGGCCGAACGACTCCCCACATCGGTTCGGCGGATGCGCGTGCGCTCGAGGCCACGGGACGCCGCGTTCCGACGAACCGTCGTCACAAGCCGTCGAACGGTCGTCGGAGTCCGTATCGGAACAGGGCAGAATCCGGTTCGACAAGCGCCTTGAAGCGCACAGGGAGGCATCCGGATGAAATCGGGAACGAGGTGGGCCGTGACGCTGGTCGTGCTGGCGGCGTTCGCCGGCGTGGTGGCGTATTCCGTGCGCGGCCACCAGCAGCAGCAACAGATCGCCCATGAAGAAACGGCGCGCGCCACGGCCGAGGACGTGACCGGCCTCGTGGCGGTGGACGTCGACCCGTTCTTCGGCGACGAGCGCGTTCAGCGCATCCTGCGCGACAAGGGCTTCGCGGTGAAGGCGGCCCGCGCCGGCAGCCGCGACATGGCCGACAAGGTGGCGGCCGGCGCGAAGCCCGATTTCTGGTTCCCGTCGGGCGTGCTGGCGGCCAACCGGATCGACGACGAAAGCAAGAAGCTCGGGCAGTCGCTGACGCAGACGACGCCGTTCAACAGCCCGATGGTGGTGGCCAGCTGGGCGCCGATCGCGACCATCCTGGAGGCCAACGGCATCGCGCACCGCACCGGCGACCACGTCTACGCGCTGAACATGGACAAGCTCGCCGAGATCATGCTCGCGAAGAAGCGCTGGTCCGAGCTCAAGGGCGCGGCAGGCTACGACGTCAGGCGCAGCGTGCTGGTGTCCACCACCGACGTGCGCAAGAGCAACTCCGCCGCGATGTACCTGGCGATGATGAGCCAGGCCCTCAACGGCGGCGACGTGATCACCGACCACGCGGCCGCGAAGGCGAGTGCGTCCCGCCTCGCGGAGCTGTTCAAGCGCCAGGGCTTCCAGGAGAACTACGTCAACGGCAACTTCGACGACTACGTGCAGATCGGCATCGGCAAGACGCCGCTGGCGTTCATCTACGAGTACCAGCTCGCGGGCTACGCGATCGCGCACAAGGGCGTGCAGGCCGACATGGTGCTGATGTATCCCGAGCCCACCATCGTCAACAAGTTCGTGTTCCTGGCGGTCTCGCCACGCGGCAAGGCACTGCAGCAGGAGCTGGCCACCAACGCGGACCTGCAGAAGATCGCGGTGCAGATGGGCCTGCGCACCGCCGACCCGTCGCTGTTCGCGGCCGCCGTCAAGCCCAGCGGTCTCGCGGTGCAGGACCGCGTCGTGCAGGTGATCGACCCGCCCGCGTATGAATTGATGACGGACATGATAGCCACTGTCACCACGGAGATGGCGCAATGAAGACGATCGCACGATGGGCCCTGCTGGGCGTCGCGGTGCTGGCGATGGCGGGCTGCGAACGCCGCAGCAGCGGCAGCAGCGAACCCACGGTGAGCGAAACGCCGGCCGCGCCGCCATTCGTCGTCCTGGCCACCACCGACCTGAAGGACGCGCAGCCGCTGGAGGCGATGGTGCTCAAGGCCACCGGCGTCAACCTCAAGTTCCGCTACGGCGGCACGATGGAGAGCACCGAGGCCGTGCTGACCGGCAAGGCCGATGCGCAGGCCGCCTGGTTCGCCAATGCGAAGTACCTGCTCAGCGACGCGCAGGGCCAGGGCCGCGTGAAGATGCAGGAAAAGATCATGCTGTCGCCGCTGGCCGTGGGCGTGAGCGAATCGACTGCCAAGGAGCTCGGCTGGGACGATCCGAAGAAGGCCGCGGACGTCACGTGGAAGACGATCACGCGCGCCGCGGGCGACGGCAGGCTGCGCTACGCGCTGTCCAATCCGGCCACGTCGAACCAGGGCTTCATGGCGCTGATGGGCGTCGCAGCCGCGGCGGCCGACAAGTCCGAGGCGCTCAGCGCCGAGGACGTGGATCGCGGCGCGATCGCCACTTTCCTGAAAGGCTACAAGCTGCCCGGCGACAACTCCACGTACTTGTCCGAGCGCTTCTACGAGCAGCAGGGGCCGCGCGTCAACGCCTTCATCAACTACGAGAGCTGGCTGCTCGGAATGAATGCCAGCGGCAAGCTGCGCGAGAAACTGGTGCTGGTCTATCCGCGCGAGGGCGTCTCCACGGCCGACTACCCGTTCATGCTGCTCGACGACGCCCGCCGCGACGACTTCGTGAAGGTGGTCGCGTACCTCAAGGGCAGCGATGCCCAGACGTGGCTGGCCACGCAGACGCTGCGCCGGCCGGTCAACAGCGACGTGGCCAAGGCCACCGCGGACAAGTTCCCCGGCACCGGCATGCTGGTGGAGCTGCCGTTCTCGCCGGATCGCAGGCTGGCCGACGGCCTGATCGATGCCTACCTCAACGAGTTCCGCCGTCCGATCGCCTCCACGTTCGTGCTGGACACCAGCGGCAGCATGGACAACGACCGCCGCCTGGTGCGCCTGGTCGAGGCGCTCGACTACGTCGCCGGCGACGACGCCTCGCTGACGGGCCGCATCGCCCGCCTGACCAGCCGCGAGAAGATCTGGATGCTGCCGTTCTCGTCGGTGCCGGGCGAACCGAAGTTGTTCGAGATCCCGCAGGATGCTCCGCACGCCAAGGGCGTGGTCGCGGGCAAGGACTCGGACGCCAAGGCCAAGGCGATGGCCTCGGTGCGCGACTACGCCACCGCGCTGCGGGCGCACGGCGGCACCGCCCTGTACGACAGCATCCTGGCCGCGCTGACGCACATGGCCGAGGAGAAGAACCGCCATCCCGAGTACCAGTACTCGGTGGTCGGCTTCACCGACGGCGAGAACACCAACGGCCGCAACTACGAGCAGTTCAAGGCCGACTACGCCGCGTTGCCGGAGGACGCCAAGGCGATCCCGGTCTTCATGGTGCTGTTCGGCGATGCCAAGGAAGGCGAGCTCAAGGGCCTCGTGAAGGTCACCGGCGGCAAGGTGTTCGACGCCCGCAACACGCCGCTGTACTCGGTCTTCAAGGACATCCGGGCCTACCAGTGATCGCCGCCACGACCGCATGAACCCACTGGGCCGCATCCTCACCTCCGCCGCCAACTGGTGCGGGCTGGCGCTGGCCGCCGTGCCCCTGGTGCTGAAGGCCGCGCAGATGCTGGGGCCGATCGCGTTCGCGCTGGCGCTGGCCGGCTACGCCGCCGGCTTCGTCATCGGCGGCTCGCTGTTCGGCTTCCCGCGCCTGGGCACGCGCGCGTGGGACGCCGACCTGACCTTCTTCGACACCGGCGACGTGCGCCGCAACATCGAGACCGCCATCGAGGGCATCCGCGCGCTGGTCGAGTCCAATCCCGACGCGCGTTTCAGCACGACGCTGCGCACCCGCGTGCTCGACGTGTGCCAGAAGCTCGAGGCGCTGCTGGCCCAATGGGAAAGCACCAAGGGCGCGCTGTCGCTCGAGGAAGAGTTCCACGCGCGCCACATCGCCCTGTCCTACCTGCCCGATGCGCTCAAGGGCTACCTGGCCATCCCGAAGTCCTTCGCCGCCGAACGCGTGCTCGAGAACGGCCGCACCGCGCACGACACCCTGGCATTGACGCTGGAGGAACTGTCCGGCAAGGTCGGCCAGTTGCAGGACGACCTGGCCGGCCAGGATGCCCAGGCCTTCCTCTCGCATTCGCGTTTCATCGACAACAAGTTCGCCTCCCGGAGCCTCTTATGAGCGACACCCAGCCCCTTTCGCCGCCCGAAACCACCTTCGCGCTCACGGCGCCCGAGGTGATGCAGCCCGTGCCGGAATCCAAGGCGGCCGACCTGGTCGCCGTCAAGCCGGAACGCCAGCAGGCGCTGGCCGAGAAGGCCGATGCCTTCATCGCGACGCTGATGACGCAGGACGTGCACAGCGCCGACTTCAAGCAAAAGCTCGATCTCGCCTTCGCGCTCGGCAAGGAGGAGATCAGCATCGCCTCCAGCCTGCTGCAGGGCCGGCTGATGGAGCGCAACTTCGTCGACGCGTCGGGCACCCCCGCGTTCAAGGCGATCAGCGAGCTGCGCGGCCACCTGGACGAGCTCAACCCCGGCAACGAGGGGGACCTGCTCTCGGCCAACCGCATCCTGGGCCTCATTCCCTGGGGCAACAAGCTGCAGGCCTACTTCCGCCGCTTCCAGTCGGCGGCGTCGCAGATCAAGACGTGCATGACGCAGCTGTACGTCGCGCGCGACGACATCCAGAAGGATCTCGCCGACGTCGATTCCCAGCGCGCCCGCATCTGGACCGGCATGGAGAAGATGTCCGAGGCCATCGCGTTCGCCAAGCTGCTGGACGAGAAGATCGCCGCCAAGGTCGAGGGCTTGCGCGCCACCGACGCCCTGCGTGCGCGAGCGCTCGAGCAGGAGGTGCAGTTCTACGCGCGCCAGAACCTCACCGACATGCTCACGCAACAGGCCGTCAGCATCAACGGCTACCTGGCACTCGACGTCATCAAGAAGACGGGCCGCGAGCTGATGAACGGATGCACGCGGGTGGCCACCACGGGCATGAGCGCGCTGGCCGTGGCCCAGACCGTGGCACGCGCCACCGGCAACCAGATCGAAGTGATGGACATGCTCGAAGGCGTCAACAGCACGATCGGCAAGCTCATCGCGCAGACCGGCGAACAGCTCAACCAGCATGTCAGCCGCACCACCGAGTTCGCGAAGAACCCGATGCTCGGCGTCGAGCAGATCAAGCAGATGTTCGACCAGACCTACCGCGCGATGGACGCGATGGACACGTTCCGCAGCGACGCGATCGTCGTGATGGGCCGCAACAACGAGATCATGCAGGCCGAGCTCGAACGCTCGCGCACCTACGTCGACCGCGTGCGCCAGGAGCGCGCGAGCGAGGCGCTCAAGGGCGACTGAGGTCTTCGATTGCGTCGGCAGGGTGCCTGGTCTTGCCTCTGGCAACTCCATGCGGCGTGCGAAGGTTGCATGCCGGCTTGAGCTGAGCAAGGGAGGGCGGGAGACTCTGCCTGGCTCGTGTCCCCCCTGGCCCTTCGGGCCATTCCTTCCTTAACCTCGCCAGTCAGAGTCTCCCACCCTCCCTCGCTGGTGGCGGCTGGCAGTTGGGACAAATTGAACGAGCAGTTTCTATATTTGTGAAGGGCATCGACCCGGCCATCGAGGCCGCGCCGATGCCCGCGGCCGGCCGCTTGGCAGGGTTGCGGGCTTGACGCGAACCACCGCTCGGCGCGCCGTCGTATCTCGCGATGGACGATTGCGCGGCGCCTTCGGCGGCCGCGCTCCGACGATCTAACTTCGCCCTCTGCGGATCGGAAGGTAAAGCGGTCGCTCTGTGGTGCCGCGCGATTGACTGGTTCCGCACTGCAAAGCTGTCAATCCCCACAGGTACTCAGCACGCTAATCGATCGCACCTGCTAAACGCAGGCGCCGGTTGAAACCCGGTGCAGGCGACAGTGCGCATATGCGCGCGCTACAAGCCGGCACTGGAGGTCTTGCTGACGCTCTTGAGGTGCGCCGCCGCGACCTTGGGTTCGGCTTGTCATGCTGGACAATCTCGCGAAACCTATGGTCAAGGAGATCGCGCGATGCTTGAACTGTCTGGCGAACACATCGCCAAGCTAAACGACGGGCAACTTCGGCTCTTGGTTGCTCGACTGGCGCGATCTGAGCTCCGCCGAAACCAGCAGCCAGTCTCAGGCGTCACCGCAGGTGGGCACCAGGACGCACCCGACGGCGGGGTGGATGTCCGCGTCTCAGTGGATTCAGGCGCGCGCTTAGATTTCGTACCGCGACCACTGACCGGCTTTCAGGTCAAAGCCACAGACATGACTCCGGCCAAAATACTGGCCGAGATGTGTCCTGCGCCAGCCGGGCACCTCCTCGACTCGATCCGACAGATCGTGTCTACCAGAGGCGCCTACATAATCGTCAGTTCGAAAGGCTCCGTCAGCGATGCGCCGCTCCTCAAACGCCGAGCCGAAATGGCCAAGGCGATCGCGAGCGCGCCAGGGGCGGCCGAAGCCTACGTCGATTTCTACGACCGGAACCGGCTGGCAGACTGGTGCAGGGAGTACTCCGGCATCGACCTATGGGTGCGCGAGCAAATCGGCGACCCTCTGTCCAAGTGGCGATCGTTTGCAAACTGGTCGGGCGGTCCTGTCGACGCCGCATATCTCTCGGACGACTTCGGTAGAGTAGTCGCTCGGTCAAGAAGCAAGAGCGAGGCAATGAGTGCAAGCGACGGCATTCAGGCGATTCGCACCGCTCTGACCCAGCCAGGCAGCATCGTGCGGCTGGTTGGGCTTTCGGGTGTGGGGAAGACCAGGCTCGTAGAGGCACTCTTCGACGAAAGGTCGGGCAAGGATCCGCTTGATTCCGGTATCGTGATGTACGCGGATGCTGGGAGCGAGCCGAACCCCACGCCTCGAGACTTGCTCTACCGGCTTAAGGCGAATGAGTCGCGCGCGGTAGTCGTCGTCGACAACTGCAATCCGACGCATCACCGAGAATTGAGCAAGGTGCTCAGTGAGTCTGAGTCCCGAATTAGTCTGCTGACCATCGAATACGACGTCGGGGCCGACGAACCGGAGGAGACGGATGTCTTCGAACTGACCCCATCCTCCGATGAGGTTGTTGTGAGACTCCTCGAACGTGTCGCCACCCATGTCTCTCAAGTCGACCGTCAGACGATCGTGGAGTTTTCCGGTGGAAACGCCCGTATCGCGATCGCACTTGCTCGAACTTTGAAAACGGGCGAAAGCCTCGGGGTCATCAAAGACGCAGACTTGTTCAAGCGACTTTTTGTGCAAGGCAACGCCGTTGACCAGGCTCTTTTGGAGGCTGCGCAGGCGCTCTCGCTCGTCTACTCATTCGAAGGCGAACCAGACGATCTTGACGGATCCGAGCTCAGCGCTCTGGCATCACTGACGGGTGCGACACCCCAGAGCTTGTACAAGCATGTTTCCGAGCTCGGACGACGAGATCTTGTTCAAACGCGCTCGCGGTGGCGAGCCGTGCTGCCTCACGCGCTTGCCAACACGCTTGCTTCGGAGGCGCTCGGCCTGGTGCCAAGAAAGATGCTCATCGACACGATGAGCATGCGCCCTCGATTACTGAAGTCCTTCAGTCGTCGACTGGGCTTGCTTCATAGCGATCACCGCGCGAACGAAATCGCACGGGCATGGCTTGCTGAAGGCGGACAACTCGCAGATCCAACAACTTTTGAGGGGGATCAGCTCGACATATTCTTGAACGTCGCTCCACTCGCACCAGACCAGGCTCTAAAATCAATTTCCAGAGCGATGTCTTTGCCTGCGTTCAGGAGCCAGTTCGGCGACCGCTGGTCGAATCGTTCTCGCTGGCTGTCCGCGGCCCACAGCCTGGCCTACGACGCCCAGACGTTTGACGAGGCGGCGACGCTCACGCTGGAGATGGTCTCCTTGGAAACTGGAGAACAGAGCGCGGCAAGTAGTGACTGGCGCGAACTGTTTCACATCATCCTTTCTGGGACGTTGGCGCCGCCGGCTCAGCGCGCAGCATTCCTGCGCCGCGTCTTGGCCTACGCAGATGAGACGAAGACTCGGCTGTGCATTGAAGCCGTGGGAGCGATGCTGGAGTCGGCGCACTTCTCGTCGAGCCATGACTTTCGCTTTGGGGCTCGGCCACGGGGTTACGGATGGGAGCCAGACACCCTGGAGCGAGCTGACTCCTGGTACACGGAAGCGCTCGCAATTTTCGATGAGCTGTACTCGGCCAAGCCGGCACTCCGCGCGAACCTTCGAGAGACGTTGGAGCCGCACCTTCGGCCACTGTTTGCCAACATCCCATCTATCCGAGGCCTCACCGATTTGCTTGTGCGAGTGAACTCCGACAGTCCTTGGCCACAAGCCTGGATCGCTGTTCGAATGGCGCTTTCCTGGGATGCGGCCGAGATGGCCGCCGAAGCGGTTTCGGAGCTCCGAGCCCTCGCAGATGGGCTGCAGCCGGTCGGCCTCGCTCAAGAGATCCGAACCTTCGTGATGAGCGAACGCTACGGCGTGTTTGACCTGGCTGAAATTGAGGGAACGCCGACACTCGATGTGATCAACGCCGGCGACGATCGAATGGCTCAACGGGCTCGCGATCTCGGCGTAAGAGCGGCTTCGTCGATGGACGTCGTTGAGGTCTTCTTGCCCGAACTGCTGACGAAGGCGGACGGAATGCAGTATGCGTTTGGGCAGGGAGTCGCGGATGCGGTTGCAGATATCTCGGCAACTTGGCTCTTGATCGGCGACGCGTTCGACCAAGTGCCCGACGTTGGGCGCCAGACCAGCTTTCTCTGCGGGTTCGTGGATTCGGCTTTCGCGAGAGACCCTGATACCACCAGCCGCCTCCTGGACGATGCTGTCTCTGAAGGTGCCTTGGGTAGTGTGTTCCCTCAGTTGCAAGCGGCTGCCATGGACTCTAAAGCAGTCGAACGGCTCTTCAGGTCGGTGGAACTTGGCTTGGCCAGTGGTTGGCAGTTCGGGGCAGTCCTGAACCTGAGCCCTCCGGCAATCGATGCGCCGACGCACCGCCTTTTGTGCGAGCGCCTGCTCGACCTGCCACGGGGCTTTGGCGTAGTCCTCAGCGCCGTCGCCTTGAGGCTTTATCCCTATGCCAACTCAAGGCTGCAGATCCCGGCAGAAGTGATTGAGCTCGGTCGACTTGCCTTGGCCAGGACGCCGCTCGACAGCCTACCTAGACATGCGGAATACCATTTGGCAACGATTGCCGAGTCCTGTCTCCACGGACCGGAGTGTGCAGGCCTTGCTGGCTCAGTCTCTCTCCGCGTCGCGGTTGAGCTCGCAAAGTTCGACCGAAACACTCCGTCGTTTGACCGCTTGCTCAAGGCTTTGCTTCGACTTCAGCCAGCCGCAGTTCTGGATGCCTTCATAGGAATGCCCCTCGACCCGTTTGAAAAACCTCTGTTCCAGAGTTTCTCGACGAACCGTGATCCCAACGTTCTCGACGACGTCGACCCGGAGGTTCTGAGGAACTGGGTAGCGCATAGCCCGACTGACCGAGCTCCGTACGTCGCTCGAGCGGTAACGGTGATACAAAGGCGCGACTCCGGCGAGTTGGCGTGGAGCCCCCGAGCTGAGACGCTCCTGTCCGTCGTCGAAGACAAAATGGGCGTCCTGGAAAGCTTCGAGCGGTCATTTCACCCCACGCGATGGAGTGGCTCGTTGACAGACATCTTGACTCCATTTCGGGACTTCACGAGATCGTTGCAGAGCAACGTGGATCCAGCCATCGCCGAGTGGGGCGCAAAGCAAGTCGATAAATTGACAAATCGCATCAACCGCGAGGTCGACCACCAGCGCCCCAGAGACGAATCATTCGAGTAGCTCGGCAAGTCTGCAAAGTGTCGCAGAGTACGTCGACTTCACATGGCCGCCCTAAATCAAGCAGGTCGGCTTCAAGAGGCTACGTCTCACCAAATCTGAATTTTCGAAGCGAAATCGATTCCTCGGCTCGCCGGCGCTCTTGCTGAATCATTGCCCCCACATTTGCAGTTAATGATCGCGCAAACGCACGAGTGTTTTCATTGTCGTCGTTAAGCCATGAAGATACGTCTGCCAGCTTCTGTTCGTAGGCTTCGGCCATCCCAAATTCGCCCATGACGACACCTGTCGAGAGCATAGCGGCAGTCAGCGACTGCAAAAGAGGACTTGCAGACGGTAGGCGTCCTGCGACAGCTTTGTAGACTGGATTCAGGAACGGTTCTCCCTCGTACGCACGTAGAACGCCGACCACGAACTCCAGTTCTTTTTCGTGTCCTTCATCGACGAGTCGAACGAGTTCTCGTTGAAATTCTTCGTTGAAGCGCGGGAAGATGTCCTGCAGCAGTTTTCCGCCACGAAACTGAAACAGCGATGAGTCAGCCTTGTAGCTAGCCAGGACGATCGCAACCGCTTCGCGCGGGTGCTTCGACAGTGGCTCCTGAAGGGAGTGGAAGTCGTACGGAATCGCCTCAAATTCGCCAAATGGCCTCTTCAACCCTTCTCGACCTTCATGCTCTGCGCGAGCACAGAAGAATCGGATGACGTCGCCGGGGGCAACTTCTGCCAACTGGCCTAGGATTTCTTCGGCTTGGTAGTCGATGGACGGCAGTAGCTTGAGATTTTCCAGAACGACAGCACGTTCAGAAGCATCAAAGTCAGATACCAAGCTCTTTGCTTCTTGGTGATACCAAACGCTGTGGACCCAGCTTGCATCCCGCAACTCGGTGAGGAGTCGTAGGCACTCCAAGAAGAGTTTCCTCAGCTTCTCACCGTTGTCCCCAGATGAGAATCTGGCCACCGCCACTGCGGTCACCTGGTCAAGAACATCCTTGGCTTTGAGCTCCTTCGCCTTGGCGAAGATCAACTCGATCGCGTCGAAGTCGACCTCAGTGGCGCTGAGGAACATCCTCGCGCTTGCTCGGAGCAGTTGGTCATCCTCTGCGGTCGAGTTTTGTACCCAAGACCTCATGAGGCTCCGAGCCTCGGAGTGAGCAGCACCGTCCCACAGCCCCCGCAACAAGGGAATGGCGAAATTGGAAATTGCATCGATGTCAGTTGTCAGAAGCGTCAATGCAAGGGTCGGTTGTGCTTTTGCTACCTCTTCCAGGAATTGAAAGAAGATAGGGAATGTCGCTAGGTCATTTGATCGGGTGGCAGCGAAGGCAAGAATTCGCTTCCGCCAGGCTTCAAACGTGTCGGGGGTGATCTCAACGGCGAACTGCGTAGCTCGAGCCAGCCGCTCCTCGCGAGAGGCCTCCCCGTGCATACGGTCTCGAGCGGCTTCCTCCCAATCACCGAAAACGCCTTCAAAACCCACGAGAGTCTTGTAGATCGTGTACTCGTGGTTGCGATCGATAGTTTCCTTCACAAGGAGTGCCGCCTCGCGGATCTCTGACCTAGCTGTGTGATGGAAGATCCAGTAGCTGTTGTGCTCGATCTTCTGAATTGTCTGAAGATCAGCCGAAGAGGCAGCTTCGCAGAAGAACGCCAATACGCTCCGCGCGTTCTCAGAGATCATCGAAGCGTAGCTCTCATCGACCACGGCGGCTCGATCTGGCCGGGTGGCCGACGTCAGCGTCGCGACAATCGATCGCTGCGAGGTTGGGTCAGCGGAGAGCCGGTAAAGGCGACGCAGCAGATCAATGCAACCGGCCCTGATCTTGGCCACGTCTTCGGTCGCCGGCGTCGTTCCACGGTACAAAGTCACCTGCTCAGACGACCAGACGGCTCGCTCCATAGCCGTGGCGAGCATTCCAGTGATCAAGGCGAGGACGCCTTCAAGGGAATTCAGGAGGCTACTGTCGCTGATGCTCGCGAGAACTTCGACAATCTCGAGTTGCGGCCGCGGGCCGATTCCAGGCTGGCGTTCATTTCCAGAAAAGACGTTCAGATCGTATTGCGCCAGCTTCTTCAGGCCGGTCATCGCGGCTCGGTTCACAGTTTCTGCAGGGTGAGACGAAGCCCAGAGGAGACTGGTCGTGACGCGACGAGTCTGCAGATATCGCAGCCCTGAGAGAACCTCAAGTCCCTTGCAAAGCAGGGTCTGCCCGCTGCGATGCGAGCGAAAGTGAGAAGACATGAGATCCGCGTACTCAGCAGGATACTGAAGGTCTCTTGACTCGATGTTTCGGATGAATGCATCGAGCGCAACGGCGGGCGCATCTGAGGCGCGGAATGCAATGGCGCCGAGAATGTCCAATGATTCGTCGAGGGTTTGGTACTCGGAGCTTTCGTTCAGAGCGATCAGCGCTCTGCCTTGATCCTCGGCAAGCATCGCCTGTGCGGCTTGCGACGTTGACTGCGCAAGGCGAACCAACGCTTTGAGGCGGGTGGCGAAATCCATTGCCTACATCCTCCTGTGCATCAGCGCGATGACTTCGGATTCGACGAGCGCCGCGGCCAACTCGCCGGGTCGTTTGGCAACGGGCAAGACATGTCCGCCGATCTCGCTGATCAATCCTGCCAGGGTCAGACGATCGCATGCGTTCTCAGCGCGCGCACGATCGACCCCCATTTCTGACAACAGACCGAGGAGCCGCGCCTTGTCCGGTCCATCAAAAAACGAGACGATTCCCAAAATCCTGACTTCCAGGCGTCCGAATTCCGATCGCGTCGGTGCGAGCAGCGCCTCAAGCTCGCCGTCGTCGACGAATTGAGTGGCCGGAGGCACCGGTGACGTGGGCGGTCGTTCAGCCGGCGTCTCGGGGGCGGCCGCCGGCGCTGCAGGAGCGGTCGCCGGGATGGCGGGAGGTGTTGCCTCGGGGTCGAGCACGTTGAGCGAATCGCGGCTGACGGACGCGCAACTGGCCATGATGGCCTTGGTCACTTCGAACAGGGGGCTCGTGACTGACGTGTTTCGCTGCTGGTCTTTACCCTGCGGTTCCCTGGCACAGTAGCCGGTCAGGGCAATTTCCCTTGCCGCGCCCTCTGCGAGGATGCTCGGGGCAAGCGCATTCCCCTTATCGCCGGCGAAGAACGCACGATCTTGCGTCACGATGTGCAGATCGCCGCCGGCGGCCATGCTCAAGATGCTGTCCCAGATCAGACAATCCTTGAAACCGTGATCACTCTTGGTGCAGGGGGCGATGTCGGCCATGGAGCGACGGCCCGCTGCAACAACAAGCGCGTCCGTCTCTGGGATCACGATCATGATGTCGCGAAGGCTGTCCAGCGTCGCAGTTGCTCGCGCTTCAAGGTCAGAGTCCGCCGGCAAAAACTGATCGAGGTCACCGTCGAAGAACGCCCTGAACTTCGAGAGATCTGCCTTCAACTCGTCACGGGCTGCTCGCCCGATCGCGACGTAGTTCTTCAGATACTCCCGGTAGAGCACGTCTGGCAGCAACACACGCGCGCCGCTCGCGCGCAGTGCGGACACGAGCTCCTGCCCGCCCTTCTTGAAGAAGAAGTGGGCCTGGTGGATCGCGATGTTGGTGTCGACGAATACGTAGATCGGCTTCGGCACTGGGAAGATCTGATGGCGCAGTGTGGGGGATTGTAGGAGTCAGCGCCAACACACATGTGCCGCTCCCTCACGTTGCCGCCCGCCACCGCCATCATTTCCCGGCCGGCTGAAACCGCGCATCCCCGAACTGCCACAGCATGAAGGCCCACTTGTCGGCGGCCTGCTCCTGGCGCTGGGTCTTGGTGCCGCCCACGCCGTGGCCGCCGGCGAACTCCAGGCGCAGCAGCACCGGCTTGCCGGAAGTGGAGGCGGCCTGCAGCCGCGCGGCCATCTTCATCGATTGCCAGGCCGGCACGCGCGGGTCGTTGATGCCGTGCATCAGCAGCACGGCCGGATACTTCACGCCGTCCTCGACGTGATGGTAGGCGTCCATCTCCAGCAGGCCGTTGAACTGCTGCCGGTCCTTGACGGTGCCGAACTCGGGGATGTTGGGGACCCCGTTCGCCGAAGTCTCCCACCGCACGGCGTTGAGCACGCCCACCTCGGGCACCGCCACGGCCCACAGGTCGGGCCGCGCCGTCAGCGCGCGGCCCACCGGGATGCCGCCGGCGCTGGCGCCGTTGATCGCCATCTTCGACGGCGACGTGAAGCCCTGCTTGACCAGGTACTCGCCGCAGGCGATCAGGTCCTTCCACGTGTTGGGCTTGGTCAACTGCTTGCCGGCCAGGTGCCACTGCTCGCCGTAGATGCCGCCGCCGCGCACGTGACAGGTGGCGCTGACGCCGCCCAGCTCGTACCAGGCCAGCAGGCGCGGGACATAGACGGGGTCGTCCTCGCCGGCGTAGGCGCCGTAGGCACCATAGCCGTACAGCTCGGTGGGATTGCTGCCATCGAGCTTCATGCCCTTCGGGTAGACGATCGACAGCGGAATCTCGAGGCCGTCGTAGCTCTTCACGAGCACTTCCTGCACCTCGAGGCTGGCCGGCGCGCCGAACGGGCCGGCGACCTGCAGGCCGGTGTCGGCGACCTGGTCGTCGGTGGCGCCCACGCGCCAGTACGACTGGTCGTGCGTCCACGAGTCGATGGTGACGATCACGCCGGGCCGGCGCACGTCGCTGTCGACGATGGCCAGGGCGCCGCCGACGGGCAGCTTCACCGGCACGGGTTGCGCGTCCTTCGCGTAGGCCACGCGATAGAGCTTGCCGGCGGTGCCGTCGTGCGCCAGCACGTACAGCGCGTCCTTGGCGGCCACGACGTTGTCGACCACCTCGCGGCCCGGCGCGACGACCACGCGCGCGATCACCAGGTCGGGGTGCGACATGCTGGTCTGCAGCACCTTGAAGCGCGACGCGCTCTGGTGCGTCAGCACGTACAGGTCGTCGCCGTGCACCGCGAAGCGGGTGACCTCGGCGTCGCGCCCGAACAGCTTGCGCCACTTGAGCCTGGGATCGATCGCCTTGCCGATCGGCGCTGCATAGAGGTCGATCTCGTTCTCGACGCCGTTGGCCGGGATCGCGACCGCCCAGGGCGTGCCCACCAGGGGCTGGACGACGGGAAATTCCTCGGCAGCGATCTTCAGGTGATCGCTGGAGCCGGCGGTCAGCACCGCGACGTCGGGGCCCTTGCCCGCCATGCGATGGATGAACGCCGACGACTGCTTGTACTTCTCGGTCTCCGGCGTGCCGGCCGGGAGCGGACGCTGGCGCATGTAGACGAAGCCGCTGTCGTCGGGCAGCCAGTTGGCGTAGCTGTAGTGCGCGCGGTCTATCGGCTCGACCAGCTCCTTGCCGCTGGCCACGTCGATCACGTGGATCACGGCCTCCTCGGTACCGCCTGCGGAAACGCCGTAGGCCACCAGCTTGCCGTTGTTGGACGGTTCGTAGAACTCGATCGCGTGCGGGACGCCCGTGGCCTTGGCCAGGGCCTCCGGATCGACGAGGAGATGCTCCCCGCCGCCGAATCCGTCGCGCACGTAGAGCTTCAGCTGATCCTCGTTGGCGCGCCGCTTCTCGTAGAAGACGCGGCCGCCCGCGCCCAGCTTGACGGCACGGATGCGCGTCGGGTCGGACGACTCCAGCTCGCGGATGCGGGCCAGGAGCTTCGCCCGGCCGGGGATCGCGTCGAGGACACTGCGAGTCGCATCATCCTGCGCCTTCGCCCATTGCTGCACGTCGGGCGACGACAGGTCCTCCATGTAGCGGTAGCTGTCGGTGACGCTGGTGCCGAAATAGGTGTCTGTGGCGACCTTGGCGGCGGCCGCGGGGGCGCTCGCCGCACCATGCGCGAGGGCGCTGGCGCCGGCCAGGGCGGCGCAGACGATGCGCAGCGCCGGGATCGAACGAAGCATTGCGGGTCTCTCAACGTTGTCGGAGCGCGGAGTATGCCAACGTCCGTACGTGGCCAAGGTCAGCAATTACGCGCGGGCGGCGCCGTCCAGCAGGGTCGGGACCCCTGTTCAGATGGGGGCATAGGCGCCGAGGCCTTCCGGCCAGGGTGTCAATACCTCGAATCCGTCATGCGTGACCGCGACCATGTGCTCCCACTGGGCCGACAGCGAGTGGTCGCGCGTGACCACCGTCCAGCCGTCGGCCAGCTCGCGCGTGCCCGGCTTGCCGGCGTTGACCATCGGCTCGATGGTGAACACCATGCCCTCCTGCAGGCGCATGCCTTCGCCGCGGCGCCCGAAGTGGCACACCTGCGGATCGTCGTGGTAGATCTGCCCGATGCCGTGGCCGCAGTAGTCGCGCACGATGCTGAAGCCCTCCTTCTCGGCCACCTTCTGGATCGCCGCGCCGACGTCGCCCAGCGTCGCGCCGGGGCGCACCTCGCGGATGCCGGCGCGCATCGCCTCGTAGGTGGTGGCTACCAGCCGCTGCGCGAGCACGCCGGGCGTGCCGACGCAGTACATGCGGCTCGTGTCGCCAAACCAGCCGTCCTTGATCACGGCCACGTCGATGTTGACGATGTCGCCGTCCTTCAACTTCTTGTCGCCAGGGATGCCGTGGCAGACCACATGGTTGACCGACGCGCACACCGTCTTCGGATAGCCGTGGTAGCCGATGTTGGCGGGAGCCGCCTTCTGCACCTCGACGATGTGGTCGTGGCACAGCTTGTCGAGCTCGTCGGTGGTGACGCCGGCCTTCACGTGCGGCGCGATCATGCGCAGCACGTCGGCGGCGAGCGCGCCCGCGGCCCGCGCCATGGCGATCTCGGCGGGCGTCTTGATCATGCTGGCGCCGCGCTTCATCGGGCCGCCTTGCGAATCGCCTTGCCGGCCGTCACCGATGCGGCGACGGCGACCTCCGGCCTGACGAACGACAGCTCCTGCGCGCCGGTGCGCGCGGAGCGCAGCATCAGCTGGCAGATGTCGCCATAGGTCAGCTCGGGGTGCAGCTCGGACAGCATGCCCACGCGCAGCCAGTGCTCGGCTTGCGCGTTGATCGAGCGGCTGAGCGCGTCGCTGGCGTCACGCAGGTTGTCGTGCATCAAATCGGAAATCTTGACGATGCCCATTGGCAACGCTCCTTATACGATCCATGTATGGAACGTATATTACATCACACGCAGCATCACGAACGCAGCACCTCCGCCGGCCGCACGGTCAGGTAGAGCGGCGTGGGGGTGCGCACGCCGCGGATCACCTTGAGCACGCAGTCGCGATTGACGCGACTCGCGTCCAGCGTCTGGTGCAGCGCGTCGACGCTGGCGATGGCCACGCCGTCGAGGCCGACAATGACGTCGCCCTCCTTCACGCCCACGCGCGCCGCGGGACTGTCCGCCTCGACGCTCATCACGCGCACGCCGCTCGCGTTCGGCAGTTCGTAGGCGAGCACGACGCGCCGGTGCAGTTCCTGCGTCTGGCCGGCGACGCCGAGATAGCCGCGGCGCACGCGCCCGTGCTGCAGCAACTGCGGGATCACCCAGCCGGCGATGTCGACCGCCACCGCGAAGCAGATCGCCTGCGCCCCGCGGATGATGGCCGTGTTGATGCCGATGACGTCGCCGTTGGAGTCGAGCAGCGGGCCGCCCGAGTTGCCCGGGTTCAGTGCGGCGTCGGTCTGGATCACGTCCGGGATGAGCCGCCCGGTGCTGGTGCGCATGCTGCGCCCCAGCGCACTGACGATGCCGGCGGTGACCGTGTGCTCGAAGCCCAGCGGGTTGCCGATGGCGATCGCGATCTGGCCGCGCTTGAGGCCGGCCGAGCGGCCCAGCGGCGCGTGCGCCAGCGACCCCTTGGACAGGCCGTCGATGCTCAGCACGGCCAGGTCGGTGTCCGGGTCGTCGCCGACCCAGCGCGCGTCGAACTCGCGCCCGTCAGCCAGCGAGACCTGGTGGCGCAGGTCCGGGCGCGCCGAGGTCGGCTGCTTGCCGGCGCGCACCACGTGCGAGTTCGTCAGCACGTAGCCGTCCGGCGTGAACAGGAATCCGGAGCCGCCGCCGAGCTTGTCATCGGACCTGCCGGCGCCCAGCAGGCGCACCGCGGCGACGCTGGGTCCGACGCGCTCCACCACCTCGCTCACCGTGCGCGAGTAGGCGTCCTGCAGGAAGGCATCGTTGGCACCCATGTCGTTCTCCTTCGAGCTCGCAAGTGGGTGATCGCATGCAAGATTTCAAGAGCGTTCGTTACGGAAGTAGCATACAAGGGGGTCTTCGGGCGGCCGGCGGGCACCCGGTTGGCGCACACTCGAACGCAAATCACGAGGAATCCGGAACCCTAGCCGTGACTGCCGCGCCCCGGCCCACCGTCGTCCTGCCTCCGATCCGCGATCGCGCGCTCCTCGCCGCGACCGTGGTCGTGGTCGTGTTCACCTGGGCGGCGGTCGCCTTCGCGAGCTGGCGCGGGCGCGAGGACGCGATCGACGACTGGCGCTTCTTCCTGGCCAACCTGTCGGAGATGGCCGCGCAGCATGCCGACCAGACGCTGGCCGCGGCCGACGGCGTGCTCGAGCGCGTGGTCGACGACGTCAACAAGACGGCACCGGTCGATGGCCCCGACTTCGTCGCCAAGGGCGGGTCGCGCGAGATGCACGAGCTGCTGCGCCGCCGCCAGAGCGACCTGCCGCAGATCGGCGTGGTCTCGCTGCTGACGATGTCCGGCCAGTTGATCAACTTCTCGCGAACGTTCCCCACGCCGCCGGTCGACCTGGCCGATCGCGACTACCTGAAGGCCCATCTCGATTCCGACGCGTTGACGGTGTACCTGTCCGCGCCGGTCAAGAACCGCGGCAATGGCCGTTGGACGTTCTACCTCGCGCGCAAGGTGCGCGCGGTCGATGGCCACGTGGTGGGCATCGCGCTGGTGGGCCTCGAGTGCGAGTACTTCCAGCGCTTCTACGAGTCCATCGATTCGGCACGCGAGGGCGTCACCGTGCTGTTGCTGCGACGGGACGGCCTGCTGCTGGCCCGCCAGCCGCCGATCGAGGCGTTCGTCGGCAAGAGCTTCGCGCAAGGCCCGGTGTTCAAGCTGCTGAACCCGCCCGGCGGCGAGATCCCGCGCACCGCGTTCATCGGCGGGCCACGCGTGGTCGACCCGTCGGACACCCGCCGGCGGCTCGTCGCGCCGACGCTGTCACGCGTCTATCCCACCGTCGTCGCCATCCTCGTGACCGAGGACCTGATCCTCGCGCACTGGCGCCGCACCACGCTGGCGCTGATCGTCATGACGTTGGCCTTCGACGCGGTGCTGGCCGCGCTCGCGATCTGGATCGCGCGCCTGCTTCGACGTCGGCGCGAGATCCTGCAGCAGCTCAAGGGCGCGCTCGTGGCCGCCGATGCCGCCAGCCAGGCCAAGAGCTCGTTCCTGGCCAACATGAGCCACGAGATCCGGACGCCGATGAATGGCATCCTGGGCATGACCGAACTGCTGCTGCAGACGCCGCTGGAGCCCCGCCAGCGCGAGCTCGCCGCGTCCGCCTACGCGTCGGGGCAGACGATGTTGCACGTGCTCAACGACGTGCTCGACGTCTCCAAGATCGAGGCCGGCAAGGTCGTGCTGGAGCAGGTCGACTTCGACCTGGGGCGACTGCTCGACGACGAACTCGCCCTCTTCCGCGCCACCGCGACGGCCACCGGGCTGAAGCTCGAAGGCGAGTTCGACGCGGCGCTGCCGCGCCGGGTCCGCGGCGACCCGACGCGCCTGCGCCAGATCCTCACCAACCTGTTGAACAACGCCGTCAAGTTCACCGAACGCGGTGGCCACGTCGTGCTCTCGGCGCGGCGCCTCGGCGCCGATGCGGGAAAAGCCGGCGCGCATCGGCTCGTGTTCGAGGTGCGCGACAGCGGCATCGGCATCAGCGAGGCGGCGCAGGATCGACTCTTCAAGCCGTTCACCCAGGCCGACGAATCGACGACGCGCCGATTCGGCGGCACCGGCCTGGGCCTGGCGATCTGCAAGGAGCTGGTCGCATTGATGGGCGGCGAGCTGTCCGTGGTCAGCACGCCCGGCGCCGGATCGACCTTTCGCATCGAGCTCACGCTGGTCGCCTCGCAAGCCGCGGCCGACGACGCGGCACGACCGATCGGCGCCGTCAACGGCGACCAGCGCCTGGCCGGCCTGCACCTGCTCGTGGCCGAGGACAACCCGGTCAACCTGCAGGTGGCGGTCGCGATGCTGGAGGGCATGGGCGCGCGCGTGGACTGTGCGCTCGACGGCGAGCAGGCCGTCGCGCAGTGCCGCAACGGCCGCTTCGACGCCCTGCTGCTCGACTGCCAGATGCCCGCGATGGACGGCTACGAGGCCGCGCGTCGCATCCGCGACGAAGGGGCGCGCCGCCTGCCCATCATCGCGGTCACGGCCAATGCGATGTCCGCCGACCGCGACCTGTGCCTGGCTGCGGGCATGAACGACCACCTGGCCAAGCCGCTGTCGCGGGAAGCGCTCGCGGTGATGGTGCTGAAGTGGACGCGCCCGCAGGACGGCGTCCGCTGAACGTCCTGGTCAGCGTCGGGGCTTCCGGGGCCCGCGGCAGCCGGATACCCCCTAGGTCAGGGCGCGAAAACCTCGCAATCTGCCGATGCACACGCCTCCGGTGCGCAGCGCCCGCTCCACAATCGCGCGTCACCCTAGCGGGACATGGCGCCGGAGACCGGCATGCCACACGCATCATCATCAACTCGAGGAGAGAGTTCCATGAAGACGAGTTCGTTCAAGATCCTGCCCCGCGCCGCCATCGCGGCACTGTCGATGGCCGCTTTCGGCGCCCACGCCGCCACCAACCTGCTGAGCAACGGCGATTTCGAGACCGGCACCTACGCCGGTTGGAGCGTCAACACGCAGCCCGGCAGCGCCGGCGCGCTGAGTGTCGTCGCCAACAACGGCGGCACGGCGCCCGTCTCCGGCTTCGCCTATGCCGTCAATGCCACCGGCGGCAACTCGTTCTCGATCACGGACCAGGGCGGCCCGGGCTCGTACGCGCTGACGCAGTCGTTCACGCTGGCCAGCGCGTCGACCGTGACCATCAGCTTCCAGATGTTCGCCAACAACCAGGCCGCCGGCACGTTCAACAACGGCCGCGACTACACCACGTCGCCCAACCAGAACGCCGAAGTCGACCTGCTGGTCGGCGGCGCCGACGCGTTCACCAACGCCGCGGCGGACATCGTCAGCACGCTGTACGGTCCGGGCGCCGACGCGGCGGCGAACCCGAATCCGTGGAGCAGCTTCTCGTCGACGCTGGCCCTCGCCGCCGGCACGTACCAGATCCGCTTCGCGGAAACGGACAACCAGCTGTTCTTCCAGCAAGGCGTGGACAACGTCTCCGTGACGGCCGCCTCGACCGTTCCCGAACCGGATTCGATGCTGCTGATGCTGGCCGGCCTCGGCGTCGTCGCCACCATCGCGCGCCGCAAGCAGCGCGCGTCGCGCTGAGACGCTTCCTGCGTCCTGCACGAAAGCAGCCTTCGGGCTGCTTTTTTTTGGTTCATCGCCGATTTTCGGGGACGGCCG